>OBLW0100004121.1_pt1 | contig 11149 bp, 11 predicted proteins | sample 1520161 | NCBI WGS metagenome assembly OBLW01 (sample SAMEA3539309, study PRJEB22396) | soil metagenome | biome: tundra; feature: field; material: soil | place: USA | collected 2010-05 | depth 0.15 m
CTAACTCAGATACTGCATGCCTTTTTTCAACAGATGCCGACAAACAAACCTAGGGTGCAACCACGATCGTCCCCCAAGGTAATTATGAGTAAATCTTCGTAAATCATTGTTGAAGCGCCCGGCAAACACTCCTGCCGCGTGACCTCGGGACTTTCAGATAAAGCGAGGCAATTTCACGCAATCGAGCAAGACTCTTTCCATTTGACACAGCGATTGTCATGTCAATAAACGAAATCAACCTGGACATTCATGTCCGTGGCTCGACACTCAAGAGAAGTTGAAGATCCTGACAACCACGAATCCGACGGTTTGCCGGTGCGTGTGCATCTGGAACCGGAACTGCATGGCCGATGACGGCACCAAGAGTCCGGTCTGTGATGGAAGGGTCGCAATGCGAAGGTTCATCGTCCTAGTTCTGTTATTTAGTTGGTGCGTGGCCCGACAGCGGATCGACGCTCAAACGGTTCCCGACTTGAGCACCGATTTTGGATCGAGCACTAAGTCGAGCTCCGTCGGCGCACCTGGCGCGGTCGGAACCGATGATTCTCCCGATTGGTTGTTTCCCGTCACCAAGCTGAACCGATCTTTGCCCAGTTGGGTCCACATCGGTGGGGAATATCGGGGTCGGCTCGAGGGTCCCACGGGACTCGGGTTCACCAGCACAAACGATTTTTATTTCTTGGACCGCTTGCGCGTGAATCTGGGGGTTCAGCCTAAGGAGTGGCTGCTGTTCTCTGGGGAAGTGCAGGACGCTCGTATTTTCTTCAACCACCACAACCCCAATGCCAATCCATACGAGGACAAGTGGACCCTTTGGCAGGCCTACTCACAAGTAGGCAGTTCCGAGACAGGTTGGGTAGATGTCCTGGCGGGCCGCCAAGTTCTCCGTTTCGGCGATGAACGCGTAATCGGCCCATCCGATTGGCTTAACGTCGGCCGCACTTTCAACGTCGCGCGGGTTGATCTCCATCATCCCGGCTACAGGGTCAGCGCGTTCGCCTCTTCAGTAGTGCCCGGCGACAACACTGACCTACACAATGCACTCCCGGACAACAACCTGTACGGAGTTTACGGAAGCTTCCAGAACGTCGTCCCCAAAGCTGACTTCGAGCCCTACGTTCTCTGGCGCGTCGCACCCGCGAGCTCGGAACTTCCAGAGACTCTGAACCGTGGCCAGCTCACTGAAGTCACCATTGGTCTCCATTGGAAGGGCGAGCTACCAGCCGCTCTCGATTACGACACTGAGTTTGACGGACAGACAGGATCGCTCGGCGCATCTTCCATCGCCGCGTGGGCGGGCTATGCCAGCGTGGGCAAAACATTTCGCAATGTCTCCACTGCGCCTCGCGTTTTTCTCGAGGGCAATTACGCCTCTGGAACGAAATATCCGAACGGCCATGACTGGAACACCTTTGATGAGCTCTATCCTTCGAATCATGATAAGTTGGGCTTTGCTGATGAGGTTGGCCGCCGGAACCTTGTGCAGTTCCGAACTGGTGTCGAAGAAGAGCCCACGAAAAAGTGGAAACTCAAACAGCAATTTGAAGGCTTCTGGTTGGCGACTTCAAATGACAACTTCTACGCCAGCAGCGGAGCGATTGCGGTTTCCGCCCATCCCGGCGCGAACCGCCACATCGGCAACGAACTCGATCTGGTTGCCGAATACCAACTGAATAAAGGACTGAACTCTGGCTTTGGTTATGCTCGCATGTTTGCCGGGGAATTTCTCAGCACCACCACGCCGGGCCACGATTACAGCTATCCGTACGCCTACTTGGAATACAAGTTCTAGAAATCGGGCCTTCACTTACCCATCACCCCGGACAAACGGAACTGATCTGTCAGGACCGAGGATCTCAACGCAGTTTTCCAAATGTTGTTGGGTAGTCCAACACTCTGCTTCACATCAGAAAAGAGGTCGCGATTGCAACACGAAACAGTGTCGTGTGCGTTGAGCACCTCTGTCGATATAGGGACAACGTGTCCATTTCGATTGGACACAGCTGGACGTGATCTTGTCACTCAGGGGTCGGTCGACCAGCTAAGTTGCTAACAGTAATCGAGGTCCACCAGAACTCGATCGTGTTGTGAGTTTGGCATCGCAGCTGCTTCAAAAGCTGGCGTGCAGGTCGGAAGCCCCTGGATCTGTGACGCGGAAACTGACAAACGAATAAGGAGACTTTTGATCATGAGCTTACCTCTTGAAGGAATCAAGGTAATTGACTTTACCGGCGTGCAGGCGGGTCCTGCGTGTACGCAATTGTTGGCCTGGTTCGGTGCCGAAGTGTTGAAGGTTGAACGCCTCGAAGGGGGCGATGTCACGCGCCACCAACTGCGTGACATTCCTGGTGCGGACGCGCTCTATTTTACTCAGCTCAATAGCAACAAAAAGTCTCTGGCGGTGAACACGAAGACGCCTGAAGGCAAACACATCATGGAACAACTGATCCGCAGAGCCGACGTACTGGTGGAAAACTTCGCCCCCGGTGCAATGGACCGGATGGGTTTCTCGTGGCAGCACATTCAGGAACTTAACCCCAAACTGATCTATGGGTCGGTCAAAGGCTTCAATGACCAGTCGCCATATTCAGATCTAAAGGTCTACGACAATGTGGCGCAATGCGCTGGCGGTGGCGCCTCGACGACCGGCTTCTGGGATGGGCCTCCGACGGTCAGCGGAGCGGCGCTGGGCGACAGCAATAGCGGAATGCATTTGGCGATTGGCATTCTGACTGCCTTGATTGGTCGTCAGAAAACCGGCACAGGCCAGAAAGTATCGGTCTCGATGCAGGACTGCGTGCTGAACCTCTGTCGCGTCAAACTGCGTGACCAACTACGACTGGAGCGCCTCGGTTATCTAGAGGAGTATCCGCAATATCCCAACGGAACTTTCGGTGATGCGGTGCCTCGGGGCGGAAATGCGGGCGGAGGAGGGCAACCGGGCTGGGTGTTGAAGTGCAAGGGCTGGGAAACCGATCCGAACGCGTATATCTACTTCACGATTCAGGAACAGAACTGGGGGCCGACGTGTCAGGCCATCGGCAAGCCGGAGTGGATCAACGACCCAGCGTACGCAACAGCCAAGGCCCGCCAATCTCATATTTTCGAGATCTTCGCCGAGATCGAGAAGTGGCTCGCCGACAAGACCAAGTACGAAGCGATCGACAAATTGCGGCCCTACGATGTTCCGTGTGGTCCGGTGTTGAGCATGAAGGAAATTGCGCATGATCCCGCTCTGCGTGCCAGCGCCACCATCGTCGAGGTTCCTCACAGACAGCGCGGCAGTTATCTCACCGTAGGCAGCCCGATCAAGTTTTCAGAGTTCACGCCTGCGATTACCGGTTCGCCGCTGCTGGGCGAGCATACGGACGAGGTACTGACAAGCTTGGGATACAGCTCCGATCAGATCGCGAAGATGCGCCAGGCCAATGTCCTATTAAAACGCGCGAACGACGTTGCGGAAACTCATGAGGATTCTCGGGAGCCGGCCCTCGCAGCAAGCGGGAGTAAGAAATGAATTCGCTTGTCCAAACGCCCGTCGATTATGAGCGACTGGTCGAGGTGATCGGCGACGCGATTGTGGTCGCCGACGCCAGCGGCGCAATCAATCTGTGGAATCCCGCTGCCGAGCGCCTCTTCGGATTCACGGAGGCTGAGGCGCTCGGCAACTCGCTCGATCTCATTATTCCCGAGCGTTTGCGAGAGCGACATTGGGCTGGTTACGGAAAAACTATGGCCAGCGGGGAGACGCGCTACGGTCATGACTTGCTGCGCGTTCCAGCGGTGCATAAGGACGGGCGCGTGTTGTCGATCGCGTTTACGGTCGGATTGCTCTATGGGCCGCAACGAGAGGTGGCAGGAATCGTGGCCGTGATTCGCGACGAAACGACTCGCTTCGCCGAGGAGCGAAACTTGCGCAAGCGAATCGCGGAGCTTGAGAGGAATGTGCCGGCATGAGTGGCTGCGGCCGGGGACGACAGACGATAGGGGCTTGAGAGAACAGGTCTGAACCCAGGGTACGTTTCGCACGAACTTTATCAACTACACATTCGAAAGAGGCACTCAATGCTGGCAACTGCACTTAACCCATTAAACGAAGTGGAGACATCAAAACAGGAATCGCCCAGGTTGACCGACGGCTTTCACCTGGTAGTCGATGCTCTGAAACTCAACGGAATCGACACGATTTATGGCCTTGCAGGAATTCCGATCACGGATCTGGCCCGACTGGCCCAGACGGAAGGAATCAGGTACATCGGCTTTCGGCATGAACAGTCTGCCGGAAATGCGGCCGCGATCGCCGGCTATCTGACTCGGAAGCCGGGGATTTGTCTGACCGTCTCAGCACCAGGGTTCTTGAACGGCCTCGTCGCAACCGCCAACGCCACCACCAATGGTTTTCCCATGATTCAGATCAGTGGATCGAGCGACCGTGAAATCGTGGATCTCCAGCAAGGCGACTACGAAGAACTTGATCAGCTCAACGCGGCAAAACCGTACACCAAGGCGGCCTTCCGGGTTAGCAGGCCCGAAGATATCGGTACTGGAATCGCCCGCGCGATCCGTGCCGCCGTATCGGGACGACCTGGCGGCGTCTATTTGGACTTGACGGCAGAGGTTCTCGGTGCAGCACTCGATGCAGATACAGGGATGAAATCGCTGGTGCACGTTGTCGATCCAACGCCCAGGCAAATTCCCGCTCCTGACTCGATCCAACGCGCCCTCGACCTGCTGGCGAGCGCACAGCGCCCGCTCATCATTCTCGGCAAAGACGCTGCCTACGCGCAGGCTGACTCTGACATTCGGTCGTTCATTGAGAAGACAGGTATTCCTTTTCTCCCCATGTCCATGGCGAAAGGGCTCCTGCCGGACAACCACCCACAATCCGCGGCTGCGGCCCGCTCTTTGGTTCTCGCTCAGGCTGATGTGGTTATGCTGATTGGCGCCCGACTGAACTGGCTTCTTGGACACGGCAAAGCCCCGCAGTGGTCTCCCACGGCCAAGTTCATCCAGGTGGATATCTCGCCCACAGAGATGGACAGCAATCGCCCTATCGCCGCGCCCATTGTGGGCGACATAGGTTCTGCTGTTTCTGCCTTGCTGGCGACCCTCAAGTCCGGAAGCATCCGACCGAGTGCCGTGTGGCTCAAGGCAATTACCGATCGCAAACAGCACAATGCCGAGAGCATGGCAGCACGCCTCGCCAGAAATCCCGACCCGATGGATTTCTACAGTGCGCTCCGGGCAATCCGCGACGTGCTCGCGGACAAATCGGACGTTTACGTTGTCAACGAGGGGGCAAACACCCTTGATTTTGGTCGTAACGTCATCGATATGCATGCGCCTCGCAAGCGTCTCGACTCCGGTACCTGGGGAGTCATGGGCATTGGTATGGGTTACGCCATCGGAGCGGCTGTCACCAGCGCTAAGCCTGTCGTCGCCATTGAGGGCGACAGCGCCTTCGGTTTCTGCGGCATGGAGATTGAAACCATCTGCCGATATGAACTGCCTGTCGTCACCGTGGTCTTCAACAATGGAGGCATCTACCGCGGCGACGACGTTAACCACAGCGGAGGCGCCGACCCATCACCAACCATTCTCATGAAGAGCGCGCGCTATGACAAGCTCATCGAGGCTTTCGGCGGCACCGGCCATCATGTGACCGATCCGCAAGGTCTGACCCAGGCTCTCACCGATGCCCTCGCGTCAGGTAGGCCGGCAATCATCAACTGCGTCATTGATCCGACCGCGGGAACCGAGAGCGGTCATTTGCAGAGTCTGAACCCGACCTCCCAGATCGGCAGTGGACGAAAGTGAAAGGCACAGTTATGAGATTCGGTCGCGGGGGCATCACCTCAACCATGCTCAATCACGACGGTGCGGCGATTCAGGGGGCGTTTGTGTCAACGGTGATGTCATGACGGCCACCTCGACTATTGCCGTCAACACCGGCGCACCACTCTTGGACGACCTCTCTGAGTTGCTCACGCGGCACGTTCAGGAGCAGCCCGAGCGAACCGCTGTTGGTACCTCAGACGGAGGAACTGTAATTAGCTACGGCCAACTTGATGCTCTCGTCCGGTCGGCCATAGCACAACTATCCTGGCTCGGACTGACACCCGGCGCTACGATCGCGCTTGTCGCGGACAATTGTATTGAGTTTGTAGTAGGTCTTCTCGCAGTTGTATCTTCCGGCGCTCGTGTCGCGCCTTTGAACCCGGCGCTCACTTCGTCCGAACTGAGTAGACGACTCTCCGAACTCTCCGCGTGCGCCGTGCTCGCTCCGAAACATCTGGCAAGCAAGCTCGAGTTTGCGGAAGCCACCGCCGGCTGGATCATGAGTGTCGACGGTTCCCGAGGCGCGTATGAAGCGCGAATTGCGGATCGGAGCGGGCAAAGCCCCGTATCGGGCGTGGCTGCCGAGACGATTGCTCCAATCGACGGTGAGGATGTGGCTCTCCTGATGTTCACAGCCGGGACGACCTCCGCCCCCAAGATTGTTCCCTTGACTCACCGCAATCTTGTCGCTTCAGTCCATGGTATTTCGTGCGGGTATGACTTATCTCCGCAGGACGCGACGCTCATTGTGATGCCGCTGTTCCACGGTCACGGGCTCGTGGCCGGGCTACTGGCAACTCTGGCAAGTGGCGGCAGCGCTTACCTCCCGAGCACGGGCGGGTTCTCGGCTCACTTGTTCTGGCCAGATGTAGTCCGCCTCGGGGTTACGTGGTATACAGGAGTGCCCACGATTCACCGCATTCTCGTTAACCGTGCCTCCAAAGAGTACCTGAGTTCCTCTCCGGTAAGGCTTCGCTTCATCCGCAGTTCCAGCGCACCGCTTGACGAAGAACTCGCCGCGGCAATCAGCGCTACGTTTCGAGTGCCGGTCATCTCTGCCTATGGGATGACAGAGGCCTCGCATCAGGTGTCGTCGAACCCACTACCCGTCAACAGATCCATCAAGACGTCGTCAGTGGGGCTGCCTACGGGCGTCGAGATCCGAATTGTCGCCGAAGATGGAAAGGACGCTGCCCCTGGTGGCATCGGGGAAATTTGGGTTCGCGGCGCAACGGTTACGGCTGGATATCTCAACAATCCTCATGCAAACTCCGCGAGCTTCGTCGATGGATGGTTCCGCAGTGGTGATCTGGGCAGCGTAGACGCTGACGGCTACCTCTATGTGAGAGGAAGGCTCAAGGAAATCATCAACCGGGGCGGAGAAAAGATCTCACCGGGAGACATCGACGCGGTCCTCTTGTCCCACCCGAAGGTGCTCGATGCAGAATCGTTCGGCGAGTCCGACGCCATCTACGGAGAAAACGTCCAGGCAGCTGTCATTCTGCGTCAGGGAATGAAAGCGACTGAAGGTGAACTCCGAGACTACTGCCGCACGAGACTCAGTGCCTTCGAAGTTCCCGAGCGGATCTACATAGTGGCCGACTTTCCCCGTACCCCAAAGGGCTCCACTGATCGGCGTGCGCTTGCTGTGCAATTTACCGCAGGCGCTGGTTCGGAGCGGCAATGAAACTACTTCTATACGAGACACGTGTACAGTGGGCAACGGCTGTCTTCCTTGCCCTGATCGCCGGCTATCTGGATGGTTACGGACTTCTTTTTCTAAAAACCTATGTCTCGTTCATGAGCGGAAACACGACTTTCACCGGACTGAAGAGCGGACAGGGCAATTTCGAAGCCGCTCTGCCTTCCGCAATAGCCATCGTGTTCTTCGTCACCGGTAGTTTCTTGGGAAACCTCTTTACTCAGTCCAAATTGCGCTATTCCCATCGCCTGATGTTCAGTGTGATTGCCGGCCTGCTGGCGAGCGTTGCTGGTCTTGAATGGCATGGCCTGTGGAATGCCCCTGGCGAAATCGCGTTACTCAGCCTGGCCATGGGTATGATGAATCCGGCTTTGTCTAAGGTCGGCGCAGAATCGGTAAGTCTCACGTTCGTGACTGGCACGCTCAACAGGATCGGCGGCCATCTCGCTGCGGCCGCGGGGCGGAAACCTCTGCCGGACGGACAAGGCCCCGGGGATTCCCATCTCGCCCGCGCTCGAATTGACGCAAGCGTATGGTCGGGGTTTCTGGCCGGCGCAGGGCTGTCCGGAATGGTGGGTTCACATTTCCGGATCTGGACCCTGCTGCCTCCCTGTTTCGTCATGATTGCGTTGGGTCTGTTTAGCGAATGCCCTACGCCATCACCAAGGAAGAGGATTACATCTTCGATCTCCGGGGGTGCGCAGCACAGCGTAGCTCGGTGACCATAGAGCATTCATCCGCGGATTGAATGGTTGCTTTCCGCGCCCCTCTACAGCAGGAGAATGCGTGACGGGTGACTCCGCCGGGAACCGGCCCTGCTCTTGTTCACCGGCCAAGGTCACGGGAATCGAAAGGAGCACACCGCAAGCCAACACTTAAGACGCCGTCTGCGGACCTCAGCAGACCTCTTCTACTCTCGCGGACTGATGTTAAGTAATTTCGATGAGACCTTATTCACATCGGAAAGGAGCTGGGAACACGCAGTTTCGTTTGAATCGGCACCGGTGAACTCAGCAGGCGATGAATTGAACATTTGCCGGCTATCTCCAACAGCCTGCGTTGTTGCTCTTCGGATAGATCTCCGTCGAAGGAGATCCCCATTTCGATTCCGTTCACCATCCCCATCTTCGTATCGGAGTCGGCACGATCCCCTGCGGGAACTTTCGCGTATGACAAAACGACATGCACTCCCTCGAGAGGCCACTGTTTTCTGTCGGCATACATTTGAACAGTGATGCCGGCACACGCTCCCAGCGCGGCCAGGACCAATTCGAACGGGTCCGGCCCCGCGTCTTTGCCACTGTTCTCGCTCGGTTCGTCCCCTTGGAACACATGAGGGCCGATGGATATGTTCTGGACAAATCTCAGAGATCCAGAATTTACGGTTACATTTCTCGGCATATTCCTCTCCTGTATTTGCCGGTCCGTGCGTCGCAAGGCGCGGTCCTAAACACCGCCCTGGTCCATGATTCTCACTCAATCTGCCCGCTTATCAACGAGTTGAAGATCCATATACCCTTCGATGCATTGCCCGAGTTTGCCAATCTCACAATCCGGCATTCCTGTAGGTGACACGGGCGATTGCGGACCAGTCCGCGTTTTTTCCAATCCTTGCGCCAGGGCCGCTACGAACCGAGCATGCATAAGGCTGGCCATCGGCATGGGGACGGAAGCCTCCTCAGCCGCCGCCAGGAGCAACCGGTTGTCCTTGAATCCAAGCGGCAATTTGAAACCCACCGGCTCAAACTTCTCTGAAGCGATGATGCCCCCATAGGTTTTGTAGACGGGCGCCGAGAACATGGACTCCGTGAGCACCTCCAGGAACTTTTGTGGATCGACGCCGGCCTTCCGCATCAGTGCAAAGCCCTCGGCCAGACTTTCAATCACGGTGGTGGTCAGGAAGTTTCCGCTGAGTTTGATTAAGTTGGCCGCGGGCGCATCTTCATTGATCATGAAAGTTTTTTGCCCCATCGCGGCAAACAGGCTGCGGCATTTCTCGATTGATTCACTTGGCCCCGCCGACACGATGAACAGCTTGCCCGCAGCCGCAGCGTCCGGTCGGCCAAAGACAGGAGCCGCAATATAGTTCTGATGTTTATCCGCGTGCGACTTGGCCAGTCTGCGAGACAAGTCCACGCTGATGGTACTCATCGAGATATGGACCGCTCCCTCGGGTAACGATTCGATCGCAGCCCCGGGTTCGAAGATCACAGCTTGCACAGCGCGATCGTCAGCCAGCATCGTGATGAGCACTTCCACCCCGACCGCCGCTTCCGAGGCGGTATCGGCGACTTTCGCTCCGAGACTTTGCAGTTCCCGGGCGCGGCTTCGAGTGCGGTTGTAAACGACCAGATCGTGCCCCGCTTTAATCAGGTTGCGAGACATTCCCGCTCCCATACTTCCTAGACCGATAAATCCGACTTTCATGATGTCACCCTCCTGGTGGGACCCATAAAATCATGCTGCCGCGGCGGGGGGCAGAATCCCTTTTACGAGATTGACCTCGAAGGGTTCTTTTACTAGTTCCTCGCCGGTTTTCTTCAGGCGCTCAAAGTGGGATGTTGCCATATGTCGATCAAGGGCAGCCTGACTTTCCCATGTTTCGGTGAGATAGAAACGCTCCCTAGAGTCTGACTCAAAGAGTTCATACGATTCACATCCCGATTCGGCGCGAGTAGGAGTTAACATGCCCTGAAGCAGCGCTCTGAGTTGGTTTTCCCTTCCTTCACGTGCCACGAATCTTGCAATCACATGTACCTTAGCCATGGTTGTTCAACCTCCTCATTTTGCTTCGCAATCACGGCACACTCTACGCTACTTCGAACCTGGATCAATCAACGTCAGATCTGTTGCCGGATCAAATCGCTTTTGCATCGTTACCGGATCGACCGTCATCATCACTTCCAGCGTGGGGGAGACATACGCAGCAAGAACATGGCCAGCGCTGGTTGTGCCGTCCGGGTTCCCCACCACCATGTGCGTATGGACTACTGGCTTTCCTTTGTAGAGCGCGATATCACCGCTCATCCCAACCACTTCGCGCTGACCGACGATGGGAATTTTCTTGTACATTTTGCGCTGGGGATCGAACCACCCCAACGTTGCTCCATTCAATGCTCCGATGGCGGTGAAGTGAGCACTCGTAACTTGATACTTCTCGGCAAACTCCAGCAGTCCGGAAAACGCCTCGTCTCCCTGGTAGAAGATGACCGCATATTGCTTTGTAGGTTCCCCTGGGTTCAGCAGTTGAACCTGCATCTTGGGAGCTTTGCTCCTCGGAACGGCTTCCGACGGCGAGACATATTCGCTCGCCGTTTCCTGCGAATACCCGATCATGGTTGCGATCCCAAGCAATAACAGAACACAAAGAGTGTTTCTCATCGTCTTCTACTCCTGATCACGTGCAATAAATGTGCCGGCTACTCGCGGCCCTCTCCGACAATGCACGATGCTTTCCATTCAACCGCAAGGCAAGGAAGCTTCACATTTTCAGAGGCATGAGGTGGGCTGGATGGTTGGAGATGGCCCTGTGTGATGTCAGCGATGAATCACGTCGAAGTGCCTGTCGAAATGCGGACACTTGCCGGGAGATTGAGTCGAGCGAGGGAC
>OBLW0100004123.1_pt1 | contig 11148 bp, 6 predicted proteins | sample 1520161 | NCBI WGS metagenome assembly OBLW01 (sample SAMEA3539309, study PRJEB22396) | soil metagenome | biome: tundra; feature: field; material: soil | place: USA | collected 2010-05 | depth 0.15 m
CACCGAGATCTACACTCTTTCCCTACACGACGCTCTTCCGATCTGGACAACCCCAGGGGACGGCGAGACCAGCGACGCTGGCACGGTTTTCAGCTTTGCAATCGGGCTTGGTGGGACTACCGCTTCCAGCACCAGTTTGAGTCTGTCGCCTGCGAGCGTCTCCGTAGGATCGTCCGGACCGGTGGTAATGACGGCAACGGTTGCCCCTACCTCGGGGAGCGGCACGCCCACCGGTGTGGTCGCGTTCTTCAATGGATCGAGCGAATTGGGATCTTCGAACTTGAGTGGCGGCGCGGCCACTTCGACTACAACCCCAGCAGTCTGGCCTTGAACACTTATCCAATCTCCGCCATATACAGCGGAGACGGCACGTTTGCCGCCTCGCCCTCCTCAGCGCAAACGCTCACGATCAATTCCTTGCCAGCGGCGGCTACGCCAACATTTTCACCCGGATCTGGTACCTACGGTTCGGCGCAAATGGTGACAATCAACGACACGACGACTGGGGCCACGATCTATTACACCAACGACGGGACGGCACCCACGACGGGCTCTGCCGTCTACAACGGGCCAATCACGGTCAGTTCCACGGAGACGCTCCAGGCGATCGCTGGGGCCAGCAGTTATAACAATAGCCTTGTGGCGAGCGCGACCTACACCATCAGCCTAAGTCCCGATTACCAATTGTCAGTCACACCGTCCACTCTGACCATAGTTGCCGGGCAAAGCGGGACCGCCAAGTTCACGGTCACGCCGATGAACGGATTCAACTCACAGGTGAGCTTTACCTGTAGTGGGCTCCCTTCCGGGGCCACGTGCAGCTTCGCTCCGTCCTCCGTCACACCCAGCGGCGGTAATCCGGCTTTAAGCACTCTTACCATTAGTACGACTGCGGCAAGTGCGATCTTGCGGGGACCAAGGTCATCTTCGCACTATTTGAATTATGCGCTGCTGCTCCCCTTTGTCGGAATGATCTTCGGCATCGCCGCTCGGCGTAAACAAGCGCGTCTCGGGTCGCGTGCCTGCAGCATCTGTGGCCTTGCGTTATTGGCGGTGAGCCTAGCTTCGTGTGGTAGCAGTAGCAAGCCGGCAAATTCGGGCACACCAGCCGGATCGAGCACAGTTACCCTGACGGCATCGACAAGCGGCACCGGCGCAAATAACCACACCGCTGCCCTGACAATCACCATCACGCAATAATGCTCGGTGTTAATCACCAACAGGTAGGCGTTCACTTCTTATGCGATTGCTGTGAAGCCACTTTGCAGGCCAGTTCCGGCGGACGAATACGATTCGAGCCACATCGGCAATGCCGGTCATCCCGGAGTAGCAGACATGTTGGGGACCCAGAGAAAGCTGGGATGCGGATCAGCTGCAAGAGAATATGTAAGACTCGCTATATCATTACGAGAACGCCTATCGCGCCTATCGCGTGCCCAGTCTCTACCCCGGAGTAAGTTGGCAATACTAACCGAATGAATCAAAAGAGTTGTACCCGGTCCGTGTTTAACCGGCGCGGACTGCTCGTTTCGAATACCTTTCCATTGAAGCTCAGCAGTATTAGATCTTTGATTGTGTTGGCGAGGCGGATTGGTGGATTCTGGACAGAACAAAATCGTGGGAAAGCAGCATCGCACGGCAGGGGAGCCGTTGGGTCGTTAGAATTGCGTCAAGCAGCAGGTTCAATCCCGGGACCTGTCTTTCTTCCACTAACCGACAGCGCGCCACCGCACTCCACCTTTAACCCGTTGTGAATGCGAAGGGAGTCCGATTCTTTCCATCTCTGTCTCTCGTCCGTTTACAATCATCCGTCCACCCGCTGGGATTTCATGGCACTGAGGGAGTCGGAGGCAGTTGTTCTGCGCACTTATCCGCTGCGCGAGGCAGATTTGCTGGTCACGCTTTTTACCCGCGCGGAAGGTAAGGTGCGCGGCGTAGCGCGGTCGGCTAAGAAGTCGAAGCGGCGCTTTGGCGGCGCGCTTGAGCCGATGACTTATGTGCGCGCATTTTATGACATACGCGAGGGGCAGGAATTGGCACGGCTGGATGCTTGCGAAGTGTTGGAGTCTCCGCTGGCCACCGAAGTCAGTTACGCGCGCGCAGTGGCGCTGGCGCATGTGGCCGAATTGCTTGACGAGTTGCTTCCCGATCGCGAAGCCAATGACGCCATTTTTCGGCTGACCCTTTCCGTCCTGCACGCACTGACTGGCTCGGATATATGGATGCCGGTCACCTACTTTGATCTGTGGCTAACGAGGCTGGTAGGTTTCTTGCCGGAGCTGACTGAGTGCATCGTGTGCGGCCGCAGCCTGAACGGTAGCCGGGCATACTTCCACGCGCTGGCCGATGGCTTGATGTGTCCGGATGACAAGCGCCTGGCATCGTCGGAAATTTCGAGTGAATCGCGCGCGCTGGCAGCGCAGATGTTTCGCGCCCCGGTGGAAAATTTTGTCGAGATTCCATGGCCGAAGTCGCGGGGCGCCGACCTGAGAAGGTTCTTAATCCAAACTTTGCAGCGGCATATCGAGAAGAAGTTGGTCACGGCAGGGATGCTGGAGAAGAGCGCATTTTGAAGCTCGGGCCCGGCACCTCTGCCCGGTTTCAGTTCCGTTCGCCAAATCCGTGCTTGCCGCGGCAAACTTTGCAAAAACGGGCCTCCTCAGTATTATCCACGCGATGTTTCACCGGCTTTAAAGTCCGCAAGTAGGAGAAGACAGCCTTCAAGTCCTCGTCGCTGAGGTTCCGGAAAAAGCCCCATGGCATGATGCTGGCCAGTGGGCGCGCGTTGACCTGCCCGTTACGAATCACATTAATGAACATTTGTTCGTCGAAATACGCGATGCCCGAAGGATCAGGTGTGAGGTTCAGCGAGGCCACCGAGACTATCTTCTTAGGGTCGGGTCCCCAGTGTACCGACATATCAACTCCGCCGGCGAAGCTCATCCCTGGAATCGGATTGCCGTGCCCGTCGTCGGGAGTATGGCAGCCCGCGCAATGCCCCACCGTCACCAGATACTTGCCGTAGGCTACACGATCCGAACGGTCGGGTTCGGGAACGTGTGCCAGCGGTTCAAGCGGCTGGAAGGTTTTTTTGATGTCTTCGGTTAAAGTGGTGTTCGGCTGCTCGATGTGCACCGGAGCCATCGAGCGTTCATGGACAATTACCGATGCCAGGTCTTCATCGGAGAGGCTGCGGAAGTACTGGTAGGGCATTAGAGGAAAGAGAGTACGGCCATCGTGACCGTTACCCTGCCGCAGTGCGTGCACAAAATCAGCGTCCTTCCATTTTCCGGCGCCATAGTCTGGATCAGAAGAGATGTTGGGCGCGACGATCCGATTTCCTTTGGGCAGCCTGAACGTATCGAAAGTCAAGGCCCCCATCCTTCTTGCCTTCCACAGGGCGCGCCGGACGATGCGCGAAATCATAATCGGAATGGCAGAACGGGCATTGCAGCAGCCCTTCTACCTGATACTGGCCACGACTCAATCGCGCCGGCGTGCGCGGGATTGTCTCCATTTCGAGAACCAATGCTGGCGACGCCGCTGTAACGGTTGGCGTCTTCTGACAGCCAACTCCCACACACACCAGTAACGCAGCAATCCCCGCAGGGATCGACTTCGACGTTTTCATGTGTTCCGCCCCTATTCTAGGTTTGAAAAAGAAAAGAATAAAGAGCCGCACCCGAGGTTAGCGCGAGAGTATGCCGCACAACGTTAATTTGCGAGTGGTTTTTATTGAGGAGTGTACTGATTGGTGGGACAGCATCTTTGCTCGTGCAAGGCTGACGTGGATCGTCTCCTTCCATTACAATCGATGGTTAAGCTGCGATGGTTCTGCGGCATTGCCCGACCTGGCTTTTGGCAGCGGGGATTGTAGAACCAACTTCGCCGATGACTTCACCGCACTCGAATCCGCTGACGTTCCAGGAACTCATCCTGCGCTTGCAGGCATTTTGGGCGGAGCGCGGATGTGTATTGCAGCAGCCTTATGACGTTGAAGTGGGCGCAGGCACGATGGCGCCGGAGACCTTTCTGCGCGTGCTGGGACCGAAACCATATAAGGTAGCGTATGTTCAGCCTTCGCGCCGGCCGGCCGACGGGCGCTATGGCGAGAATCCGAACCGCCTGTTCAAGCACATGCAGTTGCAAGTGATCCTGAAGCCTCCGCCGGAGAATGTTCAGGAGCTGTATTTGGAGTCGCTGGGAGCAATTGGCATTGACCTGCGTCAGCACGACATCAAGTTCGAAGAAGATAACTGGGAAGCTCCGACGCTCAGCGCCTGGGGTGTAGGGTGGCAGGTGATGCTCGATGGACTCGAAATTACACAGTTCACCTATTTTCAGCAGTGCGGGGGAGTGGATTTATTCCCGATTTCTGCCGAGCTGACTTATGGCCTGGAGCGCATTGGCGCGTTTCTGCAGGATGTCGATTCGATCTACGACATCGTATGGGCGCGCGATCCGGAGACGGGCGACGAAGTGAAATACAGCGACGTGCGGCTGGCGGATGAGCAGCAGTTTTCGGTTTACAACTTCGAGATTGCAGATGTCGAAAAAACCTGGGAGCACTTCCGGCTGTACGAAGCCGAGTGTCGCGGGTTGATAGAAAGATATGAGAGGCTGATGAAGGATCAAAATCCTCACCTTGTCTCTGCAGAAAACGGAGAGAGAAATGCGGGGTGCCCTAATCCGATCCGCGACAAGGCTCGGTTCCCACTCCTGGCAGCTTACGATCTTTGTTTGAAATGCTCTCATTTGTTCAACATCCTCGATGCACGGGGAGCGATCTCGGTGACGGAGCGTGTCGGAGTAATCGCACGTGTGCGGGCATTAGCTGTTGGCATCGCAAGGGCTTGGGTGGATCAGCAGAAGAGCGAATCTGCCTCGGCTGAGAAGTCAGACGAGCCTGCGCCTGTCGGCAAGAAGGAAACGAAAACGAAGAAGATGCGCGAGAACTTGTCGCCCGTGGGCTAGCGCTTTTCTCTTTTACGCAGCCGAGGGTGAGACGCCGGTGCTAGGTTTGCACAGGCGCACGTGATGAGCGTTCACAGCGATTTGTCAGTTAGCTAGAGAGACTCAGAGTTTGACGGTATGCCAGATTTCCTACTCGAGATCGGGTGCGAAGAAATTCCGGCGCGGATGATCGATGCGGCCTCGCAGGAGCTACGCGAGCGCGTCAGCGCACTACTAATCCGGGAGCGTCTGGCCGCGAGCGAGATTACGCATTTCGATACGCCTCGCCGGTTGGCAGTCATTGCATCAGGAATTCCTGCGGCCCAACCCGATGTGACAGAGCAAGTGAATGGGCCTTCAGTCAGCGTTGCATATAACGATGGTCAGCCTACGCCCGCGGCGCATGCTTTCGCAAAAAAGGCTGGTATAGAGGTCTCGCAACTCGAAAAGATCACGACTCCGAAGGGCGAATACCTGGCCGCCAGAGTGACCCGGAAGGGCCGGTCCGCGACTGAAATTCTTGCAGAGAATCTCCCCAAGGAAATTTCCTCAATCTATTGGCCCAAGAATATGTACTGGCGCAAGACGAACGAGCGTTTTGTGCGGCCGGTGCGGTGGCTGGTCGCCATGCTGGACAGCGCGACCATTCCGCTGGAATTCGGAGGAATCCAGGCAGGGAACGCGTCGCGTGGGCACAGGGTTCTTAGCCATGGCGACGTCATAATTTCGCGCGCTGGTTCTGCTTATGTCAATGCTCTGCGCGCTGCAAAAGTTCTTAGTCGCAGCGAACGGGAGCAGCAGATTCGTAAGGCTCTCGATGCCGCCACGCGCACGATTACCGGGGCCCGCTGGCGCGAAGACAAAGTGCTACTCGAGACCGTGGTGAACCTCACGGAATTTCCCTCGGCGATTCTCGGCGGCTTCGATCCGCAATTCCTCGCGCTGCCGGAAGAAGTGCTGGTCACGGTTATGCGCGATCATCAGAAATATTTTGCCTTGGAAGATTCGAGCGGTAAGCTGTTACCCCATTTTCTGGCGGTGCTGAATACCGATGGAGATCCGCAGGCGCTTATTCGGCATGGCAATGAGCGCGTGCTGCGGGCGCGCTTCAACGACGCGCGCTTTTTCTGGGAGACTGATCAGAAGCGCTCCCTGTTGGAGCGTCTCGATTCGCTTAGGAACGTTACTTTTCAGAAAGACCTGGGCAGCTACTACGAGAAAACGCGCCGCGTGCAACGCTTGTGCAGTTGGCTGAGCGAGATCATCAAGCAGAGCGGAATGACAGTTCGTGCAGGCGTGGTTCACAAAGCCGCTTGTTTGGCGAAGACCGATCTCACCACGGAACTGGTAAAGGAATTCACCGAACTGCAGGGCATTGTGGGCGGGCTGTACGCGCGGGCGCAGGAGCTAGATCACTCTCTGCCGGAGGCCACGCGGCTCGCGATTGCGGATACCATTTACGATCACTACAAACCTGAATCCACCGAAGATGACGTGCCGCGCTCGATCGAGGGCGCGGTGCTTTCCGTTGGCGATAAAGCGGATACCATTGCCGGCATGTTTTCGCTAGGACTGGTTCCGAGTGGGTCGAAGGATCCGTTTGCCCTGCGCCGGCAGGCCAATGGAATCGTGAAAGTGATCGCAGAAAAGAAGCTGCCGTTGCGCCTTGCGGATCTGATGCGCGATGCGCGGGCCGGATATAAAGGATCGGCAGCCGAGAAGAAGTTCGTGAACGATGCGAAGTTTGATGAGGACGTGCGGATTTTCTTCCGCGAGCGTCTCGAGTTTTATTTGAAGGATATGCGGGCATATGCATACGACGTAGTGAAGGCAGTTTTGGCAGCTGATGCTGACGATGTGGTGGACGCGCTATCCCGGGCCGAGGCGGTGAAGCAAGTGATGCATATGCCCGAGTTTCAGGCCATTGGCGCGGCTTGCAAGCGCATGCGAAACATACTAAGACAAGCTGCGGAGAAGAATATTGATCCGGCTGCGAAATTCGTGGAGCTGGCCGAATCTGCCGACGAAGAAAAGAACTTGATGGCTTTCATGGAGAGTGCCAGCGCGAAAGTCGAAGACCACAGGCGCGGGAAAGATTACCTCGAGGCTCTGCTTCTGCTGTCGACAGCAAGAGAACCCGTGGACAGATTTTTCGACAAAGTCATGGTGATGGTTGATGACGCAAAAGTGCGGGCGAACCGGCTGGCATTGCTGCGGACTTTATTGAAGGAATTCTCAACCATTGCCGATTTTTCCGAAATTGTGATCGAAGGCAAAGGATGAACTCGGACATCTGTAAACGCTATTTGACGGTAAAGACGAACCAGTCCCGATGCCTGATCACAGAGAAACTTTAGGTGTGGAAGTTGCCGGCGGGATGCCGGCGCTACGAAATCGAAACACAAAGGACTAATAATCATGGCGACATTGACCCTCCCCGAAACTGAAGTTCAGGAAAAAAACAAGAACACAACCAAGTACGTTTACTTTTTCGGCGGCGGCAAGGCCGATGGCCACGGCAAGATGAAGGACGATCTCGGCGGCAAGGGCGCCGGCTTGGCGGAGATGACGAATGCGGGATTGCCCGTTCCTCCAGGGTTCACGATCCAGACGGAAGCTTGTCGCGAGTACATGCGCCAGGGACATGTGTCGAAAGAAGTTGACCGGCAGATGGAGGAATCTCTGGCCAAGCTGGAAACGCTGCAAGGTCAGAAACTGGGGGCGGGTGAGAATCCGTTGCTCGTAAGCGTGCGTTCGGGCGCGAAGTTTTCCATGCCTGGGATGATGGACACGATTCTCAATCTCGGATTGAACGACAAGAGTGTGGAAGCGCTGGCCAAGCGCAGCAACAATCAACGGTTTGCCGCCGACTCCTATCGGCGGCTCATCCAGATGTTCGGCAACGTGGTGCTGGAAATACCGAAATCCGCGTTCGACGAAGTGTTCGACGCAAAGAAAAAGCAGAAAAAAACCAAGCTTGATACCGATCTGGATGCCAAGGCGCTTAAGGAAGTGATTGAGGAATACAAGAAAGTCGTCAGAAAGCATGCTAAGCGCGAGTTCCCGCAGGACCCTCATGAACAATTGGTGATGGCTCGTGACGCTGTGTTCCGCTCCTGGCAGAACGATCGCGCCAAGCACTACCGCCGCATCAACAACATCGATGACATGCTCGGCACCGCGGTCAACGTGCAAGCCATGGTATATGGCAACCTCGGCGATACCAGCGGCACGGGCGTGGGTTTCACGCGCAATCCTGCGACCGGAGCGAAGGAGTTTTACGGCGAATTCCTCATGAACGCTCAGGGCGAGGACGTGGTTTCCGGCGTGCGTACTCCGGTCCCAATCCTCGAACTGCAAAAAATCATGCCTGATGTTTATGACCAGCTCCGCGAAATCACTACGCGGCTGGAGAAACACTATCGCGATATGCAGGATTTTGAGTTCACCATCCAGGAAGGGAAGCTCTACATGCTGCAGACGCGCAACGGCAAGCGCACTGGACGCGCCGCCGTGCGAGTGGCTATTCAGATGGTGGAAGAGAAGCTGATCAGTCAGCAAGAAGCGATTTTCCGCGTGGAACCAAATCAACTCTATGATTTCCTGGTCCCACGCTTCGATGAGAAGAGCACGAAAGTGGAAGTCTTGGCGACCGGATTGCCGGCATCTCCCGGCGCTGCCGTCGGCCAGATTGTGTTCACCGCAGAGGAAGCCGTCAAGAAGGCGGGGCACGGCGCAAACAGGAATCCCGTAATTCTTGTACGAGCCGAAACCACTCCGGAAGATATCCAGGGCATGGAAGTCGCGGCGGGCATTTTAACGTCGCGCGGTGGCATGACCAGTCACGCTGCCGTGGTCACGCGCGGCATGGGGAAGTGTTGCGTAGCGGGCGCGGGCGATATTCAAGTCGATGAGCGCGCCAGAGAGATGCGCGTCAAGGGGCAGGTCTTCAAAGAAGGAGACTGGATTTCGCTCGACGGTACCAGCGGACGCGTCATCAAAGGGAAGCTGAATACGCTCGAACCATCCGCGGATGACGCGGACCTGCAGAAGCTGATGGGCTGGGCGGAACCGTTCCGCAAAATTGGCGTGCGCGCGAACGCCGACATTCCTCGTGACGCGATTCAAGCGCGGGCGTTTGGGGCTGAAGGTATCGGCCTGTGCCGAACCGAACACATGTTCTTTGCCGAAGATCGCATTCCGCACATGCGGACGATGATTCTGGCAAACAATGAAAAAGACCGTCGCATCGCGCTGAAGAAGCTGCTGCCGATGCAACGCGCTGACTTCGTCGGATTGTTCAAGGTCATGAATGGCCTGCCGGTGACCATACGGCTGCTGGATCCGCCGCTGCACGAGTTTCTGCCAAAGCGTGAAGAGTTGATGGTGGAAATTGCCGTCCTCGAAGCCACTAAACCTCGCTCGCCGAAGCTGAAGGAATTGAGAATGCTGTTAGCCCGAGTGGAAGAACTGCATGAGTTCAATCCGATGCTCGGACATCGCGGATGCCGCTTGGGAATCACCTATCCGGAAATTACCGAGATGCAGGCTCGGGCCATTTTTGAGGCGGTCGTCGCCGTGGACAAGGCGGGAATCAAAACTCACGCTGAAGTGATGATCCCACTGATCTCAACAGTGAAAGAAATGGCGAATCAGGGCGCAATCGTCCGACGCGTGGCGGAAGAAGTGTTCAAAGAGAAGGGAAGGCATGTGCACTACCTTGTGGGGACCATGATTGAATTACCTCGCGCGTGCCTCGTCGCGGACGAAATTGCTAAGGAGGCGGAGTTCTTTTCCTTCGGCACGAATGACCTTACTCAAACCACGTTCGGATTTTCGCGCGACGATGTCAACAAAGTGCTGCCCACATATTTAGCGGAAGGAATTCTGAAGCAGGATCCGTTTGCCGCGATCGACCGGGATGGCGTGGGCGAACTGGTTCGGATCGGGATCGAACGCGGACGAAAGACTCGTCCCAAGCTGGAGGTCGGAATCTGCGGCGAGCATGGTGGCGACCCCTCTTCAGTAGAGTTTTGCCATCAGGTGGGAATGGATTATGTATCGTGTTCTCCATTCCGCGTGCTAACGGCCCGGCTGGCAGCGGCACAGGCCGCAGCTGCGGAAACGCTGAAAGTTGAGGGCGAAAGAACGAAATAAAATTGGACCCAGAGGGCCGCGGATCCATGACCCAAGCTCAGCAGCGATCCGAGCTTTGCAGCGTTCGACTTAATGCTCCTTGCCCTCGGCGCTTTTTATTGCACCCTCTGCAAACGGGCGATCAGCTTCTGAGCCAGGCTCTCCTCCGATTCCGACCACAGCACGCGCGAATTCGTGCCGCTATTCTTGTCGACGTTCACTGAAAATTCGACCAGCTTGGCCACGTTCTCGCGAATCTTGTCGCGAGTCTGTTCGCTAAGAGGAGTCTCCGGCTGGAGAAAATACGAATCCAAACCGAAGTCGACTTGTATGTGACCCGTCTGTTGATACGCTCCCTCGTCGAACTGTTCTCCCTGTACGATGAATCTCACCGGCGCAGCTTCCAGCACCCAGTTTCCGCTCGAAGAATCCGGGGCCCACAAATCCCAGTGCGCTTCGAAAACGTAAGCGTAGTCGTCATGAATCAATTCGGCGGCGATCAATGTAGCCTGCCCGGGATCGATGCCGCCAGGAAAGCGGCGCTCCAATACCGTTGCCTCGCCCCAGGAGACAGGATGCACTGCAAAATAACTGACTCCCGGGCGCTGTGCCGAGAAAGGGAACTGCTGCAACACGCCGAAAGCGTGCGGCAACATCTCGGGTCCCGAAAAGTCAGAGAACCAAAGACTGAGATAGACTGGATCGGACACTTTTCCCTCGAATGTTTTGTTGAGCCGCGTGTCTGGTGCGCGACCTTATCTCCAATTCTAAATTGTCCGCTTGATCGAAGAAAACAAGGCAGACGCCACTTGAGAGTGGCGCAGTGGTGGAAAACTTAAAATCGTGTGAGTTCCGTGTCAAGTGCGTCGATTCATGGCGAACGATAATCGAGATTGCGGGACTCTTTTTCGGGTCAACCGGGCCTTCGCGTTCCAGCCAGCATTTTGACATGGCTACAACGCCTTGTTACGATCAACTGTTGCCTCGGCAACCCACCTCACAGCCGTCCCCGTCGTCTAGCCTGGCCTAGGACATCGCCCTTTCACGGCGGTAACACGG
>OBLW0100004124.1_pt1 | contig 11146 bp, 9 predicted proteins | sample 1520161 | NCBI WGS metagenome assembly OBLW01 (sample SAMEA3539309, study PRJEB22396) | soil metagenome | biome: tundra; feature: field; material: soil | place: USA | collected 2010-05 | depth 0.15 m
GATCAACTGTGCGCTTGAATCTTTGCGTAAAGACCATTTCCAGATTCCTGTGCCGGCAGGATATAAACGCCGTTCCGCGCTGTGCTGCCGGAACCGTAAAACGGCGGTTGAACTCGGCGATGTAGTGCTCATTGAGAAAGTCGTTGGCCGCTTCCAGAGTTCGGATCCCGCGCAATCGTAACTCCTGCGGCAGCCTTCCTTGCCAGGTGGAGAAGTTGTGGCAGTCGTTTCTTCCGGCCTCCGCGACGACAAAGGGCCCGTCTGTCTCTCCTCCATCGAAGCAGCCGCGCGATCTCTGCTCCGTAGGCGATTCCTGAGTCGATGGTTCCGAACCTGCCGACCGGGGCGCCCTAGGTCCGTGTGTTCGGACCTGGGAGAGGAAAGCGCACGCTGGACGGCGAGTCCCCGGTAGAATCAACTTGGAATGCACGCCAGCACTTCACCCATACCAGAAAACTCGCTTCTCGCAGGCAGCCGCTTCGTCCGCGCCTGTCTGCGCAAGCCCGTCGACCGCACGCCCGTCTGGTTTCTGCGCCAGGCTGGCCGTTACATGCAGGAGTATCGCGACGTCCGCAAGCACCACACGCTGGTTGAAATCTGCAAGCAGCCCGACCTCGCCTCTGAAGTCACCATCACCGCCGCCGAAAAACTCGGCGTCGACGCAGCCATCATCTTCGCGGACCTGCTGCTGCCCCTCGAGCCCATGGGCCTGCCCTTCGAGTTTCAAGCGGGCGAAGGGCCAGTCGTGCATCACCCAGTCCGCACTGCTGCGGATGTGGTCGCGCTCCGCACCGACCGCGCCGGCGATCTAGCGTACGTCGCGCGCGCCATCGAGAAAGTCGCCGCACACTTCCGTGATCGCCTCGGCATCATTGGCTTCTGCGGCGCGCCGTACACGCTGGCCAGCTACATGATCGAGGGCGGCGGGTCACGCAATTACATCCACACCAAGACAATGATGTATGGCGATGCGCTCTCGTGGAGCTTGCTCTTGGACAAGCTGGTCATCGTATTGACCGAGTACTGCCGCCTGCAAGTGCAGGCCGGCGCTGATGTCATCCAGATCTTCGACAGTTGGATCGGCTCGCTCAGCCCAGCCGACTACCGCGACTATGCTTTCGAGGCTTCCAAACGCCTCGTCCGCGCCGTGCAGGAACTGGGCGTGCCTGTAATCTACTTCGGCGTCGAGACAGCGGGACTTCTCAGCGCCATGGCTTCCACCGGAGCCGACGTCATCGGCCTCGATTGGCGGCAGCCCCTCGACGAAGGCTGGCGCGCCGTCGGGCACAGCCATGCGGTGCAGGGCAATCTCGATCCCATCACCCTCTTCGCTCCGCCGGAAGTGCTGGAACAGCGCGTCAACGAAATCCTGCACTCCGCCGCCGGCCGTCCAGGCCACATCTTCAACCTCGGCCACGGCATTGTTCCCAACACGCCTGTAGAAAACGTCCAGGCCGTGGTCCGTATGGTGCGCAACTTCAAATTGCCGGAGGCTGCCCGTGCCTAAGCAAGCCGTCCTCCTCCTCGCGCACGGAACCCCCGAGACCGCCGACCAGATTCCCGAGTATCTGCGCAACGTGGTCAGCGGCCGCCCGCTCCCGCAGCCCGTCATCGAGGAGATTCAGCAACGTTACGCGTTGATCGGGCGCAGCCCCCTCACCGAGCTCACCATGGAGCAAGGTCGGCTCGTCGAAGCGGAGCTAGCCGCGCAAGGGCATCCGGTTCGCGTCTACGTCGGTATGCGCAACTGGCGCCCCTACATTCCCGATGTGGTGACGCAGATGCGTGCCGACGGCGTCGACGAAGCTGCCGTCCTCTGCCTCGCACCGCAGAATTCGCGCACCAGCGTCGGCCTCTACGAGCGCGCGGTCAAAGCCGAAGCTGGAACCCTTCGCATTGATTTCACCCGCGGCTGGGCCCGCCACCCGCTCCTCGCCGAAGCCTTCGCCGAGCGCCTCCGCACGGCTGAAGCCAAGCTCACGGCGGAAACCGGTGCGCCAGTCCCTGTGCTCTTCACAGCGCACTCCGTTCCCACGCGCACGGTAGAACCGCAGCCCGCCGAAGCAGGCCAGCCGCGCGAGTGGCCCGCCGGAAGCCCCGATCCCTACGCCGACGAAGCCCGCCACACAGCCGAGCTAGTCGCCGAGCTCCTCCCGGAAATCCCCCGCTGGTGGTTCGCCTTCCAAAGCCAGGGTGCCAGCGGCGGCCCCTGGATCGGGCCTACCGTCGAGGAAACATTGGATAAGATCGCCGCAGAGGGCGTCAAAACCCTCCTCCTGCAGCCTGTTGGATTCCTTTGCGATCACGTCGAAATCCTCTACGACGTCGACATCGCCTTCCGCACTTCCGCAGCCAAAATCGGCATCCAGCTGGAGCGGCCCGAATCCCTCAACAGCTCGCCGTCACTGGCGAAAGCCGTCGCCGACCTGGCCTGCCAGGGACTCAAACGGCTGCAGGCCTGACGTTCACCCGAGCCTAGGTTTCCACAGGATTTTTGTGGCTGGAGGGGATGTTACCCCTCCGTTGTATTTACAGTGGACTGGCGACATGTCAGCCTTCCCCCAGGCCGATCCAAGGGGTCAGATTGTCCGAAACATCCATTTCAACTCCGGCTTCGGAGCAGACAACCTGGGTTTGTCGGGTCTGCGGTAACCCGCAGATGCGCCGCCTGGCCCGTTCCGGCTTTTTCCAGAGAGCGATCTTGCCCTTATTAGGTTTCTACCCATGGGAGTGTTTTGCCTGCCGCAAAATCCGCTATCTTCGCGTGCGCGGCAAACGAGTTCTCAGACGGATTTGGGACGACGATCTTTTTGTTCCTGCAGACGAAACCGAACTTCCCGTCTACTCAACAGAAATCCCCGCCGAACAAAGAGAATTCGAGCAAGACCCGTCCAGCTCCCAATGGGCGGAGTGATTTCCAGCGGCCGAATTCACAGGTCTCGTCAGCACCGCTACACTTTGAGAAGTTTCATCACCTGCTGAATGGAGAGACCGCCTTGATTCGATTTCTCGCCGCACTGTGCGCGTTCAGTTTCGGAATGTTGTCGTTTGCCCAGACGCCGGAGTATTCTATTCAGGCGATTCGGTACGCCACCTCGCCGGATGTGCCGGTCTCCGAACTCGTCGTGGGCGGCCCGCAAAACGAGAAAGTCGATATCGCCATGGTGGTGTGGCTCATGCGCGGCGGCGGCCACACCATTCTCTTCGATAGCGGCTTCCATCGCGATACGTTTCTCAAAGAATTCCCGATGAAGGATTATCTGCGTCCCGACGAAGCGGTGAAGACCGCCGGCGTCGCTCCCGATGCGGTCACAGACATCGTGATCAGCCATGCGCATTGGGATCACATGGGCGGCATTGATCTGTTTCCCAAGGCGACGATATGGATTCAGAAAGACGAATATCGCTACTACACCATGGATGCATGGCAGCCGGGCGGCAATCACGGCGGCATCGATCCGGAAGACGTCCAGGCGCTTGTGAAGTTGAATACCGAGGGCCGTGTGCACCTCATTGACGGAGACAACGTTGAGATTTTCCCCGGCATCCGTGCCTACACGGGATCGCGCCACACCTATGCGTCGCAGTATCTGCGTGTCGACGGGCATCCGCCGTTTGTGCTTGCGTCTGACAATGCGTACTTCTACCTGAACCTCAAGCAGCGCCTTGCCAGTGCCACCTTCAGCGATGCCGATCATGCGGCCAACATTGCCCAGCAGGCGCGGATGTTCGTGCTGGCTGGCTCGCCGGACCGCGTGGTGCCAGGACACGACATTCTGCAGTTTCAGAAATTCCCTACGCAAGGCCGCGTGGCGACGATCAAATAGAAGTCAGGCGTAGATGGACTTATGATGCGACCGTCGTCTATTGCCGCAGCAATTGCTTCGCAATAAACAGCACGTTGGCAGGCCGCTCGGCGAGCCGTCGCATGAAATACGGATACCACTCGCGGCCGAAGGGAATATAGACGCGCACGTTGTAGCCCTCGGCAACAAGTTTGCGCTGCAGGTCGCGCCGCACGCCGTAGAGCATTTGGAATTCGAAGCGGCTGGGTGCGATGCCGCGGTGCTTTGCATACGATTTTGCCGCCGCGATCATCCCTTCGTCGTGCGTGGCGAGGCCGTGATAGAGGGGGCTCTCGAGAAGCGCCTGGCTGAGCTTGATGTAATTGGCATCCACGTCGGCCTTTCGCGGAAACGCAACCTCAGCGGGCTCCTTGTAGGCGCCCTTGCAAAGGCGCACCCGAATGCCATCGGATATAAGCTGCTCGACGTCGGCCTGCGAGCGGTAGAGGTAAGCCTGTATTACGATTCCGATTGCCCCGCGCAGATCCGTCCGCGCATTCACCCTGCGCACAATGTCCAGCGTCACCTGCGTCAGCGGCGAGTCTTCCATGTCGATGCGCACAAAGTTACCCGTGTACTTCGCATGTTCCGTGAGGTTGGTCGCAATCGCCTCGGCAAGTTCCGGATCGAGGGCAAGCCCCATCTGCGTCAGCTTCACACTGATGTTGGCGTCGAGGTGGCGCTCACGGATCGAGTCGAGGAGCTGATGATAGACGTCGGCGGCTTTGTGCGCTTCTGCGGCGGAGGACACGCTTTCGCCCAGCGAATCGAGCGTGGCAAACATCCCCTGTTTGTTGACCGACTCGGCGACGCGCAACGCATCCGTGAGTTCCATTCCGGCGACAAAGCGCCCACTGAGTTTGCTGCCAATGCGGGAGCGCTCACAAAAATTGCGCAGCGATCGATTATGGGAAAGTGCAATAAAGGCGGTACGCAAAAAAGGCATCAGGCAGCTCTGCCGGCGCAAACCGTTGGTTGCGGCGCGGTCCGGACACATTAGTTTCGCACAAAGAGCCACAATTGCAGGGTCTCACGCGGCACCAAAGGAACGTGCCCGCAATTCGTTGCGTATCCTCGACAATGTTGTTGGGAGGTCGCGCCCGGATGCTTCGCTCGATTCGTCGCTTCTTCTGCGCCGTGCTGGTGATGGTCACGCCAGCCTGCCTTGCGCAATCGCTTCCCGCCACCGCAGGCGAAACGCTCAGCGGCAAACACGTTGTTTTGGCTGACGCTGTCCGCGGCCACACCACAATTCTCGTTGCAGGTTTCAGTCGCGAAGGAGGCGCGGGTACAGGCGATTGGGTCAAGACCATCCACGCCGACCCTGCCTTCGCGAAGGCGACGGTGTACCTTGTGGTTCCCCTCTTGCCGTGAAGGAAAACCCCATCCTTCCATCCTGCCCGAGCAGCGACTGAGAAGAATCTGCTCAGCCCTCGCGCTCAGCATAACGAGACGATGGCACGCCCTAGTCTTCGAGCCTCCTTCCGGTACGCCTGGAAATACATCGCATCCGAACGCGCCAGATGGGAACGGGCAATCGGTTGCATCAGATGCATGCCTCCGCAATTTTAAGAGGATTCCACTCGTTCATGAAGGGCTTGTCGGTGGTGCGAGAGATCAGGTGGGCCGGTTCATCACCGTTTCCACCAGATCGCCCAGTTGGTCTGGTGTGAACTGGTTCCCTTCGATATTCGCTGCCAATCGTCCTTTGCGATCGATGATGACCGTGTGCAGCGGATGCGTAAGCAAGCCATCACTGCTCCAGAAGTTCATACCGAACATCGCAGCGATCTGGCGTATCTGCTCGAGTGGCCCCGTCAGGAAATGCCAAACCTCTGCATCAGCCTTCCACGTGTCGGCATACTGCGATAGGGTCTTGCCTCGATCATGATCTGGGTCAATCATGATGGTGATCAATACTAGGTCCTCTTTGTGCCTGGCACGCAAGCGCCTTTCCACGTGCGCAAGATTGTTTGACATGCGAAAGCAATATTGCGGGTTCGGGCAACGCGAATAGCCAAAGGTCAGTGCTACGACTTTGCCTTGAAACTGAGCGAGGTGGATTTGCCGGCCAGCCTGGTCAATCAGCGCAAAGTCCGGTACCGGCTGGCCTTCAGGAACGACCTGCGCTGCGGCGGACGGTTTCAGCGCACGGTTCAGGGCAGTCAGTGCCCCCGCCTCCATCGGCTCGGGTTCGTGGCTCGCAGCGTTGCTTACCTGAATCTGATCCGCATATGCCACCTTGCCATTTTCGACGATGTGGAAATCAATCGTGGTGCCGACCTTCAATGCCGCGAGTGCCGACTGGTCGCGCACGACGAACGACATTTCCATCGCCTCCATATATCCTGGAATCGCCTCACAAGAAACAATCAGAGAATGGTGCGTCTTATCGACTATGAGCACCATTCCTCGCGCCTTGTGTTCCTCAGCGGCCCGAAGGTGGATCGTTCCGAGCAAGACCGCGATTACCAGCAATGTCGGAGACTTTCTCATTCTTCTCACCTCCGTCCGGCTATCTTCCCACGGCAATCGCGCTGGTCCCAGGCGCCCTTAATGGCTTTCGATCCAACTTAACGTAGTCGGTAGCGAATTCCTTGATAGAAATGAACTGGTTCTTATCGATATTTACGAAGTGTTGCCTTGTATTTGTCGCAGGCCACCATGTGTCAATCGACACGATGCGCGCGCCATGCCCCAGTCCGATGTGTTGTTCCAGGGGATTTCCGCCAAATGAACTGGTTTGTCCAACGGTGCGATAAACTGACCGCGTGCCATGGCCATCGTTCTCGACGGTAACGTTGATTTCAGCGCCGATCGCAGACCGATTGCTTTTCACGCCCGTCAATCGCACGTTAATCCAATCGTTGTCGTTTCCTGGGTTTCTGAACAATCGCAGCACGTGCCTGTCAGACGGGACGGCGCCCCCGATCTCGGCAATGATGTCTTCTTGCCCGCGGCGTTCCAAATCGGCGAATGCGATGCCGTGACCTTTGTGCAATTCGCCCGTGCCCGATGAGGCTGTGATATCGACGAAGGATTTTCCTTCCTTGTTGTGCAACAGGACATGCGGCATGAGCGAGGAAAACGAGGGACTTCCCATTCCCAGGTAGATATCGAGGAAACCATCGTTGTCTATGTCCCCGAAGTTTGATCCCATCGGCATAAAAACTCTGTCCAGGCCCACCTGCGCGGTTACATCCTGAAACGTGCCATTGTGCATGTTTCGGAATAGCTTTAACGTCTTGCGCGAAGCTTGGACGACAGGTTGCCCCTGATAGCTTCGCAGCACATCGTCAATCGAATTGATGTTGTAGCCGGTAAGGAAGATATCAGGCCAGCCATCGTTGTCGTAGTCGAAGAACCACGTGGAGAAGCTGAAGGTAGAGTCCTGCACCCCGGCCTCCCTGGCCACATCGGTAAACGTGAGATTGTGATTATTGTGGTAGAGATACTTCGTCCCATTAAAGACTGAAACAAAAAAGTCGACGTATCCATCCTTGTCGTAGTCTGCCGCCGTAACTCCTTTGACAAAGGACATTTGATCGATGCCAGCCGCATGAGAGATGTCCTCGAACGTGCCGTCCCCCCGGTTGTGAAAGAGTTGGCTGGGAGCCTTTTCATTTCCGATAAAAAGGTCGAGGAATCCATCGTTATCGATGTCGGCCCACACCGCGGTTTGAGAAGCAGTGACGGTTGCCGCGAGACCGCTCTGCTCCGTCACGTCGGTGAATGTGCCATCGCAGTTATTCCGCAAAAGCGATCTGCGCATCGGAAATTCCCATCCACCGCGCAGCACGAGGAAGTCGAGGCAGCCGTCATTGTTGTAATCGGCCTGCACGATCTGCAGTGCGCCTGTCTGGTTCAACAATCCTGCCTGGGCGGTACGATCGGAGAACGTTCCATCCCCATTGTTGTGGAAATAATGCAACGAGTCGCAGGAGTACATGCTCGATACAAGCACGTCGAGTAGGCCGTTGTTTTCGAAGTCGTCCACTACGACACCACCGGCTGCAAGAAAGACATTCAGTCCAGCCGCCGGAGCCACATCAATGAAACGCCCCACGCTCTCTTTCGAGTCGAAGTCTCTCTCCGCAACCAGATACTTTGCAGGAACCCCTGCCGGATACTGCCCTAGCGTCTCATACGCCAGATTGAGCAGCCACTTGACCTCGCGATCATCCGGCTTTTGCTCAAGATAACTCAGGAAAAATTGAATCGCCAGCTTCGAATATTCTTGCTTCTCATAATGCGCGTGTGGCTTGATCGGTGGGAAAAAGTCGAGGTTGCCGGAGCCGCGATAGGCTCCGTTTTCCATCTCCGAGAAGTGAAGATAGGTGATCCCAAGAGCTTCCCTGAGAAAGGGAAGCGACTTGGGAGAGCTCTCCGTGGCATATTCATAGGCCTTCTGGAACTGTTGGATGGCCTGCTCCATCTCGCCATTGAACGCATGCAGTTGGGCCATGGCCACATGAGTTTCAATGGCCACATCCGCATCGTTTTCTGACAAATGTTCAGCTTTTCCTGTGCCAGGACCTTCGGCATCGAACAGGAGCTTTTCGAGCGCACTGAGCGCCGCAGGCGTCGATTCTTTGCGAATCGAACAGATCTGGTTAGGATCTCGCTCCCAGCCATCTGGCTTTTGTGGATATTGCAGGAATGCGGCATCCGATTCGATGAATCCGTCGATCTTTATCATGTTGCGTTCGGAGGGCGGCTCGACCGGCAGGCTGTCTTGTTTCGAATCCACTTTCCGCGCATTCGGCCCCGCGGGAAAGATAGTGAGTATAGCGAATTCGCCTCTGAAAGGCACAACGGCTGTGAACTGCCCCGCTTTGACGTCTTTCAACGCATCCCGCAATTCGGGCCGAAGATTGGCGGGACTCAACCCTTCCATGTGTCCGCCTTCATTGGCGGTCGAGTCGACAGAGCGTTCTTTTGCGAGAATCTGGAAGTCTGCACCTGCCTTCAGGGCAGCAAGAATCTGATTGGCTTCCTCGACTGTCCTCACAACGATAATGCCTAAATCGACTTCATCCTGTTGCGCTTGTGCCACAGGCAGAATCAGTGCCGCGATGCTGAGCACTAGCCTGCACGCGAGTTGCATTTTGTGCCAATTGATCGAATCGACGGCGGTTGTCAGACCTGGCATTGGCTCCCCTACGCATACAGCGCCACCTGAACACGCAGTGCGGCGCGCAACTTTGTGAAGTGAATTTTATCCCGATCGAGAGACGTCTGTCCCCAAAGTAGGGCAGATACGAACTATTCAAAAGACGGTTGCCGGACCATTCCGGTAGAGGGAGGCCCTTTCAATGTTCGTGCGGGCAAGATGAGCGACGAAGTTGGACAAAAAAGCGCAAAGTCAACACAATGAGCAATCACGAACGGGCTTGGCTGGCGGTTCAACAGCGTCTAGGCGACTTCGTCTAGCAAGAGGCGTCTGAATCATGGTCGGGGTCAAGACACCCGTCTTTCAGTTTGGCGCGTCTTATATAGGCCGTGGACGGATCATGGGGTTCCTCGGGGCATCATTCCGCATGAAGCAGTGCATTGGGATCGATTCGAGATGCCTTGGCGGCCGGCACATAACTCGCTACAGCGCCTACTGCCGTCATCATGAGCCGGGCCATGCAGAGACTAACGGCATCATGCGGAGTGACGCCCACCAGCATGCTCCGCAATGGCCTGCTTAGGAAAAATGCACCGGCCAAACCAATTGCGCTTCCTGTGGCCACCAGCCAGCACGCTTCGGCGAGTACCAGGCGCAGCACCCGGCCTCGGGCGGACCCAAGCCAGCCGAATTGCAATCTCCGAGACGTTTTGTGGTTGTGACTGGTTTGTTTGAATAGTAAGCGTAGGATGTGGCCTCCTATAGCGCGCTCTCCGGAGCGCGCCACCGCCTTCAGTACACAAGAACCGTCTGCTCATACCGCTTCACCTGTGCCCGTAATCCGTAAAAACGTAATCTTTTGTCTTCACTGCCGTGTGGCACGCGAACCCGCACTTCGCATCGCTCCCCTGCGGTGGCTTGTCTTTCAAGGTGGCGGGCGTGAACGTATTGGCCGCCGCGTCATACTCGAACGCGCCGTAACCCCATCCGCCGCTGTCCGCGAACCTCTTGCTGTCCTTCAGCATGAGATCAACGTCATGCTGGGTACCTGGCACCGTCGGCGCACCGGGTTCACCGGCATTCACTTTCGCGTTCCAATGGACCTTCACCATCTTGGCGCCATCCGGAAAGGGCTTGCCATTACCGGGAATGCCCGCCTTATAAGCGTTGATCAACGCAGGATTCCCGAGGATTGCAGCGAGCTTATCTCCGTTATGACTGATGGCGATCACCGGCCAGCCTTCGTATCCGCTGAACTCAGAGAACGCGAGGCCATTCGGTATTTTGAGGGCGTACTTGTCCTGCGTGGAAATGGCGGCTTGTGCCTGTGACGGGACTGCTGTGGAGGCGGAGGCAGCGTCGAGGCGGGGAAGGTTGTGGATGAAACGTGCCAGCTTCCAGGTGTCGTTATCGGAAATGCTCGACTGCCAGGCAGGCATGCCTGTGAGGCGAACTCCGTTCTGTATGATCCAAAACAGTTCCGCGTCGCTCCAGTGCTGCACGTGGGATGAGCTCAGGTCCATGGCAGGCGGGGCCATATTGCGCCCGATGTTCGTGTCTCCGTGCCCATCCGCACCGTGGCATTGGGCGCAAGACCCAAGAAACACTTCTTGGGCCTGGCTCACGACCTCATCCGTCTCAGGCAGCGGGTTCTTCTTCTTTCCTGCCTCCAATGGAATGGCAACGTCTTTAGCCGCATTGGCCAGGGTGGTTTCCTCCTGGGAGGGATGTTTGTCCGCTGTGCAACCTTGAAGCAAAGCGCCCAGCATTGCACTGATGACGCCAAGCATCAGCTTGTGTTTTAGCGCCACGCAGCGATCATTTCCGTCCCACCCGCCAATCCACGGCAGACCCACAGATTCCCTCATAAGTTCAGGCACCGTGTGTTCTCCTTCACAAAGAAAGTTTTCTAAGCCCGATCTAACGTGCGTATCGAACGATTGCAATTAAGCCAGAGGTCGGGGAGTAAAACAATTGGACAATGGTATCGACCGATACCTTCGTATCAAGTGTGCGGGAGGGGTGTGCTCATTTTAACCAGCTCGGTACCCGGCTCAAATGCCGAGCCGGAGCCTTGGACCGTTGAACTCACCCAGAATGATGGCACCCTGTCGGCAACTTCGGCAGACGGCTCTAGTCCAATCGGGAGACCCCCCGGCTCTGCCGGGGAGGCAGTAGAAGTTTGACA
>OBLW0100004125.1_pt1 | contig 11145 bp, 2 predicted proteins | sample 1520161 | NCBI WGS metagenome assembly OBLW01 (sample SAMEA3539309, study PRJEB22396) | soil metagenome | biome: tundra; feature: field; material: soil | place: USA | collected 2010-05 | depth 0.15 m
CAGTTGGATTGCGCATGAGTTAACTATCCCTATTGTATTGAAAGACCATTAGGAGGACGCGTCAGCCTGAGAAACATTTCGCATGAAAGTGCTCCAATCCGGGCTCTTACGCAAAACAGAAGGCCGGCAGCCTTACCCAGCCGGTCATCCTCTCGCGGCCGTCCGTCTGCAGGACAACTCAGATCCGGCATTATCGTCTAGCCGACTCTTCAACGCTTTGGCCAACGCCCTTGCGTTCGGTTCCTCAAAGATCGTGACGTGATCGCCGGGACACTCCACAACATCCACATGATGCACAAGTTCGTCCCAGCCCAGTTGTCGATCCACATGCGGCTCGTCAACCCGGGCGACGTTGCGGACCAGAATAAGTCTCCCTGAGTACGGTTTCGGTTCGTAGGCGGCAAGCGCAAGATATGCAACTTCGCCTGGGCGTCTGACAGCGGGAAGAAGCGGAAGCCCGAATCGTAGATGAAGTCGATAATTTAGCCGGTACATACGGCGAATTAAATTCGAGAAACGAGTCTTCATCAAGTCGACGATATATGCCCGGGCATCGCGTGTCCGAAGTTCGATCAACTCCCCTAGATAATATCGCAGTTTTGGTACAATGACAGCGACCCTGGGCTGGCGACGAAAGTGAGTCGGATTCCGGGTGTCGACCATTGCCAAAAAGGCAACCTCCTGACCCTGTTCTTGCAGTTCACATGCGACAGCATAAGCGATCAACCCAGGAAAGCACCAACCACCGAGGTGGTATGGACCTTCGGGCTGCACCTTGCGAATGATCCTTATTACAGCAGAAGCAATATCCGGGATTTGATACGGCGTCGGTAAATCCCCGATTGCTGGCAGCGGCAGACCGAGAAACGGTCTCTCCTCACCCAAAGCATTGGCGAGAGGAATCATGCGGGAATAGCCGTCTATCCAAAACAACGGCGGTTTGCTGCCCCTGGGCTGGATTGCGTTCAGGACGGGCGGCGCCATAAGGGTACTCTCATCCTGGATGACGGCCGCCAAATCTGCAATGGTCGGTGCTTCGAATAACATCGCCAACGGAAGCCTCTTCCCAAATGCGCTCTCTATTCGAGTCAACATTTTAGCAGCCAGCAGCGAGTGCCCACCAATCTCAAAAAAATTGGCGGTGACGCTGATCGGGCGGCGGTCCAGAAGATTCTGCCAGATCCGTGCAAGTCCAGCTTCCGTGTCATTGCGAGGCGCAACAAAATGCCGCTGGGCCGATAGTGAAAACGCCGAAACAGATGTCGCCGAATCCTCGTACCCGTTGAAATGCGCCAAATCCCGGCGCCGCTCAGCGCCCCGTTGACGCTCGATCTGAGTCCATAACTGGGAAATGCGTGTGGCCGGCTCGTCTGCGATGGTCTGCAGTAGCGCTGTGAGCTGCCACAGCATCCGGTCAACCGTCGAGCCTATGAACAGATCAGTGTTGTACTCGCAGGAGAGCCGCCAACCGTCGGCGCGTTCCACCATAAAGAAGTTCAGATCGTAAATCGCGCCGGGAGACTTCGAGGGGACCGGTGTCAGTGTAATACCTGCGAATTCCAGCGGGCGGACGAAATCCCGTTGGTAAATGAAATTCACATCGAACATGGGATGCCGGTTTCCGGCCCGCCCTGGATTGACCGCCTTCACTACTCGCTCGAACGGAACATCCTGGCTCGCAATTGCATCCAGGAGCACGCCGCGAACACGATTCAGCAACTCCAGAAAAGTCGGATCTCCGGCAATGTCTGCGCGCAATACTGTCGGATTAATGAAAGGGCCAATCACCTGCTCCGTCTCCACACGCGTGCGGCCAGCGAGAATGGTCCCGATACTAATGTCGGTCTGCCCCGAATAACGATGCAACAGAGTGTTAAGCGCGGCCACCGATGTCATGAAGAAGGTACATTCCTCCCGTGCGCTGAGTTCACACAAGCGGTTGGTAAGGTCTCGCGGCAGAAGTCGGGACAGTATGTTCCCGTTGAATGTTCGCCGTGGTCTTCGAGGCGAATCTGTGGGAACATCTAGCGGGGAAAATCCCTTGAGATGCTCACGCCAGTAGGACAGTTGGCGAATCGTCCCGTCGCTGTCACCGAGTTCGTGTTGCCATACTGCGAAATCCCCGTATTGTATTAGAGGGTCCGGCAGGCGATTCTCTGACCCTAACGAAAGAGCTTCGTACAACGCGCCCAACTCGTCCGTGATGATGCCGATGGACCATCCGTCCGAGACGATATGATGCACAGTCAGCAGAAGCATATAATCCTGCGGTCCCAATTGCAGGATCTGCGCCCGCAGAAGCGGGCCCGCCGCAAGATCAAAAGGTCTTCCTGCTTCCTCCAGCGTCAGGCGCTCCTCGACAGCATCTCGCTCGGATTGCGAGAGATGACTGATATCAGTGAGAGGCAGAGCGATGGTCATCGATGATTGAACTATCTGCCGGGGTTCTTCGTCAATTAACTCGAAAGTAGTCCGCAGCGTTTCGTGCCGCGAAACAAGGGCGTTTAGCGCGCGTTCTAGAAGCGCAGCATCGAGTGGCCCCTGTAACCGGAAACGGACGGCAATGTTATAGGCCTGATTACCCGGCGAGAGCTGGTCTAGAAACCAAAAGCTTTCTTGAGCAGTCGAGAGGGGAAACTCATATATGTTCGCCGCCACTCCCGTGACGCCATCTTCGGGATGGCTGGTATCCCCGGTTCGCGTGCAAGTCAGTCCGTTGTATTTTAGTGCCGTGTCCATTCGGTCTTAGGTTGCCTTCTGCGGTATTTGTCTCGCGCCACGGGGATGATCTGAGAGCCGAAATCATCGGGTGAGGCGCCGTCCATGAGAGCAGGTTCAGCGCACAGAACTGCTATAGTTCGATGCATTAGAAGTTGCGTCGGATCTAAAGAGATGCCGGCATTCCGTGCCCGCGCAACAATCTGAAATAGGTGGACAGAATCGGCGCCCAGCTCAAACAGGTCGTCGTCGATTCCTACTCGTTCCAGATGCAAGACCTCTGCCCAGATCTCAGCCAATAACTGCTGGCGCGGGCCACGTGGAGGGGTGTAAACACTAGCAGCGTGAGCAGTCACAAAGTCGCGTGCGGCCAGGGACTTGCGGTCCACTTTGGCGTTGGGCGTCCGAGGCAGGGCCGCGAGTCCGACGAAAATGGATGGAATCATATAGCCAGGCAAACGCGTCGCCAGGAAAGTCCGGAGAAGGTTCGAAGCCGATTCGGGCGTGGCGACGATATACGCCACCAGCCGTTTGTCGCCAGACGCTGCCTCATGGGCGATTACCACAGCTTCTCGTACGCCTGGATACTGCAACAGCACAGATTCGATTTCCCCCAATTCAATACGGAAACCGCGAATCTTGACCTGGTGATCCAAACGTCCAAGAAACTCGATTGCGCCTCCATTGCGGTAGCGTACGAGATCTCCGGTCTTGTACAATCGGGCACCAGGCCGTTTGCTGAACGCATCACCAACGAATTTTTCGGCGGTCAGCTCCGGATCGTTATGGTAGCCCCGGGCGACGCCGTCTCCGCCTATGCAGAGTTCACCGGGAACGCCCTCAGGTACAGGTTCTCCCAATGAGTCAAGCACGTAAAGTTGCGTGTTCGCAATGGGGTGGCCGATCGTGACGGCAGCCGGCGCAGGTTCGACCCTGGATACAGCAGACCAGATGGTGGTCTCTGTGGGGCCATACATATTCCACAAAGAGGCTCCACAGCTGAGCAATTGATCGGCAAGTTCACGCGGGAGGGCCTCGCCGCCACACAAGAGCTTAAGGTGCGGATTGCCGTTCCAGCCAGCCTCCAGCAGCAAGCGCCAGGTTATAGGCGTAGCCTGCATTATAGTGATCGCCTCCTGTTCGAGACAGGCACGGAGCTGACTTCCGTCAGCGACCGCCTCCTCAGCGGCGATTACTACCTGGGCTCCCGAGATAAGCGGCAAGAAAAGCTCGAGAGCGGCAATATCGAAGGACAGTGTCGTCACCGCGAGCAAACGATCGTCAGGTTTGATGCCAGGTTCACGCTGCATCGACCAGAGCAGGTTTACGACAGAACGATGAGTTATCTCAACGCCTTTTGGCCAGCCGGTCGAGCCGGATGTATAAATGACATAGGCTAGGTCCTCAGACTGGGGGGGCGCGGACAAGTTTGAGCCGTTCTCGGTGGCTATCACGTTCCAATCAGTATCGATGTAGATGACTGGTGCGTTCCGAGGTGCAAGAGCGCTAGCAGTCCGTCGCTCAGTTACCAACAACCGCATTCCGGCATGGTCCTGAATGTAGGAGAGACGGTCGGTGGGGTACATCGGATCAAGGGGAACATAGGCCGCTCCCGCCTTCAAAACGCCGAGCAGACCCGTCATCATTTCGAGAGACCGGTGCAGGCAGATACCGACGAGACTACCCGCACCAACTCCCAGCTTCTGCAAATGTCGGGCGAGTTGGTTGGCCTTGGTGTTCAGCTCGCTGTAGGAAAGAGACCGGCCGTTAAAAACAACAGCACGGGCATCGGGCGTACGCGCAACTTGCGCCTCAAACAATTCGTGAACACGAGATTGGAGCGGGTAATCGGCCTCCGTCCGGTTCCAGTCGACAAGCAGTCGTTGCCGTTCTTCAACGCCCAGAACGGGTAGCGAGCGAACGGTCTGACGGGCATCGGCAGCTACACCCTCCAGTATCGTTTGGTAATGGCCGAGCCAGCGCTGGATAGTCTGGCGATCGAACAGGCTCGAGTTGTAGTCGCAATCCAGAAGAAGGCCATCGTCCGATTCCACAATGTTGAGGAATATGTCGAAATTAACAAAACTCTTCGGATTGGGATCAACGGCTGCATCGAGTCCCTCGAACTTCGCGGCCGTGCCGACGCGCTCCAGATTGAACTGAATCTGAGTCAGCGGCAAAAGGCTCGGGTCGCGCAGGATGCCGAGAGTCCGGATCAGCCGCCCATAAGTATAGTTTTGGTGATCGTACGCATCCAGCAATGCTTGCCGGGTTTGTGCTAGCCATTCCGCCACGGTCGCGGAAGACGCGGAGTTGCTTCGCAGCGGAAGGAAGTTTACACAGTGTCCTACCAGGCTTTGCCCGTCCAGCAGAGATTGACCTGCCGCGGGGATTCCAATCACTATATCTTCTTGGCTGCTCAGCCGGTTGAGCAACATCTGGAATCCGCCGAGCAAAGTCGCAAACAATGTGCACTTCTGCTGCGCGCCCGCGCGCTTGATCCTCCTGTATGTAGCGCCATCAATGGTTCGCCGTTCGGTGGCTCCCGCGTAATTTTTCACTGGCGCCCGTGGGCGATCGGTCGGAATGTCGAGAGCTTGGGGCAATTGCTTAAACCGCTGAACCCAGTAGTCCTCGATTGCCTTTCCTTCGGAGGTACTGTGGCGTACCGATTGAGCCAGCGCATACTCGGTGAATGTCAGAGTTTTTTCGAGGTTGCACGCGCTGCCCTGGCGCTTGGCGGAGTACAGCCGTGCAAGTTCATCGAGGATGACATTGGTTGACCACCCGTCGCACACGATATGGTGCATGGTGCAGAGGACGGCATGATGCCGCTGATCAAGTCTGACAAGCTGAACGCGGATGAGCGGGCCATGGATGAAATCGAACGGTTGGTGGGCGTCATCTTCGATTATCCGCGCGAGTCGCTCTTTCTGAGCCTCGGTAGCGACGCCCGACAAATCCATCAGCGGCGTTGGGATTGTGAAAGCGGGTTGAATTTTCAGTTGATCGCCTCGCTCACTGAAAACAGCTCGCAGACAGTCATGCCGCGCAATGATCTGCTGGATGGAAAAAGAGAATGCCTGAGAATCGAAATCGCCGCCGAGATGCAAGGTAAATGATTCGTTGTAGGCGCACGATGCTTCCGGACAAAGCTGCGCCGCAAGCCAGATCTCCATTTGTGATTCGGTTACCGGTGCTTCGGTTGAATCCGCCGTGGCGTGCGGGTAGGCGGGGCCGCTGGACGCCTCGGCGATCGGCCTCGGCAGCAAGTTGCCTTCCTGCATCTCTTCCACGCTGCTCTTGAATGCCTGTATGATGCGCTCAATATCGTCGTCGGTATGAGCGGTGGTCAGGAAACAAGGGAAACCTTCCTGAATGTGAATACCCTTCTCGCGAAGGTGGAAGTAAAAGAGGCTGCCGAACCGCTGATCGCCAGGAAAACTGAAATAGAAGATGGAGCCAAAGTGCGCGATGCGCGTCGGAACTAGGTTTTGCGCGAAGAAGTCGTTGAGATGTGTCGCAAGATATGCAGTTTTTTCGTTGAGCCGGGCCTGCAATTCCGGTCCGCTGGCCTGGAGATGCTTAAGCACGGCATGGGTGGCGGCGAGCGCTAAAGGATGTCGAACAAATGTGCCGGCAAAGAAGGTTACGTCTGCCGCGGGGAACGACTCGTCGCCATACTGCCACATACCGCCATCCAGTGCATCCATGAAAGCCGCTTTACCCGCAAGGATGCCGATGGGTAGACCACCGCCGACGACTTTTCCGTAAGTCACCAGGTCCGCCGTAATATCGAACAGCGCCTGCACGCCTCCGGGGTGAACACGAAACCCGGTAACCACTTCATCAAAGATCAGAGCAGTGCCGGATTGCGCAGTGATTTCACGCAGTTCGCGGAGGAACTCTCTAGGTTGCAGATCCGGGTGACGGCTTTGTACAGGTTCCACCAGAACAGCGGCCAGTTCCCGAGCGTGCTCGCGGATATATTGCAATGATTCGGGCGTGGCGTAGTCCAGTACAACAACGTTCTCGGCTTTTTGTGAAGGAATCCCAGGCGCGATCGGGATGGCACTAGGCACCCCATTCCGCTTGATGCCCTTAACGAGGACCTCATCGAATGTGCCGTGGTAAGCGCCAGCAAACATCACGATTTTTTGGCGAGCGGTCACCGTACGAGCAACGCGCATGCCAGCCATTACAGCCTCCGATCCGGTATTGCAGAAGGTTGCCCGTTCAGCGCCCGTCAGCTCACAGATCAACGACGCGACCTTGCCAGCCAGCGGAGATTGCGGGCCAATCTCGAATCCTTCCCGCAACTGATTCTGTACTGCTTCGGTGACGAAGTCGGGCGCATGACCGAACATAATGGGACCGAAGCCGTTCAGGATATCGATATACTCGTTGCCGTCGACATCCCAAAGTTTGGACCCTCTGGAACGTACGGTAACAATCGGATAGACAATTTCCTTCCACTGAGATCGAAACCCAGAGACCGCTCGTGGGTCCGCCAAGGGCTGGCGATAAGCTTGGGTGATACGCTTCGATTCCTTCGTGCGTCGGGTGTAGCGTTCGATCAAAGCCTTGATATGCTTTTCCTGCTGTTCTGACAAACCGCCCGTGGTTCCTTTTTGGACCGGTTTGTAAGGACCGAAAGGCTTGAATTCCGGCTGGGCGCTCTTGGACGCCAATGCGGGAGCAAGCTGGTTTGGCGTGGCGGGCATCGACGTTTGGGCCGGCAGTAACGAAGCTGACCCAGGCATTGACTCAGTAGCCGACCGGGCCGCAAGGACCTGCAGTTGCTGCGATGTCAGTTGAGTCAACGCCATGAGCTGTTCGCGCATAATGCGCTCGATGGAGGAGGCAGGAGCAGGCGAGTCCATGTTGTTTTCCGGCGTGCCAGCGCCCGAAATATCAACACTTTTTTGAGTGGGCTGGACTTGGGCGGATTGGGTAAGCGGAGCCGGCTCAGACTTGGCCGGTTCATCGGGTCCAAGATGCGCGTCAATGTAGGATGCCAGCGCATCCAGGGTGGACACATCGTCAAGCAACTGGCGAAACGTTATCTGCACCTGGAATTGAGTCCGCAACTCCTGCGTTACCTGGGTCAGAAACAAGGAATCAAATCCTAGATCGAGGAAGCTATCAGAGCCGTCGAAACTAGCTGTATCCAATCCTGAAAGGTCGGCGAAGATTGTCTTTAGCCGTGATCGGATACCTTCCCGCTGCTCTGGTCTGGCGCTGGACTTGTCTCGTTCTGACATGAATTGCTGATCCTCCGCAGATTGCCTGGCTCCCGTCGGGTCCTGTCCAGCATTGGAAGATACCGCCTCGGGCAAGGGATCCTTCGAAGCCACCGGACTGGGTGGGTCGATCCAGTATCGTTTGCGCTCAAAAGGATAAGTTGGCAGGGCCACGCGGAATCGGCGCTCGCCGGCATGAACTGCCGACCAGTTAGGCTGAACCCCAGCGAGCCATAATTGTCCAAGTGCGCCCTGCAAAGAGGCAGCTTCGCTCGGTTCGGGGGACGAATCGCACAGCGACGAGATAGCCGGATGCAGGCGGTCGCTAAGGTGCTGGCGCGCTAGAGTTGTTAGGGTCGTACCGGGACCGATCTCCAGGAGAATGTGTTTCGCCGCAATCAACTCCGTGACTCCCTGCGAGAACAGTACCGGTTGCCGGGAATGACGAGCCCAGTAATCGGGATCGGTAGCCTCCGCTTCAGTGATCCACGTTCCGCTCACGCACGAAATATAGGGTATCCGGGGGGCATTCAACGGAATATGCTGAACGAGTTCAGTAAACGGCGCGATCAGCGAATCCATCATTGGCGAGTGGAACGCGTGGGATGTAGCCAGGCGGCGTGAAACCACGCCTTTAGCGTCGAGAAGATGCTGCAGCTTCTCAAGGCTGTCATACGGACCGGCGACAACGCATAGCGATGGCGAATTGACAGCAGCGAGTGACAGCGTCCCATTCAGAAGAGGTTGAACTTCGTTCTCAGGCAAACGCACGGTCAGCATGCCGCCCGGCTTGAGAGCCTGCATCATTCTGCCACGTGCAGCGATTATTGACAGGGCATCCTCAAGGGAGAATACGCCGGCCAGGCACGCTGCCACAAACTCGCCGAGGCTGTGTCCGATCATCGATTCCGCATGCACACCCCAGCTCTCCCAGACCTGAGCGAGAGCATACTCGGTAACGAACATAGCCGGTTGAGTCAGGACGGTATCGATCAACGGCTGGTTTGAAGCAGGGGAGTAGAGCTTGTGCCTCAGATCCACGCCGAGGTGTGGCTTGAGGATTTCCGAGCAGGCATCCACGTGGCAACGGAAGACGGGTTCTGTCCGGTACAGTTCGGACCCCATATTGGGGTACTGCGCTCCCTGTCCCGGAAACATGAAGGCGACGCCTCGGTCAAAGCGTGGCCGGAAACTGGTAAACATGCGCTTCGAGTCGCGTGTCTCGAGGACACGGGCGCAGTCGCCCAAATCACGCGCCACGAACATTCTTCGGTGTTCAAAGCCATGCCGGCCTGTTTGCAGTGTGAATGCGAGATCAGCGATGTTGAGGTCGCTATTCCGTTGAAGGTGCACCGCAAGTTCCGCGGTAGCAGCGTCAAGTGCGGCCTCGGTTTTTGCCGAGAGCACCAGCAGTTGGGCCGAAGAACCCGAAATTTTTGGTCCAGGGGCAGGTGCCTCCTCCAGTACGACATGGGCATTTGTACCGCCGATCCCGAATGCGCTCACCCCGGCCCTGCGCGGTATGCCCGTATCCGCGCGCCATTCGCGCAGCTCGGTATTCACAAAGAATGGGCTACCCTCGAAATCGATTGCTGAGTTGGGTTTTTCAAAATGAAGACTCGGCAGCAGCAGTTTATGCTCGAGTGATAGAACGGTTTTGATGAGCCCGGTCACACCCGCGGCGATATCGAGGTGCCCGACGTTTGATTTGATAGATCCTATAGCGCAATATTGTCTTGAGAGCGTTCGGGCTCGAAATGCTTTGGTCAGGGCGGCGACTTCTATCGGGTCACCCAAGGGAGTTCCGGTTCCGTGAGCCTCGATGTAGCCGATGGTTTCGGGGTGGATGTTTCCGGAAGTCTGAGCCAACGCAACGGCTCGAGATTGGCCATCGACGCCGGGAGCCGCAAAACCCGCCTTAGCCGATCCATCGTTTGTCACAGCGAAGCCGCGGATAACAGCTCGAATCTGGTCGCCATCTTCGACCGCGTCCGCGAGCCGCTTCAGCAGGACCGTTCCGCACCCACTTCCAAATACCGTACCTTGTGCCTTCGCGTCAAAAACGCGACAGTGCCCATCCGGCGAGACCATACCGCCCTGCTCATACAAATAGCCCCGCTTCTGCGGAAAAGTGATCGAGACGCCTCCGGCGAGCGCCATGTCACACTGCCAGGTGAGCAGACTCTGACACGCTTGGGCGATGGCCAGCAAAGATGTTGCGCAGCCGGCCTGAAGTGTAAAAGCTGGACCTTTGAGGTTCAGCTTGTACGCCACTCGCGTCGCTAGGAAGTCGAGGTTGCTGCCCAGCAGCACGGGGTAGTTGGACACCTGATATCCGGCGACGTAGTCTTCGATGAAATCCCTACTCCGGCACACGTTACCCAAAAAGTAGGTGTTGGCACTGCAGCCCGCGAACACTCCCGCAGAGCCGGAGTAAGTGAGCGGATCATATCCAGCATCTTCGAATGCGTGCCAGCAGCATTCGAGAAAAACCCTCTGCTGAGGGTCGATTAGCTCGGCCTCTTTAGGCAGGATTCCAAAGAAGGAAGCATCGAACAGATCAGCGTCGGCAAGGATAGACCGCGCTTTTACGTATCCGGGAGATCGCGGCCAGGGTTCGTCAACTTCCAGTTCATCATCAGTGAAATGGGATATGGATTCGACGCCTGCTTTAAGGTTGGCCCAGAACTCGCTGATGTTCTTAGCGCCGGGAAAGCGGCCTGCCATGCCGATAATGGCGATACCATCCATCGTATACTCGGTTGCGTTCTCACTCATGTCTGTCGCGCGCGATCCCGATGATGAACCAGTGCCCGGTTCTGTTTATTCACGCGTTCTTGTACGGCATCCACCGAGAATGTTCCCGCGTTCCCGCGGGCCAAGTGGCCGGCGAGCGAATTAATGGTGGTATGTTCGAACAGATCGGTTATTGGTACTTTGATGCTTAGTGCCTTTTCCAGCGCCGAATGAACCTCAATAAGCTGAAGTGAGTCGCCTCCTGCATCGAAGAAATTCTCGTCCAGTCCAGGCTGGTCCGTTCCGAGAACCCTGCTCCAGATTTCAGAGAGTCGCCGCTGGATCTCGGACCGGGGCGAGGCAGAAGCAAGTCTTCTCGAGTTCGCGGCCTCCAGATCAGACAGGGCATTTCGGTCCACTTTGCCGTTCGGAGAAAGCGGCAAAGCCT
>OBLW0100004126.1_pt1 | contig 11145 bp, 10 predicted proteins | sample 1520161 | NCBI WGS metagenome assembly OBLW01 (sample SAMEA3539309, study PRJEB22396) | soil metagenome | biome: tundra; feature: field; material: soil | place: USA | collected 2010-05 | depth 0.15 m
AGCGGAGCGAGCCGTCCGGCCGGGTCACCCTGCCTTTAACTCAATGTATGACGGAGGCAAAATGGACGGAGCCGACTTGATTCCAGTTGGCTGCGCCCAGGGTGCACAGAACTGTCCTCCTCCCAATCCGCAATTCAAATCGGTGATGCCGTCGGAGGTGCAGCCTTATTTCCAACTCGCGCGGCAATACACGTTCGGCGACCGCATGTTCCAAACGAATCAGGGACCCAGCTTTCCAGCGCACCAATTCATCATCTCTGGAACATCGGCGCCAAGCGCCAGCAGCAACCTGTTCGCGTCCTCGAATCTGATTGCGGGATTGACCGCAGGCTGTATCGCGACCCCCGGCACGACCGTATTCATGGTCGACCCGTCGGGCACGCAATCGTCGCAACAGTACCCTTGTTTCGAGCACCCGACACTCACCGATCTGCTCGACGCCAAGGGCATTTCCTGGCGCTATTACGCGCCTTCGGCGGGTTCGATCTGGACCGGCCCGGACGCCATCCAGCACATGTGCCAGCCGCAAACGCAAAACGGCCAGCTCGTCTGTACGGGGGCCGCGTGGAACAATGTAATTATCCCGGAGACGCAGGTCCTCACCGACATAGCCAGCCGCCAACTGCCGGCCGTGAGCTGGGTCATCCCCGATGGCGCAGCCTCCGATCACGCGAACGCCACCGACGGTTCCGGACCTTCCTGGGTAGCTTCGATTGTGAATGCCATCGGCAACAGTTCCTACTGGTCCAACACCGCGATCATCATCACCTGGGACGACTGGGGAGGCTGGTACGATCATGTTCCGCCTCCGCAAGTCCTGGCCAACTGCGCGCAATGGGGTTGCGGATACGTATATGGATTTCGTGTGCCTCTGATCGTCGTCTCTCCCTACGCCCTGGCGGCGCATATCTCTCACACTCCGCATGATTTCGGCAGTATTCTCAAGTTCATCGAAGAAAAGTTCGATCTGCCGTCATTAGGCTATGCCGATGCCTACGCCGACGATCTCTCCGACTGCTTTGACTTCAACCAGACGCCGTTGAAGTTTCAGACCATCCCGGCGGCGTTGAGCGCAGAGCACTTTCTGAATGACCGTAGACCGCATACCGACCCCGACGACGACTAACCATGCTGAACCATTCGACGTGACCCTTGATTTTGGGTGGCGCAGCGGTTTACCGCTGCGGTAAATTGCCTTGTTTTGAATCAGGCTTTAGCCGCTGAGGGTACCGCTCTGGCTCTGCGATGACTGATTCCGCAAACCGCTAGCGAACTGATTTAAAATCATTCCCGTTGCGAGCGAACTCGTGTATAAGATGGTGCACAATGTCCGAACTCAAGGTGTTGCTTGCACGCGAGACCATCGCCAAGCGGGTCGCAGAGCTGGGAAAAGAGATTGCGCGCGATTTTGACGGCCAGTCGATCATCCTGGTCGGCGTTCTCAAAGGCGCAGCCGTTTTTCTGAGCGATCTTGCCCGCCAGATCCCCCTCGACGCCACCTTCGACTTTATCGGAGTTTCGAGTTACGGCAACCGGCCTACGGTCAAAGAAGATCCGGCCGGCCACGCCGCGTGGGATTCCCTGGGTGAAGTCCGCTTAACCAAAGACATGGATAGTTCGATGACCGATCGCAACGTAATTCTGGTGGAAGACATTCTCGACACCGGGCTGACCCTGAACTACATTTCGAAACTGGTGCAGGCGCACCGTCCAAAGACCCTGCGCATTGCCGCTTTGCTGGACAAGCCCTCCCGCCGCAAGCAGCCGATCCATGCGCATTACATCGGCTTCACCATTCCGGACGCCTATGTAGTCGGGTACGGCCTGGATTATGCGGAACGCTACCGCAACCTTCCGGATATCTGCGTGCTGGACAATGTCGTGATCGGTGATCTGTAGTTTCGAGGGGTTGTGCTTTTGATTTTTGATTACAAATCACAAATTACAAATGAACTAGAATGAAGTCTGTGAAAACGACCGCCACGCAAACTTTGCGCCCTTCAGAAGTGGAACCCCTCCTGCTGGAAGTAGCCGACGTGGTGAATACTACCCTTGACCTGGAAACCACGCTGCAGCGCGTGGCCGAACTGGTACGCAAGGTCATCGACTACGAAATCTTCGCGATCCTTCTGCTCAACGAGCAGCGGCAGGAATTGTATGTCCGCTTCCATGTGGGATATCCGCCGAAGGTCGCCGAGCGCGTGCGCCTGAAAGTGGGCCAAGGCATTACCGGGCGTGCAGCGCAAACCCGGCAGACGGTGCTGGTCCCCGACGTTACCCAGGAAGAGTTTTATATTGAAGCCCTTCCCAATGTTTGCTCTGAACTCGCCGTTCCACTGATTGTCAAGAATCGTGTCATCGGCGTGATCGACATTGAGGCGCGTGAAAAAGGCTATTTCACCGAAGAACACAAACGCCTGCTCACGTTGATCGCGTCGCGCATGGCGGTGGGCATCGAGAATGCCCGCCTGCACACACGGATTACGCGCCAGGCCCGTACACTGCTGCTTCTCAACGAGATCGCGCGCGAACTCACGTCGATTTTGAATCTCGACGAATTGCTCAAACGTATCGCCGAACTGCTTAAGCGGCTGATCGACTATCAGATGTTCAGCATTCTGCTGCTGGATCAGACGGGAGAAAAGTTGCAACACCGGTTCTCGCAGCGCTTCGAGGAACGACTCCATTTGAAGCACGACATCCCGCTCGGCCGCGGCGTGGTGGGGTACTCCGCGCAAGCCAAGGAAGCGGTGCTGGTACCCGACGTCGCCGAGAGTGCCCTCTACATCGCGGGAAATCCGGAGACGCGGTCAGAGCTCGCGGTTCCGCTGATTTATCAGGAAAAAGTCATCGGAGTGCTTGATCTGGAGCATACCCGCCGCGGCTACTTCACCGACGACCACAAGCGCACCTTGACCACGCTTGCCGCGCAACTGGCCATCGCCATTGAAAACGCGCGTCTTTACGAGCAGATTGCGCGGCAGGAGCAGCGGCTGGAACGCGATCTGGCGCTGGCGCGCGAACTGCAGTTTCGGCTGTTGCCGCATTCGCGTCCCAAGATGCAGCACCTCGACGTCGAGGCGAAGTTCGTTCCCGCCCGAGCCATCGGCGGCGATCTCTACGACTTCGTTCCGTATTCGTTGTCGCGCCTGGGCATCGCGATTGGCGATGTAAGCGGCAAAGGCGCGCCCGCTGCCATTTATGCCGCGCTGGTCAGCGGCATTCTGCGTTCCCATGCGCCGATTGAGCCCGGTCCGGCGGAGATGCTCTCAGCCGTGAACCTGTCGCTCGCGGAACGCAGGATTGCGGCGCAGTTTGTCTCGATCATCTACGCGGTTTGGGACGATGACCGGCGGACGCTCGTGGTCGCGAATTCCGGTTTGCCCAAGCCCATTTTTTGCCGTGACGGCAAAATTGAATTTATCGAGGTGACCGGCCTGCCGCTAGGGTTGTTCGATGAAGCCGAGTTTGACGAACTTAGTTTCAAGGCAAAGGCGGGAGACCTGTTTGTGTTCTTCAGCGATGGCATCCTCGACGCCCGCAACCGGCACGGCCACTCTTTTGGGCCTGAGCGCGTGGAGGAGATAGTCGCCGCCTGCGCCTCTAAGACCGCGGATTGCGTGGTGAATGAAATCTTCAAGGCGGTGACCGAGCACGCGGCTGGCGTGGAGACATTCGACGATCAGACGGTCGTCGCCATCAAGGTGAAAGCCAATCCGGGCAAAGGCAAGTGAAACGCGCACGCGAATCGCAAATCTTACGCCCACCCGCGTTTGCGTATCACGGTTCGGCCTCGAGCGGACACAGCACGCTCTTCTGTGAGGGCGTAGGCTTGGAAGCCCTCGCGGCGCGCTACGCAACTCCGCTGTACGTCTATTCTGCGGCGATGATTCGGGCGCGAGCGAAGGCTTTCGCTCACGCGTTTCGATCCAATCCTCACACCATCTGCTATTCAGTCAAAGCCAACTCGACCCTCGCGATTCTGCGCCTGTTGGCGGACGAGGGTACCGGCTTCGACGTGGTTTCTGGCGGAGAACTCCAACGAGTTCTGCGCGTAAACCGGAAGGCAACGAGCAAGCCCAAGGTTGTCTTTTCGGGCGTGGGCAAGACCGCCACCGAGATGGAACTCGCGCTGCGCTCTGGGATACTGCTCTTCAACATTGAGAGCGTGTCGGAATTGAATCTGCTTTCCGCAACAGCGACACGATTACAGAAACGTGCGGCAGTAGCGGTACGGGTCAACCCCGACGTCTCAGCGAAAACTCATCCCTACATTTCGACCGGACTGCATCAGCACAAATTTGGCGTGCCGATTCCCGAGGCCCTGACGCTCTATGCCCAGGCCGCGCAGCAAGCGTATCTGAAAGTGGCGGGAGTGAGCGTGCACATCGGGTCGCAGATTACCGATGTCGGCAGCTTCCAGGAGGCGCTCGAGCGCGTAGCGGAACTGGTGCGCTTGCTGCGCAGGCAGGGACACGACATTCGCTACATCGATGCCGGAGGTGGCCTGGGTATTTCCTACGAGGGAACGCAGACGAGTTTTGAGAAGCAGATTTCAGCGTACGCGCGGGCGATACTTCGTCCGTTGCGCGGATTAAAGCTGCATTTGCTGCTGGAGCCGGGACGTTCCATCGTGGGCCCGGCTGGTGTTTTGCTGACGCGCGTGCTCTACCGCAAAAGAAATAATGACAAGCGCTTTCTCATTGTCGATGCGGCCATGAACGATCTGCTGCGTCCTTCTCTGTACGGTGCATATCACGAAATCGTGCCGGTGAGCCGCGACTCGCGCGCCACGGAAATCACCGATGTCGTCGGCCCGATCTGCGAGACCGGCGATTTCTTTGCGCGCGACAGGAGCCTCCCAGTGGTCAGCGAAGGGGATCTGCTGGCCATCCTGGACGTCGGCGCCTACGGATCAGTGCTGGGGTCGAACTATAATACGCGCGGGCGAGCGGCGGAAGTGCTGGTGGATGGCGCCAAGGAAAAAGTAATACGTCGACGAGAAAACCTGCAGGATCAGACAAGACTGGAAGAGCCCCTACTTTAGTCACAGGCCTCTGACGGCGTTTCAGTTCACAATGAGCATGTCTGTTCCTACGAGGTGACCTTGAAAAGACTGCGCTCATGCTGGAAAAATCGCTCGTTTTTGGCTGCGAAGGCTTTCTTCGCGAGTTTCGTACTGGGTTCGCTTGCTACCTTATCAGCCTTTGCTCAAGACACACCGGGATATGTGTTCTACCCCAATCAGGATGTCCGCGTCGCCAATCTTCCTGCTCGAACGGCGCAATCCACGAACAAGTCCGCCGTGCTCGCAGCCGCGCTGGAGACGATCCTCCAGGACGAAGCGGTGTGCTGCGGCAAGAACTCTGCCTTTGAAGATACGGTGCTCTCAACCACGCTGTCATTGAAGGAACTCAGTAGCAAACTGCAGGGAAAGCATGTCTTGAGCGACGGCCGGTCGGTAATGGTTAGTGCGGAGTATATCCCGCAAAGCGCGATTACCCCCGATCTGATGATCGGCGCCCTGCGGGACCAACACGCTCTGCTGATTAGTTGGAAGGCGCACCTCTACGTGTTTTACGGCGTTCTCTTCGATGAGACAATCTTCGCCACCGGACAGCGGCAATTTGCAGTTCGGAAGCTCTTCCTGCTGGACCCGCGATTCTCCGATCAGCGGCGGGAAATCGAGTTCAAGCGCGAAAGCGACGATTGGGGAAAGGTCGAGGGACTTTTGACGTTGGCGATTGTCCCGTAAGAGCCCGTGCAAGTCGGATTCGTATCAGTTGTCCGGTAAGAGTCCATGCGAGTGGGGATTCGTATCAGGGCACACCTTCAGGTGTGCCACAAACGCCTCGCTATGAATGCGCCTTCAGGCGCTGCGCGGCTACAGCGACTCCAAAAAGTTCGTCACCGCCCGCAACACCGGTTCGGGTTGCTGCATGAATAGCGCGTGTCCCAGGTTGCGGAACTTCACATGCGTGTGATGGGGCAGCACACGCTTGGCTAACGCTACATCCGCATCTGACATCAAGCCGCCTAATTCCTGGCTGGCTTGCAGAAGCAGCGTTGGACAAGTAATTCCATGCAACACCGTCTCGCCATCCCAGCCTTCGATGGAAGATCCGTCGAGCGTCATGTCGTAAGTGTCAGGGTCAGCCTCTCGCACGCAGCGCGCCCAGGCGAGGATGTAGGCCTCATCGTTGCCGGGCAGTTCGCGGATCGTGACGAACTGATCACTGCCTGCAATGGGCAGCGCAATTCTGCCGATGCTGTCAGCAATCTGCTCCACTGAGCCGCCCGTGCGCGCCAGGTCGCGCAGTCCCGAAAACAGCGCCTTGTACATGGGATTATGAAAATGCCGAACGTCGATCATGTTGTCGCCGAGAATCAGAGCGCGCACCAGTTCCGGATGATGACAAGCAAGCCACATACCCACCATGCCGCCGAGCGAATGTCCGAAGACGACGGCCGGGCCGGAAACGCGTTGGCGTAGAAGGCAAGCGATGTCCTCGGCGTACTGCGGTCCGTGGTATCCGCGAGAGACGCGCGCGGACTTGCCGTGACCGCGAAGGTCGGGCGCGAAGATATGCCAGCGCATGCTCAGCGCTGGGATCACCGGCAGAAATACCTGCCAGCGCCGGCCGAGTCCATGAAGCAAAACCAGGGGAGGCCCATGCGCAGGACCTTCGGCATAATTCAAGCGCACATTCAACGGAACTTCGCCGGTGTCGAAGGTTTGCTCGATCAGGCCAGCGTTATTTTCGCTCACGGTATTTCACCCATAATTAGGCTCCCGGTAGAGCGACGAACGTACCCGCCCGTCCAGAGCGCTGCGGCAGCGGTGGCTCGCCCGGGAGGCCCGTTGCCACCGGCTGCCCTGGTGCCTCACCGGCTTGCGGCGTCGGCGTCATAAGTCATTTTGCCGCCGACCCAGGTTTTAAGTACTTTGATTTCGCGTATCTTCGCGGGATCGATGCTGAGCACATCATCGCTCAGCAAGACCATGTCGGCCAATTTTCCCACGGTGATTGAGCCCTTTTCGTTCTCCTGAAATTCCGCATAGGCCGAACCCATCGTATAGGCTTCGATCGCCTCCTTGATGGTCAACTTCTGCTCGGGAAACCATCCCTGCGGATTCTTGCCGTCGAGGGTGGCGCGCGTCGTGGCCGCGTACAGCGTGAGCATGGGATTCAGGGGCGCGACGTTCCAATCCGTACCCAGGGCAAGCCGAACGCCATGGTCGAGAAATGTGCGAAAGGCGTAGGTCCGGGTCGCCCGGTCGTGTCCGATGCGGCCCTCGGCCCAGCGGCCGTCGTCGATGGCGTGATAGGGCTGAACCGACGCGATTACGTGCAGTTGCGCGAATCGGTCGAAATCTCTGGCCGCCATGTGCTGGGCGTGCTCGATCCGCCACCGGCGATCCCGCGCGCCATGCGCCTTTTCGATTTCGGCGTAGATGTCGAGGATCGCCGAGATTCCAGCATCTCCGATGGCATGGGTACAGAGTTGCAGTCCGGCGCCGTCGGCGCGCATCATGCGATCGCGCATCAGCGAAATAGGATGCATCTCGTCAGAAAGCAGGCCGCGATTGCCGGGCTGGTCCGAAAAAGGTTCGAAGAAATACGCCGTCGACGAACCGAGTGAGCCATCCGCGAAGGCCTTCACCGCGCCCATGCGCAGATATGGCCCCCCAAACGCCCGCCGGATGCCGATCTTGACCTGGTCGTCCACTTGGGTGATCAGCGGCGCGGCGTAAATGCGAGTGGTGAGCTTCCCTTCGTCGAGCAGTTCAGAGTAGATCGCGATGTCGGCATAGTCCGGATTCATGTTCTGAACACTGGTGACACCGAGCGCAGCAGCATGTTGCAGTGCGCGCTCCACCACGTGGCGTAGCTGATCGTGATTAAGCGGTGGAACGACCTTGAACAGCAAATCTTGGGCCGCGTCCTTGAGCGCGCCCGTCGGATCACCCTGTGCATTGCGGACAATCACTCCACCGTCGGGATCTGGAGTTTGCGCGGTAATCCCCGCCAACTTCAGGGCGAGTGAATTCGCGAGAACCATGTGGCCGTCATAGCGATTCACGGCCACGGGAACCTCGGGCGTTGCCGCGTCGATCAAATCTTTGGTTGGCAGTTCCGCCGGGCTCCATTTGGTTTCGTCCCAATCGCCGCCGAGCAGCCATTCTCCCTTGCCAGTTTTCGCGGCGCGCCCGCGAATGCGGCGGGAAAATTCCCGCGGGCTGGCAGCATCATTCAGTTGCACATTGTCGAGTTGTGCTCCGCCATCCGTGAAGTGCACGTGCGCGTCGTTGAATCCCGGCAGCAAACGCTTTCCAGCTGCGTCGACCACTCGGGTGTGCGGTCCGCGCCAGGCGTCGACCTCGCGGCTTGATCCGACGGCGACGATCCGCTCCCCGAGGATGGCAACCGCCTCAGCCTCGGGGAGCGACCGATCCACCGTCCAGATACGCGCATTTCGGATGATGAGGTCTGCGGCCGGTTTGGTTTGCGCGAAGACGGACATCACGCAACCGAGAACCACCACGAGTTGCAGGGAACATTGCTTCATATTTGCTACCGCCTAAATTCCGGCTCGTCGTCAACCGGCATCGCCTGCAATACTCGGACGATGAAAATGTTAAGGACCGCCCGTGCGTCTCCACCTGAGACCTAACAGCTGAAACCTGAGACCTGTCCTCAGCGTTCTCCCCAATTGAGTTTGGTGGCGAGCACTTCGAAAAATGTTTTCTGGAAGCGTAACAGTCTGGCTTGATGACCCGCCTTTACGCAGCGCACGATATCGGCATCTCGCGCTGGCATGCCGATCTGCCCATCGAAACTCAGATAGGCTTCTTCCTTACCCGTCTTCACATGGATTTCGATCTCGACCGTATCCCGCAACACTACCGGGCGGTGCGTCAATCCGTGGGGCGAGACCGGCGTAACCACGAATGCATCCACATCCGGATTTAGAATCGGTCCTCCCGCTCCCAGAGAATACGCGGTGGAGCCCGTCGGGGTAGCGATGATCAGCGCATCGGCGCGATAGCTGGAAACGAACTCCCCGTTCACGAAAAGCTCGAAGTGATTTAGGCGAGCGATGGCGCTCTTGCTCACTACCACTTCGTTCAAAGCGTGGTGCATTGCCAGGGTCTCACCACCCCGGATCAGCGAACCGCTCAGCATCGACCGTATGTCCACGATGTATCGCTCTTTTTCGATTGCCTCCAGCGCGGGATACAGGTCAGACAGGGCAAGCTCCGTCAAAAATCCGAGCGTGCCCAGGTTGACCCCCAGGATCAGCGTGCCGACCTTAGCAACCGCGCGCGTCGCCGACAGCAGCGTACCGTCGCCGCCCAGCACCAAGGCAAGATCGGGGGATCGACTGGCTAACTCCGTTCGCGGCACCACCTCGGACGCGGAGAAATAGGCGGCGCTTTCCTCGTCCATCACCACCGTATAGTTGTGCTGCTGCAGCCATTTTTCGAGCGCGGGCAGTACTTCGCGGAGCTCCGGGCGGTCCGGCTTCGAAACGATGGCAATCGTCCTCTGGCGGGTTGAGCTTTCGGGAGACTTCGTCATGTCTTCGGGCGTTGCTTCCGACTTTTCTTCTAAGGTCGGACTTCCGATTGTACAGAATCACTCGATGACAGACGCCGAAAACTCGGCGTGCAGCAGGAATTCGCGATTGCCTTCGCCGCCACCGCCGCCACCACCAAGGACGGGAGACTCGATCCATTCACAGTGAACGCAGCCGAGTTCCAGAAGCGCCCCCTCGACTCTGGCTACGGCCGCTCGCTGCGCCGTTTGGTCGCGCACGATTCCCCCTTTACCCACCAGTTCCCTGCCCGCTTCGAACTGCGGTTTCACCAGCACCACAATCTGGCATGGGACAGCCGTGGGTTTGGGATTCGACCGGGCGCAAGACGAAACCGCGCGAAGCACCGCCGGCAGCACCAGCGTGGCGGAGATGAAGGAAACATCCATTGCCATGAAGTCTACGGGCTCGCCGACATCGCCCGGTTCCAGGTAGCGGGCGTTGGTCTTCTCCAGAAGCCGAATGCGTGGATCGTTACGCAAGCCGAAATCCATCTGGCCATACCCGGTATCCACCGCTATCACCTTGGCGGCGCCATGCTGCAGCATGCAGTCGCTGAATCCTCCGGTGGAAGCGCCGACGTCGAGACAAACCTCGCCCTGGAGATCGATTCTCCAGTGCGCGAGCGCCTTCTCCAACTTGAGCCCGCCCCGGCTAACGTAGCGCAGATCATCACCCAGCAGGCGCAGGGAAGATTCGGAGTCAATCGATGCACCCGCCTTCTCGATCTTCTGTTCGTTAGCCAGAACTTTTCCCGCGAGAATGAGGGCTTGTGCGCGTTCACGCGATGGGCAGAGGCCGCGATCTACAAGCAACTTGTCGAGACGTGTCTTCACTCAGATCGGCTCTTCGCGGAGGTCAATACAGCAAGCACCCGATGCAGTGCAGAATGTTGAACGCGTTGGCTTAACAGAAGGTTACAAGAATAAGATCCCGCTTTTCCACAAACTTTTCCTCAAGGGTGTTGAAAAGTCTTGAAGAGCGGCAGACGATAGATTGAACGGGTGACCGAAAGGCAAAATCGCACTTCAAAGGAAAGCACAGTCTGGATTTCAGATGACCTAATCAACCCATAACCAGATCACCCGATGATTCTCAGCCCGCAACTTCTTCCAGAGTCTTCGCGTCGATATCAAAGTTCGCGTGCACATTCTGCACGTCTTCGTTATCTTCGAGCGCTTCCATCAGGCGGATCATTTGCGCCGCCTGCTGTCCTTCGAGTTTGATGTAGGTATCCGGAACCATGCTCACGCTTGAGGAGATCGGAGTGATGCCGGCCTTTTTCACGGCCTCCAACACAGCTTCGTAAGCGGAAGTATCGGTCAGAATCTCCCAGTTCTCCCCTTCATCCTTCAAATCCTCACCGCCCGCCTCGAGGATGATGTTCATCAGGTCGTCTTCCTTGGCCGCGGATTTCGCAATGAGGATGTCCCCCTTTTTGTGGAACATATACGCAACCGCGCCCGCTGCAGCCATGTTGCCATTGTTCTTCCCGAACACAGATCGGAAGAGCACACGTCTGAACTCCAGTCACTTAGGCATCTC
>OBLW0100004129.1_pt1 | contig 11139 bp, 6 predicted proteins | sample 1520161 | NCBI WGS metagenome assembly OBLW01 (sample SAMEA3539309, study PRJEB22396) | soil metagenome | biome: tundra; feature: field; material: soil | place: USA | collected 2010-05 | depth 0.15 m
CGCTGCCGCGGAAGACTGGACTCGATGCGGTCGTATTGCGCCTCGGTAATCTCCACGAAAGGAGAATACCACCAAATCCTATTTAGTGTTAACAGGCCCTAGTACCCCACCCCAAGCTTCTGGAATCATGGGGTTAGCGGGAAGTTTTCCATTTGGTCTTTGAATCTAAAGCACTTATATCAAAGTATTCCGGAATCAAGGACTTACGGGATCCTTCGACTTCGCTCAGGATTTCGGCAGCGGGCTCCCGCTCCGCTCACGCCCGCTAAACGCCTCAACTTAGGGCATTTATATCCTTGGCTCACGTATGCGTCAAGGATATAAATGCCCAACTTAGCTCCAAGAGGCCTCGCAAAATGGTTTTGGGGCAGCTTCGAGGGCCGTCTTGGGAGACGGACACACGTACACTGCCCCAAATCAGAAGATTATTCTCGCGCAAACTGAGGTTAGAAGTCTGTGACGGAGGACACAGGTTTTGTGATGAAAGAAGTCAGACGTGCGCGCACGGGCGACGCTCGCTAGCCGCGCCTCCACGGGTCGGCGTTTGTACCGAGTCCAGACTTGCTGTGACTACCGGCAGCTGCCGAGCTGCGCTCGGCTTGGACGGGCGAGGGCGCCCGTCCCCACACGAGCGGGCGCTATTTCACCTGTAGCGTTTCCAGGTAGCGATTCAGATTCGCAATGCGCTGCTGCACGACCTCTTCGTGGCCGCCACTCATTTTCCAGAACACCGGGCCCCATACGGGCATTTCCTGATCGCCGTGAGGTATCAGATTGGTCTGCCCGCGCAAAATACTGGTCACTTTATCCGCTGGATACTTCCCGCCATTGCGCTTGGCCAGGCCCGTTAAATCGGCGGGCAGGACTTTGAGGGAGGTTGCGGCAGGGCCATCGCCTTTCGCGTCCTTACCGTGACAGGAGGCGCAGTAACTCACGAACATCTCCTTGCCCGATGCGGGAGAAGTTAGTGGCGCCGCTTCATGCTTGACTTGAGTCTTTGCTTGCTGTGCGGCGGCAACCGTTACATTGGCAAACAGCAGGGTCGCCAAGCAAGCGAGATAACGCATACGCATAATTCCTCCTGTGGTCCCGAGGGTTCTTTCGCCATGGTATCCCTCAGGGGCTAAAGCCCTCGTCGTTATTGGTTCTGGACGGCACGGCTGAAGCCGTGCCCTCCCGTTCGTGCTCGAACATAGCTCACAAGTGACCTGAGACGAGCCGCGCGAGCCGCTCAGGATCGAACGGCAGCGTGCGCTGCCCCATCAAAACGAAAACTTCAACGAGAACTGCAACTGCCGCGGGTTGAACATAGTCCTTGGCTTGCCGAAATTCGCATTTGGAGAACCGGGAATCGGAACCGGTACGAGCCCGTCATTGAGCCAGACACCCGGGTTTCCAGCTGCCTGCTGGGTGCCACAATTGACCGACGCATCGCCCCGCTGGATGGCGAGGGTGGTCGCGTCGTTGTAGTGCTTGGGTATGGCGGGACTAGCTCCGCAGAAAACGGGGGAGCCGTAGACCGAACTTACTTCATCCACGTTCGGGTGATTGAACAGGTTGAAAGCGTCAACCGCAAAGTCGAGCCTTTTGCCCTCGCCCAGACGGAAATTTCGCGACAGGCGCACATCAACGGAACGCAGCGGGGCTCCGGTGTAGGTGTTTCGCCGGACGGTCGTGGTGCAGTTCGTCACCGAAGCACAGTGCCCGCTGAAGGGCGGTCCCCCGACACGATCCGTGCTCAGACCGGCAACGTCGCCAAACGTATTTTGCCCGACGAACAAGGTGAAGGGCCGGCCGGACTGTATGTTGATAATGCTGCTGAGCTCAAAGTTGCGGAGAAAACTGTGCTCGGGTGTGGTCGCGGTGAAGTTCGCCACCACGTTGTGGCGGAGATCCTGGTTGGAGTTGGCCCGCTCATTGGCGTAGTCGAACTGGTTGACGGGCAGGTTGATGAAGGTCGTGAAATTCCCATTGTCGATGGTATGGGAATAGGTGTAGTTGGCGGTCATCCGGAAATACTTCATGCGCTCCGACGCGGTCAGCGTCAGGCCGTGATAGACCGCGTTGGCCACGTTGTTGTTGTAGTCGAGAAGACCTCCGCTCAGCGTCGGCGGAGCGCCGACTCCCCCGGGCACGCCAAATTCCAACCCGCTCGGATTGACCGCAAGAAGGGGATTGTAGATTGGAAGGCCGGGATTGGCCGCGGGACCGAGATAAGCGAAAAACGGCCCCAAGCCAAATGGCCCAAGGGCGGGTGTTCCGCTGCAGGCAGTGAGCGAGCCGTCCGGATTGAGCAACCCTTGGGCGTAGTAGGGATTGGAGGACTTGGCCGTGCCATAAGGGCACCCGATATTGAGGTTGTTGCCTCGAACCAACTTGTGTGCGCCCACGAACAGATAACCCGCTTCAATCGTGAGCCCTTTGCCGATTTGGCGGTCAATCTGGAGGCTCGCTTGTTCGGCGTACGGAAGCCTGCCGTTCTTCTGAATGCCACCGGAACCAACACCGCAGGCGCCAGTCGGCGCCCCCGTGATGGGGTCAGCGACGCATGGCCCAGTCAGACTCTGCGTCGGGTAAGAAGTGGGGCCGCCAGCGAGAATGCTGAGGGCCTGTAGAACTTCGACGCTGATGGTCGGTGGACCGGGTGGCGCGCAAAAAGCGGGGGGCAAACCCAAAACCGAGCAAGGTAGGGACGGCGTGGCCGGAGCCCCAGGGGCGGCCGACAACTGCCAGCCGCCGTTCTGTGCTCCCTGGTGAATCATTGGAACGACGACTCCCTGTGAGAATCCGTTGGCAGCGCAGTTGGGGTCGGCCCCCGGAGGATTGCAGAAGTACCCGGGAAGCGTTTTCTGGTTTCCCGTGGTGAAAAAGAAAGTCAGGTTATTGCGATCATAGAACGTACCAAAACCGGCGCGGATAACGGTCTTGGGATCGGGCGAGTAAGCGAACCCGATGCGCGGCTGAAACGCCCGATAGTCGGGGTTGGCGGTGCTCGACAATCCCGATTCGAAATCCCACCGCAAGCCGTAGTTCACAGTGAACTTGGGAGTGACTCGCCACTGATCCTGGGCAAAGAATCCCCAGTAGCCATGGTTCAAGGTGTAAGCGTAATTCGAATACTGATCGGTGGGAAAGGCGTTCGGCCAGCCGCTGCCGAAGCCTCCGCCAGTCGCAGGGGCGGGCTGGTAACCGTTGACAAAACCCGTCCGCGGAAGTGCAAGCCCAAAATAGATGAACTCCAACCCGTTCGCGCCGGGATCAAGCGAGCAATTGCTGCCGTCAACCGTCCCATAGGTTCCGCCTGTGGTGAAGATGTTTATCGTGTCGGCGAACTGGTACATGCAATCGAGACTCGGAAACAGGAGGCGCTCCGGCGTAAATCCAGGATAGTTGTTGTAACTCCAAACATAATTCCCATCGAAGCCAAACTTGGCGACGTGATTGCCCTTGACCCAGGAGAGCGAGTCCGAGTATTGTGCCCGGCTCTCATAGATCGCGTCATAGGTGCCGAAGTTGTGTCCTAAACTCAAGTCGTTGACGACGTCCAGGTTCGGTTCGCCGGTGGCTCCGGGGAAGTTATAGTGGCGTCTTGAGTACTGTCCCAGCACGGTATTGACGAGGTTCGATCTCAGCACCGAGTTCAACGTGCCCACCAGCGATTGGTCGCGAATGAAGAGATTACGCGCCCCGCTCGGTGTGCCGATACCGCCGCCATCTTCGGTGTTGCCGATCAGTTCTCCCAGATCGCGGGCATCCTCCACCACGTAGCGCAGCGCGAAGCGATTACTGTTGTTGATCTGATGATCAATTTTTGCAAAGCCGTAATCGTTGTTGACCGTCTTCAGAACCCCTTGCAAATACGAGAACGGCGACCCCATGCAATCCGCGGGCTTAAGATTGCAGCCCTCGGGCGAAAGCCCCAGGTAAGCCTTCGCCTGATCTATTTCCGCAATGTTCGCGTACAGACTTGGAGCGTAGGTGGGAGAAGCCCCGCGCCGTCTGCCCTCGTAGTTCAAGAAGAAGAACGTCTTGTCCTTCCTGACCGGGCCGCCGAGGGTACCGCCAAACTGGTTCTCGCGCAAAGCGTGAGGCAACGGTGCCGGCTGCAGCAGCGAGCGCGCGTCGGTGGCGCTGTTCTGCAGGTAGTCGTACAGCGAACCGTGAAGCTCGTTCGTGCCCGACTTGGTCACGATGTTGACGATGCCGCCAAGCGCCCGGCCGTATTCCGCCCCAAAACTGTTGTTCACGACACGGAATTCCTGCACCGCATCCTGCGGGGGCGTGGCACGCTGCACGCCGGTAATCGTGTTGACGAAGTCGGCGCCGTCCACGGTGATTTCATTGCTGAACGAGCGCATGCCGCCGAACGAGATTTGCGTGATCTCGAACTCGGTGAAAGTCGTTCCCAGACTGGTTCGGCTAGTGGCGACGCTAGGCGTGAGAAGAGCGAAGTCGGTGAAGAGCCGTCCGCTGATGGGCAGGTCCGCGATCTGCTTGGTGTCGATGACCTGGCTCACCTCGGAGCGTGTCGTCTCCACGACCGGGGCCTCGGTGCTCACGGCGACCTCTTCCTTGACTGCAGCCACCTTGAGAGTCACGTTGACAGTGGCGGTTTGGCCGACCGTCAACTCCATGCCGGTGCGCGTGTAGTTGCCGAAACCTGCGTAGCTCACCGAGAGTTCGTAGCGTCCTGGCGACAGACTGGGTACGGCGAAAAATCCGGTGTCGCTCGAGACCGCTTTGAAGGTCTGGTTCGTGTCGAGCGAGCGGACCGTAACGGTGGCTTTGGCAATAGTTTGCCCGGCCTCATCCGTGACGGTTCCGTTCAGCTGGGCATAGCTGATGGTAGCTTGTCCGGAGGCAAATTGAGCCAAAGCGAAGGCTAGGAACAGGCCACACAAAGCAGATAACCGATGTGATTTCATAGATCTCCCGTTTCGAGCGAACGTACGTTCGATTTCCTGTTTATACTCGTCCTACCTCGAACTCAAACGCAAGCTTTTCACTCCAACCCCACTACTCAACCGTCAATCCGGGGACGGATAATTCAGCGCGAAGACACCATGGATTTACCTCAAGCGGTGTGCACCAACGGGACGGACTTGCCCCATACTTCCTGTGCCGTTTCGGCCACCAAGCGCAGTTTGGCTTCCTGGTCCGCTGCCGTCACGGCATTGCCTTCCATGGTGGACGCGAAACCGCACTGCGGACTGAGTGCCAACCGCTCCAGCGCGACAAAGGCGGAAGCAGCTTCGATCCGTTGCTTCAGTTCGTCCTTGCTTTCCAGGTTTGGCTTCTTGGAACTCACGAGACCGAGCACTACCGTGCGGTCTGCTGGCACTTGCCGCAGGGGTTCGAAACCGCCAGAACGTTCGTCGTCGTACTCCAACAGGAATCTCTGGAACTTGGTATTGCGAAAAATTTTTGTGATCGGGCCGTAGTCGCCGGCGGCGTAGAACTTGCTTTGGTTGTTTCCGCGGCACAAGTGCAGGCCGAAGGTGATACCGGGATGATCGCCGATCACCGCATTGTCCATCTCGATCGACAAATCCAACAGCCGATCGGGATCGTTTCCGCGCTGCCGATATCCCTGGCGCAAGTCGGGATCCAGTAGCGCGGTGTATTGTGGCGAGTCGATCTGAATGTACGTGCAGCCCAGGCGAATCAACTCTTCCACTTCATCCCTGAGGATATCGACCAAGTCGGCGAGGTAGGCGTCGACGGTCGCATAGGCTCCGGCGGATTTCTTGCTGTCGTAGTACGCAGCGGCCTGCTGCGCACTGATCATGGTCGTCTTGGCCGGGTGCTTGGTGCGTGCGCGCACGTAAGTAAATTCTTCGGCGCAGAGCGGCCGTTTACGACGCAGTTTGGATACGACTACCGGACGCGGCAAAACCAACTGCTCACCCTTTTCGTCGCGAAAAGGAATGGCCCAGCCGCCGTATTTGTCGAATCCTTCGACGGCGTCGATCAGGTGTCCGTAGAAAGCGTAGCGGCGCACCTCGCCGTCGGTGATGGCTTCGATGCCGGCGCGAATCTGCAGGCTGATGCATTCATCGACGGCCCGGTCTTCGACTTGCTTGAAGGCGGAGTCAGCGAGTTTTCCCGCTGCGAACTGGTCGCGGGCTTCCTTAAGATATGTGGGACGCAAGAGACTACCGACGACATCACTGCGGTACACGACTGCCTCCACGAGCGGCGCGTCGTCGAAACAATTTGTTTCGACGGCCCCACGTTGCCTTGCCGTTGTCAACGAATGCAGCGAAGCGGGCAACACTGTATCCGAAGTGCGGGCCAGACCACAAGGGGAAAGTATTGTCCCTGGAATTGGTATGCCACAAGTTATTTGGTTACTTTTCCGTGCCCTGATTGGGTTACTTTGAAGTGCCTTTTACAAAGCGGCGCTGCTCCGGAGTATGATGACGCTCCAACCGGCAGTTCCACCGCGAGGCAGGAAGACGATATGAATCCGAATATCAAAACTACTGTCGTGGGAAGTTATCCGGTGCCGTCTTGGCTGGTCGGCAATACGTCGCGACTGGTACTTCGGGATGCGGTGATGGCGGTGTTGAAGACCCAGGAGCTCGCCGGGTTGGACCTGTTGTCCGACGGTGAACTTATGCGCTTTGACCCAAGCCACCCCGAAACCAACGGGATGGTGGACTATTTCGTCTCGCAAATGGAAGGAATCCGCAGCCATTTTTCGCTTTCGGATTTCGACCGCTTCCGTTCCGATCGCGCCGCGGCGGCTCGCTTGCTAACCGCGGGCATGGTGGTCGGCAAGGTCGGCGAGGGCACGCTGAATCTCCCGCGAGATTACGAATTTGTCGCGCCCCTTACCAAAATGCCGCTGAAGTTCACTTGCACTGGGCCACACATGCTGTCGCGCATGGTAACGAATTGTTATTACAAGGACATTCCTGAGTTGGCCATGGATCTGGCCGCTGTGTTGCGCCGCCAACTGGAATCGATTGAAGCCGACGCGGTGCAGATCGATGAAGCTTGCATCGCCGGTTATCCGCAAGACTCATCGTGGGCGGCCGAAGCCATCAACCATGTGCTGGACGGCATTCTGAATGAGCGCGCCGTGCATATATGCTTCGGCAACTACGGTGGTCAGCCGGTGCTTCGCGGCTTCTGGCGCGATCTGACTCCCTTCCTGAACTCGCTGCATACCGACCATCTGGTGCTCGAATTTGCGCGGCGTGGATATGACGAGCTTGAGGTCTTTGCCGATCTGGATCCGAAGATCGCGCTCGGCATTGGCCTGATCGATATCAAAGACAACGAAGTGGAAACACCGGACCTCGTGGCGTCACGCATCGAGCGCGTGGTGAAGACTTTGGGAGCGGAGCGTTTGCGCTATGTCCACCCCGACTGCGGATTTTGGATGCTGCAGCGCAGTGTGGCGGATCGCAAAATGCGCGCGCTGGTCGAAGGAAGGAATTTGTTTGAGGGAAGGGCCTAGGGCCGCGACCGCGTAATGGAGAGACGGGCGTCTCGTCCGTCCAGCCGGGCGGGGACGCTCTGCACTCCAAACAAATGTGTGAAGAACAGGCTAGACGATGCCACCAGCACTGACAACCATCGGCGAAGAAGAGAAGGCGCAGGTTCGTGCCGTGGTGTTTGGTCACCTCGCGGGTGTTGTCCTGGCGCCTACGGTCAAAGCCCTGTGGGACCGGCGCGTATTCGATCTTTTCGGTTCGGCTGACGATTGGGTGGAGTTCGACCGGATCGCACAAGAAACACGTGCCAATCGCGGCTACCTGCGAGTCGCGTTGCGGCTGCTGGCATCGTGCGGTTGGCTGAAACAACAAGTTGAAGGCGGACGTGCGCGCTACGCACTGACAGCCGAGGGAAGAGTAGCAGTCGGCACCGCTCCGCTTCTTTACGGCGAAGCCCTCTCCTTCGTTGCGAAGGCAGTCTTTCTGGAAGACTTCCTGTTCGGGGCGTCCGACCGGCCCGTCCTCCCGTCGCTGCAGGAACTGGTTCGCCGGTCGAAAGAGCATTGGGGCCTGCAACCTGATGCCGACCCCGTTGTCAGCCGGGTACGAAATCAAATTCGCGAACACCTTGATGGCATGATGATTGGTCCGGCAATGGTCGCATTGGCGCGGGCTGGGATTCTGGCGCAACTTGAGCAGCGGCCGGTGGATGTCAATGACATTGCCGCAAATCGCGCGAGCCTCACCTGCATCCTCGACCTGTTGGCTTCGCAGGGATGGGTCGCGCGTGACAAGAATTCCGTGAGCCTGACCGCATGCGGCCGTTACGCCGCGCAGATCGCGACTTCTTACGGTGTCACCGTCTCCTATCTCCCGCTCTTCGACAACGTGAGCACTCTGTTGTTCGGCAATGCGCGGATGCCGCGAATGGACGAGAGTGGAGTGGAACTGCTCGTCAACCGCGGCATGAACGTGTGGGGTAGCGGCGGTGCCCACCGCACGTATTTCAAGAAAGTGGACGAAATCATCGTCGAGATCTTCAACCGGCCAATCGATCTGCAGCCTCGGGGCATCTGCGACATGGGCTGCGGGGATGCCAGTTTTCTGGAACATTTGTACTTCGCGGTGAAGAACAAAACCGAGCGTGGCAAGATACTCGATCAACATCCTCTTATTATTGTCGGCGCCGATTTCAATAAAGTGGCGCGCCGGGTCGCTAAGCAGACTCTGCGGAAAGCCGGCATTCCCGTTTATCACGTGATCCCCGGTGACATCAATCGCCCGGCGCAACTGGCGAGCGACCTGGAAGAACTGGACCTGGATGTCCACGATCTTCTCCATGTGCGTTCCTTCCTCGACCACAACCGGCCATACATTCCGCCGGCGAATTATGGCGGAGGGACTCGTATCGGGAAATCCACGGGAGCGTTCGCCCACCTCGGGGAAGAAATCGCGTGTGACGAACTGGAGGAAAACCTGACCCGCCACCTGCGGCGGTGGGCACCCTATGTTGGTCGATACGGCTTGCTCGTGCTGGAACTGCACACGCTGCCGCCGGAAGTCGCGGCGGCAAATTTGTCCCGCACGCCGGCAGTGGCTTACGACGGGACCCATGGGTTTTCCGATCAATATCTCGTGGAGTTACCCGTTTTCTTGGATGCCGTCAAGGAAGCGGGCCTTAGAGCGGATCCGCGATTCCAGGAGAAGTTTCCGCGATCGGAGTTGGCGACGGTCAGCATCAACTTCTTCACCACGGCCGGCGATCCATTCGACGCCGGGCTGTAAGGCAAAGCGATGGAGCGACGGGCGTCCCTTCGGCAAGCTCAGGACAGGCTCTCGCCCGTCCAGTCCGCGCCACAGGTGAACCCAGCAGACCGTGGTGAAAAACAGGTCTGGAGCGGTATAGCGACACCGTTCATGAATTGTCATCCCGAGCGAAGCGAAGGATCTGCATCTTGCGGCGAACTGCAGATCCCTCGCTTTGCTCGGGATGACAAAATCTGGCAAATCTACAGCGGAAGAGCCCGTTTGCATTCACTACGGGCTCGTTTGGGGGTCCAATGTTCTTGCAGAACTACTGGTACGCGGTGGCGTGGGATCACGAGATCAAACGCTCTCCCTTCGGACGCATTGTTTGCGGTGAACCCATCGTTCTCTATCGGCAGACCAGCGGCGCGGTCTCGGCTTTTGAAGATTGTTGCCCACATCGGCTGCTACCCCTCTCCAAGGGTTTTTTGCAGGGCGAGCACCTGGTTTGCAAATACCATGGGCTGCGCTTCGACCACTGCGGCAACTGCGTCTGGATGCCCGGCCAGGAAGGAATTCACAACGAGGCCAGACTACGTATCTATCCTGTGGCCGAGAAGCACCGCTTCGTCTGGGTCTGGATCGGCGACTCGGGGTTGGCCGACGAGAAACGAATTCCGGATCTTTCCTGGTGCTCGGATCCGGCTTGGGTCTTCGAAGGCAGCACTTATCACCTCAAGTGTAACTACCAACTTCTGGTGGACAACTTGATGGACTTATCGCACGAAACGTTTGTGCACCCATCGAGTATCGGCCAGCACGAAATCCTCGAAGCTCCCATCAAGGTCACGTCCGACGCAACCTCGGTGCGCGTCACGCGCTGGATGCACAATATCGATCCACCGCCGTTCTGGGCGGCGAATCTGCGCTCGTTTGAGAAGTGCGACCGCTGGCAGATTTGCAACTTCAATCTGCCCGCGAACGTGATGATTGACGTCGGCGTGGCGTTGGCTGGAACCGGCGCAGAGAACGGCGACCGCTCCAAGGGCGTGACTGGGACAACCTGATGACTCCGGAAAGCGAAACTTCCACCTGGTATCACTGGGGCATGGTGCGCAATTTTCAGACGGAGGACCGCGGCCTGACGTTTCGCATTCGCGACGGGCAGGCGGCGGTGTTTGCCGAAGACACGGAGATCCTCGAAGCGCAGCAGGAAAACATTCTGCGCCGCCCGGACCGGGAGTTGCTCAACTTCAAGATCGATGCTGGGGGAGTGAATGCGCGCCGGATCATCGAGCGCGAGGTCGCACGCCAGGGTGCGAAGTAACGTTCAGCCTGATGGAGAGACGGGCGCCCTCGCCCGTCCAACGGCAGCCCCTAAAGGGGCAGTTGAAATCGAGCGACTGCGGCATCGCTAAAGCGATGCCCTGATACGAAACTCGAACTTTCCCGCGGGACGGGCGGGGCGCCCGTCTCTCCACTAACTTCGGAGGTTTCGTTTCAGGGTTTGGACTTGGCCTCGCCCTTGCTCTGGTTGGCACGGAAGATGACGTAGGCGCGAATGTCAGCCGCATCTTGCTGCGATACTTCCTTGCCGAACGAGATCATGCCCAGCGATTGATAGGCGCCGTCGCGAACAATTTTAAACCAGCGCTCGTTCGCCAGCGCGGAAGAGTAGCGAAGATCCGGCAGCAGTCCCCCGCTGACCGCGACATCGCCGTGGCATCCCGAGCAAAAGCGCTGGTAGACCGCCTCTCCATGGTGAATCGCCGCCGCGCTCGCGGTCGAGGCGGGCGGATTCAAAACCGGTTCCTCGAGCGGCGGCAGCGGTGGGAGGCTCGCCTTTCCATCCAACCTGAACGCCAGCATCCGGCTGACATTGCGCACTCGTCCGGACTTGAACGCAACCTCGCCCGATACCAGCGGGAAGACTCCGCCCCAGCCGGCG
>OBLW0100004130.1_pt1 | contig 11139 bp, 11 predicted proteins | sample 1520161 | NCBI WGS metagenome assembly OBLW01 (sample SAMEA3539309, study PRJEB22396) | soil metagenome | biome: tundra; feature: field; material: soil | place: USA | collected 2010-05 | depth 0.15 m
AGGTTCCCGAGGCCCAGGCAGTCATCGTCCGTGGCCGCTCCTTCGTCATCGGCGCGCTGGTCGACCTACCGGAGCCCGGAGCGCAGGGCGTGCTTTTCTCGCAGGGTTCACGCTTCGGCGGTCATGCCCTGTACGTGAAGGACAGCCGGCTGCACTATGTGAACAGCTTCGTCGGCATGTTCGAGCAGGTGGTGGTCGCCACGGAGGACCTGCCGACCGGAACGAACCTGATCCTGTCGGCCTCCTTCGACAAGGACGGCGTCGACCCGCCGCCGGTGGCGACCGGCATCCTCTCGCTCTACTACGGCGACAGGAAGGTCGGGCAGGGCCGCATCAAGACCCAGCCCGGCGGCTACATGATCGCGGGCGAAGGGCTGGCCATCGGTCGAGACGTGGGCGACCCCGTGACCCAGGACTATCCCGGCGAGCGCCCGTTCGCCTTCACCGGCGGCACGATCAAGCGGGTCGCGGTCGACGTGAGCGGCGAGCCGTACATCGACCTGGAGCGTGAAGCCCAGGGGATGTTGATGAGGGAGTGACGGGGATGGTGCAGACAGCTGGTTCCGACAGCGCCGGTGGGTCGAGCAAGGCCAGGAGGAACGTTGTCGAGTCTGAGGTGGACCAGCTGGTCCGAACCTTTGAGGACTTCGCCGACCCGTCGCAGGAGTGGCGCCGGCTGGTCTCCGAGGTGCTCGGCACGTTCTTCCTGGTCCTGGTGGCTGCCGGCGGCGGGATGATGTCGCAGGCCTTCCCGAACACCATCAGCCGCACTGCGGCGGTGGTCGCACCGGGCCTGATGGTCCTGGCCATCATCCTGTTCATGGGCAAGGTGTCCGGCGCCCACCTCAACCCTGCGGTGAGTATCGCGTTCTCCCTGCGTGGCGACTTCCCCTGGCGCCGGGTGCCCGCGTACATCGTGGCCCAGCTGGCCGGGGCCGCCCTGGCCGCGTGGTTCTTGCAGGCGGTCGTGCGAGTGTCCGCCTCGTTCGGCTCCAACTACCCTGCGTCGACCTACTCCGCCTGGGATGCCTTCCTGATGGAGACGGCGCTCACCCTCGCGCTGGTGAGCGTGATCCTGGGGACAGCCTCCGGTGCCCAGAACCTGGGAGTCGTCGGAGCCTTCGGTGTCGGTTCCTACATCGCCCTGGCCGGACTGTGGGGCAGCCCCATCTCCGGGGCCTCGATGAACCCCGCCCGCACCTTCGGGCCCGACCTGGTCAGCGGCGATTTCAGCCACTACTGGGTGTACCTGGTCGGTCCGCTGGTCGGGGCGGTCATCGCCGTCGGCGTCGCCTTCGTGCTCAGGGGCCCCGGAGGTGGTCGGGCCGGCTCCGGCGCAGCCCAAGGCGACCTGTTCACCCAGGTGCAGAAATCGGGCGACCCGTGAACACGTGAAGCCTTCGTCGCCGAGGTGCTCTGACCCAGCCGGCCGCCAGGGGTTGCCGACACGCAACCTGCGGGACCGGGTCCTTCCGACGTCCCCGGCTGCTCGCCAGGATCGGTGATGAACTCAACAGCGTTACTGCGGCCTTGATCACGTGCAGTTCTTGGCGATCATCTGGTCGGAACTGCGCCGGCAACACCCTCCAGAGGGCGCCAGACAATCGCGGCAGCACCGCTGGGGGCTGGTCTGGCACCCGTTTTGCCCGCGTGGCTGTCGAGATGGTGGAGGGTCGACGGAGTGCGACCAGACCTGATTGCAGACGTGGTCGCTGGCCATCGTCGCCCCGCGGGACCTGGGCGAGACCGTTATCCGCTGCGGCCCTAGCCCAGCGGTGCGGTCGGGCGTCACCCGCTGGGGATGATGCATCCATCGAACGCGACGGAGATCTTGAAACGAACCCGAGGACTGGTCCCGCCAGGATGGCGAAGGTCTGTGCCGGGCAGCGTCAACGAACCGACGAAAGGCGTGTCATGGCTACCGCTTCGGAGGCGAGCACCGGGCAACGGACGCAAACGGTCCTGCTCACTCTCGCCGCTGGTCAGTTCTTGATGACCCTGGACAGTTCCGTCATGAACGTCGCGATTGCCACGGTGGCCAAGGACGTGGGCACCACGGTCACCGGGATCCAGGGTGCCATCACGCTCTACACGCTCGTGATGGCAATGCTGATGATCACCGGCGGCAAGATCGGTTCGATGATCGGGCGGCGGCGCGCCTTCATGGCTGGGTGCATCATCTACGGCGCGGGTTCCCTGACCACAGCGTTGGCACCGAACCTGCCCGTGCTCCTCCTGGGCTGGTCAGGACTTGAGGGGATCGGTGCGGCGTTGATCATGCCGGCGATCGTGGCACTGGTGGCGGCCAACTTCCCACCCAAGGGCCGCCCGGCTGCCTACGGGCTGGTCATGGGCGCTGGCGCCGCCGCGGTGGCCCTGGGCCCGCTGATCGGAGGCTTCGCGACGACGTACTTCTCTTGGCGGTGGGTGTTCGTCGGGGAAGTGCTGATCGTGCTCGGTATCCTCCAGCTGGCGCGCCGCGTCACCGACACGCCACCGGTCGCCCGGGTGCCCCTTGACGTGATCGGCGCGATCCTGACCGCAGCCGGGCTGGGTCTGGCTGTCTTCGGGGTACTGCGTTCGGCGGAGTGGGGGTGGGTGCGCCCCAAGCCCGGCGGGCCCTCGCTGTTGGGCGTCTCACCCACCCTCTGGCTGATCCTCGCGGGGTTGCTGACGATCTGGGTCTTCTTCGAGTGGGAGGCCCACGTCGAGGCCGCAGGCCGCGAGCCGCTGGTGCGGGCCTCGATCTTCGCCCACCGTCAGATGACCGGCGGGCTGGTGATGTTCTTCTTCCAGTACCTCGTCCAGGCGGGGCTGTTCTTCACCATCCCGCTGTTCCTGTCGGTGTCACTGGGTCTGACGGCCCTTGAGACGGGTGTCCGCATCCTGCCGTTGTCGATCACGCTGCTGCTCGCAGCCGTCGGCGTGCCGAAGGCGTTCCCGCAGGCGTCGCCGCGCCGCGTCGTGCAGCTGGGGCTGCTCGCCATGTTCGGTGGCCTCGTGGTCCTGCTCGCAGCCCTCGATGCGAACGCGACCGCAAAGATCGTCACCATCCCGTTGCTGCTCGCCGGCCTCGGGATCGGTGCCCTGGCCTCGCAGCTCGGCGCCGTGACCGTCTCCGCGGTCCCCGACGCGCAGAGCCCAGAGGTCGGGGGCCTGCAGAACACCGCAACCAACCTGGGGGCGGCCCTAGGCACCGCGCTGGCCGGGTCGATCCTCATCACGGCGCTGACCGGCGCCTTCCTGCAGGGCATCGAGAACAACCCGGCGATCCCCCCGGAAGTCTCATCCCAGGCCACCGTCCAGCTTGCCGGCGGCGTGCCGTTCACCTCCGACGCCGATCTGCAGGCTGCGCTCGTGAAAGCCGGCACCCCGCCCGAAGTCGCCACAGCGGCGCTGGAGGTCAACAAGGAGGCGCGGCTGGCAGGCTTGCGCGCCGCCGTCGCCCTCCTCGCGTTGATCGCCTTACTGGCTCTGTTCTTCACCAGAGCAATCCCGACGCGATCGCCCGGACGGTCTGCGGCATCCGCCGAATGATCAAGAGCACCGTCGTCTCCCTAATCGGGTCGCGGGCGCTGCTCGCCTGCGACGTGGTCGTTCTTGGCGCCCCTGGGGCTCGGCCTGCTCGTCGGAGGCCGCGTGGGCTCCGCGCGGGCTGCCACGGGGCTGATCTCGGCAGTGAGGTTCAGCTCCTCGAAATGATCAATCATCGGGACCCACCTCAACGGCAACCCCGACTTGCTGGGGCCTGCGATCGTCTTCGCGCTGGTCGACATCATCGTGGCGGTCTTCGTCGCCGTGGAGATGGGGGGCCTGGCAAGTGCCGGTCCCGGCGACAGCTCGCCGCCCGACCAACCGTCGCCAGAACCCGTGCCCCCAACCAGCAGTGGAAGCAGCTGAGACGCTGGTGGCTCCTTGATGCCGCGGCCGCGGCGGGCAGCCTGAACCGCTGAACCGGTGGAAAGTTCGCCGGACGCCTCACCGGCAAACCTGGCTGGCCCAGCGAACCGACCACACTACTGAGCCTTCCTGCCCCGCCTACCAGCACTCAAACCGGGAGCTGGAGGCAAAGGGGATCAGTGGCACCGTGTCGTCCGCGGCCGCGCGTGCGGTTCTGTGCGGTCGCGGGTGGCAAGGAAGCCGCCGATGGAGCCGCCAAACCCACTGGCTGACGCGGGTATTGGAAAGCTCGTCCTCTTGTGCGCAACGCGCCGAAACCAGACCAGTCATAGCAGGGCTCTCCAGAGGGGTCGCAGATGAACGGGCTCGACGTGCTTCTCGTCCGCTCCGGATGACGCGAAGCCAGCTCTGCGTGGTGCAACGTGACACCTACCCGAACTGGTGACATGCGCGCCGCCGCACAGGTGTCCGGGCGAGAAACGATGGCAATCGCGAAAGGTGTAGGACATGGCTGACGATCTCGATCAGATGGGCCCGATTGACTACCTCGTCGTGGAGTTTCCTGGCAACCGCATGACCGGAGGGATGTTCCCTCTTCTGTTGGACCTTGTCGACAGGGGACTGGTTCGCATACTTGATCTTGCCCTTGTCCGTAAGGAGACCGACGGGTCCGTCTCCGGGCTTGAGCTGAGCGACGTCGACGGAGATGGCGAACTGGACCTGTCCGTCTTTGAGGGGGCATCTTCCGGGCTGCTCGGCGAGGACGACATCCAGGAGGCTGGCAACGCGCTGGCGCCCGACAGCTCAGCAGGGATCCTGGTCTACGAGAACGTCTGGGCGGCGCCGTTGGCATCGGAGATCCGTCGCTCCGGCGGCCAGCTTGTCGCTAGTGGCCGGATTCCGGTCCAGCAAGTGCTCGCTGCGCTGGACGCCATCGAGTCCGGCAGCTGAGACCAACCCAGTCGGGAACGTAGAGACAGGAAGAGGAACAGTCATGCCAGGTTTAATGCGCGCGGTTGTGAGGACTACTGCTGTCGCGGGCACCGCAACCGTGGTGTCCGGCCGGGTGTCCCGCCGTCAGCAAGGCCGGTGGGCAGCAAAGAATCAGGCGGCGGCACCTCCTGCTGAGGCGCCGCCCGCGTCGGCGCCGACGGATGAAGCACCGCCCGGCCAGAGCAGCGACATGGACAGCAAGCTCGCCCAGCTCAAGGAGCTCGGCGCACTCAAGGAGCAGGGTGTCCTCACCGACGCCGAGTTCCAGGTGCAAAAGGACAAGATCCTTCACGGCTAAGACCAGGGTTCTCCCCACTTGGCGAACCCGGTCCGCGGCGAGTCATCCGTGGCGGACCGGGTTGATGTCACCGAGTGGGGTCTTGGCCTCCGTTGGCCGCAACTTCGCAACTGGGAGGTGCCAATATGACTGAGCCGCTGTCCACCTGGAACGATGGCGAAGCCAAGAGCAGCGTTATGCGTATCGTCGCGCAAACCTGCGGCGAGGCCACCGCAGAAGCAGTACCGGTCGAGGAGCGGGTAGCCGTATTCGACAACGACGGCACGCTCTGGTGCGAGAAGCCCATGCCAGTGCAGTTGGACTTCATCGTGCGCCGACTCGTCGAGATGGCCCATCAGGACGACCGGCAGCGTGGCCGTCAGCCGTGGAAGGCCGCTTTTGAGAAGGACTACGGTGGCTAGGCACTGCTGTCGACGAGCACTACGCCGGGGACGACGCCAAGGCGATGATGCTTGCGGCCGGCGTGCTGGCCGCCTACGACGGGATCTCCGTGGAGGAGTTCGAGGCCAAGTCAGATGCGTTCCTGCGATCTGCACAGCACCCGACACTGGGTCGCGGCTACCTGCAGACCAGCTACGCGCCAATGGTCCAGCTGTTGGCCTACCTGGAGACGAACGGATTCAGCAACTATGTCGTCTCCGGCAGCGGCCGCGACTTCATCCGCCCAGTGACCCAGGACCTCTACGGCATCCCACGCGAACGGGTCATCGGCAGCGCCACGACACTCGAGTACGCCAGTGGCGAGTACGGCGGCACCGTCAACCACAAAGCCAAGGCCGACTACCTCGATGACGGGACCGAGAAGCCGGTGCGCATCTGGAGCCGAACGGGGCGCCGCCCCATATTGGCGGCCGGCAACTCCAACGGCGACATCCCGATGTTGGAATTCTCCCAGCGCGAGGACAAGCCTTCCTTGCGCCTGCTTGTGTTGCACGACGACGCAGACCGTGAGTTCGACTATGTCTCCGGCGCGGAACAGGCCCTGGAACGAGCTGCAAAAGGCGACTGGACCGTGGTGAGCATTAAGAACGACTGGAACGCGGTCTTCTGGCGGCGCGGTGCCGGCCATCACTAAGGCCGCGCTGACACGCTGACCGGTCCGGCCTGGCTACGGCGGGCACCCGTGGTGGGTATGTCGACTCCCTTGCCGGCCGGACGGCGCTCGAGATGACTCTGTGTCGAAGCGGTGTGCTTGCGCTCCTCGTAGGGTCCTTCGCGAGCTCGCGGACGCGTTGGTGACCTAACAGGATGAGGTGGCTAGGGCATCATGTGAGACATGAACCGCCTCTACTACCGCGACGCGCGCTTGATCGAGGAAGCCCTGGACCAGGCCGGCCGTCCTGACTGGGCCCTGCAGATCGACGACGCGATCGAGGGCGGGACCTCGGGCTCCCAGATCCTCACGCAGCTTCGCACGACGTTGATCCAGATCCAGAACCAGAATCTGAACCTCACCGCGGAGCTGCATGATCAGATTGCGCAGCTCACGAACGCTCTTGAGCGAGCCCTGGCCTGACGGCGTTGGCGCCCTCCTCTCAGTAGAGGGCCGTCACCCACTCGGACTGTAAATTGACGCCTTCGACGCGCTGATCGCCTCCCTGTGTTGCGTGGACGGCGTACCGGCCACCCGCAACCACCTACCGGACTGGGACTTCAGGACCGACCCCGCGGGCAACCCCGTAGTCCATGATGGTCTCCATCGGGCAGGGCACGACGCGGGGGTAAACGACGTGCTTGCTCCCAGCTGTGGGCGGCGGCCTTCGCGCCCTCCTGCTCGGTCGCGGGGCAACACCCGGTTGGGATGTCGTCTTGGGGCGCTGGCGCCGGCCTGGCTGAATCGCCAGCCACGCGATGCGCTTCAGTGGCCCTGTTGGGAGCGTTATCGTGCCGCTGCCCATCGGTGTGGCCAATCCAGGCCAGCGGTCTGCGGCGGATCGCCGCGGCCACCGCACAGAGCGGAGCAGTCGCAGGCAAAGGCGTCCTGCCCCGCGCCTCCGTGCGGATCGTGGTCCGTCAGCGGTCAGATGACACGTCTTCGCAACGTGCCCGGCCCACGGGCAGCGCCGTCCCTGGGCCGGAGCGCGTTGCTCGAGATCTTCCCAGTCGTGCCGTGGATCGGGAATCTGAATGTGGCCGCCCACTCTCTTACGCCGGGCAGTTCAACGTCACCATCAGCGACCCGGCCTCCTGCACCGACGTCGAGGTCTTCGCTCGGGGCGTCTCAGACTCAAAATGGTGGAAACTCTTCGCCGAACTCCCGAGCCTGTGCGGCGTCGGGGTGAGACATGACCACCGGCACCTGACCATCGGTAAGGCCTTCGTGCATCCGGCTGGCTGCGCCATGGGGGATGCGGCGATCTGGCACCGTTGGGGGTTGAAGCCCCTGATTCGGGTCAGACTGTCCTCGTGGGCAGGAGCACCTTCGTCAGCTCGAGAGCGAATTCGCGCTGCGTGCTGAGCAGATCACCGGCAATATCGAAAGCGAAATTGGTGACCGCTTGCATGTCGGGCACGTCGGCAAGGCCAGGAATCCTGGGAAGGTCCATGACGGGAAGCGCCGAGAAGACGTCGACCCAGGTCTGGGCAGCGTCCCTCAACAGCTGCTGACCCTGCTGAAGGCTGGAGACCACCTGCTCCTGGGACTTGTGGGCCTGCGGGGCAGGTATCTCGGCCGCGGGCGTGACCGCGGGCACGGTTACGGGCTGGGTTATGGGCGTGACCGCCGTGACGGCCGCAGGCTTGGAAGCAGGCTCGGTTACGGGCTTGGAAGCAGGCTTGGTCGCGGTGACGGCCGATGGCTTGGCCGTGCGCTTGGTCACAGTGCCGGTCGTGGGCTTGGTCGCAGTGCCGGTCGTGGGCTTGGTCGCAGTGCCGGTGGTGCGTTTGGCCGCTGGTTTGCTGCTTGGTGTTGTCACTGTGAACTCCTAGAGTCTTTGAAGGTGCAGGGCGCCGTAGAGGGCTTGCGCAACTCGTCGTCCCCGTGGTGCCAGCCTTTACCGATCGCTGGCTCCCGGCGACCGACACGCCTGGACTCTACTCGCAATGAAATTGGCTTATCGGTTCAAATCGGGACCGGGCTCTGCGGACATATCCAGGCTGACGCCCTGTGGCTGACGCTGTGAATCGGAGCCCGGGATAGTCGTCCAGAGCATCGCTGACGTGACGGCCAGCTCAACGGCGCGCAGGTCTAGTCGGTTCCCTTCTCCGAATTGCTCGGCTTCTCGTGCCGGTGCTGACCCGCCCGACCGCTGGGACTCATCGCTCAGCGGGACGACCAGACTCAGGATCGCCGAGACCTCCCCGCTACGGCACGGTGGAGGCCAGGGCGATCCTGAGTTTGGTTCACTCGACCCCGGCCCGTCCTGCAGTCTCGAACCCGTGCTGCGGGGACGGGCCGTCCCCTTCGTCGCCGACTTCCTGGTCTGGGCGCGGCTGTGCCGGGGGCCGGGCCGGCTGGCTGAGTACCCGTCGGCATCACTAACCCCTGGCGGGCGCCACCCATGACCTGCGGTTGGTGGTCCCCGGACCCGCATTCATGTTTGACGACTGCATGACAAGCGTGGCGTTCGTCTGGCGCTGCCTGCGCTGCGGTTGATACTGGCGACGAGACCTTTTCGCCATGATCCGGGCCTGGGTTGCCGGGCACCGGTTCGGCCCCATGGGCACCGAGCTCTTCGAGGATCACCTAGCCCGGCTCGGCAGCAAGGGCGGCCTCCAGGTCGTTGGCTGCACCGGTTGCCCTACCCGTCCTGCCCACAGCTTGAGCCGGGTCGCGGCTCCAGGACGACGTCGCAGCGTGCCTGTGCCAGGACCGCTACGGCGGCTACATGCTCCTGGTCCACGAGGATGTCGGTGATCTGCACCTGAGTAGGTAGCAGTTCGGCGCCGTGCCACGCCGTCAGGGCCGCGGGCAGGTGTGGAGCCGTGACCTCCAGGGCGGCGGGGTCGACGCTCAGACCGTGCCCGGTCGCCTTGAGCACCGCCTCCTTGCGCGCCCAGTAGACCGCCCGGGCCCTGGCCTGCGCCGCCGGGGCGCAATGCTCGACTTCGGTTCGTTCCGCACAGGTCAGGGCAACGAGGTCGAAGCCTTCGAATACGGTGGCGGCGGTTGTTTCGACGTCGACCCCCACCGGGCCGGCCTCCGTCGCGGCGACCATCACATGGCGACCGCTGTGGGAGAGGCTGACGTGCCAGCGGACTGCAGCGTGGGGCGCGACCACGAGCGGCCTGCCGTGCGACCTGGCGCACCCGGGGCAGTCGTAGCTGAGGCGCACCATCTGTGCCGGGGTATCGGCCAGGTGCCCGACCACGGTCTTCAGGAGCTTCCGGGACGCCAAGAAGACGCGCCGATCTTCGAGCTGCCTGAGCCCGTCGAACCGCTCACGCTCGGTCTGGTCGAGCCAGTCCACAGGGGACCCTTCGGCGCTACGCGTCGACCAGCAAACATGAACCGTGCCGGTCATCGCGGGAACCTCCATGTCGACGCGGCGAAGCGGCGATGCCTATGCTCCTGAGCCGACTGTACGTTCATGGCGCGTTCTCTCGGTGCAGGTTTACCGGCTATGTCTGCGGCGCCCACTGGAAGTACCCGTTCACTTGCTCATCAGTGCGTTTGGGTGTCGCTGCACATTTGCTCACAGCAGCACGCTCGATCGCCCCGCGATGAGGTCCGTCTTCGCCAACCCGCCCTTGGGGCGACGAAACACGGGGGAGCGTTCGATCGCCGTGCATCACGGCCTACACACCAAGCTCCCGCAGACGGGTCGTGACCAGCTTGTTCACCAAGGCGGGCGGGAGCGGCTGGTCCACGGGAAAGTGCAGCGACCCTTTGGTGCCGTCGTAACCTGCGAGATCGGCGGCCAGAGCAGGCAGGACTGAGCCGCTGTGCGGCAGGTAACTCAGGTGGTTCTTGAACGCGCCGAACCCGGCCACCGTCTTGCCCTTGACCTTGAACGCGGGCAGCCCATACGAGATGCACTCCTCGGCGTCGGGTATCACGTCCAGAACACACTGTCGCAGCTGCTGAAGGGTGCTCCGCTTCGGCTCGCCCACTCCAGCGAGGTAGCTGTCGATGTCGCGTGCTGCCATATGCCGAGTGTGCCACCGTTGGCATCGAGAATGGGCTCCCTGAAGGAACATGGGACGGTCTGTCTTGGGCCGCGTGGAGCAGTGCGTGACCACCCTTGGCTGACCCACGCCACAGGGTCACCACGGGCTCAACCTGGGCTCAGAGGTTGCTTCTCCATCCATGCGCTTTGATCGCTCGTGTTGCATCCCATGCCACGATGAGGCATCTGGTTTGGTTGCAGCTGAGGCACATCGTGGCGTCAGATGACACCTACGCGAGCGCCGCCATTGCCTCCCAGCTGACCGACCACCACCCAACCCTTTCCCTGCATTCCTGCCCGGCCCGGCACAGGCCTTCACCCGCTTGGCGAACGTCCCGGCAGGGCCGCGGGGCCAACCCTCACAACGCGCCATGCTCGCCGATCTCGCCGCTCAGCTGCCCCGCCGCGGTCGTTGCCGACCTTCAACCATGCCCCGACCACCACTGTCGACTGGGTCGGCCACGCCGGTGGCGGGTGGTCACGATACCCCGCACACCTGGTCTGAGACCGGAGTCTCCAACCAGTCTTCACTCCTCACCACATCAAACAGCTTGGGAGGCTATTCGCAGGGTTGGAACATTGCCGGTTACTAGTTTCCTCGAGGGCGTACCGGTTCACCTGGTGGCGAACCGCCTCGGACACTCCGACCCTGCGGTGACCCTGCGGCTCCATGCCCATGTCCTTCGCGAGTCCGCTTCAGGTGTCGCGGGGCGATTGAGCGGGCTGCTGTTAGCAAATCTGTTAGCAAACCGGTCCTCAGAGTCAATGAAACCCGCGGGTCAGGGCTCTGATGCGATGAAGGAGCGGGGCCTCCTCCCGCTCCCAGCGGCGCCTCCCAGC
>OBLW0100004131.1_pt1 | contig 11138 bp, 10 predicted proteins | sample 1520161 | NCBI WGS metagenome assembly OBLW01 (sample SAMEA3539309, study PRJEB22396) | soil metagenome | biome: tundra; feature: field; material: soil | place: USA | collected 2010-05 | depth 0.15 m
GAGGCGCGCATGCCTCGTCAAATCGGACGGTGAGCATCACAGCAAAAACGCAGCAGTTGACATCGTTTCGGGCGCTTCGGCGCCTGGCGTTGCTGTGCTATTCAAACTCGGCGTATCTGACCATTCAAAGGCTTAAGTGCCCGTATCTCGAGAAATCGTAGCACAGTTCGAAGTGCGCAAGGCTCTGATTTTGCTAGATAATCCGGGCTTCGGAAGACCCTACTTCGAACCAGGGGGTCGTCGGTTCGAATCCGTCCGGGCGCGCTTGTTTATCAAGGGCGATGCTGAAATCTCAATCGCTTGTGCTATTCAAAGTGTCATTGCTATTGGACCTCATGAGAGCTTTGCGCCGGAACTGCCTGAATTTCCAGTACAGCAGCTTGTCATTTTGACGTCCGCTGACCGCGCCGCGCGCGGTCATCGACTGTGCTATTGAATCGTCTGAAGGTTGTCTATAGTCGAGGTGAGATTCCAGAGCTCTCGCCTGGCGAGCGCGTGTCTTCTGACGAGATCGATCCAAACGTCACCCGCCGCAGTCCGCTTTCAGGAGCCGAATATCAGTTCTACCTGGAGCTGTTCGCCTTGGGGTAGCACGAAGCCTCGCTGATGCTGGACGGGCTACGCAATGCGACGATCGCCAAACACCTTTTATCTGTCGACGCCGACCATCACGCCTGTGCCATCCTCGCCGAGTTCGGCGTGACATCCCACACTGACGCTATCGAGATCGCGCGCCGAGACAGCCAAAAGCAGCGGCTTGATGCTCAGGCCGTGGCGCCATCGCGGCACCTCACCTGACTCTCCGCTTACTTCGGCGACAGCGTCACGGGCACCTCGGTAATGCTGTCGACAGGCAATTTGTTGAGTTCGGCTGCCTTACGGACCGCAGCCTCGCTAGGCCCCTCATAGACACAGAATGTCCTCGTCTCGTCGGCATTTGCGTAGGACTGGACCCAGCGCACGCCGACCGACGCGTTGTTCGCGTTCACCTTTTTCTTGGTGGCGGCGTCGAGCCCCTTGAGCGCACCCGCGGGGAACGTGCGCTCGATGAGGTAGCGGTGCACCGAATTCTTTGCTGAGGAAGCCGCGGGCTGTGTTGGTACGTCTGCAGCGAATGCGGGAGTGAGAAGCAAGAAAGACAGTACTGGAATCAGTTTTTTCATAATTGTCTCCCAGAATCACTGTAGAAATGAGGGTTCAGGACACCAAAAAATAATCTGTGATATCGGCAATCTGTTACCAGCCGCAGCAACGCGCACGGCCTCAGTCGGCAGCTCAATTGAGCCGCTGGTGGTCGCAGGTAACGTGCGTGTTCCAGTCCGCGTAGCTGCCCTTCGGGTTGTGTTCCCATGCCCAGACATGCATCTCGTAGAATGCCGGCAGACCGTAGCGATTGGGGTAGGCGATATAATTCATCAGATTCCCGTCCAGCGCCGGCACGCCCGCATCTGGACCTGGATTGTTGCTTGCCCAGACGCTCGCGAGCACGATGAACTCGACGCCAACGAGGCGCATGGCACCGTTTGCCATCGGCTCGTAAATCAATGCTTCCGGCTGCGTCGCGTCCAGTACGCCCGCGCTGATGCGCGACGGCAGCACAAGATGCACGCCCATGGCCCCGGTATCCGGTCCACTGACGCACGGGGTGGCCGTCACCCAACCTTGTGCGATCGCGACATTGATATCGGTATATTGCGCCGTCGCGTTGTGCACCTTGTCGATCAGCGGCGTGGTATCCCCATCTGCCCAGGCGACCGGCAGCATTCCCAGGGGCAACAGGATAGTCAGTGCGCAGAGTGCGCGCAGAATCGGTTTCGAAGCATTCATGCTCTTCTCCTTTATTTACCTGTAGAAGTACGGATCTAGGACGCGAACCTCACTGATCCGCGAGATAGGCAGTTTGTTACGGGCCGCGGCGCGGCGGACGGCCTCAGGCGTGGGCCCGTCGTAGATGCAGAACGTGTGCTTGCGATCGGGTGTGACGTAGGAATGGACCCACGTAACGCCATCCTCGGCGTTGTTGTCGATGACCTGACGGCAAAGACTCGCGCCGCCCTCGTCCTGCGGGATACTGAGGCCGTCTGGAAATTCTCGTTCGATCAGGTAGCGGGACATAACGAGACTCCAATGACGCCTGGGAATTCAGGTGCGAAGAATCATGCCGCGCAGGCGATAGAATCAAATCGGGAAAGTTACCCAAATTGGAGGGAAGGCTTACCTATATTGGACACAAACCCTACTCAGATATGAAAGTGATCAACGATGACGACACTGTATCGTGCGGGTCCGAGAAAGCTGAAAATTTCAGACCTTTGCGCGACCATGACGGATCGGTTACAACTAGCATTACCTAAGCTTCTCTCGGGTACACATTCGGTGGAACTGCTCGAGCGTGAACAATGTCTCGTGGAATTAACTGAATGGCTTCATGCCGCTGCCGAGCGCGGCGGCTGTATAGCGCTCGTGGCTGGCGAGGCTGGCATCGGCAAGACCACACTGGTACAGGAATTCTCGAAGCAGCAGAGCGAGACACGGGTACTTTGGGGGGCATGCGATGCGCTCTTTACACCCCGACCTCTCGCCCCGCTGCACGACATCGCGCGGCAGACGAAAGGCGCATTGTTGACGGCGGTCAATTCCGGCGCGAACCGCGACGAAATCTTCACCGCGGTGCTCGAAGTGCTGGAGCGCGAAAAGACGCTGGTCGTATTCGAAGACATGCATTGGGCGGATGAAGCAACGCTCGATCTGCTCAAGTATCTGGGCCGTCGCGTCCATCGCACACACGCAATGCTCGCGGTGACCTATCGCGATGACGAGGTGGGCCCGCGGCATCCGCTGCGATACGTCATTGGCGACTTGCCGCGTGCAAGCGTGCACAGGATGTTGCTCCCGCCGCTTTCGGAATCCGCCGTCGCGCAGCTGGCCAGTCGGGCCGAGCGTCCCTCGAAAGGATTGCATAGTCTCACGGGCGGCAATCCGCTGTTCGTGACCGAAATATTGGCCGCGGCCCCTGACACCGTGCCTTCTACCGTGCGCGACGCCGTGCTCGCGCGGGCGGTCAGGCTGTCCCCGGCAGCGCGCGAAATCGCGGAGCTCGTCTGCGTAGTTCCCGGGAAAACTGAAATCTGGCTGTTGGAGCAAGCCGCCCGGCTGGATGAGGCGGGTATCGAGGGTTGCTTGAGCATCGGCATGGTGCGTCATGAGGACGGCTCGCTGGCCTATCGGCACGAGCTTGTCCGGCGCGCAATTGAAGACTCGCTTTCCAAACCCCGCAAGCAAAGCCTTCACTCGATGGTGCTTGCAGTACTGGCTGCACGGCCGGGCATTTCCGCCGCGCGCCTCGCACATCACGCCGACGGTGCGCGCAATGCGGAGGAGGTCCGGCGCTTCGCGCCCGTCGCGGCCAAGCAGGCCGCATCCGTCGGCGCGCATCGCGAAGCAGCAGCGCAGTATGAGCTTGCACTGCGCTACACGCTGGATCTTGCTTCGGGTGCGCGAGCACGTCTGTTGGAGCAACTATCATACGAGTGTCATCTGACAAGTCGGCACGAGCGTGCCCTGGACGCGCGATGCGAAGCGCGGGAGATCTGGCGCGTGTTGGGAGCGCGCATGAAGGAAGGTGATTCGCTGCGATGGCTTTCGAGGTTGAGCTGGTATTTGGGCCGGCGCGAAGAGGCGGAGCAGTATGGCGCCGATGCCATCGCGACACTCGAATCTCTGCCGCCGGGCCCGGAGCTGGCAATGGCATACGGTAATCGAGCACAACTCCACATGGAGGCGACGGAGACGGATGCCGCGATCAATTGGGCACAGCGAGCCATCAGTCTTGTAGAGCCTTGCGCAAATAACGAGATTCTGAGTGATGCGTTGAATACGCTCGGCACCGCACGACTCGTGGCTGGCGACGCATCGGGGTGGATCGATCTCGATCGGAGTCTGCAACTCGCCTTGGCCGGCGACTATCAGGGCCAAGTGGCTCGCGCCTATACGAATCTGTCCGCCATGGCCGTGTCACAGCGTAAATTCTTGCAGGCTTGCGGCTATCTGCGGCTGGGGCTGGAGTACTGCGAACGGCGCGACCTCGATCCCTGGCGGCTTTACCTGGTTTACTACAGTGCGCGGATGAAGTTTGAGCAGGGCGACTGGCTTGGAGCGAGCAGTGACGCAGAGACCGTGTTACGTCATCCGCTCACCACCCCGGTTGCGCGCATTCCAGCATTGCGTGTTCTGGGGCATCTGCGAATTCGGCGTGGCGACCCCGACGCACATACGGTGCTTAGTGAAGCACGGGCGCTTGCCGGAACGATCCGAGAGCTGCAGCGGATCGGTCCGCTCGCGGACGTTTGCGCCGAGGCCGCGTGGCTGGCGGGCGATAGGGAGGGCGTGCTGCGCGACGTGTTGCCAGTGTATGAACTCGTGTGCCAGCGGCGAGATCCGCGGCTGAAGGGTGAGCTGGCCGCGTGGCTCTGGCGCGTCCAGGCCCTCGAGCAACACCCAACGGATATCGCAGAGCCATACGCACTGGAAATTTCGGGCGACTGGCGCGGCGCGGCCGGTGTTTGGAGGGATCTGGGCTGCCCCTATGAGCACGCAACCGTGCTCGCTTTGTATGGCGGCGAACTCGAGCAGCGCGAGGCACTCTCGATCTTTGAACAGCTCGGGGCGGCTCCGGCGGGGCAGATGCTGCGCAAGAAAATGCGTGAACAAGGCGTGCGCGGCGTGCCCCGCGGCTCACGGACATCAACGCGGGGTAATCCGCTCGGCCTCACACGACGCGAGGCCGAGATTCTTGCACTGTTGTCCGAGGGGTTGCGCAACGCGGCCATCGCCAGGCGCCTATTTGTTTCGACGAAGACCGTCGACCACCACGTCTCGGCGATCCTGACCAAACTCGGTGTGTCATCGCGCGCTGAGGCGGTCGCGATGGCACGCAATCCGCGGGACAAGGGAGCGTGATCGAAGTGTCACGACGCGGTGCTGAACATTTTGGCTGTGGCTTCGCGCTGTTACGTTGGCGTGGAGTAGTACCTCTACCGCCGTCGCAGTGCCGATTCCGGTAAGGAAGGACGGGTCAGGATTGCCTCAAAGCAATTAGGATGTAGACAGGCGTGTGATTTTGACCAGAATTTCCGCGTTCCGTTTCAATAGATTCAACGTGTTGCGACGCCTGTCGGCGTCCAAAGCGGACACCTGTTAAGACTGCTGCAGCTCCCAAGCCGCCGTTGAATGCGTGGCGAACATCGGCATTCCATTCGCGATAGCGGCAGTGCGAGGGTCGGCTTGCGAGTGACGGCGAAGTTTCAGGGAACCAATGTGGATGCGAGCGTCACGTTCACCGGCTCCAAGTAGAAGGCGTACTGAGATAGACAGACGCGCAAGAAACTCCGCGCGCCGTATCCCGCCTGGCGCAACACCGAGCGGTGCGTCAACCAAACGATGCTGGCAGTGCCCGCGAAGAATGCTCGATGAGCCAAGCGCATCAGGGTCTGCACAGGAGCGGCCCGGCCCGCTCGCAGCGCAAGTAGCAACTGCGATTCGAATCCAACGTGGGCTAGCTCATCGGACACGAGGGTACGGCAGAGCTCCATGAGGCGCTGGCAATCCGTGGCCGCCTCGAGTGCACGGTAGTACACGATCCCGATCAGCTCAGCGCTGATGAGTATATAGAGGCAGAACTCCAGACCCGCGAGTTTGTCGTACGCGCCGAAACACCCGATCGGTCCAGTCGGTCCTCTTGAGCGCGATATGATGTTCCTCCATGAAGGCCCGGAGCAGCGCCGCATGACGCTGTTCCTCGCGAATGAATAGTTCAACGATCCGCACGAGCGCGGGAATACGGCGTGCGCGCGCGAAGCGTTGCGCCGCTCGCAGGAGCGTACGTCCCTCAGACTGTTCCCCGAGCTGAAACGTCGCAATCGAGCTCGCAATGAACCGCCGCTCATCGGGCCTTAGAAGATCGGAAACGCCATGTGGAACACAACGCGGATGCTGCGCGCGGTGTTCGAAGTGATTCAGCCAGATCTCGAAATCAACCGGAGACATACCGCCACCCTCCTGATTCACCCTACAGGCAGCAGTATGCGAGACGCTTCGGGCGGTTCTGTGGCGGGATTCGGGCGAATTCTGGAAGCGGCACTGCGGCGGATCCGGCGCGGGATGCTGGGCGCAGGAGTTTGATAACAGTTGCGCTGCGGTGTGCTATTCGAACTCGGCGTATCTGACCATTCAAAGGCTTATGTGCCGATATCTAGGGAAATCATAGCACAATTCGAAACGCGTAAGATTCTGATTTTGCTAAATAATCCTGGATTCGGAATACCCTACTTCGAACCAGGGGGCCGGGGGTTCGAGTCCCTCCGGGCGCGCATTTAATCAACAACTTAGCGGCGATCGAGTTGTGGTCCGCAAAAAATCAGTCACGCGCAGGCAGGCGCGAGGAAATATTCGTGATGCAGCCCGTCAAGGATTGACTCGGCGCCGACCGCGTACGATTCTCCGCGGCGATGGCGCGAATTGGGTTGGGAATGGCCGCGATAGGTGGGCGGTGGATCGGGAATGCCCGGACCGAGCGCCATGTGAGGACGCCCGGCGTTGTAATGGGGAATCCACATTCGAAGAATGGACCGCAGATGCGATTCGGATAGCGGAATCAACCAATCCAGACACTCGCGCCGAATCGTGCCGATGACTCGCTCGCAGATCGCATTGGCTTTTGGGCAGCGGGGCGGTGATTTCAACACGGTAATCCCGAGCTTTCTCACCGAGGCGTCGAGGTGATTAGCAAATATACTGTCACGGTCGTGTAGCAAGTATTCGAATCGCTCGTCGAGCCCGACGGCCTCGCGCAGTTGTTGTAGCGTCCATGCAGAACTCGGATGGGCGGTGACGTTGTAATGGACCAGACGGCGGCTGCGGTGTTCGATCACCACGAATACGTAGAGCAGTCGGAACGTGGCGGTTACGACGAGCAAGAAATCGCAGGCAACGATCCCCCGGGCATGCAGGCGCAAGAATGTCGACCAGCGCAAGTCGCCTCGCGGTCGGCCTGGCGGACGACGGGGCAAGTATTTGCGTACAGTTCGTGGAGACACCTGAATTCCCAGCTTCAGCAGAAGCTCGTTGGCGATGCGTTCCTCGCCCCACGAAGGATTTTCATTCGCCATTCGGCGGATCAGAGCCTGTAATTGTTGAGGAATCGGAGGTCGGCCGGGTCGAGACTTCAGGCGCCAGAAAAGTTTCCAACCCGCCCGGTGCCAGCGGATCACAGTCTCGGGGCGCACGACCACAAGAGCGTCGCGCCAGTTGAAGAATCACGAGAGTAACGTTAGTGAGATTCGCGTGATTGGATCGATCCGCCGCCGCTTGACACCACGTTCGACATACAGACCGAGCTGCCGACGCAGAAACAGGTTCTCCGCTTTGATTGACCGTGTTGAGCGGAACGCGAGTCGGCACCAGCGAAGCGTCTCGCCGATCAACCGAATCAGGATGCCCGAGGCCGTAAGCATTGTTCAATCATGCCACAATGAGCGCTGACGCGATTCCCATAGCCGTATCGATCGGCGAGCCGAATAATTGCGGAGGACAACGGAGTGACATTTTTGATTCCGCGGAGTGACGAAATTGCTTCGCTTCACTGGAGTAGGGCGTGATGTTCGAAGCTACACCTCACAATGGGTGTCGCGCAGGACGTGTTACGCCTTGGCGATCAGGAACCACGCTTAGCCGCGGCCATGACGCGGACTGTTTCCTGCAGGATGCCCGGTCCGAAGTTTCGCGCGCGTTCCAAGAAGGTCTCGGTAACTTCGAACCCCTTAGGAACCAATAACGTGCCGATCGAAGTACGCAGCTCATCCAGGAATACCATGCCCGGCGTAAGCCGACTAACGGTTACTTCGCTTACTTGCTGGGGACCGACAGCCTCACCGACCAAAGACTCAAGGCTCTTGACCAGCTTAGCATCGTGTCCCTCGGTTTGACGGCGAATTGTTTGAATTGCGCTATTGACCGGATGACCGCGCGCAATTTGTGCATCGTACTGAAGCACCATTCGCAGGATGCTTGCGCCGAGTTTGATCAATCCCTCCGGCAAATCATTTTTGGGTTGTTGAGCCGCAGCTAGAATTTCCATGACCGGTTCAAGACGCGGAATGCGACCGAGCAGCTTTTGCGCTACAAAGGGCGCGCCGTCCGCTAGCACTTGTTCTTCCGGCGTCAAGTGCTTTCCGTAATACAGTTTTTCAACCATTTCCACCGGTAGCGATATATAGCCGATCTGCGACAACATAGCCGCGGCCTCAAGTTGCCAAAACCCCTTGTTGCCAATGGCCTCCGCTAATTCGGTTGCCAACCGCTTCACTCGAGTAGCACGTCCAAACGCAACCGGATTGGTGATCGCGAGTACGTCGATAAGCGCTTTGATGCAGCCAATCAACGTCTTTTGCAGAAGCACTTTTTCGGCTATCAAAAGCCGGTGATGTACAACGCCCGCTTCGATAGCGGTACGCAGTTGATCCGGCGGACAAGGCTTGGTCAAAAAGCGAAATATCTGTCCTTCATTGACTGCGGCGACGGCAGTGTCGCGTCCCGGATCTCCGGTAAGCAGAATGCGCGTTGTTTCCGGATACAGGTGCTTGGTGTGCCTCAGCAGAGTTGCGCCATCCATGCCCGGCATCCTCATGTCGGACACGATCACAGCAGGTGCGCCGTTGTCCTTGAGCATTTGTAGCGCACTCTGCGCGCCGTTGGCTGTAAGTACCTGATAGTCGCGGCGCAAGTGCAATGCCAAGCTTTCCACAACTCGAGGTTCGTCATCCACACATAGGATACTGGGTAGATCTTCGCGGTTCATGATTTAGGCCATTAGGTTCTGGAGGTCAATTCGCCGGTAACGCACTCGCCCGCACACGACGTTGGGCTTCTTCCCAATCGAAAGGAGCATTCATGCTCTCAAGATAAGTCGCATCGGCTCCCGGATTGGGTCCATCAAACGCGGTTAATCCGTGCGCGCTCACCGGTTCGAGTAAGGCATGCGATACGGCCAACGCGCCAAGCAGGTCATACCCGTGCGGGATGATGGCCGTCGGTGTGTGGTGCAAAGCGACCGCTTCGACGATCGGATAGGGTAGGCCCCAGAGGCCGAGCAAATAGGCACCGATCTCGGCGTGAGTCGCTCCCATTGTCCGTTTTTCGCATTCAAATAACGCCAACCCTTGAGCGCGTGAAAGTTTCAGCGCCTGTGCGAGTTCCCTCGGGCATTCTTCGACCAGAATCCAATACCCGATATCATGCAGTAAGCCCGCGAGCCACGCATCATCCGCGAACACGCGTCCGCCCGCCAGGGACTTGCACGCCGCCGCCGCATGCTGGGCGTGGTTCTGTAATTGTTCCGGATCCACGTCAAGAAGATCCTGAGGAATTTTCCATTGCCCAAAAATCTCCGCGGATAACACAAGATTACGAATCGTCGCGAACCCCAAATACGTTACTGCGTCCTTGATGCGTACCATCGGTTTGCGCAAACGGAAAAACGCCGAGTTGGTGATTTGCAAAACCTTGCTGGTGATCGCGGCGTCAGAGTTCACGATGTCACCGATTTCGGCGGCCGTTACCGTCGGCTGCGCTAGAGCCGCCTGCAAACGACCGTACGTCTTCGGCATCGCAGGCAGTTGGCCGATACGGCCGACTATTTTGCGTAACGATTCCTGATTAAGTAGAACTTGAAGACTAAAGCAACGTTCGATGATGTTTTCCAGCAGCCGGTCATCGCAAGGCTTCGCCACGTATTGATGGGCGAGCGAGGTCAGCCTCACTGCTTGCACGGGGTCGGAATAGCCCGACACAATGATCCGCATGGTGTTCGGCCAGCGTTGTTTCACGAGGCTTAACAACTGACCGCCGTCCATTCCCGGCATGCGGACGTCGGAAACAATGAGATCGACTTGCTGCTTTTCGAAGATAGCAATCGCCTCGTCGCCGCTTAGTACGAATGTCATGTTCCACTCGTTCCGATGCTTGTAAAGGCGCACGCGCAAACCGTCCAGTAATTCCTGTTCGTCGTCTACGAATACGATGTTCTTCATGTAGTTGTCCGGGCGCCGCATCCCGCGACTGGAAGCCGCAGCACGAATTCCGTGCCGACTCCCACGCTGCTACTGACCCTGATATCGCCGCCATGCTTGTCTACTAGGATCGAATGAGTAATCGCTAACCCTTGTCCCGTACCGCGACCCACCTCCTTCGTAGTAAAAAAAGGATCGTAGACCTTAGATAGATTTTCCGGAGGGATTCCGCAGCCGTTGTCGCTGATTCGTATGACAACGGCATCGTCGTCAACCGCGGTGCGGATCCGGAGTTCACCGGTGTTCATATCTTTGCCGGCTTCCTGAATCGCATGGGCGGCGTTGACGATGAGATTCAGGAAAACCTGATTCAGTTCGCCAATATTGCAAACAACCGGGGGCAGATCTGCAAAATCGGTGTGGATCTTCGCAAGGTATTTATACTCGTTCGAGGCAACGAGCAGAGTTGTTAGTATGGCGTGGTTGAGATCGGCGGGCCTTTGTTCGTCAGTGTTCGGGTGGGCGAATTCCTTCATCGCTTTGACGATGTTGGTGACGCGTTCTACACCGTCAAATGTTCTTTCGAACGCCTTGGGAACTTCAGCACGAAGAAAGTCCACGTCGCATTGCTCCGTCAACCGGGCGATCTCGAGCCGCAGTGCATTATGCACCGGACTGTCTGGCAAGACTTCGAGCGCATGTCGCCAGCCATCGAGCAGCTGATTCAAGTCGTCGTAGGCACTGCGCAGAAAGTGCACGCTGTCGCCCACGTATTGAATGGGAGTATTGATTTCGTGGGCGACCCCTGCGGCGAGTCGCCCCACGGATTCGAGTTTTTGGGCCAATTGCAGTTCTAGCACCATCCGCTGGCGTTCCTTCATTTCTTCCACGAGCTTGTCTTGCAACTCTTGTTTCTTGCGACTCTCTTCGTGTTTTGCTGTGATGTCCGCGCCTATGCCCACAGTGTGCGTCAATTGTCCCATGCTGTCGAACACGGGGCTCATCGATACCCCCACCCACAAACTACTGCCGTCTAGACGCGTCACTTGGTCTTCATAGCGAAAGGTTTGGCCG
>OBLW0100004132.1_pt1 | contig 11134 bp, 8 predicted proteins | sample 1520161 | NCBI WGS metagenome assembly OBLW01 (sample SAMEA3539309, study PRJEB22396) | soil metagenome | biome: tundra; feature: field; material: soil | place: USA | collected 2010-05 | depth 0.15 m
CTGGTGATCGACCGGGTCACCGCCTCGCGACTGGGCATCGCGCCCACGACCATCGATAACACGCTGTACGACGCCTTCGGTCAGCGGCAGATCAGCACCATGTATACGCAGGTGAATCAGTACCACGTTGTGCTGGAGAGTGAACCCCAATTTCAGAAGGATCCGAATAATCTGAACCGTATCTACATCCAGTCCAATGCGTCCGTCGGCGCAACCGGTGCCGGAGCCGCTTCCTCTTTCGCGTCCTCCGGTTCGTCCTCCGCGGGGTCGAATGCGCTGACCGCCTCCGCCCGCTACACTCCATCGGCAAATACCCTGGCTCCTCCTGCGAACGCTCTTTCCCCGAGCGCCTCCTCGCCGTCGAGCACGGGAGCAAACTCTGCCGGCGCCACCAGTTCGGCCACCAGCAATGCCGTGCCGTTGAGTGCTTTCGTGCACTTCGAGAAGACGACAGAGGCGCTCTCCATTAACCACCAGGGTCAATTTCCGGCCATCACCGTATCGTTCAATCTCGCGCCGAATGCCGCGCTGGGCGACGCCATAACGGCGGTCGACAAGGTGCAGAAAGACATGCACATGCCTGCCACCCTGCAGGCCGGTTTTCAAGGTACTGCGGCATCGTTTACGAATTCGCTGGCCAATGAACCGTTGCTCATTCTGGCCGCGCTGGTCACGGTCTACATCGTGCTTGGTGTTTTGTACGAGAGCTTCATCCACCCGATTACGATTCTGTCGACGCTGCCGTCGGCGGGCGTGGGCGCTTTCCTTGCGCTGATTCTCTTCCGTCAGGATTTGAGCGTGGTCGCGATCATCGGCATCGTGCTGCTGATCGGCATCGTGAAAAAGAACGGCATTATGATGGTTGACTTTGCGCTGGAGGGCGAACGCAAGCACGGGAAGAACGCGACGGATGCAATTTACGACGCGTGTCTGCTCCGCTTCCGCCCCATCATGATGACCACCATGGCCGCGCTGCTGGCGGGGCTGCCGCTGGCGCTCGGAACTGGTTTCGGTTCCGAGTTGCGCCGCCCGCTGGGCATCTCCATGGTCGGCGGACTGCTGCTGAGCCAGGCGCTCACGCTTTACACCACGCCCGTCATCTACATCTTTTTTGACAATCTGGCGCAGCGCTTTGCGCACAAATCGAATCAGCCCTCGAACCAACCGAAGACCGGAGGCGAAGAGAAGACCGGAGGCGGAGAACAGGCAGGGCCGGCATGAACGTCTCCGCACCCTTCATTCAACGTCCGGTGGCAACGACGCTGCTCACCGTGGCGGTTGCCCTGGCCGGGGCGATTGCCTTTGAGGTGCTGCCGGTGGCGCCCCTGCCGGAGGTCGACTTTCCGACCATCTCAGTCGGTGCAGGATTGCCCGGAGCCAGCGCCAACATTATGGCGTCGTCCGTTGCCACTCCCCTGGAGCGGCAGTTAGGTCATATTGCCGGGGTGACGGAGATGACGTCCGCCAGTTCGCTCGGCAGCACATCGATCACCATTCAGTTCGACCTGAGCCGCGACATAGACGGCGCGGCGCGGGATGTGGAGGCTGCCATCAATGCGGCGCGAACCTATCTGCCCGCCAACCTGCCGGGCAATCCGACTTATCGCAAGGTCAATCCCGCCGATTCGCCGATCATGATCCTCGGCCTTACATCCGACAAATACGGTCCCGATAAAATGTATGACGAAGCCTCCACCGTCCTCGCGCAAAAGTTGTCGCAGATACAGGGCGTGGGGCAGGTCTCGGTCGGAGGCGGCGCGTTGCCGTCCGTGCGGGTGGACGCAAACCCCACACAATTGGCCAGCTATGGACTTACCATGGCGAATTTGCAGTCCGTGCTGAGCCTGCAGAACGCCGACCTGGCCAAGGGCCAAATCTCCGATGGTGAGGTGACGGCGGACATACTGGCCAACGATCAGATCTCGCACGCGGTGGACTACAAGCCGCTCGTCGTCGGTTATAAGAACAGCGCGGCGATCCGCCTGTCCGATGTCGCTGAGGTGACAGATTCGGTGCAGAACATTCGTGCCGCCGGCTATTTGAACGGCAAGCGCTCGGTTACGGTCATCATCTTCCGCCAGCCCGGCGCTAACATCATTAACACGGTCGACCGCATCCGCGCGCAACTTCCGGTTATCAAGGCATCGATTCCTCTCGGCATCGAGACCACCATTGTTCTGGACCGCACCACCACCATCCGCGCCTCGGTCAGTGACGTCGAGAGGTCGCTTCTCATTTCCATCGGCCTCGTCATCCTCGTGGTGTTTGTCTTCCTCCGCAACGGCCGTGCCACGCTCATTCCCGCCGTCGCGGTGCCGGTCTCGCTCGTCGGTACGTTCGCCGTGATGTATCTGTTCGGATACACCCTTGATAACCTTTCGCTGATGGCCATGACCATTGCCACAGGATTTGTGGTCGATGATGCCATCGTGGTGATGGAAAATATCGCGCGCCATCTGGAAAACGGCATGGAGCCCTTTGCCGCGGCGTTGAAGGGCGCGGAAGAAATCGGTTTCACCGTCTTCACCATCAGCATTTCGCTCATTGCCGTCTTTATCCCTCTTCTGTTGATGGGCGGAATCGTTGGCCGTCTCTTCCGCGAGTTTGCGGTCACGCTCTCGACCGCCGTTTTCGTATCCATGGTCATCTCCCTGACCACGACGCCGATGATGTGCGCCTACCTGTTGAAGAACGAGCGCGCGGTAAAACATGGGCGCATCTACATGGCCACCGAAAAGTTTTTTGACGGGGTGCTGTCCGTCTATCGCAGCAGCCTGCATTGGGTGCTCGACCATCCGACCCTCACCCTCGTCGTACTCTTCGTCACCATAGCGCTCAATGTGGTGCTGATCGTCAAGATACCCAAGGGCTTTTTCCCGGTGGAGGACACGGGAGCGATCTCCGGTAGCGTGCGCGGGCCGCAGGATTCATCCTTTCCGGCGATGGATAACTCTATTCGGCAGATCGGCGCCGTAATCAAGAATGATCCTGCCGTCGCAAATGTGATTGCGTTCACCGGCGGCGGCGGGGCCACCAATGGCGGCTCCCTCTACATTGCGCTCAAACCGCTGGCGGAGCGCAAGGTCAGTGCCGCTCAGATCATCGACCGCTTGCGCCCCCAATTGAGCCGTCTACCGGTGGCTTCCGCGTTCCTCCAAGCCGCGCAAGATCTGCGCATCGGTGGCCGGTCCAGCAATGCGATGTACCAATACACGATCCAAGCCGATAGTGTGCAGGAGCTTCTCCAGTGGGGACCGGCGATTCTGGGTCAGATGCAGCACCTGCCCGGCCTGCAGGACGTGAGCTCAGACCAGCAGAACGGCGGTCTTGATTTGCTGATGAACTATGATCGCATCACCGCGGCCAAGCTCGGCCTTACGGCGCAGTCGCTGGACTCGGCTTTATACGGCGCCTTCGGCCAATCGGAAGTGTCCATCATCTACACCCAGCTAAATCAGTATTACGTGGTGCTGGAAGTCGCTCCCCAATATTGGCAAACCCCGGAGGGATTGAAAGACATCTATCTGCAGTCTTCCCGCGGCGGCAACATTCCGCTGCTCGCGGTGGCCAAGGGCCAAGCCAACACCACCCCACTGGCCATCAACCATACCGGCTTATTCCCCTCGGTCACCGTGTCCTTTAACCTGGCATCGAACGTGTCCTTGAGCGATGCCACCTTACGCATCACGCAGATGGAAAAGGGGATGGGCGCTCCGGCCACGCTGCAAGGCTTTTTTGCCGGCACGCTGCAGGCTTACCAGCAATCGCTGGGCACCGAGCCGCTGCTGATTCTGACGGCGCTGCTGGCGGTCTACATCGTTCTCGGTATTTTGTATGAAAGCCTGGTCCATCCCCTGACCATCATCTCCACCCTGCCGTCGGCGAGCGTAGGCGCGATGCTGGCGTTGCTGCTCTTTAAAGTGGATCTGAATATTATCTCCATCATTGGCATTGTGCTGCTGATCGGAATCGTAAAAAAGAACGCCATCATGATGATCGATTTCGCTCTTCAGGTAGAACGCCAGGAGGGAAAGAAGCCAATCGACGCGATTTTTGAAGCGTGCATGTTGCGCTTCCGTCCCATCCTGATGACGACCATGGCTGCGTTATTGGGCGCTCTGCCGCTGGCGCTGGGGACGGGCACTGGCTATGAGCTCCGCCGGCCCCTGGGCATCACGATTGTGGGAGGGCTGATCCTGAGTCAGTTGCTCACGCTCTATACCACCCCGGTCGTCTATTTGGCGTTCGACCGGCTACGGCTACGGATGCAGGGAAAACAGCATGACATCGTTATTCAGCATGGACCTGGGCCGGCCCCCAGCGCTGCAGATTAATTCGGGAAGCACAAGCTGACCTGACCGGAAAAGTTTGCTCCGGGCGAGTAGAAATCGCGAGGCAGAGCGCCATAGGACTTGGGACTGCTGGCAAACACAGGGGAGCGCGCGACTTGCGGTTGACACGACGGGGCGGGAAGGCAGTTTGGCGGAAGCCTAAAACGGATTGCACCTTAAATCGTGCCTTGCGCATCCTATTATCTATGGGAGCTCGGGCGATATAAGATGCAGAGGAGGTTCAAGAGTATGAACATTTTCGGACGTGCCGCAGGGTTCTCAAGGTCACCGGGCCAACAGATTTTGGCTTCCCTGTTGTCGCTGGCTCTGTTATTCGCGATTTTGCCTCAGAGCCTTCCGGCTCAAGACGCGCCAGCCGCGGACGCGCAAGCGCAGGCGCCGCCCTACGCGCAACAGACTCCCGAGCAGTTGCAGCGACTGGTAGCGCCGATTGCGCTGTATCCGGACTCACTGGTGGCGCAGATCCTGGCGGCGTCCACATTTCCCGAGGAAGTCGTCGAGGCCGACAGATGGGTGCAGGCGAATCCCGATCTGAAGGGCGAGGCTTTGGGTAAAGCCGTGGACCAGCAACCCTGGGACCCGAGCGTCAAGGCGCTCACCGCATTTCCAGCCGTCCTCGGGAATATGGACAAGAATCTTTCCTGGACGTCAACTCTCGGCGACGCTTACTACAATCAGCAACCGGATGTGATGGACGCCGTGCAGGTGATGCGCCGGAAAGCGCAAGGAACTGGCAATCTTAAGAGCACGCCGCAGCAGATTGTGAAAGAGCAGGATTCGGCGATTGATATTGAACCTGCTGATCCCGATGTGGTTTACGTCCCGGCCTATGACCCGTGGGCGGTTTACGGATATCCCATCGTGGCGTGGCCGGGATGGTACCCGTATCCCGGAATCTGGTTTGGCGGGCCGTACCTCAATTTCGGAATGGGCTTCGGAATCGGCTGGTTCGGAGGTTTTGGATGGGGCTGGGGCCATTGGGGATTCAATTGGGGTGGCCGATACGCAATGTACAACCATGGCAGGTACTACTCCGGGAGCAGAACGTTTTATAACCGGAGCAATTTCTCCCGCGGCGGAGGCGCACGCGGCGGAGCTTATGGTGCGCGCGGCGGAGCTTACGGCGGACGCGGCGGAGTTAACAGCCGTGCCGGCGCAACAACCGCAGCCAGACCTTTCAACGGAAACCGGCAGGCTGCTCGAGGCTATGCTGAACCCCGCGGGCAAAGCGGCACACGCTCGGGCGCCTTCAGCGGCTATGACCATGGCGGACAAGCCAAGAGCTATTCGTCACGCGGAAGCGCCAGCATGGGTGGCGGAGCAGCGCGTGGCGGCGGCGGCGGAGCGCGTGGTGGCGGCGGTGGCGGAGCGCGCGGCGGCGGCGGGCGTCGTTGATCGCAGTTTCGCTGATCGCAGTCTCGTTATGTTCTTCGTGATGTTCCGGGTAGTTTGAAAATTTGGAAATGGAGAGAAGCCATATGCGGCGAACGAAGGTGAACGTCGACAAATTTCATTGGGCCAATCTTCCGAAGTTAGCCGTGGTCGCTATCTTTTTAACGGTATGTTTTCCCACCCGTTCCACGGCGCAGCAACCGGGCCAGAAAACGTTTTCATCGGCGGAAAAGGCGAGCCACGCGTTGGTCACGGCAGCGCAGAGTAACGACGAAAAGGCCTTGCTCGAAATCCTCGGACCAGGACCAGACGGCAAGCAAATCGTCTCGTCGGGAGACGAAACTGAGGACGCCAACAGCCGCGCTAATTTCGTAAAGAGATATCAGGAAATGCACCGTCTGGTGAAAGAACCGGATGGAACCACTATCCTGTATATCGGCGCGCATAATTGGCCCACGCCCATACCGCTCGTAAACAAAGGGAATTCGTGGTATTTCGACACCGAGGCGGGCAAGAAAGAAATTTTGTACAGGCGAATTGGCCGGAATGAGCTATCGGCTGTTCGCATTTGCCAGGAACTGGTGGCGGCGCAAAAGGAATACTCCGCGGAGCACAAGGAGTACGCCCAGAAAATCTTCAGTGATGAAGGGCAGCACAATGGCCTTTATTGGGAAGCGGCTGCGGGCGAACCGCAGAGCCCCATCGGGCCGCTGGTGGCATCGGCCGTTGCCGAGGGTTATGGCAAGAGCTTAGAGGGGCCTCCGACTCCTTACCGCGGCTACTATTTTCACATCCTCGTGCGTCAGTTAAAGAATGGCCGCGCGAAGAGCTACACCGCGAATGGCAAAATGACCGAGGGCTTCGCTTTCGTGGCCTATCCGGCGGAATACAGATCGTCGGGCGTGATGACATTCATCGTTGACCAGGATGGGGTCGTCCATGAGAAGGATCTCGGCAAAAAGACCGACGTTCTCGCCAAGGCCATGACGGAATACAACCCCAATTCCACTTGGCGAAAGGCTGAAGAGCAGCAGGAAGAGACTGCCAGCGAGCAGAAAACCAAGTAAAAGGCATTCTGTCGCTGCGTTGAGGGCGGGCAATTTGCCTGCAGCAAAAGAGCGCCGCCTGGCCTCACGGGCTTTATCGTTTACCGGCCTTCGTGTCCAGGGCATCGGCTGCGGAAAGTTTCCGATTTCGGTGCGGCTCGGTGCGCAAAGCGCCCGTATGCAGTTCACAAGCTTCGTTGATCCTTGCACCACAAGTTGGACAAGGCACGGATTGTATCTGCTTCAGTGTGAGTTCCTTGGTCTTCACGAGCCCATAATGCAACGCTTCCACAGCTGGGAAATGCTCAATAATGCTCACTTTCGATAAATTAGCCGCGCGGCAAGTTCATTGAGTCCGCCAGCGACTGCTTTTTAACAATTTGCCAGAGTGAGCAAAATTGTACATCTTTGGTGATTACGATTCTGGCATAATAGTCATGGCTGTGGTGTAGCTCCACTCGAGGGGAAATCATTGAGGGCAGCAATGGCGTCAGTCAGGAAAACTCGCGACTTCGATCCTAAGGAATTCCTGGCCACTATCGGCGAGGGTAGGAAGGTCGTGGTGTTTCCCAAGAAGCAAACAATCTTCACGCAAGGGGACGCGGCTGACGCAGTCTTCTACATCCAGGAAGGCGAGGTTCGACTCACGGTCGTATCCAAGACCGGCAAGGAAGCAACTCTGGGCATATTGCGCGAGGGAGACTTTTTCGGAGAAGGTGGCCTGGCTGGACAGCCTTTGCGCATGGGGTCCGCAACCGCCATGACAGACTGCGAACTTCTGCGCATTGACAAGAAGGCAATGGTGCTTGCGCTTCACCGGGAACATAAGTTCTCCGATCTGTTTGTAGCTTATCTGCTGGCACGGAACGTTCGTTATGAAGAAGACCTGGTTGACCAGCTCTTCAATTCCAGCGAAAAAAGACTAGCTCGGATTCTGCTGTTGCTGGCTCGCTTCGGCAAGGAAGGTGTGCCCGAGACTGTGATCGCCAAGATCAGCCAGGAGACCCTCGCCGAGATGATAGGAACAACCCGGTCGCGGGTCAGTTTTTTCATGAATAGGTTCAGAAAGTTAGGCTTCGTTGACTATGGCGGCAACGGGCTGCAAGTTCACAGTTCACTTCTAAATATCGTTCTTCACGACTAAGTTCCGCGTCGCAATCCAAAGCTCCAAGACAGCGATGAGCAAATCAGGCCTCTGCTGGGTCTAATCCGGAGGCCGGCGCAATTTTCGTTGCCACCAGCAACTCCAACAGAGTTGCCGTGCTGCGAACGCTTCCCGAGATGGTGACGAGTGCCTCTGAGACGAGGGGATGTTGTTCCGCCAGCGACGCTAGACGGTCACTCACGTTGTAGAGTTGCTGAACTTCCTGCAGGATCGACATTGGACTCATGGGGACGCGGCTTTCCTAAGAACCTATGAGGAAGCTGGACTGGCCTTTGGAACGGTCGTCTCACATCTTCATAACCCGCATGATAGAACTGGCGAAGACGAATGTCTGTTCACATTAGACCACTTTTGGCGCTTGATTCGTCGCTGCGATCGAGCCGCACGCTCGCCGATTAAGCCAAATTAATTGTCAAAACTGTGCAGTGTAGACCAGCCGAACCATTCTTTCCGAGCCTATGCTCTATCCATCGAGGAGATAAGCCGTCGCAGCGAAAGGCGCTGTTTTGCCCGCTTAGAAGGAAGCAGTGGAATATAGATGACTCAGATCACTAATAATCCGATACCCAAACTGCGTAAAGCTCCCCAACCGCCGCTATCACACCCCGGGGCGACCCCTGACTCAGACCGTGCCAGGAAGCCATCGCTCGCCGAGCCCCCTGCTACCGGCCAGGAGCTGAATCCCGGAGATCGCGTCGAGGGGTTGGGCGATTTCGGAAAGCCGACCGGAGTATTTGGCACGGTTGAGCAAGCGAACGAAGATGACGCGGTCGTCAAATGGGATCATGACGTTCGTGCGAGACTCCACCAACCGTGGCTGAAAAAAGTTTAGCCGACCCGCCTCTTACTGCCATCGCACTTGATTTATAAAACGATCAATTCTGACCAGCTTTCCGAAGGCTGAAGTTCGATACTGGCGTTTCACAGGGCTCTGACAGTCGAGGGAACTTCGTGAAGCGAAGTTGGTTTTGTGAACATTCTTGATGCAGGAGGATTCGATGAATCTAAATATGCTGGATCCGAAGCTGATTGTGCTCGCCGCCGTGGTGATTGTGATCATCGCGGTGGGTGCTTGGCTGTACGTGCGAAAACGCAGGAATACGACCACAGCCCTGCGGAAAAAATTTGGGCCCGAGTACGAGCGGGCGGTGCAAGCGCATGGGGCAGGACGAAAAGCGGAAGTGAAGTTAGAGGATCGCGAGAAGCGGGTGGCAAAACTCACCATTCGCGATCTTGATCCGACGGAACAGGAACGCTTTTCGAAACGGTGGGAGTCCGTACAGTCGCGTTTTGTCGACTCTCCGAAGGGGGCAGTCGCAGAAGCCGATGACCTGGTGTCTTCTTTGATGAAAACTCGTGGCTATCCCGTATCCGATTTCGATCAGCGTGCCGCCGACATTTCTGTCGACCATCCTCGAGTAGTCGAGAACTACCGGTCGGCGCATGAGATTGCGCTGCGGGCGGGGAAAGACGGAGCAACTACGGAAGAGCTGCGAACGGCGATGATTCACTACCGCTCTCTATTTGACGAACTGATGCAGGCGCCGGCGAGTGTGGAGCGAAAAGAAGTGGCGTAAGGGCTGAACTGAAGACAAAGCAGGGAAGCTTACGACGGCCGACCTGGCGGCTGATCTAACGCTGTGAGAAGGGATCAATAACCAGATATAAACAAACGAAGGAGGTTAGGACACCATGCCGCAAAGCGTATTGGAAAGATCGGCTGAACGCATCGCCGAATCAGCTCACCAGGCTTCTCGTGCAACCAGTGCGGTTGCCGATGCAATAGAGGATGGCGTAGGAGTAGTGAGACGTGCCGCAAAACAGGGCGGCGATGCTGCCGAAGAATTCTTGAATGACACAACTCAGCGCCTCCAGCGACACCCGGTGCTAACTATCGCGACGACGTTTGCGGTAGGCTTCACCGCAGGAACATTGGTCGGCTGGATGATGAAACGAAGGTAGGGTAGGCAAATTGAATTGATACACCTTCGGGACAACCGAAGGAAAGGGCGCTGCTCCGTCAGCGCCCTTGTCAATTTTGCTGTGTGCTTGCTATGCCACACGAAGTCTGCTCCAAACGCGAAGGCCGGTTGAGGCCAGGAACGCCTTCAGTTCACAGCCAGGAGAGCTTCTTCAAGTCGTGCCAGCGGGGAAATCAACCACTATGGTTTCGGGGTGGCAACTGCCGACGACTGAACCGGTTCGTCTGAGGTTGCTTTGTTAGTCTGAGTTGCTTTAGACGGAACACTCGCCGACTGCATTTGCTTGTTGGGAGGAATTTCGGTCCCGGTGGGATAAATGATAATCTGCACCGTGCCCCCTCCGGCATCCGATTTCGCATCCGGCTGCTTGCCCATTCCCAGAGTTTTAAGCTGCCTATCGTCAAATCCGAAGTTCTCTACCAGATACTCGCGCACCACCATGGCCCGGGCTTCCGTTAGCACCAAGTCCTTCTGGCTATCGCCTTCCATGCCAGCCGATACCGCGATCACCGCAAGCCCGAACTGGTTGTTGGCCAGGAACTCGCCGCTCGCGTTTAGAGATTTCTGATTCTTCAGCTTGGCCGAATCTTGCTTATCGAAAAGCTGCTTCGCAGTGTAGGTAAACTCCTTTATCGCTGTGCCTTGCGGCAGCCGTTCGATTTCATTTTGTGCCAGTTCGGCGGAATCTTCGTAGCCGCGTTTCTTGAAATACCCACGCACGAAGAAGTTGTGCTTTAGGGCTTCCATATTCTCTTGGAAGTCAGTAACCCCTGCTTGCGCCTGGACCATCGTGTCCTGCATGGCGCTCGTCGTCTTTTCGAGGTTGTTGTAGAGCTGTTTGTCGTTAACCAGCGCTCCCGCGGTTCCCTTACCCTCATCGATCTTGGCGCTTATCGAGTCTAGATTTGCCGTCGCCCGAGTAGCGTTCTGGATGGCTTGCTGGCTGCTGTCCAGGATGCCGCTCGTCTTTTGCAGCAGGTCCGATATTTCCAGCGCTGGTTCGCTCGCGATGGTATCGCCATCCCGCACGTCGGCTTTTCCAGCGGATCCAAACGAGATCGCCAGATACTGGTTGCCCAGCAACCCCTCGGTTTCGATAGTGGCCACGGAGTCTTGCTTGATGATCTCGTGCGTCGCCTTGCCGAGTTCCATGACTACCGTGACCTTCTCGCCCGGCTTGTGAGGTAACACGATGCT
>OBLW0100004133.1_pt1 | contig 11134 bp, 8 predicted proteins | sample 1520161 | NCBI WGS metagenome assembly OBLW01 (sample SAMEA3539309, study PRJEB22396) | soil metagenome | biome: tundra; feature: field; material: soil | place: USA | collected 2010-05 | depth 0.15 m
ACAAAGGCACGGACGGACGGGAAGCCTCCACCACCATGGTTTTCGTGCGGCTGCTGGCAAAGCTTCTGCGCGATCCGGAGCTAGGCAAACTCATCGTTCCCATCATCCCCGACGAAGCTCGAACCTTTGGTATGGAGGCATTATTCCGCCAAGTCGGAATCTACTCCAGCGTGGGCCAGCTCTACGAGCCGGTTGATATGGATACACTTCTTTATTACAAGGAAGCGAAGAACGGACAGATTCTAGAAGAAGGAATTACCGAAGCCGGGTCGATGTGCTCCTTCATCGCGGCGGGCACGGCCTATGCGAATCATGGCATCAACACGATTCCTTTCTTTATTTATTACTCGATGTTCGGTTTTCAGAGGATCGGTGATTTGATCTGGGCTGCAGCCGACATGCGCTGCCGCGGATTTCTTGTCGGCGGCACCGCGGGACGAACCACATTGGCCGGCGAAGGTCTGCAGCATCAAGACGGCCATAGCCACGTGCTCGCGTTGCCGGTTCCGAACTTGATTGCTTACGATCCGGCGTTCGCCTATGAAATTGCCATCATTATTCAGGATGGCATCAAGCGCATGTACGTAGATCAGGAATCGATTTTCTATTATCTCACTGTTACCAACGAGCCCCTGCCCATGCCCGAGATGCCGAAGGATGGCAACGTCCGTGAAGGCGTGCTGCGCGGGCTCTACCGCTTCAAGGCCGCGGATGCGCCCGACGCCAAGCTGCGCGCTCAACTTCTGGGCAGTGGAACCATCATGTACGAAGTATTGAAGGCCCAGACTATTCTGCAGGAAAAATACGGAGTGGCGACGGATGTGTGGAGCGTGACCAGTTACAAAGAACTTTATCGTGACGCCAACGATTGCGAACGCTGGAATCTTCTACATCCGGGCGATGCGGTGAAAGTTCCCTTTGTCACTCAAACCTTGAAAGATGCGCCCGGCCCCTTCATCGCTGCATCTGATTACATGAAGGTGCTTCCGGAGTCTCTGGCGAAATGGGTGCCCGGACAACTTGTCTCGCTGGGAACTGACGGTTTTGGCCGCAGTGAGAACCGGGCAGCCCTGCGCGATTTCTTCGAAGTCGACGCGAAGCATATCGTGCTGGCCACACTGGGGGCACTGGCGCGGGAAAAGAAAATCGGGATCGACATTATGAAGAAAGCGATTCATGATCTGGAAATCAATCCGGAAAAGCTGAACCCGGCCACCAGTTGACCTCTGAGACGCAAACACTTTCCGACAGGCAAGGGATGGAATCAGTGATCGAATTTAAGCTTCCCGCACTCGGCGAAAATATTGAACAGGGCGACCTGGTGCGTCTGATGATCGCGCCCGGGACGGCTGTAAGCGAAGGCCAAGCCGTGATGGAACTCGAAACCGACAAGGCGGTGGTGGAGGTTCCTTCGTCGGTCAGCGGAACGGTGAAAGAGATACTGGTTAAAGAAGGCGAAAAAATCAAAGTTGGGCAATTAATTTTCACCGCGGACAACAATGGATCCTCTGCGACGGTAACCGACAGTCCTCGCCAGGCGGAGCCGTCACCGAAAGGTAGTCCCAAGGCTCAACAGGAAGAACCCGCTTCTGGAGCAGTTGCTAATGCCGGCGCCGCCAGCCGGCAATCGCCCGCGTCAGCGCAACGTGAATCCCGACCAGCCGCACCGCGAACTCGATCTACTGACACCGCGGCGGGTACTGAATTCCGTCTGCAGGAGCTGGGCGAAAATATCTCACAGGGCGATTTGGTGCGGTTGATGATTGCCCCAGGCGCCAAGGTTTCCGAAGGGCAGCCGGTCATGGAACTCGAAACCGATAAAGCGGTGGTCGAGGTTCCTTCGTCGGTCAGCGGCATTGTGAATGAAGTCAAAGTCAAAGAGGGCGATAAGATCAAAGTTGGTCAATTGATTTTCACGCTGCAAGGTGCGTCCCCCTCAAAGGTTGACTCGACTCGTCCGCAGAACCGGCCAGTCGAACACGTCTCGGGACAGCATGGCGCCCGCCTCGCATTCCAAGCGGCAATTCGCGCCGAGGGTAAAACCGAAGAACAGGCTCTGCCGCCCGATCAGCCTCAGGCGCGTCCCGCGGCCTTCTCCATGCCGGTACAACTGGGCAAGGTCGCTGGAACTGAACACCGCGAACCGGTCCCTGCGGCTCCTCACACGCGCCGCCTGGCTCGAGAAGTTGGGGTCGATATTTATGAAGTCAAGGGCAGCGGCCCGGGCGGACGCATCAGCGAAGACGACGTCAAAGCCCATGCCAAGGCTAGGCTTGCTAGTCTGGCGAGTGCCGCGCAGGCTCCGCCTCGCGCTGGACATTTCATCGCGCCCAAGCTGCCAGATTTCGCGAAATGGGGAAAGATCGAGCGCGTTTCCATGCGCGGAGTTCGCCGCAAAACCGCCGAGCATCTGGCGGAATCCTGGAACACGATTCCGCACGTCACGCAGCATGATCGCGCTGACATCACTGAACTCGAGCAGTTGCGCGCGCGTTTCGCTCCCAAGGCGGAGCAGGCCGGCGGCAAGATGACCGTGACCGCGATTGCGCTGAAAGTTTGCGCCGCTGCCCTGAAAGTTTTCCCGCAATTCAACGCCACCATCGATATGGAGAAGGAAGAAATCATTTATAAGCAGTACATCCATATCGGAGTCGCGGCGGATACGGATCGTGGCTTGCTGGTTCCGGTAATCCGCGATGTGGATAAGAAAAATATCGTCGAGCTCGCGGTCGAATTGTCGCAACTGTCGCAGAAAGCGCGCGATAAGAAAATTACCATCGCCGACATGGAAGGTGGCACTTTCACCATCACGAATCTCGGCGGCATCGGGGGCACGGCATTTACGCCGATCGTAAATCATCCCGAGGTCGCGATTCTCGGACTCTCGCGTTCCCGCACCGAACCGGAATGGATTGCCGGAAAATTCGAGCCGCGGCTGATCCTGCCGCTCTCGCTCTCCTACGATCATCGCCTGATTGACGGAGCGGACGCCGCGCGCTTTCTGCGCTGGATAGCAGAAGCGTTCGAGCAGCCCTTCCTGCTCTCTGTTCAAGGCTAGCTGCGGCGCAAGGGCTCACTCCAAAGAAAGCCACTCATGAACCAAACTCTGAACGAATCGCCGGAAGCAACTCCCGAAGGAACTGAAAAGTTGCACATTGCCGTAGTCGGCGGCGGACCGGGTGGCTATGCCGCCGCATTCCTGGCCGCTGATCTCGGCATGCAGGTTACGCTTATAGATCCCGAACTGAATCCCGGCGGCGTGTGTTTATACCGAGGCTGCATTCCCTCCAAGGCATTGCTGCACGTCGCCAAGCTGATTGAGGAATCCCGGCAAGCCAAGAATTGGGGAATCGAATTCCCCGCTCCGACAATTGACCTGGCGCGCCTGCGTACGTGGAAGGAAGGCGTAGTCAAAAAGCTTACCGGAGGTCTGGGGCAACTCTCCAAGCAGCGCCACCTGGAATACATTCAGGGCCGCGCGGCATTCGAGAATTCCACCACGCTGCGGATCAGCAAAGCAGATTCCAGCGAAGCCGTTCTCAGTTTTGACCGCGTCATTATCGCAACCGGCTCACGGCCCGCCATTATTCCGGCGCTCAAACTCGATTCGCCGCGCATGATGGATTCGAGCGGCGCTCTCAATCTCGAAGACATCCCGGGGAGTCTTCTCGTGGTTGGCGGCGGATACATCGGCCTGGAACTTGGTTCGGTGTATGCCGCTCTCGGAACTCGCGTCACTGTGGTTGAAATGTTGCCTGGTCTGCTTCCCGGTGCCGATCGCGACCTGGTTCTGCCGCTGCACAAGCGTCTGGAGAAAATGTTTGAGGCAATTCTGCTGAACACGACGGTCGCTTCTCTGAAAGAAGATGGCGCGGGAATACGAGCGTCCTTCGACGGCTCGGCCGTAGCGGAGAAAGATCGCGACAAAGTTTTCGATCGCGTGCTGGTTTCTGTCGGACGCAAGCCGAACTCGGAAATACCCGGACTCGAAAACACTCATGCGCAACTGAACTCACGCGGATTCATCGAGGTAAATAAGCAATTGCAAACCGCCGATCCGTCGATCTATGCCATCGGCGACGTGGTGGGCGAACCGATGCTCGCGCACAAGGCCTCGCACCAAGGACGAACTGCCGTCGAAGCCATCGCCGGGCATAAGGTCGCTTTCGAACCTCACGCCATTCCCGCGGTAGTTTTCACCGATCCGGAAGTCGCCTGGTGCGGTTTAACCGAAACTCAGGCGGAAAAAGAAAACCGTGAAATCAAAGTTGCGAAATTCCCCTGGGGCGCATCGGGACGGGCGGTTACGCTCGACCGTCCAGACGGTATGACCAAGCTGATCATCGATCCGCACACCGAGCGCATTCTGGGCGTCGGAATTGTTGGCGCCGGCGCCGGCGAACTGATCGCCGAGGGAGTGCTGGCTATCGAAATGGCTGCGCTGGCGAGCGATGTGGCGATGACAATCCATCCTCATCCTACACTTTCCGAAACCGTGATGGAGTCCGCGGAAGTTTTCTTCGGCACGAGCACCCACGTGTTTCGACCCAAGCGCGGATAATTCTGGATTCGATGGCGGCGAGCGGTTCGCTGGCAACCAGTTCCGCTACAATAAACTCTCACTTTGTCAGGGTCGCATATCTACCGCATTCGTCTGCCCGCGCTGGCCCGGAATAAACCCATGTCCACTTTCCTGAGACGAATTACTTTTCTTGCTTTGACGATTGTGCTCTGCGCGCCGTTCGCGATGCAAAGCGCGCTTGGACAACTGCCGCAACCCAAGGCGCCCGCACCAAAAACTGCAACCGATCCGCTGAATCGCGGAACCCCAGATGGCACGATCTTCGGTTTCCTGGAAGCGGCCCAGTCGGGAAACTATGCCATCGCCGCGCAATATCTGCAAATGAGCCCGGCACGCCGCCAGACTGATGGCGAGGCACTGGCGCAGAAGCTCAGAACCGTGATGGACGTCGCCTTCGCCGGCAACTTGAAGCCAAGCAGAGAGCCCGAAGGCACACCGCAGGAAGGAGTTCCCGGGGACCGTCAGAAGCTCGGAACCATGTCATCCGGCGACGTAGAAGCGGACCTGGAGCTGGTTCGTGTTTCCGATGCGAACGCAGGGAAGATTTGGCTCATCGCTTCCGGCACTTTGACCAAAGTGCCCGAGCTTTACGACCAAGTTGAAGCGCGCCAAGTGGAAACGCGACTACCCAAATGGGTGGTGAGGCATCAGTTTGCGGGCATGCCGTTGTGGCAGTGGTTTGCCTTGTTGCTGCTGATTCCCGTCGCAGCGGGCGCCGGCTGGCTGGTGTTGGTGGTGCTGCAGATTCCCATGCGATGGTGGGCAGGCAGACATGGGCATTCGGAAGTGGAGGTGAAGTCAGTATCCGCGCCGGCATGGTTGCTCATAAGTGCGCTCATCCATAAGATTCTCGCCGCCTACCTCGACATGCCGCTACTGCAACGCCATTACTACGCGCAGGTCACGGCGGTTGCGGTCATTATCAGTACGAACTGGATCCTATGGCGAGTGGTTCGCTGGTCCCTGAGGCGTGTGCGAAACCGAGCCCTGGCCCTCGGCCACGGCGGCACGGGCTCGCTGATGCTGCTCGGCGAACGCCTCGTCAAAGCGTTCATTTTCGTGATGGCGATATTCCTCGTACTAGGCGTACTCGGCTTCAACTTGACCACCGCGTTGGCTGGAGTCGGAATTGGAACCCTCGCGATCGGCTTCGGCGCGCAGAAAACCATCGAAAATCTTTTTGGCGGCGTCTCTGTTTTAGGTGATGAAGTGATCCGCGTCGGCGACGTCTGCAAGTTCGGCGATCGCACAGGCACGGTCGAGGATATTGGCCTTCGCTCCACCCGCGTGCGCACGGAAGAGAGGACCCTGCTCGCCATCCCCAATGGCACGGTTGCAACCATCAACGTGGAGAATCTGAGCCGGCGCGACAAAATGCTTTTCAAAACCGTTCTGGGTCTGCACACCGACACGCCGCAGGAGCATGTCCGCACCGTGCTTTCCGAAATACGCCGCGTGCTGACGAGCAACCCCAAGATCGAGAGCAATTCGGTTCGTGTACGCCTTATCGAACTTACCTCCAGTGCTCTTAATGTGGAACTGGTTTGTTATATATTGACTCAGGATTTCAACGAATTCGCAGCCGTGCGGGAAGACGTGCTGCTCGCGATCATGAACTTGGTAGAGGACTCCGGAGCAAGCCTCGCCTCGTCGCAAAAGCTGTACTTGAGCGCGGATCCCGCTTCTTCAAAACGAAGAGGAGACGCTGAGAACAAAAGAGGAGATGAGTCGCCTCAAGGAAAGCACGAGTCTTCTCCCGCAGTTACCGATCACGAGAATGCTTCCAGCCGCTTGTCAGCGGATCGGGCGCGCTTGGAATCGGCTTTGCGCAACCGGCCACAAGGTGACGGAAAGAATGCCGGGAAAGACGACTAGATTCTGGAGTTCCCTCGTCCCCCAAACCAACGTCCAGCAAACCAAAGCAGGAAGCGATGCGTGGGGTAGTAAATCGAGACGGGAACAACGATCAGGTAAGCCAACAGATATGCGAGTCCGGGAACTACGTGCTGTTCGCGAAAGAAGGGGCCACGAGCCCAATTCACATCGTATTCCGGACGCCAGAAATAATTGATCGGAACTACAATCCACGCGGTCAGCGTCTGATATTTCCAACCTCGCCCGTCGTAGCCTAGACGAATAATAGCCCAGAGCAGCAATGGCGGTGTCACTACGTGAAACAGACTCAGCAATCGAATCGACAGCGGAATATGAGGATCGAACATGTATTCGGTTCCTCCTATCCAATGGCGTCGGCTTAGGAACGTCCCCGCAAGATCGATGATGAAGAGAGTCTGGAAGAGCAGCAGTCCGCTTGCCTGCCAGGAAAATATCAGCGCACTCTCCATCCACAGACCGGCGCTAATAAAGAGATTGCCTAGATCGCAGAAAAACAGAAAGTTCTGCGGACCATACTGTCGCCAGTACAAAGGTATCCAAGCGATCACGCACACGGTCCAGAGAACTTTAATCCAGAGAGGAATGCGCATGACCACGTATTGTATGCGCGGGATCGTACCCTTTCGTAAGCAGCCGCAAAAGCCCGTCTGGCAAGCGCTATGCGGCCTAAACGCAATTACTACCGTAACTTGATGAGGCTTACGGGTGTACCTACGATGAAGTCAATATGGGTTACCAAGCACTGCTTTTCTGTCCCGATGAAAAGACGGCTCGCACCGTAACACAGGTTCTCAGCGAGTTGGACTTCGAGGTAGTTTCCTGCTCCGAACCCTTCGCTGCAGTGAAGAAATTGATGGGCGAGCACTTCGATGCGGTTGTGGTGGATTGCGACAACGAGCAGAACGCTACGTTACTGTTCAAGAGTGCTCGCAATTCCCCGAACAACCAATCGGCTCTGGCAGTGGCTGTGGTCGAAGGGCAGGCGGGCGTAGCGAAAGCGTTCCGGATCGGTGCGAACCTGGTTCTCACCAAGCCCATTAATGTAGAGCAGGCGAAGGGTACGCTACGGGTTGCCCGCGGTCTCCTGCGCAAGAACGAAGGCACCAAAGCGGCGGCCACGACGACTGCACCTCCTCCGAAACCCGCGGCGTCCGCGCCCCTACCTGCGAAGCCAACACTGGTTCCGAGTGTGGCCTCTACGCACCCAACGCCAGCTGTGACGCAGGTCCCAGCACCTGCGCAAAAACCGGCTCCCATCTTTTCTGCTTCCGCTTTCAGTGGGGTTGCTGAGTCCGGAAAAACTACAGAGTCTGTTAAAGCAGAATCCGCGCAAGTGGCCTCAGCTACGACCGTATCAACGCCGGTCTCTGAATCCAAGCCTGTGCTAACGGTCGGTAAATCGGAAATTTCGAAATCAACGAAGGTGAGTGCCCCGGTTTCGCTGTCGGCGGGTGCGGCCAGCGCACCAGCACCGGCGCGGGAGGCAGCGCCGAGCGTCGTCACCTCGGACAAACCTGCGACCGTCATTCCGGGACCCGAGATTCTTGGGAAAAGCGCGATGGGCCCGGGAACCTCTGCGGTCCAAGAGGCCATATCGCCTGCCCATACATTCACCTTCGGAGGCACGGTCGGCAGTGAAACTGAATCCGCAAGCGGCGGAAGCAAAAAGATTTTCATAGCACTCGCGGCGCTGGTTCTAATGGCAGTGAGTGGTTATCTTGCGTGGACGCACTTCGCGCACTCGAGCGTAGCGATAGACAATTCTGGGCCAGCCGCAGCACAACCGGCGCTAGCAGCCGCTATACCACAAGCTAAGCCAAATGCACCGGCAATCGTGCCGCCGTCCGCTCCACCTTCTGCTACGACGGCGAGCGCGCCTTCCGCAGTGCAATCAACTGGATCCGCAAAGGCGCCTGTGGTTTCGCAAACAATTCCGGGAACGGCCAATGGGCAAACTCATCCGACCAAAGCCAACGCTGGAGTAGATTCGTCCAAACCTGCGGCATCGGTTGTAGCCGAAAATGAGGAACCAATGGCCTCGGCGGTTTCGGAGCCTATCGTGGTTAAGAAGAGCGCTCCGGAAGCCCCGCGTGGAAAAGTTTCGCCAACCAGTGAAGCGCCCGTGCCAAGCATCACCGCGATCGCTTCTAGTGGCGACGGTGGATCGTTGCCGAATTTGCTGGGCAATCAGAGCAATGCGCCGGCGCCGGTGCTGCAGACGTTGAACATTTCGCAGGGAGTATCCCAGGGATTGGCGATTAAGAAGACGCAGCCTTTGTACCCGCCGAGCGCCTTGCGGATGCGGATTGAAGGGCCGGTGCAACTGCTGGCGACGATCTCCAAAAGGGGCGACATTTCCGCCGTGAAGATTCTAAGTGGAGATCCAGGTTTGGCGCGGGCCGCGGCGGACGCTGTCAAGCAGTGGAAGTACAAACCCTATACGCTCAATGGGTCTCCGGTGGAAATACAGACCCAGATCACGGTGAACTTCAAGCTGCCGCGATAGTTCGCGAGCGCTCCAAACTCCAGCAAAAACAGAGGCGCAGGCCGATCGTCTTGGCCCGCTGTTTTATTTCTACTCGAGAATTGCGAGTGGAGTGAAAACGGGGGCGCGATCGCGGGATCGCATGCCCGTTTGTGCATCAACGGCTCGATCGAGCTTACGCTTAAGGGACTCGTTCGCCTGTGCTGGGGTTCAGGAAGAGGACGTCGTTGGTGCGTATCTTCGTGAAGTTGAACATTTGCGTGATGGGGCTAGCGATGGCGTCGAAGGAGCCTTGCCCAATGCGCTGTCCGGCGAGCCAGTTGTCTTCAATGAACTGGATGATGGAACTCTGGTCGGTGACGGTGTGGTCGACGAAATTCTGCTTTGCCCATGGAGAGATGACAAGGAGAGGCAGTCTGGGACCATACCCGCAGCGGCCGAGCGCGTGGGGATTTGCCGTGGGATTGTAGCCCGGGAGCGAGTTAGCCGCTGTTCCGCAGGCATTGGGGCCGGTGAGAGCGTCGGCGGGGCGTATCTGAAGGAAACAAGTCCATCAGTCCAGCATCAAACGCTTGTTGTTCAGCGGTGTAGTTATGGTCCTGGTCGGACGTAACCGCCTGGGAGCGATCAAGCCGGAATGGATTGGAGGCAGCAGCGCCGTTGGCAGGATTGAGGTTGGGATTGAAACTCAGAAGAGCATTGGTGAGGCCACACCACTCGACAATCGACCATGCGCTCAAACAGCGAGATGTCATAAACTTCGTGTGTGCCGCCGATCGCTAGGAAGGACGAGCAGCGCCGATTCGTATTATTGGCTTTGCTGTTCTTGTTTCTGGTGGCCAGGATTCTTCAGCTTTTGCAGGTAGGGTCCCTAACCTTCTGATTGTCACCTTCCACGTGATTCCCCCCGCGCTTTTCGCTGGGGTACATGGTGCGCGCATCTACCGTTCACGCGGCATCCTCATCTTCATAACTCTATGCCTCGGCGTCGGAACGTTCTTTGAAAGCTTAAGTCTGCGAACCGGCTTTCCATTTGGTTATTACAGGTTCACCGACCTGATGGGGCCGAAGCTCTTCGATCTGCCGATTCTGCTCGCTCTGGCCTATGTGGGGATGGGCTATCTGTCGTGGGTTCTCGCTGTCGTAATCCTAGATTGCCAGAACGAACTACTCTCAGGAAGGAACATTGTTTTGTTGCCGCTGGCGGCAAGCTTCGCCATGACGGCTTGGGACTTTTCCATGGACGCGGTCTGGGCAGACATCGATCATGCTTGGGTGTGGCGAGACGGAGGCTCGTACTATGGAGTGCCGACTAGCAACTTCTTTGGCTGGTTTCTCACTGTCTACATCTTCTATCAGCTATTCGCGTTGTATCTCAGAAACCGAGTGATTATGCGATCGCCGACAACTCACTGGCGGCTCGCTATCTTGTTTTATGCCGCATCCGCAGCGGGGAATCTCCTGGTTGTGGCTCCCCCGTCTATGGGCGGCCACTTCGTAGATGCTGCGGGCAAACAGTGGGCCATCCCCGGCATTCTTTGGGCATCTCGCCTCGTTTCCCTTTCTTATGATGCCTCTCAGTCTGATGGCTTGGGTCAAAGCCTCCGGACCGATCAAACCCATCTCGAAACAGGTTCCTCTGGATATTCCGAGCGAGTAACGGGCTAACCGGCAGTAATCCGCCCTGGACGAAGGGACGAAGACCGGCGCTGGCTGCGGATTCAATCTGTCAACCATGTGTTTGCTCTGACACTTACGCTTTAGCTACCTTCGCAACAGGTTTTGAAACGGCGAAGGCGGGCACGGCGGTTGGTCCCAGCGCGGTGGTTAAGGCGAGCAATAGAGCCATCGTCCTTCTGGGGGCATCTGAGGTTTTCAGCTTGTTAAAGTTCAGACTGTCGAACATGATTTTCCTCCGCCCGGAAGCAAGACTTATCCTCGGCACGCAACCGAGGTCGCGCGATCGCTCTTGAACCGGGGTAAAGAAAAATACAGTGGGTGAATATTTCAGAGGGGTTGCGTAATTGTTAAATGAAGGTTAATCGGCTCTCGGAAGCGGTCAGGAATCCACGAATACGGAAGACGTCTGAACCTCGCATGTGGACGCGGTGTTTGACTAGGATTCAATTATGAAGCCACAGCCGCGGCGTGCTACGCGAAGTAGCTACTCA
>OBLW0100004135.1_pt1 | contig 11133 bp, 10 predicted proteins | sample 1520161 | NCBI WGS metagenome assembly OBLW01 (sample SAMEA3539309, study PRJEB22396) | soil metagenome | biome: tundra; feature: field; material: soil | place: USA | collected 2010-05 | depth 0.15 m
GCCGCACGAAGTCGAGAATGTTTCTTGCAATATTTCTTGCAATAAAGATTGGCAATTTTCACTACTCGCTTAGTACTAGAAATGGTATCCATGGCGCATTAAAGTACCACGTAATGGGCAACGGCGCCGCCGGAAAGCAAATACGCGGTACAGGCTAGCGGGGCTGCACAACGGGCCGCTGACCTGGGAATCGCCATGGAGGAATCATGCACATCGGGCGAACCATCATTGTTCCCGCTATCCTAGCGCTCGGCGTGGCCGGCTCACTGCTTACTGGGGCGGCGGCAATACCGGCTGCGGCCGGGCACGTGGCCACCGTCCACGTTCAGGCCGCGAGCCCCAAAATGCCGTATCGCGACTGAACTAACAGGACGTACGACTAACGGTGGCGCAGATGCGGTGAGCGGACTGGCGCGAACTGTGGCCCGTTTCCCGCCTCGGCGTCATAGTCGGTGGCCGAGGCTAGCAGCAGCGGTCTCTCGCCCGGCTCCTTGCGCCTCCGTTGGCCCTGGACAACCCGCTCAGCCAGCAGCCCGGTCGGCTGGACCTGGTCACCGTGGTCAATTGGCTGGTAGCCCAGCCTGGTGATACCTCGGCCTGGTGATACCTGGCCGGATCATGGCTCGCCAGCGGCGCCGAAGGTCAGGCGCACCGGCGGCAGTTCGTCACCGGTTGGAGAGCGAGCCGGGCCGGAGCGCCCCCGTGCGGTAGTCTCCCGCCGAACATCGACGGTGGGATGCCGCTCCTCTGCGGCTACCCCTCTGCGGCTACCCCCCTGCGGCTACCCCCCTGTGGCTGCTGGTCCCTTGCGGCTGCTCCCCTGTGGCTGCTGGTTCCCTGCGGCGACGTGATCTGGCCCGGCGCCGGGGGTGGCTCCTGCGATGCTCACTCACTCCACGCAACCCGGCTGTGGAGATGGCCGCACCCGAGGCACTGCCGCGTTCACAGGATTGGCCGCGTTATGCCAGTCCGGCTCGGCAGGCTGCTTCGCCCGGGCTGGCCCGCACTAGACAAGATCGCGGATTCATGGCCGGTTACCTGCTCCTGGCCGGTTACCTGCTCCTGGCCGGGTTACCTAAGGATGCCCAACGGCGCCCCGGCGGCCGGCCTCCGCCCAGCCCTTGACAGTTTCACCATTGCTTCTATGTAAAATCCCATGTGTGACTGTCACACTGGTCCCGCTCGCGCGGCACCAGGAGGGAGGACGCCGGATGACCGTGTCAGGAAGCCCCACGGTACGGCGCCGCCGACTTGCCGCGGAACTCCGCGAGATCAGGGAAAGCAAGGGCAAGAGCGGAGATGCCGTCGCCGCAGCGTTGAGATGGTCGCCTTCCAAGATCAGCAGATACGAGCTGGCCAGGACCGGCTTGAAGCCACGGGAAGTCGAGAGACTGCTCGACTACTACGAGATCACCGGATCCCGTCGCGCGCTCCTCGTCTCGCTCGCCGAGGATGCGGCTCAGAAGGGATGGTGGGAAGAATTCGCAGATGTCCTTTCCGCCGACTATCAGCAGTTCATTGGGCTCGAGTATGAGGCGAGTTCGATCGCAATATGGCACGTCGAAGCTGTAGCTGGTCTTTTACAGACAGAAGCTTATGCCAGGCACGTAATTAGCGGCTATAATCAGGTCGAGCCGGTCGCACCACGCATGATCGAACGGCTGGTCAAGGTCCGGCTGAAGCGCCAGCAAGTGCTGACTCCCGAATCAGGGCTTCAGCTTTCAGTCGTGCTTGATGAGTCGGTCCTGAAGCGCCGGGTCGGCGATGAGTTGGTGATGTACGAGCAGCTTCAGCGGCTCGTGTATGAGGCTGACCGGCCAAACGTAACGTTGCAGATCCTCCCCCTTGACGCGCAGCACGCGGTGTTCGGGGAGTCATTTGTTATATTCCGCTATGGGCCAGATAATGACGCCATGCTACAAGACGTGGTGAGCGCTGAACATTTGAAAAGCGGCTTCTCCGTGGAAGGCGAGAGAGAGACCTACTTGCATAGGCTCGCATTTCAGATTCTCGTCAGTGAGTCGCTCGACCCGGCGTCGTCTCGAGCACTCATACTCGAGACAGCTGAGTCGCATTGGTCAGGGGTCACGTCCCGGCCGAGGTAGCGGCGCATCTCGGTCCACTCGTCGCGCTGCTCGGCCAGGACGGCACCGGCCAGCCAGATGAGCGCGTCGAGGACGGGGAAGATGCGCTGGTCATAGCCAACGCCGCACACCGCGTCAGCCTCGTCGCCCATCTATGCCCAGCGAACGTCCTCACCACGGCCCGGAGCAGATCCGGGCTCGCCCGGGCCAATCGCTCGCCCTGCCAGCCTGACCCGTAAATATTGGTCAGAACCACCTCAATGGGGATCACCCGGGTGGGCCGTCTTACATCATGATACCTCGCCTACCAGCGGAAACATCGAACGCCATCTCCGTGGACTGAACCTGGTCAGATCCCAGCGAATGCTTTGAGTAGCTGCTAAGGTACCCTGCGTAGTCGCAAGTTCTAGGCCACAATCACACGACATTCAGCGAGGTAGTGACGTGGGAATACTTACGCCCGGGGGGCGCCCGGGAAGACCCGGTTCAGATTCGTGGATTAAGAGTTCGCTGAGCTTCTCCAACGGCAACTGCGTCGAGGTGGCGAGCCTGTCTCAGGGCGAGATCGGTGTTCGTGACAGCAAGGACTCCGAAGGTCCGGTTCTCCGATTTACACCGGACGAATGGCGTGCATTCCTCGGAGGCGTGCGAAACGGAGAATTCGATTAGTTTCGGTCAAATATGGCCGCCACAGGCAAAGCGCTGGCATCCTGCTCGAGCTAGCCGTAGATAAGAGTTCGGGCGAAGGCCCCTCCCAAGCGCCGAGGGGCCTTCGCCGCGCGGCGGCGGGCCGGACTTTATGCGGTCTCCTGGGATTGCACAGGCGGCATGCGTACGCGCGCCCAGTAGCAGTCGCCTCCCATTTATTACCGCGGAATCGTGATGAAGGCCTGGCCGCGGAATTCGCGCTTGGCCTGTGCCACGAAGGCGCCGGTTGTCTTCGCCCGGTGGCCGGGGGCCGCGCACCGGGTTCCAGGCGATCACGTCGTAGGTGACGTCGGTGACGATGGCCCCCGCTTCGGGCATCCGGCGCAGCAGGTCGGCCACGTACGGGCGGACCTGACGCACCGGGCCGGCGGGCGGACGGCCCCGCCGGCGAGTTCCTCTCATGGGACGGAATCGCTATGCCGTGGTAAGTCTCCGCCGCCGGTGTTCATCGGTTTCGGCAGCATGACTCCCGCCGGCGCGGATCGCCTCAGCGACCTGGCCGCCACGGCTGGACGGCAGGCCGGGGTACGGATGGTGATCCAGGCCGGCCGGGCGGGCCTGGCCCAGGCCGGCCAGTCGCCCGGCGATTCGATCGTTATCGGCGAGGTGCCGCACGACTGGCTCTTCCCCAAGATGGCGGCGCTGATCCATCATGCGGGCGCGGGCACAGCGGCCGCCGGGCTCCGCGCCGGAGTCCCGGCCGTGACCGTGCCGAGCCACTGGGCGACGGTAGCGTCGATGAACTCGTCGGCGCCGATCCGGATGAGGGCCCGGGCGCTGTTGGCCGCGGCTGAACAGGCCTTTCGCGACGGCGATCGCACTGGCGCCTCGGCCCATGACGATTGTCAGCCTCGTCGGCCGGAATCGCCGAGCCGCTGGATCCGGCGGCGGATCATGAGTTGCTGGCCGGCCAGGCCGGCCATTCCGACGGCCGCGAATCCGGCCCCGCCGCTGAGATCGCTTCCGAGGATGGCCATGAGACCGACGATGATAAGGACGACCCAGAGGGCGCGAATTATCCGCGAACCCCACCCGATGGACCGCGTCCCCTTCCCCGGTGCCGCTGCTGGCCCGGATGGCTGCGCGGGCTGCGCGGGCTGCGCCGCTCCGGCGGTCCGCTTGTCCTGCCTGGGACGCGCTGGTCCGGGCGAGTCGATGTCCACGACCAGGCTGCCCGCGACGCTGGCCTCGATGGAACGGAGCACCGCGTCGCCGTCCGGCCAGTCGGCTGGGTCGAGTTGCACGATGAACCCATCCGTGCCGATCAGCGCTCGCTTCCCGTCATTCCAGCGCAGCAGCGCGGCGAGAGCGCCCGCGCGCACCGTCACGTGCTGCTCTCCCTGGGCGGTCAGCATGACGCCTTGACGGCCGACGGTCAGCGTCGCACCGGACTGCTGCGACATGTACTCGGCACCAGTGATCATCTCTGCCGACCACAACGGAAGCCGTGGCATCCGGCCCTGGACGGCGGGAATGAGCTGGGGCGTGGCGACAATCGCCTGGCCGAGGAGTTCCCCGGCGACCTCGCTCACCGCCTTCCTGTCCACCTCGCTGACCGCTCGCAGCGTCTCGCCTGGTTCCCGTACCGGGCGTGCACTCAGGATGCTCTGGGCTTGCCGGTGCAGGATCATGGCCGGCCCGCTGGGGGATTCGTACGCGTCGCGCAGCCGCCGGGCGTAGTCTCTCGCCTCCGCGTCGGTCCCGCCGTCCTCAGCGAGGCCCTCGAACGTCGCGAGCATGGTGTGCGCGACCATGGGCACCTGCTCGGGGAGAGCGTCCGCCACCAGCCAGGTGTGCGTCATGTCGCTGTCCAGGGGCTCACTCGCGGCGGTCACGCCGTAAGACAGGCCGTAATCATGCCGGAGTACCTGGGTCATGCGCTCCTGCAGAATGTCAAGGGTGACGGAGGCTCCAACGGATTGCCGCCCAGCCAAGGACATTCCGATGCCGCCGCCTCCGGCCAGGACGAATCCGGGCAGCCTGGTGGCGGTAGGCCGCAGGGGGGTCGCGGCCGGAGCTGGCCCGCTGGGGAGCTCGACGCGCAGCCCATGAGGAACGGTGCCATGGATCCACAGCACGGCGTTTCCAGCGACGAACCACCTGCGCCGCCAGGTGTCGATTTCCTGCCAGCCGAGTCGGCGCAGCCCGTATTCCTCGTAGGCCCTGAGACCTGGCCCGGTCGCCCCGTAGCGCTCGTTCAGGCACAGGCCAAGCGCCCCGGCCCCGCCCCGGCTCGCGGCCTCGGTCCGGAGGATGCGTTTCTCCCGGTCGAGGGACGCACTGGAGTCGCTGGCCAGCCCGCGGCAGACCGTGGCGACGAAGTCGGCCGCGTCGGCTGGATCAGGGCTCTCCATATAAAAAGCCGTGAACCGTCCGCTGACCGCGGCGTTGAACTGGTACGGAGCTTTTGGCGTGCCGCCCAGAGCGAGATGCTCAACCAGGTGGGTGATTCCCGCATTGGGCAGCGCTTCGTCGAAATGTCCCACCCGGAACACCAGTGCCGCAGCGTTCCGCCCCGATGCCGAGCCGGCCCGCAGGACCGGCACGCCATCGACCCAGCCCCTCTCGACCGCCGGGATCACGGCACTCAGGTCCCTCGCCCGGCGGGTGTGCCCCCCTGGGCGGCCTGCAGGGCCCTGCTCCGCGCCCGCTCATACGCCCCACTGGGATCCTTAAGGTAGCTCCACCCGGACGGGTGGATCACCGGGCCGATCAAGCGCATCTGCTCAAGCAGGGCGTCGTGGTCACGCATCATCGAAAAGCACATGGCGAAAATGTTCCGGTCGTCGAGCGTGACTCTGCCCGCCACGTAGCGAGGCGATCGGATGGACCGGTCGGCGGCCCGGCGGATCTCGTTCTTGACCGCCTCATCCGAGAAATACGCCGCCTGGCGGGCGTTCCCATCGGGTGACTCTGTCGAGAGATTGAGCCACTTCTCCAGGTGGGCATTGGGGATCACCCGGTGCACGGTATGCCCCTCGGGTGCCTGCGCCGATGCCGACCGGGCGAACTCGAACATTTCCTCATGTGACCCGTACCACTTGGCCGCGAGCGCCTGGATCATGGAGCTGTGCGCGCCCCGGTGCCAGCGATGCCTCCGGGTAACCTCCCCGAAGCGCCGCCTTATCTCCGGCTGCCCGAGCGAAAGGCCGATGGCCGTCCAGAGACCCCGGGCGTACGGCGTCGGATCGGCCCCGTCCATGGCGGCGGCCCGGGCCAGGTCGCGGTCCGCGTCGACCAGCCGCGCGTGGAATACGGCCCAGGCATCCTCGGCGACCATGTTCGCGCGGTCCGATCCGCGCGCCTGCCATGCCCACATAGTGCTGTGGGTGCCACGGAACAGCAGCGGGATCGGCGAACCCGGTCGTGCCGCCACCCACTCATCGAGCCAGTCCGGGCGGCCCTTGATCTCCGCGAGCGAGGTCACGTACCAGTTGCGGTCGTCCCAATCCCGGGTGCCGTCCAGGAAGTCATGGAGTTGCTGCCATCTGCCCTGGGCCAGCTCGTCGCGGAACCAGTGCGCGGCCGGATCACCCATGAGTTCGTCCACTGGCGGGCCCTTTTGCGGCTGGGCGGCTGGCGGCGCAGGCGGCGGGGGCCTGCTGGCCTTCTTGAACAACGGCATTACCAGTCAACCCTCCGCGTCATCACCGGGCCATCCGAGCCCGGTGAGCCGAAGTGACTTCAGTGCGTCCGACTTCTGGCGACTCAGCCCATCCGGCTGAAAGAGACGATATATCCCAGCACGACCGCCAGGCATTATGTACTCAAAACACCATGAAATGACCACCCTACTGGGCGGTCCCGGTCCCGGTCCCGGTCCCGGTCCCGGTCACGGCGCCCAAGCTCGGCGGCCTGGTCACCGCCGATATCGTAGAATCCGAGCCTGCGGTCGGAGCTGGCCAGGGCCCATGCCCGCCACGAGGTGGTGGCAGTGAACATGCCGAGGATCTTCTCAACCGTCGGCCTGCCCGAGGCGCGCCGGATCGAGTTGTGGGAGAGCCACAACGCGGCGGCTCTCATCGGCCTGAGATGTCACACGGCAGCCACGGATCCGCTTGAGGCGACCGAGCTCAACGTGCAACTAGGCCAGGTCCACCTGGCGCGGGTGGTCGGCTCTTCCCACGTCGTGCAGCGAACTGCCGGCGTCATCGGGTGCAGTCCCGCCGACGCGATCGCGGTCTACGTCACTTTGCGGGGAGACGCCTGGTTCGAGCACGAGGGCGGTACTCGATCCCTGCGGCCGGGCCACGTCCTGATCTGCGACGCGGATCTGCCCTTCGCGCGCGGGTTCGCGCGCGGCCTCGAGGAACTGGCCATCAAGATGCCTCGCTCGGCTTTCTCCGATGCCACGGGCCTGACCTCGCTCCGGTCTCCTGTGATCGCCGACTTCGCCCGCGGGAACGATCCCTACGCCCGGGCTCTCGCGCGGCTTGTGGACCGCGCGGCCCGCCCGGAACATGCCGTGCCGGCCGACGAACGCACCATACTGGAGCTGGTCGCGGTACTCGCCGTCGGCCGGGATACCGATATGTCGATCGCCTATCGTGCCGCGGCGCGTTCCTTCATCGAGGCCCACCTGCCGGATCCAGGACTCACAGCTTCGCAGGTGGCAGCCGCGATCGGGATCAGCGGGCGTCATCTGTCCCGTGTTTTCGCAGCCGACGGCACGAGCGTCCCCCGGCACGTCCTGTCCCGCCGTCTCCAGCTGGCGCACGCGATGCTGGCCGATCCTGCGGGTGCCAGCCGGACGGTTGCCGACGTCGCCTCCCGATGCGGCTTTACCTCGGCAACGTACTTCTCACACGTATTCCGCGAGCACTTCGGCCAGCGTGCGGGCGAGGTCCGGCGCCAGGCCCAGGTCTCCCAGGAGCTTTGCATTTCCGCCATCTCAGCTTCGAGGGCTGGGAATTCGTCGATGTGACCCGCGACACTTGCCGAAAGTGCCTGAGCGGAAGTAAGGCCGGGCCTTAAGAGAGGTGTTCACGATGCCCGCCTTCGATGACGGACTTGCCGAGACCGAGCTCCCGCACGGAACCGTGCAGACCGACGTGCTGATCGTCGGATCAGGCCCAGCTGGAGGCTGCGCCGCCCTGTGCTTGTCGGCGCTCGGCATCCCCAACATCATGATCACCAAGTACAGGTGGACAGCCAACACGCCCCGGGCCCACATCACCAACCAGCGCACGATGGAGATATTCCGTGACCTCGGCATCGAGGGGCAGGTGCTGGCGGACGCCTCACCACACGAGATCATCGGCGACACCGTGTTCTGCACATCGATCGCAGGCGAGGAGATCGGCCGCATCCGCACCTGGGGCACGCACCCGGCCCGTGAGGCGGACTACCAGCTGGCCTCACCGTCGCTAACGTGCGACATCCCGCAGACCTATCTCGAGCCGATCCTGGTCAAGAACGCGACCGTCCGCGGCACCGAAGCCCGCTTCTCGACCGAGTATCTCTCGCACGAACAGGATGCCGGCGGCGTCGACGTGAGGGTGCGTGATCGTTTGACGGGTTCGATCTACACCATTCGTGCCAAATACCTCATCGGCGCCGACGGCGCCCGCTCCATGGTCGCTGCGGACATCGACCTCCCGATGGAAGGTCAGATGGACATCGCTGGCTCGATGAACATCACCTTCAAGGCCGATATCTCGGCCTACGTGAGCCACCGCCCCTCGGTGCTGTACTGGGTGATCCAGCCGGGCTCGAACGTCGGGGGGATCGGTGCGGGCCTGGTCCGCATGGTCAGGCCGTGGAACGAGTGGCTGATCGTGTGGGGCTACGACATCAGCCAGCCCGCACCGGTGGTCGACGAGGAGTCCGCGACGCAGATCGCGCGCAGCCTGCTCGGCATGCCCGAGCTAGAGGTCGAGATTACCGGCACCTCGCTGTGGGGCAACAACGAGATGTATGCGACGCACCTGCAGTCAGGCCGCGTCTTTTGCGCCGGTGACGCGATCCACCGCCATCCTCCGAGCAATGGACTCGGTTCCAACACGTCGGTGCAGGACTCATACAACCTCGCGTGGAAGCTCGCAGCCGTGCTGCGCGGGGAGGCCGGCGCCTCGCTGCTCGACACGTACTCGGTCGAACGCGCCCCGGTCGCCCGCCAGATCGTGCTGCGGGCCAACAAGTCCAGCCGCGAGTTCGTGCAGCTGTTCGATGCGCTCGGAGTGACCGAGGCCAAGACCGAGGCCGAGATGATCGAACGCATCGAAGAGCGGAAGGCCAACACGCCCCGGGGTGCGGCCACCCGGGCGGCCCTCGTCGAGGCGATGGAACTCAAGAACTACGAGTTCAACGCCCACGGTGTCGAGCTCGGGCAGTTCTACGAATCCCCGGCGATCGCCGGTGACGGGTCAAAACGGCCCGCGTCAACGCGTGACCCCGAGTTGTACTACCAGCCGTCGACCGTGCCGGGGTCGAGACTCCCGCACGCCTGGGTGGGCGACCATACGCGCAAGCTCTCCTCCCTCGACCTCGCCCCGATGACCAGGTTCACACTGATCACCGGGATCGCCGGCGATGCGTGGGTCAGTGCCACCGAGAAGGTCGCCCGCGATCTCGGCGTCCCGCTCGAGGCCGTGGTGATCGGACCCGGGCGTGAGATCACCGACATCTACTTCGACTGGGCCCGCTTGCGCGAGGTCGCGGAGGACGGCGCGATCCTGGTGCGCCCCGACAAGCACATCGGCTGGCGCTCGATGGACATGCCGGAGGATCCGGAGCGTGCGCTGCATACCGCGATGTCCTCGCTGCTGGGCCGGGCGGTGGGCATGTGAGCATGCGTTTCGTGCACGAGAGCCTGCCGCAGCGGGTGTGCTTCGGCTCGGGTGAAGCTGCGGGGACATTGGTCAGAGAGCTCGATCGGCTCGGGGCGTCGAAGGTGATGGTGATCGCGGCCGGGCCCGGGAGCGACCTCGCCGAGCGCATCACCGCAGACGTGCCGGTTGCGCTGCGGTACCACGACGTCGTCATGCACGTTCCGGTCGATGTCGCGGAGCGTGCCCGCGAGGCGGCGACGCGCTGCGGAGTCGATGCGCTGGTGAGCGTGGGAGGCGGCTCCACCACGGGGCTGGCCAAGGCAATCGCGCTCACCAGCGGGCTGCCGGTCGTCGCTGTGCCCACCACGTACGCCGGGTCGGAGGCCACCAACGTCTGGGGGCTGACCGAGGGCGCACGCAAGACGACCGGCGTCGACGCGCGCGTTCTGCCGCGCGTGATCGTCTACGACGCGGCGCTGACGGCTTCCCTGCCGGTGCCGATGAGCGTGGCGTCCGGACTGAACGCGCTCGCGCACTGCGTCGACTCGATGTGGGCGCCCAACGCCCATCCGATCAACCGGGCGTTCGCCGGCGAGGGGATCCGTGCGCTGCGGGCCGGCCTGCCTGAGATCGTCGCCGACCCGGCCGGACTGGAGGGACGTGAGCGCGCGCTGTACGCGGCGTACCTGTCCGCGGCGGCGTTCGCGTCCGCGGGATCGGGACTGCACCACAAGATCTGCCACGTCCTCGGCGGCGCGTACAACCTGCCGCACGCCCAGACGCATGCGGTGGTGCTGCCGTACGTGCTGGCGTTCAACGGGCCGGCGATGCCCGAGGCGGAGTGGCGGATCGCCGACGCGCTGGGCGCCAAGCGAGCGATCGACGGCCTGGAAGAGCTGCGCCAGGAACTACAGGCGCCGCGAGCGTTGCGGGACTACGGTTTCGCGGAGTCCGACATCCCAGGCGCGGCCGAGGCCATCGTGCCGGTGGTTCCGCCGAGCAACCCCAGACCGGTGACGGCCGGCGGCCTGCGTCGCCTGCTGCATGCGGCGTGGGAGGGAGCGGACCCGGCAACTATGGCGGGCGACGAGGGAAACGGCGGATGAGCATGAACGAGCGGAGCACCGAGGCGGCCGGGCGGCCGGCCCCGCAGCAGGCCCGCGAGCAGGAACTCGTCGAGCAAGTCATCGCCTCGTTCGGCAACGCCGGCGACGCGAGGCTGAAGCAGCTGATGCAGGCGCTGACCCGGCATCTGCACGCCTTCATGCGTGAGGTCCGGCTGACCGAAGACGAGTGGCAGCGCGCCATCGCGTTCCTGACTGATGCCGGGCATATCACCAACGACAAGCGTCAGGAGTTCATCCTGCTGTCCGACGTGCTCGGCGCCTCGATGCAGATGATCGCCATCAACAACGAGGCGTACGCGAACGCGACCGAGGCCACCGTGGTCGGGCCGTTCTTCGTCGAGGGATCCCCGCAGATCCCGCTCGGCGGGGACATCGCCGCGGGCGCCGCGGGCGAGCCGTGCTGGGTCGAGGGCACGGTGACCGACACCGACGGCAAACCGGTTT
>OBLW0100004136.1_pt1 | contig 11133 bp, 21 predicted proteins | sample 1520161 | NCBI WGS metagenome assembly OBLW01 (sample SAMEA3539309, study PRJEB22396) | soil metagenome | biome: tundra; feature: field; material: soil | place: USA | collected 2010-05 | depth 0.15 m
CCACATTGCGGGGCATCGGTTTCTCATTCACGATCATAGACTTCTTCGCGAACCGCCCCAGCAGTCGCCCAATCAATATCCGCCGCGGACTTCTCTCCCCCACCGCCATCTCCATTGCCGCGGAACAATGCGCCAGCGTCTGCGCTGGACTCATCTTGCCCCACAGCCGCTCGCTATCCGGCCTGAGCTGTGCCATCCGTTCATTCACCTCTTCCACCGTCTCCGCTTCAAAAAGATTTCTCATGCGTTAGCTCCTTGCCGCGCAGTCCACCATACGCGAAATCCTGAAGCTTGTAGCGCTTGACACTCGCTAATGTATGTCCTGTCTTGTGGTCAGCTATAACAATCCAGAACGCCATAATGTCGAAGTATAAATCAACCGCGCCAGCGTGACCGCATCCACATGCTTGATTAACGCGGAATCTCTCCGAGGAAAAACTTAGGTCCTCCGAATCCGGCGTTCCGGGTTGAACTGGACGAGGCGAGACCGGAATGCCGAAGGCGGCATCCGAAGCCTTAAAAACGATCACGTCCCTGATTTAACCACACGCAACCGAGGGCTCCGACGATACCGAACATCATTGAGAAAGGAATCGCTTGGTTGGGCACCATTCCCATATTTTTACTTCCTAAACCAGCCGCATACCCGAGCCCGAAACCAATGCCCATACAACCTAGAATGATGAGAATGTTGAGCAGTCTCCACTTCACACCCTGCCCCCCAGCAATGGCGAACGCCGACGCCAAGATTAAGCTAACCAACCAGATCACGGCCATTTGAGGCCTCGCAGTAAAGGGACGTGATATCCTGGCTTCCCGTTTCCTCCACTTGGAGGATTCAATGATTAGCCTCAAACCTGAAAGCCCCGAAGAACTCCGAAAACGCCTACGCGAAATGTCCGACATCGAACTTCGTCGTTTCGGCCAGCGAGCGCGGAAACAATCAGACCCAAAGATGAATTTCGGCTCGACCGAACCACATGTCATGGAACTTGAAGAGGCGAGGGCAGAATGGCGCAGACGGCATCTTGTTGGTGCGGGGGCTCACAAGGCTCGACTGCCCAACTTGTAAGTTGAAGTTCGGCGCGAGGTGTCCGTTCGGAAATAGCCTTCTCGATGGCGTCGTTCACTCGCATCAGTTCGAAAGATCTTGTCGAACTTGAGGCCTTGATCGGCGTCAAATGCGGCAAAAGCAGTTGCGGAGGAGTCAGGTCGGTAAATCAAAGATCCGAGATTCCCTTTGGGCTATATCACGCCTGAGTCAGAGACGGCAGACCAAGTCGCATGGACTCTTCTCTCCTTCAAGAACAACCTGATTAAGCGAGTCGATAGCCCCAATGGAGAGATGTTCGGAGGGATGTATTTCGCGGATTCCATCGGCTCGGACATTGTAGCGGCGACTCACCGATTCAATCTTGAAGCATCCCAGACTTATTCAGCGGCCTATCGCGAATTGCTCGTTCTTTTGGACCGACGCTACGGAAAGAACCGTGATAGGGATTCAAAAGTGGTGACGGCGGAACTATCTGGCACGTATACGTTGTCCGACCTGAAACCTGAACTTCCCGATGCCCAGCCAAAGCCTGGTACCCTTCCCCAGGTCTAGTGGACTGCGGCACTTTTTAATTCAACCCACGTTCGGGCGGTCGCCCATGCACTCGCTTGGTCCGCCGGTTAGGGTCAGCGCGGCGGAGGCTGACAGCAAGTTTCCGATACGGACTTAGCCCGCAGGTTGTCTCTTCTTCCTGTCAGCGTGGGATGGACATTGCGCGGGATACGGCGTAGAGTCCGGGCACCATAGGAATTTCGATACGGAGGATTCAAAAATGAAATGCAAGATTCTGTGCGGTTTTGCAGTATTTGCCTTTGCCGCGGCGATGACCCCTGCGCAGACGAAACTCACTTCGTCCGGCAAGTGCGGCAAGCCCGACGTGCAGCAAAATATCGGTGCCGGTGACCAAATAGGCCATTCCTTCACGCTGGCGTCAGGAAAATGCGCGACGAAGGGAGAAGTGGGTGGCGCGGCGAGCAAAGAGGGTGCGTTTTCCGAGCACGGAGAAGTTTCAGAAGACCACAGTAAAGTCTCGGGCGTGTACGTGGAAACGTTTGACAGCGGCGACAAGATTTTCTACACCTACCAAGCCACTGGGACGATGAAAGATAGCGCATTTCAGGCAGGCGAGAATAAGTATCAGATTACAGGCGGCACCGGGAAGATGAAGGGCATTAAGGGGTCGGGCACCTGCAAGACCACCGGCACCGCCGATGGCGGGTTGGAGTACACCTGCACCGGAGAATACACAATCGCGGGAGCTGCGGCGGCGAAGTAGTAAGAGCGGGAAAAAGTTGACCTTGGGCAGCCTTATTGAGGCCATTGAAGAGGCGCTGAACAAGTCCGTGGTCCCGAAGTTGCAAGAAATCGTTGACGCGTTGCTACGCAATTGATCGCAGGTCGATTTGCTAGGTTATTCGAACCGCTTCACGCATGCCTGAAACATCGAGCCGTGCTTTTATTCTCTCGGGTTTTCCACTGGCGAGTATCGGCAGACGCCCTAACTGGGACGATCCTGTTTCTAGGGGCGTTTGATGCCACAATCTTTGTGCGCAGCGGTTACAAGATCGGTATGCAAGTGATCGACGACGCTCAATGGGAATCTGAAAGCGGAAGCCAGGACTGTTAAAAGTGGCAAGCGAAGAATAAACCCCAAGCTGGCAAATACCGCGAAATGTGATACTTCTAGCGCGGGGGCACTTCCGCGATCTGAACCGCACATCTTCCCGTATCTGACTTACAATAAAGCACTTGGCGGGCGACAACGCAACTCCTACAATTACGATTTTGATTTGTGCCTCCAAGCACAACCTAAGCCGCGACAGGGACTCAAGAAAGGTCGCAACTGAATCAGATCGCGCCGTCGAGCGTGCTCAGACATCTGGTTCGGGGTTACGAACGGTAGTGGCATCAGTAAGCCAGCGGAACCGCTAGCTGAAATCCATAAGGCCACGAAGAGTACAGGACTCAATTCCTGAACAAGCTGAAATCAACTAAGGCGCAGAACTGCGTCTGAATTTTGGTTTGTTTATGGATTTGTCTCAAGAAGTCGCAATGGGTTCTAGTCCAGCGGAACCATTGCAGGAAAAACCCGCTGACGATACCCTTCCCGGAGCGACACCGGCAAAGCGGAAACGAGGCAAGTCCTTGTCACGCAGAACTGGTCAAGACGGTCATATCGAAAAATCAGGAAGATGGTTTGTCGTGAGATTTTGGAAAGACATTCCGGGCCAAGAAGAGCGCATGCACGTTCGTCAACGTGTGTGTCCGATTTCCGGCCCCGGTTTGCTGTCCAAGAGCGAACGCAAACGGAAAGCGAGGGAAATCATCCAAGCGAGCGGTGCGGACTCCCCTGAGCATTTCAAGGAAGTTGTTAGCCAGGACACCGGGGTCACGTTCCGTGAGCAATCGGAAGTTTGGCTGCGCCAGTTGCAGAGTCGAAAGCGCAGGCCAATTCGGAAGGGCTACGCGGTCACAATCCAGGGAGCACTCGACAAATGGATTCTTCCTGCGATTGGGGAGATTCCACTAGCGAGCGTGGACAATTTATCTGTGAAGCCGCTCATCGAAAGGATGTCAGCAGCTGGGCTCAAGGCACGCACCGTGAACAAGTACATCGAGCACGTTAAGCAGGTCGTGGAATCCTTGAAAGGTCCAAACGGCGAACCCATCCACAACAGGAAATGGGACGCTGAAACAATGGACCTACCCGTCGTTGAGCACGCAGAACAGAAACGTCCATCGCTCAAGGCAAGCGCAATCTCAGCCCTCATCAAACAAAGCAGCGGTCAGGAGCAAGCGTTGTACGTCCTGCTCGCAGCGACAGGCATGAGAGTTTCGGAGGCTCTTGCTGTGGAGACTCGTCATTTCACGAACGACGGTTGCACGATCATCGTCGAACAGCAGGTGGAGAAGGATTCTGCCCAGGTCGTGAAATACCTCAAGACCGCCGCTGCCAAAAGGCACGTTGATTTGATCGCCGACATCGCAGAGTACCTGCAACGCTACACAGCCGGAAAAACTGGTCTGCTGTTCCATACGGCAAACTGCACACCGCATCTCTACGGGAACCTGGCTGACCGCTGGCTTACCCCACGCCTCGTCAAAATGAGATTGGATGAGGAAGGAATGGGCTGGCACTCATTCAAGCGATTCCGCAAAACATGGTTGCGCGGCCAACGCTGTCTTGAGGACATCAACAATTTCTGGATGGCACACAAACCACAAACCATGTCCGAACTGTATTCGCACCTCAACGAGGATATGCAATTGAGACTCGAAGAGGCTGCGCGAGTCGGCTACGGATTCGCACTTCCGGCTTCTAGTAATGCTTCAGTTGTACCGATTGTCCCGAAAGTGCACCAAAATAGTGCAGTGGAAATAGCAGCGTAAATGATTGGGAGAGCGGGAATTAAGTTGGTGGACGTGACCGGGATCGAACCGGTGACCCCCTGCTTGCAAAGCAGGTGCTCTCCCAGCTGAGCTACACGCCCGAATTGACTTAACCCTCTGTTCATTGTAACACTTAGGCTGCTTCCTTGTTGCCGACGTTACTAACAGTTTGTAGCCCATGTAGCCCAACTAAGGCCGCCGGTAGGTCAAAGCCCAGGCCGACTTCTTCCCGCGGGCAGCCGCGAAGAGAACGTGACGCTGACCACCGACAACGTACGGGACGCAGTTCACTTCCTCACGCTTCTTGGAGACGCTGGGCCGGCTCGGCATCACGCATCGACGCACGGCGTATCATCCCGGAAGGCAACAGCTACATCGAACGATTTCATCGCAGCTTGAAGGAAGAAGAAGTCTGGACCGCCGAGTATCGAAGCTTGGAGGAAGCGCGGGCCTCGATCGCTCGTTGGATCGAGGAATACAATCACGACCGGCCTCATCGCGGAGTCGGAAATCGTACTCCGCATGAAGCCTTCTTGGCTTTTGCAGTTGGCCTAAAAACCGAGGCCCTGAACGTCTAAATTAGCGGGGTGCCCTACAGTTCTTTACTTCTTGGTTGGTCGCACAGCGTGCAAGCGATTCCTCCAAGCTGTGGAATTCGTGTTCGGGTGCAATGTGGAGCAACTTGACCCAGTTCATCAATTTTTCAATCTTGGTGACGCAGGCTATAACGAGTTTGGCTTCCTCGGGCGTTGGTGTCGGCGCTAAGGCCCGGCCGAGAGACACTGAATCTGCCTTTGTGCACCGGAAACGAAACTCTCCGTCAGAATCGTGATTTTGCTGGGACTGTAATGATCCGGCGCAGCAAATTGCTCCAACCGAAATGCGCCTCCTTGGAGCAGCTTTGGAGCAACGAATAGGGTATCGTTCTGGTGGAATAGCGTTGTTAAGCGCAGCCTGAACAACGACTTAGATTTGACTCCTTCCCGTGCTTTGCAAGCAGGGGTCACCGGTTCGATCCCGGTCACGTCCACCAACTTAGTTCTCGCTCCTTCAACAGTTTACGCTGCGATTTCCCCTGCCCTATTTTGGTGCATTTTCGGTACACTCGGCACAACGGACACATTGTCAGAAGCCGGAAGAGCGAATCCGTTGCCGACGCGCTTGGCCTCATCGAAACGCAATGGCCGTTCCTCGTCGCGAAACAGGGGTTGAGAGTGGGATCGTAGATGTCCGCAATGATGAGTCCTTCGCGCAAATTGTCGAGCGAGGACACCCACCGAGTTGACGAAAGGCTTGCTCATGCAGCTCGGCCCAGACACGGGAACTCGACGCCAGACCAACAGCCGTACCGACTTGCGGCTGTAGCAGAGCGTCAGCAGGAACAGTCGGGTTCGTCGGTATTTGCCGCTTTGCGGTTCGCGCACGATCGTACCCGACCCGTATGTGTCCATCGACTTCTTCACGGTGCCCACGATCCGTTTTCAGGTCCTTTACGTCTTTCTCGCGCTGGTCCATGATCGTCGCCGCATTTTGCACTTCAATGTGACCGCCACCCGACCGCGGAGTGGGTTTTACAGCAACTCCGCGAGGCATTTCCCTTTGACCAACTCCCGCGCTACCTCCTGCGGGATCGCAATGCGATCTTGGGCAAAGACTTCCGAGAACAGTTGTTCGATGACCTAACGTGGTGGGGCAAGGCGCTGCAAACTGCTCGTCGGGCCGACGGTAACGTTCCCAATGGTCCATAATCCGTGAGAAGAAGCGGAGCTTAAGACGAACGTGCTTCTCACCGCATTTGGGTTGGCCTTGCTTGAACGCATTGCGTTGTTGTTGGACCAGCATGACGTTCGCGCGTCAATCACAACCAACGACGAGGATGCGCTCCGCATGCTCGGCATCGGCGGTCTCGATGCGGTGGCCATCGGCGGCGTAGAGCATTTGTCTCGCGCTCGGATTGTCGAAGCGGCGCAGAACGCGCGAATTTGCTTCTCTGAATAGTCAATGAGCGTGAAGAAGCCACAAGTAATGAACTTCAAATCCAAATCAAGAAACTGACGGATCGTGTTGAACTCATAGAATTGATCTACAGGTTTGGGGCCGCCTTGGACGAAAAGCGGCCCGAGGATCTGCGAACCATATTCACCGATCAGGCGGTGTTCGAGTTCTCAAGTAAACCAGATATAGGCGATCTGGAGTCCGCAATCGACAATGCCAGAATGATGGGCAAGCATTTTGCACGTACCCATCATGTCATGACCAATCCGATTGTCGAGCTCGACGGAGATACCGCCACGGTTCGGGCAAACCTGATCGCGACCCATGTTTACCGGGACGATGAGCCCGGGCTACATTACGAAGTTGGAATCGTATACCATTTTTTGTCGGTCAGAACGGCTCAGGGGTGGCGTTTCTCTCGCGTAAAGTTGAAGCAGATTTGGTCCAATGGCCACTCGGATGCTCTGCAAAGAGCGTGAAACCCGAAGAGGAATTGTCCCGGAGTTCGGAAGGCGACTTTAACCATCGCGCTTCGGCCCTCACCTGACAGAGAGCGTCGAAAACGGCGATATCGTCCGCGAGACTGTGGGCCGACGCGACTCATATCGGCAAGCTCGGCATCTAGCAGCGAGCGCCCATAGGGATTGGTTAAATCTCTGCCGAGTTACTCCCAAGGAGCTTCGCCAAGGTGGGTTGAACGCGCAAAACAAACGAAAGCAACCGTGCTCAAGGCTGACGGCGGTCACGGTCGGTTGAGCCGCCTCATTCTGTCCGTATCGCGCTCGGCGCGATGCGGGTGACGCGAGGAAAGCGACTGATCTTTCCGATTGCTCCGGTTGGACCGTCGCGTGATCCTTGCTTGTTTGCGCGCTCTTCACTGTTGCCTGCGGAGCCGTCATCCTTTCATATTTCTCGCTGCACGCGCTGCGATCAGTAACTTACGGATGCCGTAGATGCCTGGAATCATCGGCAGAATTGCCGTGTACATGCCAGGAAAGTAGTAATGTCCTGTAATGTGCATCCAGAAGTTTGGAAGGTTTTCCATGAGTTGGCCGCGCCCGACGATCGCCTGAACGGACGCGGCCACCGTGGGCTGCACATCTGGCTTAAGGACCGGGAAAATGAAGTGCGTAAACTCCGCTACGCCAGGACCGATGAGGATGAAGCACATGAGAAACCCAGCGATTGGAACGCTCCGGAAAAGCCCCAGCGCGGTTAGAGTGTAGAGCACGGGTCCGACGAAAACGAAAATCATCAGATACGAGTTCACACTCCAGCTGATGTTGAAGAGACGGCTCATGGCGGGCGCGAAACCGGTGAGATATTCCTCAATTAGGTGGACTTGGAGCCCAGCGACTGTGAACAAGAACGCCGGCAGGACAACCTCTGGCGGCAAGGGACGCCGGAGATACGTCAGGCTCCATAAGACAAAGGCAGCGGTGCCCGAACCGCCTACGATGATGACGGGAGGCCAGCCGATATACCGATAGCCAGCCAGCATGGCGACGATCAGAAAGGCACCCGCGACAGCCATGCTGGCGAGCCGCACGGATAGTCGGACTTCGTCCTGCTGCACTTGCTGCACGCGATGCGCCTCCTACGACGTTCAACCCCTTTGGGCTTATCCCGACCTGTCATTTGAACTGAGACATGATGCTTGCAACGTCAACATACTCTCTGACGAGATCTGGATTTTGAGTGCCTTCATTTCATATCTCTCTTGTCATGAGTGATTCCCAGGTCCAGAAAATTAGTCATGCGACTCATTTCAGTCTTCTTCTTTTGGGCTATGCACTGCCTCCCATTTGGTCACGGAGTGAATCTTCGCCGTTACCGGAAGCACAGACGAGGTCGGGCTTTCGGCCCGAACCATGTCGCCAAGGCGTAGCGGAGCTGCCTCTCTGCTTCAGCGTCTGCGTCCTGCGCCGAGGCGACCCACGCGACGTAGCCGTCCGGACGAATCAAAAAGGCATCAGCAGGGGCGGGCTGCTCTTCGCATCGGGCCACTACCACATCAACTCGATCGCTCCAACCGGCTGCGGCGTGGCGTAGGGCCGTCCGATCAGCGAGATCGAGCAGAACAGCGCGGCCACTGTGCATCAGCCGCGGAACGCGGGTCTTGCCCGCTGCGGTGGCCAGCGGAAGATCGGGCGCCCAATGGCCGAGCAAGGGGTGTGGGTCTCCGCCGCCAGCGTCCATTTCGTAGTGAACGTCGACACTCGTGATCATCTCGATGATCGTTCGGAAGACTTGCTCCTGCTTGAGCAATTCGCTCACAAGCTCTCGGAGCGCCGTAACGTGTTCGCCGGGCCTTGCGAGCGCGGTCGCTGCTCGCGTTGCCATGAGCACGCGCTTGCTTGCGCGCCTTGAGGTCGGATTCAGCAGCGGGAATTAGATTCGTCTTCATTTCACACTCCTCTTGTCATTCGCTTGGAATTCATATCTTGCTTTTCTCTACGTGCTGCGTGGTAAGTTTTCTCTTGGCAAATTAAATCATAAACAGCACGGCCAGAATCGCATCCCGGAACGTAGCCACACACCCACCAAGCGGCTAGGGGCCTCGAGCTCTTCACAACAACCTACGTAAAAACTAGTGTTTGCAAACATATGTTTGCAAGAGTATCATGCACGCTCGCAGGAAGTCGCGTCTTAATTGTTATTACAGGTAAGACTGGATGGTTGCGCCCACGCGACGGAGAATAGTTTTACGCGGTAGACGCACGGCAGAAGGCAATTTGAGAACATAACGAGTGTAGGCAATGCCAAGCATTTGGCTTGCTATTAAGGCTGCGCATTCATGCGATTTGCTCGGTGAGCATAGCCGTTTCACGAACGGTTCTAATTGTTGTTCGAAAATCTGCACCATGCGCTTCCTAGCCTCCGGGTGTGTCACCGCCGCCCGTAAAAGAGACGGAAGTTCGTCACCTGCCGCCTGGCCCTCCCATCGCTCGAGAAAATGATGAACGAGGGCGGTACCTAGCTTGTTTTTTGGCGTTTGTGTGATGGTTGGTGGCAATTGTAGGTCGAAAGTCACCGCAGCCGCGAACAGTCGTTCTTTGCTCCGAAAATAGCGGATAACCATAGAGGGATGTATGTCTGCGGCTCCCGCCACGCTACGAATTGTTGTGCGCTCGTACCCCCTGGAAGAGAAGAGGGTCTTAGCTGCTGCTAGGATGCGAGCGCGAGTCGTTCTCGATCGGGATCCGTTCTTTGTTTTGGCAGTCGTCTGTCTCACGGTGAGTATTCTATTCCGGAACTGGCATGAACACACACTCAAATACTCCAATGGAATAGAGGACTATTGCTTCTCGGAAGAGTGTGATTCTGGTTGCTGTGCGACCTAGCGCACTATGAAGGCGTTTCAGTTCGCCCTGACCGCCCGTGCGCGTGTGTCGCTGAATGTCCGGAAGGCGACTTGGCCAGCACCTGGGGTCGGTGAAAACAGAAGAGAGCGAAAAGATGATGCGGCTGGACGATGAAATGATTGCTGATCTTTTGCAATGGCGGTCCCAAATGTCTTGCACGGGAGACCAGGATTGGATCTCGCCAGCGGAAGTATGAAGGGTCGTCAACCACTTTGGCCGGAAGCTATCGAGCGGGGCTACATCCGACCGTGTCCCTTTTAGAATTAACGTCGCTCAGGAACTCCTTAGCGACTTGCATCTGCGACTCAAAAATGCGCGCTGGTCCTATCAGATGGAGGGCATGCTGGTTTATCTTCCCGACGAACGGGTGATGTTCATCGGAGATGTCATCATGCCCTACCTCGGGGCGCCGTTTGTTGAAGAAGGCGATCTGCATATTATTTGATGCGATCGATGTGATCGTGAGCAAGGATCCGAAGTACCTGTACATGGCCACGAGCCGCTTACGCGAAACTTTTCCTCCTCGCTAATTCTCAGCCATCTGGAAACGGATTTGACATGGTTGCGAGACCAGGTGCTCACAGCGATCCGTCGTGGCGACGATCAGGCGGCGAATCATCAGGCGAACCTCATCCCGCCGGATTTCCTGGCGACGCAACCCGATGCGTATGAACCTTATTACATCCTGCGCGAGCACGTGATCGACAGAGTCTACGATCAAAACGTTGGGTACTGGGAGCCGAGCCTGGAGGGTTTGGCTCATCCCAGCCGGACAGATCGTACGGAACTCCTCGTTAACTACTTGGGAGTTTCCGAAGCGCAGGTTCTGAAAGCAGCCGACCAACTTGCCGCAGACGGCAAATATGCAATGGCAGCGGAGCTGATCGCAACCGCTGAACCAAAGTTCCCCAACAGCGAAGCTCTGAAACGCACCAAGCGTTTCGCCTATCTGAAGCTGATGGAAAAGAATCAGAACACGGATCCGTTCAAATTCATCATCTATTCGAAAGGCCGGTGAACAGACGCCACGAATCAATGTCGAGAACGTTAAAGAAACACGAGACGCGCCACGATGAAACGGCCGGTTTGAAACATCTTCTGCACTCAGCGGCACATAGGCGAACCTACAAGCCGAGTGTGGGGAAAGAAACTAAGTGCATTCGATTGTGGCGATATGAGGGCGATGGCGTCGGCAAAGGTACCGTGGAAGAGTTTCTCTGCGACGGCGCAGCCATTGGTATAAATTAGACCCGAACTTCGCACAGGAGGAACACATATCCATGCAGGACCCAAAGGGCACGGAGACGAATGAAGCGAGTTCATTCTCTG
>OBLW0100004137.1_pt1 | contig 11131 bp, 7 predicted proteins | sample 1520161 | NCBI WGS metagenome assembly OBLW01 (sample SAMEA3539309, study PRJEB22396) | soil metagenome | biome: tundra; feature: field; material: soil | place: USA | collected 2010-05 | depth 0.15 m
AACGCGGCCAAATCCTTGTTGCTCATCTTGCCCTTGACCACACGCACGTCGGGCCTGATCGTCACCTGTATGAGGTCACGCCCGCCGAAGCTATCGCGGTCGGGCGAGACGCCCACCCAGACCTCGCGGCGCAAACCAATGCTGGGCCGAACCCAGACGAAGAACGGCAAGCCGGTTAGGTGGGGTCCGAGATCGGTGAATTCGAAGAGGTCCTCGTCGGTGTCGTCCTCTAACGCTTCGTCCGGTTCCTTTTTGCGGCGAGTCTTGGAAGTCTTCATGGTGTTTCCGCCGACTATCGCAACACGTCGATAATCCCGGCGTCAAATGGGTTGTAGCCGAAGGCCCAGCTCGCGTCTCTGGTCAGTGGGCCGCCACCGGTGGCAGCCGGGCAACGGCGCGGCGAGCGAGGGCTGTCCCAGGAGCGCCTGGTGGAGTTGGCGGGCATTCACAGGACGTACCTGCGCGGGATTGAGACCGCTCGCCGGAACCCGTCCTACAAGGATCTGTTCCGGTTGGCACGGGCGTTGGGCGTCTCGCTCGCCCAGATGTTTGAGACCGTCGGCTAGCGCGCCTTCCGGGCCAGTGTACGATAAGAAGGTTTCACGGCCCTGATCGCCCTGATCCCCTACAAGCACGCGCCACATTCAAAGCCGATATACTATTACGGGCTAAAGGAGGCCCTCAGAACATGCTGGGTGAACAGATTGGGGAGGAGACCGGCAAAGTGACCGGTTTCCGCGTGGTGGATGCTGCAGGACCCAAAGTGGAAGTTTCGTTTCAAGCTACCGGCAAGATTTTGGGACACGACTACCGGGGCCGCGCGTCGTACTGGTCCCAGATGCAACCGGGCGGGTTTCTCTACGGGGAGGGTCAAGGCATGTACATGGCTGCGGACGGCATGGCCGTGTGGAAAGGCCAGGGAACCGGAAAACTCAAACCGGGCGGCGGTGCAAGCTATCGCGGTGCAATTCATTTCTCGGACGCCAAGGGAAGCCTGGCGAAACTGGCCGGCATGGTAGGGGTGTTCGAGCACGACACCGACGCAAATGACAACCTGGTGTCGAAAGTTTGGGAATGGAAATAGGGAAGGCAGCCGGCCGTTCCCGGCCAGAAACGGTGGCCGAATGGCGCCACCGCAAGGCCGGTGAGCTGAACCTCGACTTTGCGGCCGGGCTCATCGGGTTCTATCCTCCTGTCTTACCCGACTTTCTGCAAACCGCGCGCCCTGCGGCGAGCCGCTGGAGCCCGCGATCGTGCTCGAAGACATCCTATCGGTGAGACGGATCGAGTTGCGCGAAGCCGGTAAACAGCCTGTCCACGACCGTACTCACTGAGCAGCAGGGTTTCTTCTATCCTCCCTGTCTTTACCCCGAGTTTCCAGCGAAACCGCCGACGCGGCGCCCCTGGAATGCGTGCCCAGCGACCTGCCGGAAGCAGCGCAGAAACCGGCGCGCGCACCGTGTAGCGAGCCGCTGAAGCCCGCGATCACGCTCGAAGATGTGCAGGCCGCGGAAACGCCCTTGGAGAAGATCAGGTGCGGTGTGTTGATCGTGCCCAAGGTACCCGGCCCGCGGTCGGCGGCCCAATGGAAGAGAAGGCGGTTTCACGGCCCCTATCTTGCCGGCGCGCCGTGCAAGCGGATAGTTCGACGACACGGGACGCTGGGAGTGATCCCCGAAAACTGGCTCAACTTCCGTATAGCCGACCACTCGGGCGCTATCCCGCCAACCCACTAGAATTGAAACCGTTAACGGCATCTCCCGCCGTTAGCCGCGAGTGACGTTACTTGCCTGCCGCCGCACGCCGCCGCAGTTCGTCGAAGAAGTTCAGCAGAAACGTCAGGTGCGTGGGCGGCTTGTCGCCGCCCGCATCATTGTCCGCGAGGAACGCCGCGAGGCGCTTGCCGTCCGGCGCCAGATCGTAGTTGGAATAGACAATACTCCGCAAGCGAACCTCTGTCCACACCCGCGCCTTCCCCGCCGCGAACGAGTCACCCTTGGCGGTGTAGCTTGTGGCCATCACGCGCTGGTCCGGGGTTTCAAAAAGCAGTTCACGCCCGTCGCGGGACCACAGCGGGAAGAGGCCTCCGCCCGTCGAAACCTGCCAGCGTCCTCCCGGCCCGGGGAACGACCGCACGTATACCTCGTTGATCCCCGACTCATTCGACACGTACGCCAGCCACCGCCCGTCAGGCGAAAACGCCGGGAAGACTTCCATGAATGGCGTTCCCAGGAACAGCTCCGCTTTCCCGAGCTTAGGGTGGCCGGAATCGCCCTCAATCGGCGCTGTGAAAATGTCCTGGCTGCCGCCGTTCCCAGTCTGGTGAAACGCCAGGCGCTTTCCGTCCGGCGAAAACGAATACGGTGTTTCTAGAGGCTTGCCCTCGGTCAGACGCTGCGCCTCGCCCGATCCGTCCGAGCGGATCCAGTACAACCCGGGGGCGGCAGAGTTGACGGACTGGAACACGATGATCCTCCCATCGGGAGTCCACACCGGCCAGCGATTCGAGCCCGCGCGGAAGCTCAGCCGCGAGGGAGTGTCCCGGTCCAGATCCTTCACCCAGATGTCCCCGCCCTGGCCGCTGGTGGTGACAAACGCTAGCCGCTTGCCGTCGGGCGAAAAGCGCGGCGTGAGGTATACGCCGAGCGGCGCGTGCAGCGGCTGCGTCTTGCCCGAGCTATCCACCCAGGAAATCGACCACCCCGTTAGTGTTTCCTTCCCGGCAAGGTAGACGAACGTCCCGGACCCGTTGGGCGAATAGGCAAACGCAAAATCGCCGCCCGCTGTCACGGTGCTGCTGACGTCCTCCAGAATCGGCGCGGGCGTGCCGGTGGCGGCCAGGCGGCCAAGGTCGAAGGGCACGGCGAACAGCGTGGTCTGGTGCAGGTAGACCAGGTGGCCGGTCCCAGTTGATGTGGGGAGGTAGCGGGGGGAAAAGCCCCCGCGCGCGACGGTCTTCCGCTCGCCGGTCTTGAGCGAGATCACGTCGATGTTCGCGTCGTCGTAGCCACCTCTTCCTGCGGTGCCCGCGGTGAACAAGATCGCCTGGCTGCCCGGCAGAACCTGCGGCCAGCGGTGGGTCGATTCGCCGGATTTGAACTTCGTCACCGGCACGGGCGTCCCGCCGGCGGAAGGGACCTGTACGAGGACACCAGTATTATTCAGCGCCGCGATGATATTACCATCGTCGCCCCAGCTTGCACCCCGGCCAAGGGACGCGTCGCACAGCGTGACCGCGGCACCGCCTTCCACCGCAATCTTCTTAAGCTTGCCATCGGCGAAGAACCCGATCCAATCGCCCGCCGGAGAAAAGAACGGGAACGCGGCGTTGTCCGTACCCGCCAGCGGCGAGACCTGGCTCTGATTCAGCAGGCGCGTGTAGAGATGCACCTTGCCGTCCGCGCCGCGCAGCGTGAGAGCCAGGCGAGCGCCGTCGGCCGAAACAGCCAGCATGTTTCCACCGCCAGCGCCGACCCCGGCCCCTGCCAGCGGCATGTCGGGCACGATCTCCGCGTTCAGGCGAATCAGCGGTCGCAACGGCGCCGGCCGCGTGGTGCGGTAGAGCAGAACGCCGGCGACGATCAGCGCGACTGTCGAAACTCCCGCCACGGCCCACGCCACCCAACCGAGCCGTGACCGTGAGGGAGCGGTCATCGCAGTCGCGGGTTCCTCCATCGGACCGCTCAGCGCGATCCTCGCCTCGCCGATGGCTTGCAATCGCTGCATCGGATCTTTGTTCAAACAACGCTCGATCAGCCGGCGGACCACAGACGGCGTCGATGCGGGCAGGCGGTCGAGCTTAGGTTCCTCCTTGAGCGCCGAAGCCATGATTTCGGCGGCCGTGTCTCCGGTGAACAGTTGTTTTCCGGTCAGCATCTCAAACAACACCACGCCGAAAGCCCAGATGTCGGCGTGGCGATCCACCGTCTTACCCTTGGCCTGCTCCGGCGCCATATAAGCCGCGGTGCCCAGGATCATCCCCATCTGCGTCGCCCGCATGGACAGCGTGGGAGACATGGTGGGGCTGTTTGCGGCAGAACCGGAAGCGGCGTCGCTTTCGCCGGTGAGCGCCTTGGCCAGGCCGAAATCCAGAACCTTGACCGTTCCTTCCGGCGTGATTTTCACGTTGGCGGGTTTGAGGTCGCGATGGATCACGCCGCGATCGTGGGCGTATTCGAGAGCCTCGGCGATCTGCTGAGCGATGGGAATCGCTTCTTCGAGCGGGATCGGGCCGGCCGCGATGCGATCGGCCAGCGTGGGACCTTCGATCAACGCGAGCACGAGCGCCCGCGTGCCGTTGCTCTCTTCGAGTCCATAGATGGCGCCGATGTTGGGATGGTCGAGCGACGCCAGCAGCCGGGCTTCGCGCTCGAAGCGGGCCATGCGCTCCGGGTCGAACGCAAGCGCGGCGGGAAGTACTTTGATCGCCACGTCGCGCTTCAGCCGCCTGTCGCCTGCCCGATAGACCTCGCCCATCCCGCCCTGGCCGAGCAGGGAGAGAACCTCGTAGTGACCAATCTTGTCGCCCGCGGACAACGGCATATGAGTATGAACAAGTCTACCGCCGTGCATCAGAAAATGGGGTCAAGTCCTGGGTTACGCGCTACACGGAGAATGCTGCGCGACAACGGCGGTAGTCCGCAGCTTTGTACGGATCGCCGACCATCCGGCCAAGGCTTGCAAGTAGCTTCGACTGCCCCGCGGCGCCCCGGCGAGCTGCGTTTGAGCCGCTGCGTTCGAGTCTCCGGACCGCTGGGGCACCATCTCGAGGTGAGGGTTTACCGGGCGGGCTTGCCCAACTTGTCGTCCAGCCACGACAGAACCTCGCGGATGGTCTCGTTGCGTACCTCAGGGGCGGTCACCCAATGTCCGGATGCCACTTGGGCGTACCGCTTGTTGGCACGCGCGGCTCCCCATCGCTCGAACATCGGCTGCTGAGACGTCTCTGGCGGCAGAATTGTGTCATATGCGCCGTTCACCATCAGAATGGGAATCCTGACGCGACCCAGGAAGTTGGCCGCATTGATCTCCGGCAGGGCCCCGAACATCGACGCCATGCCTCCGGAGAGCAGCACGGCCGTGCGCACCCGGTTCTCCGAGGCGAGCAGTATCGGGGCCACCTCGCCGCCCCAACTCTGGCCCAGGTACGCCACCTTCTGCATGTCGATGTCGTTGCGGGTTTCCAGGTAGTCCAGCGACCTGCCGAGGTCCTTGCTGTCGTCAATCGTCCCGTCTCTTACCCAAATGGGATCATCTATCGATCCCGGCACGAATCGTTCCCACGTGCCTTTGTAAACGGGATACAGCATCGCCCTTCCACTGCGCAGGATGTAAGTCTCCGGCTGAATATCGTCCGACCGTCCGCGCCGGCTTGCCGACGCGCTGGGAAAGAACACAACGCATTGATAAGGAGCTCTCGCCTGTTTGGGCAGGAAGAGGTGGGCGACCACCTTTTCCGAACCGTAAGCCGCGCGGAACTCGATCTTCTCGCGCCGCCAGGAGTCAGAGCTGTCGTCCCGCGCCTTCGTCTCCGCGGCGAGCGGGGTCTTCTCATACTGGTAAAGCCTGCGATATACCTGGAACGCATCGTCGCCGGCGGCAGGGGCCGTGACGTAATTCGGAGGAGCATACGGAGCCAGAGGCGCCGTCAGTTTGCCTGCGGCGCCATCATTGGCCTTGTACTTCATGCAGCGAAAACCATTCGTACGGGACCGGTCCAGCGGCGGGGCCGTTTCGCCCCGTGTCAGCATATAATTCGGATCGGCATAGGACCCGCCAAGAATGAACCGCTTGCCGTCGCTTTCGTTCCAGCACCACTCCCGTGCGTTGCCGCCCATGTCGAAAGCCCCAAAAGGCCCGATCGCGCCCGAGCGCCCCACCGGCCACAAACCGGCGCTGGCGAAGTTACTGAGCGGAACCTGATAAGCACTTTCATTCGGATTTGCTCCCGCCTGCACCCAGTGGTAAACCGTCGGCAGGCTTTTACCTGCAAACTCGGCGTATGCCGCTGCTTCATACCAACTGATTCCGGTGACGGGTTGGTCTGCCGTACCCTCGGCATAGGAACCCGCCTCCCACGTGGCTGGTCCCGGCTGCCCCGTCGCATCGACCAACATCTTCATGGCCTCCTCCCACCGAGTCGCGCGCCCGTCTCTAACGATGGGAACCTTCCAGTATCCCTGCCTGGCATACCCCCCGTTCGCAACGAACTCGCGAAACTGGCGGTTGCTTACCTCGAAACGATCCAGGTAGAACTCCGGCAACTGGGATACCCTTAGGCTGCCGATCCCGCGGAGGTCCGCACGCAAGGGAAGCGTGCGCACCAGCGCCATCCCCGGCGGCGCCGAGCCTGTGGCCTCCAGCTTATACCGGTATGCATCGCTCGATGCGCCGATCTCAAAAGACTCGTATCCTTGTTTACTCAGCCGCAGCCGCAGTGCGCCCATGGGCAGCCTGCGGTCCTTGATGGGCGTGGTGCCGAGCGCCGTCCAACTCGCGGTCCGGTCAAGGTAGGGCTTCCATTCCACCAGCGCTGTCGCCGGTTCGGAATCCACCGAGAGGTTTCGGGCGACCTCCGGCCAGAGAGCGGCGACCGCAGGATCCTGCGGTAAAATGTGAGCCGCCTCTTCCGCTAGGCGGAACGCGGCGGCATATCGGCCCTGCTCGGCCAGGGAGCGCGCCTGAGCGACCGCCTCAAACCGCGCCCACTGACGCTTGTACGAACGGTAGGTCATCGTGCCCAGGATGACGCCCGCCACACACACCGCCGCCGCCGATACCGCGATGCGTTTCGCCCGCTGGCCGGCCATGCGCTCGCCGCTCTGAAACCGCTCCAGGTCACGCAGCAATTCATCCGCCGAGGAGTAGCGGGCCTCACGATTCTTTTCAAGGCACCGGTTCACGATGCGTTCGAGTTTCCGCGGGATGCCGTCCAGGCGCGGCGTCTGACTATACCGGATCGCGTCGAGAACCGCAGACGTGCTGCCGCCGCGAAACGGCCGCTCCCCGGCCACCATTTCATAGAGCGTCACGCCCAACGACCACAAATCCGTGCGGGTGTCCACTTGCCGTCCGTCCGCCTGTTCGGGCGACATGTAAGCTACCGTGCCCGGAGTCCCGCTTCCCATCGTTTGCGTAATCTCCTGATCGAACGCGAGCTTCGCCAGGCCGAAGTCCAGAATTTTCACGGTCCCCTCGGTGGTGACCATGATGTTCGCGGGCTTGATATCGCGGTGGATGATTCCCCGTTTGTGCGCACTCAGCAGGCCCCGCGCTGCCTGGTCCGCCATGGCCGCCGCTTCAGCCGGCGGCAGCTTACCGTCGGCAATCCGCTCCTTCAACGTCTGTCCCTCATAAAGGCTCATGACGATGAACATCTCACCGCTTTCCGTTTCGCTGATCTCGTGAATGGTGCAGATATGAGGGCTATCCAAACCCGAAGCCGCTTTAGCCTCCACCAGGAAGCGGGCCTTTGCCTGTGCGCTTGCCGCGATGTCCGGGCCGAGAAATTTCAGGGCGACCAGGCGATCCAGGACTTCGTCGTGGGCCCGATAAACGACGCCCATCCCCCCGGCGCCCAGTTTCCCCACCAGCATGTACTGACGAATCTTCTTCCCGATCATGTCGCGCCTCTTCAGAGGGAGTCTATCAGAGCTGATGCAAGTCTGAGAATGCAGTTGCGCAATCGACGTGATCGGTCATCTCGGCTACGAGGCCTGTGTGGGACCCAATAGCCAGGCTCCGAGCGGTTTACGCGCCATCCGGAAGTTAACGGGCTTCCGTAATCGATCCTCCCGCACGCCGTGGTGTTCACCAGCGCCCGCCCAGTTGACCGAAAGTGGGCTTCTCTTCCATTGGGCCACCGATGGTGACCCCGCCGGCCCCTATCCGAAACGCCGGTTTTCTGCCCAGCGCCCTCTTTGCCCGTGATATGATCGCTCAGTCTGATCGAGGGGCGTTGCTGTCTGGGTCGATCAGCGATCTCCTTTTTCCCATCAGACTGATGCCGTAACGGGGCCATCTCTGGGATCGGACAGCTTTTTCAACCGCAACCAACTACAACGGAGAGATTGAAACATGCGAACCCTCGTGGGTAAGACATTCGTCGCCTTGGCAATAACCGCTGTCGCAGCTTTCGGCGCTGACAACTCCATCGGAACATGGAAGCTCAACGTCGAAAAATCGAAGTACACTCCCGGACCATTTCCGGTCAAATCCCTGACGACGGTTCGGGAGTCAATTAGTGGTGGCGTGAAGATGACCAATACCGGAGCGCGGACTGACGGCACGCCGATCAACGCATCCGTCACCTTGAAATACGACGGCACGGCCGTTGCAGTGACAGGCACGGGCGCCCCTTATGACACGGTCGCCGTCAAGCAGGTCGATGCCAACACGTTCACCAGCGAGACCAAGAAGAATACTGGGCCGTATCACGGCACAGGTCGGACCGTGATCTCAAAGGATGGCAAGACGATGACCACGACGACCAAAGGCACCGATGGCGACGGCAAGCCATTCACGTCCACTCTGGTCTACGACAAGTAGTAGATACGCCACACCTACGGGGCATTCCAGTTGCGCTGGGAAGCCCCGTGGCAGTCCAAAGAGCGCGCCAGAAGGCGAACTTGCGTTCATTTGAAACGAAACTCGGAGCCGACCGGCCGCTGCACCGAAACCTGCGCTTTTACTTTGTGATGACCTCGACCAGCCTCACAGTATCGACTCGAGGCCGGTCCCGGATTTCAGAGAGCCGGTTCAGGCGTGCTGACATATCCGTCTCGGGATGCACTTTGTTCCAGAGCGCCCGGTCGGAATCCCCTTGCCCAGAGCGGCCCAACTCGGAAAGATATCAACCGTCATAGCGTTGTAAGGCAAGCTCGCGCCGCCGGGCATGGCTAGCGAGGCAAGACGCCAAGCCGTGCCATATTCCTTGGACGCCGCCTCGGCGAGTTGCTTCCAGCCGGTCGATTCCAGGGTCGCCCACTCTCCTCCCATACCCGGATGGATCTTGTCGTAATTAATGCGGGCGTAGCCGCCCTTTTGTGGCGTCCCGACCCTCTCACGGTACACCCAGGTATCCACTCCGACCAGATTGGAAAGCTCGTCTCTTTTGGCGAGCATCGCCTCGCGGCTGATGGAGATCCCAGCCTTCTTCATGTCCGCGGCGGTCTGCTCCGCGCTCGGCGCCTCCGGCGGGAAGCCGTTGTAGCCGGCCACGATATGGTAGTCGCAGCGGGCCGCCCTGCCTACCGGCGCCACGGCTTCCGCGATCGTATACGAGGCGATAATGCCTGCGTCCACGCGGACCTTGGCAAGCTTCACGGTGACTTCCTGAAGGTACGCGGCGTACTCTCGCGCCTTTCCTTCTTTGACTTTGACGCAAGTGTCGCGGCCGAAGAATGGCTGAGCTTGCGTTTGGCTGGAGGCCATGGAACAGCAGAGAATGCCCAGCGTGAGCACACCGGAGAATCTGGCGTATGGATTCATAACCCCTCTCTTTCACGGATCCCGCCATTTGGGGCGGGCAACTTGGCCGGGATGTCCGACTTGGCTCCCAGCGTCTGTGTACTATATCACAAGCCGCATCACAAGCCACTCACTTCTGACACTTTCTGACACTTTCACAACTTTTGATCCTCTGAGGTGCAGTTCTTCTTCCTTAGAAGCCTGGCTTTGGCGCAACCAAGCTCCGATTTCGCCTGCCGCAAAAACTCAAAGCCGGAAAAACCGGCTTTTCAGACTGATACCGCGGGACCGCTTGCCGCAGTCTGAAGGCACGATTCGGGGGCAAACGCCGGCGTCCGCGAATCAACCTATCCGGAACAGTGGTATCCTTCTCCCACCATGCGTCTACTACCCACCCCTGGAGGTGTCCGATGGAGCAGCTGATCGATACGATGTTGCGCGCGTTTGAAACCGGCAAGATGACCCGGCGGGAGCTTGTGCGTACCCTGGGAGCGCTTCCTGCGGTGGCACTTCCCGCCGCCGGCCAGCTCGCCACTGTGCCCTCTCACACGCCGTTCAGAGGCGCGTCAATCAACCACGTAATCATCAGGGTGAGTGATTTGAAAAAGGGGACTGAGTTTTATCAAAAGCTGCTGGGGATGCGACTGATGCCGCAAAGTGGCGGCGACAGCAACTACCTAGAACTTGGGTCGAGCCAGAGCTTTCTGTGTATAACCCAGGCGGACCAAGGGAAGCCCGCCAGTATCGATCACTTTTGCATCGGCATCCAGAACTTTGATGCGGACAAAGTGATGGATGCCCTGCAGCAGCAAAAACTGGAAACGCCGGCGGACGAGACAGGCCAGGTTTATGTCGACCCCGATGGTCTGCGCGTACAGCTTTCGTCCACCAAATACAACGGGGATGGCAGAGGCTGACAAACCGGACAAGCGCCGGAAAGAGGATTCGACCCGCCTGCCCCGGCCGCCACCTGGGGCACAGTGGCCGCGTAGTGGGCGTCGCGCAGAATCGCGTTGTTCCTTCAAGCGCCGAGGATTTGGTCCTGGATCACGGGCGCATCCGGAAGTTGACGGGCTCCCATAATTGATCCCACCGCACGACGAAATGTTAACCAGCGCCCATCCACTTGACCGAAAGTGGGCTTTCCTTCCCTTGGGCTGTTCAGCAACACGCCCCCGTCAATCGTGCGCGTAGGCGACTGTTGCGTCGGTGCACACCAGCGCGAGTCCTGGACGAGCAAGCTCAGTCACGATCAGACCCTCTCAACCATTTCGCGGAGTTCCTTGCTCGCTTTGAAAAACGGAATTCTCTTCGGTGGCACCTCGACCTGAGCGCCGGTCTTTGGATTGCGCGCGATACGCGCATTCCTCTGGCGCGTGTTGAAGATGCCGAATCCCCGAATCTCCACCTTGTTGCCGGATCGCAATGCACGGACGATGCTGTCCAATATCGTGCAGACGACGATGTCAGCCTCCTTCAAGGGCAGCCCAATGACCTGGTGAACCTCCTCGGTCAGTTCGGCCCTCGTCAACCTCGCCAGCGTCCGTTCCATCAACAACAGAGAATACCACGGGGTATTTCACGCCCCGAAACACGCCATGGCGTGGCGTCGGGAACAAGAGGATCAGCATCACTACTCCAGCCCGATCTTATCGTTGACGGC
>OBLW0100004138.1_pt1 | contig 11128 bp, 8 predicted proteins | sample 1520161 | NCBI WGS metagenome assembly OBLW01 (sample SAMEA3539309, study PRJEB22396) | soil metagenome | biome: tundra; feature: field; material: soil | place: USA | collected 2010-05 | depth 0.15 m
GCAGGTGCGTCTCAGGAAACCCTTCCAATAAATACAGGGAGAGGTGTGTTTTCCCCTGACAAGTCCTTATCATGGAGGTCTCCGCCAAGAAACCGGCCGGCCAGAGGGTGGCCGCTTCCGCGACGGGCCGTACGACTACCACGACTTCAACCTCAGACTCGGGCAGATCGGTCGCGATGTGGAGATCCAGCGTACCGTCGGGGTTGAGGCGAGTTTTGATTCGGATGGTTAACATGGGCACCGCTTTTTCACCATCATGGCAGAAGGGCTGCATCGGGTGCGCGACATAGAAATGGGGGACTTTCGAATACATGCTCGTGGAACAAATCTGAGCGTGCGCTGTACTTGCGGTGAACCGGCCAGTAGTGGAGCGGGCACCCTGGCCGGCCTTCGGCCGGAGGCCGACGAGGGCGTCGGCCGCGGACCAGGGGGTCCGCCCCACTGTCAAGCGCGCGGCCCGGCCTAATCGTAATCCCGCGGCCACTGCGGTTTTGTGAAGAGGCCGCCATCCACCAAGATGGTCTGGCCGGTGATGAAACTGGCCGCGTCGCCGGCCAGGAACGCCACGGCGTGCGCTACATCTTCGGTTGTGCCGATGCGTCCGAGAGGCGTCATATCGCCCCACGTCGCGCGGTAGTCGCCGGTCTCCTGTTTGGTGCGCTCGATTTCGATGGCGCCGGGCGCGACGCAGTTCACGGTGATATTGTATGGGCCCAGCTCCACGGCGGCGACTTTGGTGAACATCTCGATGCCGCCCTTGCTGGCGGTGTAATTCACCAGCTTCGGAAAGGGATATTTGTTGCAGCCCGACCCGATGTTGATAATGCGCCCTCCGCCGTGCTGCCGCATGTGCCGTCCGGCGCGCTGCGTGCATAGGAAACAACCCTTGAGGTTGGTGGCGATGACGCGGTCCCACTCACTTTCCTCCAGGTCCAGCAGCGGTTTGAAGGTTTGAATGCCGGCATTGTTTACATGGACGTGCAGACGCTCGAAGCGGCGGTAAACCTCCTCGAACATCGCGTCGACATCGGCGGCTCGCCCGACATCGGCGTGGATAGGAAATGCGCGGCGGCCCATGCCTTCGATGGCCGCGACGGTGGCTTCGGCCCCGGCCCGGTCCGAATGGTAGTTCACCGCGATATCGCATCCCAGACGCGCCAGTTCCAGCGCGATCCCTTTTCCGATTCCCTTACTTGCCCCGGTGATCAGGGCTGTCTTGCCTTCGAAATCGATTGGCATGGTTACGCTCCCTTTAACCCCTATTCGATCGTCACGGGAATGGTGACGGTGGAATGGTCGCCGCTGACGGTGTAAGCGGTTATCGTCAGGCGAATTCCGTTCAAATCCAGCCCGGCGCTTTTGGCGCCGGAGGGCACGCTCAGAGTGACTTTCGCAGTCTGGTTCTCTCCACCGCTGAAATCGACCACGGAAGGGTTGAGGGGACTTCCGCTGTCGATTGTGCAGGGCATGTTCAACGTCCCTCCGGCGCAAGCCAGGTAGACGCGCCCGGTATCGCCATTGGCGTGGAGCGCGATGGTGGCGCTGCCGGCCGTGCCCGTCTTCACCTGGAGCGGCGCCGCCGTCATATCGGGGGCTTTCACCGGGGCGGCCTTATACACGCGCACGTAATCCACCAGCATGGTAGCGGGACTCGGCGTGTTGGCGTCCGGGGGGCCGGGCCATCCACCGCCCACGGCGAGATTGAGGAGGAAGTAGAAGCGGTTGGGGTCGTTGAACACCCACCGCCCGTCGGTGGGAACGTCGTTGGCGGTGCGAATGAAGTAGGGTGAGCGCCAATCATCCAGGTAGACCTGGATCATGAACGGCGACCAGATCTCTCCGTACACATGGCAGGCCGGATCGTCTACCCTGCCTCCATTCGGCAGAGTGACATCGGCGCCCAAGCTGAAAAGGCGACGCTGGCCGGTTGTGAGGGCGCCGTGAATCGTAGTCTCGACGACGGTAGGCCCAAGCCCTCCAGGCTGTCCCATCTTGGGGACGTTTTCCATGATGTCCATTTCGCCGGAAAAGCCCGGTCCAACGGTCCCCAGCAACCAGAAAGCCGGCCACAGGCCCGGGCCGGTGGGAAGCCTCATGCACGATTCCAGGCGGCCGTACTGAAAATCCTGGATTCCCAGTGTCTTGAGGCGCGCGGAGGTCCAGGTTCCGGTGGGAGCGGGGTCGAGACTGGTTCGGAGAGCCTGGATCACCAGGTTCCCTTGGCCGTCCTGGAAGACATTGGGCTTGTCGGCCTGGCAGGGGGCGTCCATTCCGGGACGGCAGTACGTCTCCAACTCGCGGTTGCCCCATTTGCCCGCGCCGAAATCGTAGACCCACTTGGCAGGGTCGGGGGGTGCGCCGGCGGAGGTAGCGTTGAACTCGTCGTTCCAGACGGGGTCGCCCCAGGTTTGCGCGTGGCCGTGGCCGGCCAGCGCGAACCACGCGACGGCTATCGCAACCCCACAATTCCGCATTTGTCCGATCATAGCGCGGGGGCGAGGCGCCGCTTGCATTCGTCGAGCATCGCAGCGGTGCGGGTGGCGCCGGACCTCGATACGCCGATGGAGCGCACTTCGAGCAGGGCGTCCAGCGTGCGGACGCCGCCGGCGGCCTTGATGCGCACGTTCGGAGGCGAGTGCCGGCGCATCAGCTTGAGGTCCTCGATGGTGGCGCCGCCGCTGCCGTAGCCGGTTGAGGTCTTTACGAAATCGGCGCCGAGCTCCGCGCAGATCTCACACAGCCGGATTTTGTGGGCGTCCTGCAGGTAGCAGTTTTCGAAGATGACCTTTACGATCGCGCCGGCCGCGTGCGCGGTTTCGGTCACGGCCTGAATGTCGGCGCGCACGAAGGCCCAGTCGAGGCTGAGGACTTTGCCGATATTCACGACCATGTCCAGCTCCGTGGCGCCATCGTCGAGCGCCTGCCGCGCTTCGGCGAGCTTGACGGCCGTTTTGTGCCCCCCGTGCGGGAAACCGATGACGGTACTGGCCGCCACGGCGCTGCCCGCCAGCAGCTCCGCGCACCGGCCGGCGTAGTATGGCTTGACGCAGGCCGAGGCGACATCGTACTCGCGCGCGAGACGGCATCCGGCTTCCAACTCCGCGTCGGTCATGACGGGGTTGAGCAGGGAATGGTCGATCATTTTGGAAATATCGAGGTAGGTGTAGTCCATGGGGTGGCCGATCTCTGTTATAGCATCCGCGCCGGGTCAAGCGGAATAGACGGCGGCTACTTCATAATCCAAAACTTTGGGGACGGTGAACTCGAGCACGCCGCCGGTTACCCGGAACGCGAGGTTGGTTTCGGCCCTCAGGAGCTCCACCCGAGTGACTCGGGCGGCTGCGGGGAGCTTCATTCTGACCTTCTGCGCGCCGATGGGGTAGAACGCCCTGATCCAGCCCCGGTGCATGGCGGGATTCGTATAGTTCAGGAGGTGGACCGCGAATCCGGCTTGGGTTTCCCAGGCGAAAGCCTCGATGACGCCGTCTCCCTCGACGGAGACCGGCGGATCGGCTCCCGCAACCCAACGGATGGAGTTGCGTAGAAGGCGGCTGAGATCGGTATGGCCGGAACGCCACATGGTGCGCTCGATATCGCCGGGGAACCAGACCAGGCGGCTCCGGCCTTTTTCGCGCAGGAACACGGCCGGTTCGTCCGTACGGGGCTGAGGCGGATAGGACAATTCGGGGGGATAAGCCACGAAGCCGGGAATGACGGTGAGGACGGGGCCGGCTCCGTGATCGACGGGCGCGATGGGCAGGCGGTATTCGGCGCCGGGGAGCCAGGTGGTGTTGGTGAAGCCGTCGAGGATGGCGTGCGGCTTTTCGATGCGCGCATAGAAGGCATTGCCGGTTGTGCCCACCACGTCGCCCGCCTTGCGGATGCCGAAGACCTCGGCGAGGCCGAAATCCGCGCGGCGCTCGTTGCGCTCGTTGTACATGCTGGTTTCAAAGGTGGCCAGGAGGGAACCGCCGGAATCCACGTAGGCGCGCAGTTGCCGGCACTGCTCATCGCTCAATAGAGCGGTGTTGGGCAAGATGAGGGCCGAGTACTTCTTCAGGTCTTCCGGCGCAAGGCTGTCTTCATGGACGAAGTCGAACAGGAAGCGGCCTTCGAGCAGGGCGTAGTACATGCCATCGATGAATTGCGGCATGGTGGCGCCGCGCGGAGGCGTGTAAAAGAGGTGGGTTCGCTGGCCCATCACCACGCCCAGGTTGGCGATGGAGCGCCGGTTGGTGAAGTGGCGATCGTGTTGGGCGGTCCACTCGAAGTACTGGCGGCCGGGTTCCATCCAGCGGCGGTCGTCACCCATGCCATTCTCGGCGCCGACCCAGTGATAGTAAGGAACCATGCCGCTGGCGAGGGTCTCGTTCATCCACATTTGGGCTTCCTCGGTGGACTTGTGGATATTGCGCCAGCGGGGGGCGCCGGTGGACCATGCGGCGGTGACGTTGGTGCTCATCTTGCCCTGCTGCACGGCATTGCAGACGCGGCCTTGGAGAGCACATCCCCAGATGGGGGTTTCGTCGCCGCCGCGGCCCTGGTTATCGCACTGGAACCATTCGCAGAGCTCGCCGAGCTGTTTCAGATTAGGGCCGGAATGAATGCCGCCGCCCAGATTCGCGAAATAGAAGCCAGCGGGATTCTTCTGCTTGGCGATGGAATCGTAGAGCTTCCAGAGATACACGACGCGCTCGTTGAACTTGTCCCAGTAGGCCGGCGTACCGGCGCGCGGAAGGTTGCGGCATTGCTCGCAATAACAGACCGGCAGGTTTCCCAAGGGCGGCCAGGCGTTGGTGAAGTGGCCGTCCACGTCGTAGAGCGAATTCATTTCGCGCATGATGGCGGGGATGTAGTCGGTCATGTAGGTGGTAAACATGCACGTGCGAAATAGGCGCGGGTCCTCGCTGTGGCGCTCGACGGCGCCCTGGGCGTTGCGCGCGAACCACTCGGGATGGGCCTGCACGGCGTCCTCCCAATTGAGGTCCGGACTCATGCGCGCGATCACGTGGATGCCGCGCTTCTTGGCGGCGGCGCAACACTCACCGAAGAAATCGCGGTTCCCGAGGAACTTGCCCTTGCGGTGGAAGGGCACTTTGGTCTGGTAGAAGGCCAGGATTCCGGTGACGCTGACGAGCACGGCGTCGACTTTCAGGCTGGCCCAGTAATCCGCCCATTCCTCGACGTTCATGACGGCGGGATCGTGCTCGGTCATGTTCAACTGGCCGACGCGGCGGATTTTTCGCTGCCAGGGAAGTTCGGGCGGTGCGGAAGCTTGCGCGGGGGCGTTCGGCGAAGAGGCCAAGGGCACGGCGGCCAGGCCGGCTTTGAGGATGGTGCGGCGGTCGATCATAGGCTCAACTGCCTATTATCTTTAACACCAAAAAACAGGGCGCGCATCCGGGATATGGCGGATGGCGCCCCAAGAACGATTCAGGTTGGTTGGTCAGTTTGAAGGACGTGTTTCGCGACATTCGGTTAGGGATTCTCTGTAAAATGGTGTCGGATCTTGTGAATTATTTCCCGTTTCGCCTCGTCCTGGTGGTCGTGTTGATCGCGGTGAATGGTTTCTTTGCCGCGGCGGAAGTGTCGCTGCTCTCGGTGCGGCCGTCGCGCCTGCGCCAGATGGCGGAAGAAGGACAAGCCGGCGCGCGGGCGGCGCTGAGCCTGCTGGCCAACCCCGGCCGGCTGCTCTCGGTCACCCAGGTGGGCGTGACGCTGGCCAGTTTGGGGCTGGGCTGGGCGGGCGAAGACCCTCTATACCAAATCCTTTCCGGTTTCTTTCGGCCGATAACCAGCGCGGCCACGGCCGATCTGCTGCACTTGACCGCTTTCGTACTGGCGTTCCTGATCATCGGTTATTTTCACGTGGTGTTCGGCGAAGTGGCGCCGAAGAATCTGGCGATGGCAAAGGCAGACCGCCTCGCGGCGCTGGCGGCGCCGGTGCTGCTGGTGTTTTATCGCGTGTCGATCCCGTTCGTGGTGGTGATTGAGCGCTCGGCCGGGGCTCTTGTCCGCACGCTGCGGCTGAAGGGCGCGGCGCAAAGAGGCGGCCATTCGGCCGAGGAACTGAAGCTGATCGTCAGCTCCAGCCGGGGCCTGGGATACCTGCCCGAGATGCAGGAAGACATGATCCACCGCGTGCTGGACCTGGGGGCGATCTCGGTGCGGGAAGTCATGACGCCGCGCAACGACATCGTATTCATCGGCTCCGGCGCCTCGCTCGACGAGGTGCTGCGGACCATGATCGAGAGCCAGCATTCGCGCTTGCCTGTCTACGAAGGCGCGCCGGAGAAGATCGCCGGCATCCTTCACTATAAGGACCTCCTGCCGGTGTGGGAAGAGCGGCGGCGGGCGATCCGCTCGGGAGGCCCCAGCCGCGCGTTCCGCGTTTCCCGGCTGCTGCGCCCCCACCTGGTGGTCCCGGAAACCAAGCCGCTCTCGCAGATGCTGGAGGAGTTCCGGCAGGGGCGGTCGCACATGGCCATGGTGGTGGACGAATTCGGCACCATCGTGGGTATGCTGACGGTGGAGGACGTTCTGGAGCAGTTGGTGGGCCGCATTGAAGACGAGCACGACGAGAAAATCACCCGGCCCGTCAGCGCGGGCGATGTGGAGTTGGACGGGACCACGCGGATTCGCGACCTGGAGAGCGAGTACGGCATCGAAATCGCGGCCGACGGCGAATATGAGACGCTGGCCGGCTTCCTGCTTTTCAGGCTCGGCAAGATCCCGAGCGCGGGCGAATCGGTGGAGTTCCAGGGGCGGCGCTACACGGTTCTTGAAATGGAACGCAACCGGATTGCGCGGGTCAAGATCGAGAAAATGCCGGAGCAGGCGGGGGCGGCGGAGTAGCACGGGGTAGAATTGGAGCGGAGGTTCATCGCAACCGCATGCTCGGAACCGATCGCGGGGCGGCGCGCGTCGCCTGGACCGTGGCGCTCATCGCGTTGCTGCTGTATTTGACTTACCTGGTCCGCACGACGTTGTTCGTTTTCGTTCTGGCGGTGCTGTTCGCCTACCTGCTCACGCCGCTGGTGGACCTGCTGAACCGCTTCCTTCCCACCGGTACGCGCACGCCGGCGCTGGCGTTGGCATACGTGATTTTCATCGGCGCGGTGGTGTTCGGCGGCATAGAGGTTGGCACGCGAGTCTTCGATCAGACCAGATTGCTCGCCGATCATCTTCCAGGGGATGTCGCGAAATGGAGACAAGCGAAGCTCGACTCGCCCACGACCCTCGGCGGGTACGAGGTCCAATTCGTCGACAAGCTCCAGTTGGAGATCTCCAGGCGAGCCAACGACCTGGTTTCCGCCTTGCCCCAAGCCGGCGCCAAATTCGTGGAGGTGGCCAGCCGCTTGATCTATGTGGTGATCATCCCGGTATTGGCGTTTTTCTTTTTGAAGGATGGGCATCTCATCCGGCGACACCTGCTCGATGCGCTGGAGGAAGGCCCGCGCCGCGCTCTGCTCGACGATGTGATGGCCGACATGGATGCCCTGTTGGCCCACTACATTCGCGCCCTGGTGGGGCTTTCGCTGGCGGCGTTTACCATTTGCGGCATCTTCTTTGCCGCGGTGGGCATGCCTTACGGACTCTTGCTGGCCGCGTTCGTGGCGCCGTTGGAGGTGGTCCCCATGCTCGGACCGGCCGTGTCGGGCGTCACCATTGCGCTGATGGCCATCATCTCCGGCACCCACCCCATCACGGTAGTCATCTTCGTGATCGCGTTCCGGATGCTACAGGACTACATCCTGTCGCCGCACCTGATGGGGCGCGGCGTGGAATTGCATCCGCTGCTGATCTTGTTCGGCGTGTTCGCAGGGGCCGAAGTGGCGGGCGTGGCGGGCACGTTTCTCTCGGTGCCGGTGCTGGCGCTTTTCCGCATTCTTTACCTGCGCCTGCGGAAAGCGCACGTCGTGCATTTGAGTCCGGCGAGCGGCGCAACGCAGTAACGCTAAACGGCTTTTCTTCTCCAGACGAAGTACACCGGCACGCCCAGCAAGACGATGATCAGGCCAGGCCATGCGAAGCCGGGCTTGTAGATCAACAGCAGGACGTCGATCAGACCGGCCACCAGGATGTAGGCCGCGGGCAGCACGGGGTATCCGAAGGCCTTGTAGGGGCGCTCCATGTCCGGGCGCGTGCGGCGCAGTACGAAGAGGCCGGCGATGGTCAGCATGTAGAAGAGCAGCACTGCGAAGATCACGTAATCGAGCAAATCGCTGTAGCTGCCGGTTAGGGTCAAAAGGACCGCCCAGCCGCACTGCGCCTTGAGCGAGAAGCCCGGTGCGTGGTGGACCGGATCGAGATCGCCGGCCTTGCGGAAGAAGAGCTTGTCCTTCGCCATGGCATAGTACACGCGCGCCCCGGAAAGGATGATTCCGTTGTTGCAACCGAAGGTGGAGATCATGATGGCGGCGGCCATCAACTGGACTGCGACGGGGCCGAACATTTTGAAGGCGGCGGCGGTGGCGACGCGGTCCTCGGCGGCGGTCTGGATATCATGCAGCGTGAGGACGTTTAGGTAAACCAGGTTGGCCGCAATGTAGAGCGCCGTAACGATGCCCGCTCCGAGGGCGAGGGAAAGCGGCAGGTTGCGGCGCGGGTTGCGCACCTCGCCGGCCGTGAAGGTCACATTGTTCCAGGCGTCGGCGGAGAACAGCGCGCCCACCATGGCCACGCCGGCGAGGCGAAGCGTGTCCCAGTTCCAGCCGGCGCCGCGCCAGAAGTTGCCGAAGTTATCGCTCACGGCGTAATGGTTGCGGCCCAGCAGGAAGCCGAACCCCACCAACCCCAGGAGCGCGGCCACCTTGGCGAAGGTGAAGGCGTTCTGCACCCGGGCCCCGGTGCGAATGCCCCGCGTGTTCGACCATGTGAGGAAAACGATGAGCGCGATGGCCACCAGTTGCTGGGTGGTCAGTCGGAAAAGGACAAAATCAAACCAGGGGCGCATCGCGACACGCAAGAGGACCAGGTTGTTCTGAGCGGAGATCCAGGGGACGAAAACGCCGGAAAACTTGGCGAACGCGACGGCCACGGCGGCGATGGTGCCGGTCTGAATCACCAGGAACATGGTCCAACCGAAGAGGAAGCCCCAGAGCGGGCCGAAGGCCTCGCGCAGGTAGACGTACTGCCCGCCGGCGTGCGGCATGGCGGCCGCCAACTCGCCGTAGCTGAGCGCGGCCACCAGGGTGAGCGCCGCGGTGGCGAACCAGGTGAGCATGAACAGGCCGGGCGAACGCACCTGGCGGCAGATATCGGCCGCCACGATGAAGACGCCCGAGCCGATCATGGACCCCATCACCAGCGTGGTGGCGTCCACCAGTCCGAGGGCCTTGACTAAGCCGGTTTCACTAGTTGTTGCCATTCTTCCATCCGTTCACGAAGGGAGCGGGCCGTGGCGGCCGGGGGGAGCAGATCGGCGATCAGGGCTAAGGAATCGGCGCCGGCGCTGAGAACCTCGAGCGCGTTGCCGCGCGTGATGCCGCCGATGGCCACGAGCGGCTTGGAGCAAAGCGCCCGGCAGCGGCGCAAGGCTTCGACGCCGGCCACAGGATCGGGATGGCGTTTGGAGACGGTGAGGAAGACAGGGCCGAACGCCATGTAGTCCACCGGCTCGCCGGCCGCCGCGCAGATCTGTTCCACGTTATGACTGGAGAAGCCAAGGAGCGCGTCGGGGCCGAGAAGCATGCGGGCGTCGCGGGGCGACAAGTCGTCCTGTCCGACGTGCAGGCCGGCTTCGAGGAGCATGGCGAAATCGGCGCGGTCGTTGACGACGAAGCGGGCGCCGGCGTCGCGGCAAAGCCGGGCGACGCCGCGGGCGGCCTCGAACACATCGCGGCTCCAGTGGGCCTTGTGGCGGAATTGCAGGATGCCCGCTCCGCCCGCGAGCATGGCCGCGGCCGCCGTTTGGAGGGCGATTCCACGGGCTTCCAGCGACTCGGTGTCCAGGATCGGATAGATCCGTGGAAACTTCATACTCAAAGACTGTACCGCAGGGGAATGCCGGAGGTCTACCGAAGAAGGCAGACCAGGAGGTCCGCCCCACTGCACTAAGCTATGCTGGGTTAGATGCTTGCCGACAAACTGCGCGAATACGGGGTGGTGGGCGCCGGTGGCGCCGGGTTTCCCACATACGTCAAGGCGCAGTCCAAAGTGGAGTTCATGATCGCCAATGGGGCTGAGTGCGAGCCGCTGATCCATAAGGACGCCGAGCTGATGAAGCACTTCCCGGCGGAGATCCTGGCGGGCATGGCATCCATGATGGAGGCGGTGGGGGCGAAGTCGGGCAAGTTCGGCATCAAGACGAAAAACGCGGCGTCGCTCGAAGCGTTGAAGGGTAGCCCGCAATCGGACCGCGTGGAGTTCGTCATGCTGGGCGATTACTACCCGTCGGGCGACGAGTACGAATTGGTTTACTCCGCCACGGGGCGGCTGATTCCGGCCGCCGGCATCCCGTTGAACGTGGGGTGCGTGGTCAATAACGTGGAAACGCTGTATAACGTGCGCCTGGCGGAACAGGATACGGCCGTCACGCGGAAGTTTCTCTCGGTTTGCGGCGCGGTACACGAGCCGAAATCGTTCTGGGCGCCGGTGGGCACGACGTTTCGGGAGCTGATCGCGCTGGCGGGCGGGGCCACGGCGGCGGATTTCGGCATCTTCGTCAGCGGCTTGATGATGGGAACCTTGACCTTCGACCTGGATGACGTGCTCACCAAGACCACTGGGGGCTTGATCATACTGCCGCGCGACCATTACCTGATGACGCGGAAGACGCGGTCGCAGCAGGAGATGAACCAGATAGGCAAATCGGCCTGCGACCAGTGCAGCTATTGCACCGAGTTTTGCCCGCGCTATCTGCTGGGATACGAAGTGCAGCCGCACAAGGTGATGCGCAGCCTGGCCTTCAGCACGACCGGCGCGGACATCTGGAATCAGTGGTCCGAGTTGTGCTGCGCCTGCGGGCTGTGCACGCTGTACGCGTGTCCCGAGGACCTCTACCCCAAGGAAGCGTGCGACGACGGCAAACGCGCCCAACGCGCCGCCGGCCTGAAATTCGTGCAGCAAAAACCGGTGGAGCCGCACCCCATGAAGGAGTACCGGCGCGTGCCGCTCTCGCAACTGC
>OBLW0100004139.1_pt1 | contig 11127 bp, 6 predicted proteins | sample 1520161 | NCBI WGS metagenome assembly OBLW01 (sample SAMEA3539309, study PRJEB22396) | soil metagenome | biome: tundra; feature: field; material: soil | place: USA | collected 2010-05 | depth 0.15 m
AATCGCGGTCGTGTTTCTTCTCGCTTTGTCGGCTCAAGCGCAGAACGCGTCGGAAGCGCTCTACAAATCCAAATGTGCCACGTGCCATGGGGCCAATGGAGCCGGTTCGGCGGTGGGGACAAAAATGGGCGCCCACGACCTCACAGCCGCCGCCGTGCAGGGAATGTCGGACACGGAACTCACAGACATCATTACGAACGGCAAGAACAAAATGCCGAAGTATGGAGCATCTCTGAAGCCGGAGGATATTAAAGGAGTGGTGGCCTATATCCGGACATTCAAGAAGTAGTCAAGTAGTTCAACAACGCCAAGACCCTTAGCTCTCTCTAAGCCTCAGCGCCACCTCGCGAAAGTCCTTGGCTTGTTTGCGACATGGCTACCTGTAACTGGGCAAGCTGTCAGATGGGAAGTTCCCCTACTGGCCTTGACTGTCACACAATTCACAGAAAAACCGCGCCCTCGAGGGCGACAGCGAGCACACTGCCCGCAAGGCGGCGGAGGCGATGAAACGCCCCTTCTCAAGGACTTCCTCGCCAATCCAGGATCCCGTTTGGCCCCACGCGGGATCGATTTCCAGTTCCCGAACCATCGCAGCACTAGTGGAGCGCACGCGTTTGTGTCAACAAGACCTGTGAACGAGGGCATTGTGATCTTTACTTCGGCGGCGCCGCAGTTACCGGTCTGGTGACGACTTCCCTCTCTCTCCGTCGTGGGGGGACGCGAAGGGAGTACAGTTGTGAGGTGGAACGAACGAGTGCGTTATCTCGGTCGCGCCAGGCATACTAGCAAAATGAAATCAACCGCGGATTTCGTCTCGCGCCTCGTGTCCGGCGGTTCAGCGGCCGCGACGGACAAATCCAGGCGGGAGTTTTTGCGCGCTGCGGCAGCGGTGCTCGTCGGCCTGAATCTGCCGCAAACCTCGCTCGCTGGTGGAGGCCAACACGGGGCCGGCGGCTCAGGACAGCGGGTCGTGGTGGTCGTTTTTGGCGGAGCACGCCGCGCCGAAACATTCTCTCCGGAGGGGCTGGAGAACATTCCGCACTTGTCCCAGGATCTGCTCCCCAAGGCCCTGTTCTATCCCAACGCTCGCAACGAAGGCGTGACCGCGCACTTCAACGCCATATCGAGCATCCTCACGGGCAACTGGCAACGCGTCGACGACTGGGGAAAGCTCGCGCCGACCACCCCCACACTGTTTGAGCATTTTCGGAAGCGGCTGGGAGCGGCGCAGAGCGATACCTGGGTCGTGGCCAGCAATAAGGCGCTGACCAGCATGATCGGCGCCAGCTCAGCCTCGGATTATGGCCCCGCGTACGGCGCGAACGTTGTGTTCCCGAAGCAGCTCATGGTCGCGGCCGTGGCCAACGCCCTGCGGTCAGGGCGCAGCGAAAACATGGCCGATCGGGCTAAGGTTGAGGCCGAATTGGAAGCCATGCTCGAAGCGGGAAACTACGAAGGCCTAGGATGGACTGTCTCCGACATGGCCGACAGGCTCGACCCGCGCGTGCGCGACACAATCGAGGAAGCTATCGCCAACTTTGTGCGCGGCGGCGGCCCAACTTCGGGGGACGAACTTACGTTCTTAGTCAGCCGCGAGGTTCTGCGAAAATTCTCACCGCGCCTGTTAGTGGTCATTTTTTCGGATGTGGAAGTGGCGCACTTCGGTTCTTACGCACTCCACGTTGGGGGGATTCGGACCGGCGACCGGCTCGCCTTCCAGCTCTGGCAGGAAATAGAAGCCAACTCCGAATACAAGGGCAAGACCACGATGGTCATCCTGCCCGAGTTCGGGCGTGATCCGGACGGGTCGACGACCAATGGCTTCTTCAACCATCGCGGCGACACAGAGTCCACCCGGTCCACTTGGATGATGACGCTGGGCGCGGCGGTCGACAAACCCCAGATCATTGAACGACCTATAAGGCACGTGGACCTCTGCCCAACGCTCGCGGGCCTGCTGGGGTGCCCACCGATGGACTCGCAGGGTGCACGTCTGACGGAGTTGCGAGTCTAGCAGGCCGCGCGAACGAACCAGGGAGCCGTGATGCGGTTGGAAGAAAAGCTGCCCGAGCAACTCCAAGACGCCTTGAACAAGGGCCTGCTGGATCGCCTGCCCATTACGTTCCTCCCCTTTACCCGGGAGCAACTCCGCAACTGGGACCACCTGTTTCCCTACGAACGCCGATCGATTCTGCACTTGCTTCTGTATATGGCGAGTTTGAGCGAAGGGCAGTTCACGGCACTTTTCCGGGAAGTCGTTCAACTCGAGGAGAAGATGGGGGTGCGCAGTTGGCAGTTCTCCACCAATCAACAGACTATTCAGAATGCTTCGCTGCTTGCCCGCTCCCCCTACTATCAGGATTGGCGCAGAGCGGTGCAGAAGGTTTTCGACACAGCCGACCAGTATGCGGAAAGAGAAAAACCCGGCAATGCCGGAGGCAATCGACTCATCCTGATGGTACTACCCCAGCGTCTTCCACTCGATCGCTCGAAAGTCTGGCAAAGATGGCAGGGGGTCGGTCGGCCAGTGCAACTCGATCTGGCATCGTTCAGCGAGAATCGCAGTCCTGCGGAAGCGATTCTCAGCTCGGCCAGTGTGGGCGACGGTCGGCGGCTCATGGACGTCATGTCGAGCCGGTCCAATGCTTCGACCGCGGACACGTGGATTTTGGACGCGGGTAAGAATCTGGTGGACTGCGCGCTGAAGCAGGCGCCTTCCGGCACAAGCGCTTCACCCGCCATGTTGCTCAGCCACGAGCGGCTCGCCACGTTTCGCGATCATTTCTCGCACGAAATAAACACCATCCGAAAAGATCTGGCCGACGCTGACACCGTGTACGAACGTCTGCGGAATACCGACGTCACATCGTGGTGTCCTCCCGAGGTGGCTGCGGAGCCCGTGATCCGGGAGTTTCTGCGGTCGCTATACCTCAGCGGGAACGGAGCGCTGATCTTCGGAAATTCCTTCGTGGAGTGGTGCGCTTCGGAAGCATTTCGCCGCGCACGGCCTTCATGTCTGGTGGCGCAGTTCGGGGTGCGCAGCAAGCCGAAGCCTTTCACCAGCGTGGTCGTGTTCGAGAATCCCGACCAGGTCAATCCTTTGCCGGCCGTTGACGACCTGCCGGGTAGCGCCTTGGACGCGCAGCTTCTGGCATTGTATGTGTGGTTGTCCGCCAGTCGCTACGACGAATACCGGCGTAACACGGTGTGCCTGTGTATGGCCGAGAGCTTGTCGGAGGTGTATGTCGTCGCTCCGCCGGAGTTTGCCTTAGGGCATCAGGCCAAACCAGTCCCCTTGGAACTGCTTCGGACGGCCGTGATTCAGTGGCTAGCGAACGAACACGCAGCTTGAGGGTTCTGATCGTCGGCTGCCGTTGTTCCCTCACGACTCACCACACGCTAGACGGTTTCCTCGGTGCTTCCGACAATCTGGATTTCCGCCTGCTGGGCTCCCAACTGCGGATGCACAGCTTTGAGGATCACTTTGCCGGACTTTTCCTGGGCTCGAATCCACACTGCTCCGGTTCCACCGATCAACGAAAATGGATTGTCGCCAATGATCTCGGCTGGGCCTTCTACTTCGAACTTGATCGCGTCGTTCGCAAATGGCTGAACCGCACCGAATTCGTCGGTAACGCGGAGAACGACACGGGTGGCGTCCGCGCCATCGGCAATCAATTCGGCGTCGTCGGGAAGCAGCAGGAGCTTGGCATCAACACCCCTTCCCGAGAAACGCTTCGAGATGACTTGCTTACCCTGGATATAGCCATCAAGGCGCAGGTCTCCCCATTTATGGAACAACTCCCCCATTTCGAGGACGAAGGGGGCGTAGCGAAGGTGTGCGAACTGCTTTCGGTCGGGGTCCACTTCTGCCACCAACTGGTCGTCGATGTAGAACTTGAGGTGGTCGCAATTCGAACACACGACTGCCTTTGAGAATCCGATGGATGCGTCCCCCCGCGCCCAATGAAACGCCGGTTCCAGCACGACTTCCTCCGCCGGGTCGCACTGCGATTTGTAGAATCCTGCGGCGGGCTTGGGTTCTCGGAACATATCCGTGACGCCGTGATAACAAATACGATCGCCAGAACCGAAGTTGCCGTGCGTGTTGTAATCGAAGGCGCACCAGCCAATACCGCCGGCATATTGCGGATCGGAGGCAAGTTGGTCATGGATGCGGGCGTGGCGCAACGTATGCTCGGTCAGGCGCTCCACCTGGTCGATGGTCTTCGTGGGATAGGTGTGCCCGACGAATTCCGTGTTCAGGTAGCGCGGATGATTCGGCGGCTTTAGTGGAAAGCCGAAATCGTTCATGGTGAAGACGTCTTCCAGAAATTCAGATTCCTGGAAGTAGCGGATGCCGCCGGTCTGGCGGGTCGGGTCAAGCTGATGGGCCAGTGCATTTGTCCGAGTATAGAAATCGTGGTTATCTCTTGATTCGTTAATCCGGACCCCCCAAAGAATGACGGAGGGATGGTTCCAGTCGCGGCGAATCATGCGCCGGACGTTATCGACAGAAATCTGCTTCCAGGCCTCGTCTCCGATGTGCTGCCAGCCAGGGATCTCTTCCAGTACAAGGAGGCCGACTTCGTCGCAGGCGTCAAGAAAATGACGCGACTGCGGATAGTGCGACGTGCGGACGATGTTGCATTTGAGTTGGTTGCGGAGGATCTGTGCGTCGCGGCGCTGGGGGCGTCCCGGCATCGCCTGCCCAACAAAGGGGAACGTCTGATGACGGTCGAGCCCTCGCAGCTTGATGACCTTGCCGTTCAGCTCGAAACCGTGATCCGTAAACTGGGCTTCCCGGAAACCAAAACGGCGCGAGTCTTCATCGAGCAGTTGCGTTCCGCGGCGCAAGCGCACGCGCGCGGAGTAGAGGTTGCGCTCTTCCGTGCTCCACAATCTGATTCCGCTGAGGCCGTCAAAATGTACTGTGTGGGTGACTGATTCGGTCGTCGGGCCGGAGGGCGGCAGGGGTTGTGAAGCTTTCGCGACAACATGTTCTCCGTCGAGCAATTCAATCTCGATCGTCAGCGCCTCTTGCGACGCTTCCAGATGCTGAACGAAACAATCGACATCGAGCCCTGGACTCGCAGCGAGCGCATTCTTCGGCCGCACGAAGATGTTCTCAATAAATGTTGCAGGCACGACGCGCAGCGAAACCTCGCGATAGATGCCGCCAAAAGTGAGATAGTCAATTTCGTATCCGAAGGGTGGAATATCGGGGCGCTCGCTGGAATCAACATCGACCGCGAGCACATTTTCTCCGTCAAAATCAACCTGGGAGGTCAGGTCAAACGAGAAGGGCGTGTAACCGCCTTTGTATTCCCCGAGCCGGACTCCGTTGATCCAGACCGTAGACGCAGTCATTACGCCCTCGAAGTCGACAAAGACGCGCTTTCCGCGCGCTTCCGCCGGGAGCTTGAAGCGACGGCGGTAGAGAGAGACAAACTCGTACGTCTTTTCATCAAAGCCATGCCATGGCAGCCGGACATTCGTATGCGGGATTACGACTCGCTCAAGTTTGGAGTCGTCGAAATCTTTTGCATGGCCGCCTTCGACAAAGCTTCGACTGTAGCGCCACTTTCGATTCATCGGGAGGACGAGCCGTCCGGTGGCCGCTGCAACGTCAGGTTGCGCGCCGCTTTCCGGGAGCGCATAGGGAGCGAGGGCGGCTCCCGCGATGAGTGTGCCGGTCTGTTTTAGAAACTTGCGTCGATCCATTTGTCTAGTCTCCCCGTGATTGTCAATTGCACTTGATAAACGGCGTGGCCCGCGAATCGGGACCGCGCTTACACCGTCCAGGCGAGCAACTGCTCCAAGTCAGCTGCCGATGTGGACTCAGTTCCGCGTGGCATCGACGGACCAATCGCCAACGCCTGACTGTGCCCTTCAAACCAAACCAGAAATGACGACTGCTCAGCTCCCGGAAGCCGCTGCTGATTGATCCAGTTGTAATATGCACCCAGATCCGCATCAATCAGGGAACCGACGAGATCGAATTCCGCAGTGGCCGTGCCCGCAGAGAACAGTTCATTCATCGGTTTCTGTCGTTGCCGCGGGGCAAATCGCACCAGCAACGTGAGCGGTTGAGCGCGCCGCAGAGCTTCGCGCGCAGCCCATTGCGCGAAGCTCGTGCTAAAAACTTGAGTCCCCGACCCCTCCGTCAGCAGGCTGACCTCGAAGCGCTCCAGTATTTCTTCTCTTGGTTTGTCATTGCTTACTCGGTCCATACCGAGATCTGCCGGACGCATCCGGGCCAGAAACGTCCGTAGGGCTTCGGGGCCCATGCCCGGCCGATCGAATTCTGTTTGCATCCGGCGTAACAGGGCAGCACGCGCAGGTTCGAGGGCTTTGTAGGAGACGCAAGTGAGCGCTGGAATGTGCTCTGCCTCTTCACCGCCATCGATATACCAGTGGGCGTAGGGAGCGGGATGCTCCTTCGCTCGTGCAGCAACGACATCCAGCAGCCGGCGAATTCCATCTTCCGGCCTGACGCGGCTGAAATATGCACCGTGAGCACGCAACTTGCGAAATAAAGTCTCGTCATACGAGGTTACACCCTGGCCGATGACGGTAATCCCCAGCCTGGGAATCGGAGGAGGCTCCGGCAGGACCGCCGAGCGCAAACGATCCGCGTAGTCGTTCGAAGCGTTGCGAAACGCGTCGAGCTGGTGGGTACTCCAGAGATGGGCAGACAACTGTTCGACAAACTGAGCAGGAGCTCTTGCCCAGTCGAGGTCTTCGAGCTGGGGGGAAAGACGAATTTCCGCGAAGCCTTGAACCCACTCTTTTACCTGGCTACTGGAAAGCGAGCTAAGACTCGACAGTTCCTTCTCTCGCGCTTTGCGCTCCGCGGGAAACTTGAAATCGTAATCCACGAGTTCCCGCAACAGGCCAGGCAAAAAGCTCAATGGCAGTTGCTGCAAAATCCCCAAGTAACTGGCGACGAGTTTACGTGCTTCTGGCGGATAGCCAGCGAATTGCTCCGGTTTGAGATCGCGTGGAAGCATGGGAACTACAACAGCTCGTCGATTGGCTTTCCCTGAGCGAACGCCGGAGAAAACCCGAGCATCGACCCAAGGGTAGGCACCAAATCGGTGGACTCCATCGCCCGGTCGAAAACCACACCCTCGCGAATGCCCCGACCGGCAACCAGCATCCAGGTTGTCCGGGAGAGCGCGTCGCCGGTGCGATGATGCTGAAAGCCGTTTCCTCCGGCATCATCGTCGGAGTCGCGACCGAAGTCGGGCAAGATGAAAAGCGTTGTCCTACCCGCGTACTCCGGTTCGCTCTGGATCGCCTTCCATAAATCGGAGCAGAGACGGTCGGTGCGGCGGATTCCCTCGACGTAGAGCGAGTAAGCTCCGGCGTGCGCGACGTCGATGTCGTGCATTGTGATCCACAGGAGGCTCGGCGCCACTTGCCGCATCAGCTGGCGCGCAATGTAGACGGAGAGCTCATCCGGACTCGACAAGGTCTGCGCATGTTTCCTGAAATCATCAACCGAGAGCTTCAGGATCATTTCGAGTTGTTGCAATTCGAACTCGCTGCCCTCCAGTTCCGGCGCATAAAACGGCGTTTCGTAGTTGTCACGCAGCAAGTGCTGGTAGTCGCTGCTGCGGCCGGAAGTGGCAGCCGCCAACAGACGCTTCGGTAGAATCACGCGCGCGCCCAACCCGGGGCCGTACGATCGATGACTGCTTTCGCCGATTCGATTGAAGCCGTTGCTGGGAGCTACAACCCAGGCATCCGAGGATGGACGCTTCAGGTCTTTGCGAAAGTATTCGAATACCGTTGGAGACTGAGGAGGGAGCGAGGCAAAGTTGTTGATCGTTTCGTACGCGCCGGTTGCCAGACTCGCAGTCGCCACGTAGTGGCCGAGAATTCCACGATTCACGACCTGCGTGAAAAAAGTGGATTGCGGAATGAGTTCGCGCATCAGGTGTGGGATGTTTTCCTGGCCTTCCGGCGCAAATGTTTCCTGGTCGCGTGCTCCGCCGCCAAAGGTGACGACGACGACTTTTCTTCTTGACGGAGAGTCGGCAGCGCGCGCCCACGGAGAGCGCAGCAATGTGCTGCCCAGTGTCAACCCGGCGGCGCTGCTCAAGAAATCGCGGCGCGTGCGGGCAAGGAGATGGCTAGTCCGTTGCGGACTAGATGCGCTCCACGGGGCCGTGACCGCTTGGCCTCCTCGATTCTGCGGTCCACCAATCATCATTCATCCCTTGCGTGACGCCGCACTCAATGATGACACCGATCACGGCTTCGTCGGCGTCTCATCTTTCTCCGAGGACACGAACTGCCGGATATCCGCTATCTGTTTGTCGAGATCAGCCATCTGTTGCGCGCGCAGTTTCTGGTAGATCTGGAACTGCTCCTGGGCTTTTTCCTTGGCACTCGTGTGCACATAGGCCTGCCCCAACCGGTAGTGAGCATCGGCAAGATCGGGATTGGTTTCCAAAGCCTCGACATATTCTGGAATGGAGGCGGCATAAAGAGTCTGGTCGGAGTAGAGATTTCCCAACTGCAAGTGTCCCTCTGCGAGTTTGGGATCGAGCGCAATCGCCTTCTTAAGCAGAGATTCGATTTGATGGAGATCGAGGCTGGGATCTTGCGCCCTCCTTCCCTTCCACAAACTCATGGCATAGTAGTAAAAGGCGTGCGCGTTGTTCGGCTGCAGTTCCGAAAAACGGGCGAAACGCTGGATGACCTCATCCGCCTGGCTTGGCGAACTGTCGTAGGCCTTGGACAGGAAGAAATAGCAGCGCGGGTCGGAGGGGCTCAGATCGGCTGCCCGGAGGAGGGACTTGACGGCATCGTCATAGTTGCCGCGCGAGTACAGAGCGATACCAAGACCGATCGCAATGCGAGGTGAATTCGGGTAGCGCTGGGCGGACTGCCGGAAGATTTCAATGGCCGGCTCGAGCGTCCGGTGGAGAAGCAGTTCGCTGGCCCAGTCAAACAGGTTGCTCTCGCTCGGGTCCTGGTGCGCGGCGATTTCGAGTTCATTGACCGCAGCCACAAACTTTCCGTCTTCTTCTTCAATCTGACCCAACAGGTTGTGCAGTTCCGCAGTGTCTTTTTTTTGCAAAAGGCTTTGGACCAATTGCCGCGCCGGGGCCGGCCGCCCAGTCAGCAGATAGGCCAGGGCCAAGTCGTAGCCGTTATCGTAGGAGGAAAGATTGATACGCTGGGCTTCCTTGAGAAACGGCACAGCATCTCGAAGTTTTCCCATCCGGACGTAGAGCTCACCCAGATTGTGGTTGGCCTCGTAGTTCCGCGGCTCGAGCGCAACCGCTTTTTTTAGCTGCGTCTGCGCCTCTTCCAGCTTTCCCAGGCGAAGGAGGTTGGTAGCCAGATTGGTTCTGGCGGCAGCAGATGCCGGTTTCAAGCGCACAGCTTTCTCAAGATGCGAATTCGCCAGGGCATCCTGCGATTCCCCGGTATAGACCAATCCCAGGAGTTCATGCACCTCAAAGCTCTCCGGGACATCGCGCAGGAGACTCTCCAGCTGTGCGGCGGCTTCCGGAAAATGGCCTGCGTCATATTGCGCCTCCGCCTTCTGGAACTCGCGGTTCAGCCGCTCGGTCTGGTCGCGGCCTGCTGCCACCGTCAGCGCGCATGCCAGCAAAACCAAACCAGCACCCCCCAAGGGCCGAAGTCGCATGTTCACGCTCTGCATGCTATCACCTGCCGTGCGGCAGGTGGGATCATGAGGACGAGGCCTGTAACAGAGAAGGCGCTCCTCAGAAGCGCCTTCTCCGGCAGGAATTCCACACTCGGCTTAGTAGTACAACTTCAGAGCGAACTGGACCTGCCTCGGATCATAGGGAGCATCACGCGTGGATCCAATCGCACCAAAGTTCGAATTCGAGCCCGTGAGGAAGTTGGTCGACCCGCCGACAGCGACAACACCGTTGCCGCCGAACCCAGGAGCGTTGAAGTTCGGATGATTGAGGATGTTAAAGAACTCAGCCCGGAACTGCATCGTGAAGCGCTCGCTAAGCTTGAAGTCCTTGAACGTGGAGAAATCGAGCCGACGGAAGCCTGGTGCTGTGGTCGTGGATGGACCACCTCCCAAGGCGGCAAAACCGTTCAAAGGAACGCAGCCCGGCACACTGCCCAAACCCGTGATCGGTACGGTAGCCCCTGGCGTACCTCCTAATACGCAAGGCTGAGTGAACGCCGCCGGGTTTCCAAACCAACTCAGCAATCCGTTAGGCAAAGTGTGCAGTCCGAGCTTCTGGCTCTGCCCAGGAACATTGAGAGAGTAGCAGCCCGTTCCGGCGGTCGTTCCCGTGGGGCAACCGATGGTAATCGGTTGGCCGCCCTCAAGCGTGCCAATCGCGTTCACGCTCCAACCCCCGAGCAGAGCATCCGTGAGCCTGCCGGCATCACCCATGTAACGCTTGCCCTTGCCGAACGGCAGCGCATAACCGCCACTGAGGTGGAATACGTTGGTAATATTGAAATTAGCCAAGCCGCGATCTTTTCCGATGCCGAATCCAGGAACCCATGGCGCGCGGCCCGTTTGGGTGTTACCGCCGTTCAGCAAGTCGCCTGCATCCGAAAACGTCTTTGACCAAGTATAGGTAGCGAGCAAATTCAGTCCACCCGCATACTGTTTTTCAATCTTCGTCTGCAAGCCGTTGTAGCTGCTGTTTCCTATCGTTGCCTGGTAACTCCCGCCGCCGAAACCCGGGAACGGAACATAAGTGTTGGTATTGGTGCCGGAGGGCAAGATCTGCCTGACACCATTGGCGCCAATGCCCTGCTGAAGATGTCGCCCCTGCGTTGTGACGTACGCGGCCTGCACCGACAACGTTGGCTGGATTTGATACTGGAGGGTGAAGTTTCCGCCGATCGTGTATGGGGTTTTATACGCGAACGAAAGCCCTTGCAGCCCCAAACCACTGGCGTTCACCACAGAAGGGGTAAAGTTAATGCAGGAAAAGCCGGACTCAAAGGTCGCGACTCCGCCTGGACCTGCCGTGGCGCACGTGCTCCACGGATTTGGGTTCGCAACGGGGTTGGAACCGAGGGGCGTGTAGCTATTCGTATTGAACCACGAGAAGTTGTACACGAAGGGATAGTTCTCACCGTCGTTGGGCCCATATCCCTGGT
>OBLW0100004142.1_pt1 | contig 11119 bp, 10 predicted proteins | sample 1520161 | NCBI WGS metagenome assembly OBLW01 (sample SAMEA3539309, study PRJEB22396) | soil metagenome | biome: tundra; feature: field; material: soil | place: USA | collected 2010-05 | depth 0.15 m
TCGAAAAGCGGGCGGTCGACTATCTGGAAAAAATCGAAGCCATGGGCGGCATGCTCAAGGCCATCGAACGCGGATACGTGCAGCAGGAGATCCAGAACGCGGCCTATGAATACCAGCAGGCCGTGGATCGCGAGGAGGCTATCGTGGTTGGCGTGAACCGCTTCCATATCGAGCAGGAGCACACGGTGCCCATCCAGCGCATCGACCCGGCGCTGGAACCGAAGCAGGTAGAGCGGCTGCGAGCGCTGCGCAGCAAGCGCAACGCTGAGACGTGGCAAGCCGCGATCCGAGGAGTCGAAGCCACGGCGCGCTCGGGAGAGAATCTCATGCCGCGCATCTTGACCGCAGTGGAGGCCAATGCCACGGTAGGCGAAATTTCAGACGCGATGCGGAAGGTGTATGGGGAGTACAAGGAAGCCGTAGTGATTTGAGGCGAAAATGTTCAGGGGATCTAGTCTGCCGAGGCTGAAGCGGCTCGGATGTGGGATTGTCGGAGTGATATCCATCGCCTTCGGACTCTACTATTCCCGTGGTGTATTCGGCTTTTCTTATCGAAACTGGTTTGGTGGGTTGGTCTTTGGGCCTTTTGTGACCTTACTTGGAATCGTGGGGTTGCTGGGCTCGATCTTCAATTGGAAGAAGATTTGGGACTCACCGCCGCGAGAACAAACGCGGAGAAAGTGGTGACGATCCACGTCAATTCGCCAGTTTGTAATCGCAGGCCGTGCGGCAACCTTCGCAGTACATCAGCCCATCGACACAAAGCCGCACTTCAAGTTGCGATTGACACAGAACGCAGTATTTTTCGCACCAGCAATGTGCTTCGGGCCGCTCACATTGCGCGCAGACGATGCGACTGAGAGCCGGTTTCGTAGACATACCCGAATTCTAACCAGTAGCGGCAGTTCCAGAAACGTAACCGAAGTCACAGCACTTCGTTGTGGTTGCAGATTTTGGAGATGCAGCCCGAGTGCAACCGTCGGCGTTTTTTTGATTTGATTTGCTGAACTGAGACTTGTGACCTGACGCCTTCCACTGTGTTAACTTAATCAGTCCAGATTCCGGCAGCCGCGCCGCTTCTGATCCAATTCTGAACGAGGTTTTTCTTGTCCGCCGCTGATGCCATTCCGCCAGTTGTTCCAGTAAAGGTTCGCAAGACGGCACTGAATGCTGTCCATCGCCAGATGGGCGCGAAGATGGTCGAGTTCAACGGCTGGGATATGCCGGTCGAATACCCCGCATCGATCGGATGTGGCATCGTCAACGAGCACATGGCGGTCCGGACGGGCGTCGGAATCTTTGACGTAAGCCACATGGGAGACATCCGTCTCGCTGGCCTGGGCGCCCTCGCTGCCGTGCAGCACATCTCGATGAATGACGCTTCCCGTTTGGCAATTGGGCAGGCGCAGTATTCGGCCCTGCTCTATCCGCAGGGCACCTTCGTTGACGATGTGATCGTGCACCGTCTCGGCGAAGACGAATATCTGCTGGTCATCAACGCCGGCACGCGCGAGAAGGATTTCAACTGGGTGCGCGACAATACCCGACAGTTTGATTGCGCCGTCGAACATCTTTCCGATGACTTTACGCAAATTGCGATTCAGGGTCCAAAGGGCGTCGATGTTCTGCAAAAATTGACCGACGCCGACCTGAGCGCGGTGAAATTCTATTGGGTGACGCGCGGCACGGTCTGCGGATTGAAAAATATCCTGATGGGACGCACGGGCTATACCGCCGAAGATGGTTTTGAAATTTACATTCCATCGGACGAGGCGACCAGCGCTCGGGTGTGGTACGAAATTCTGCAGGCCGGAAAGGAATTCGGCGTCCTCCCCTGCGGACTAGGCGCTCGCAACACGTTGCGTCTCGAAGGCAGGCTCCCCCTGTATGGGCACGAGATTTCGGACACAATCAATGTCTGGGAAGCGGGATTGGATCGCTTCTGCAAGATGGAGAAGCCCGATTTCATCGGTCGGGCTGCGCTTGAGAAAGCGAAAGCCGAGGGGCTGAAAAAGACATTAGTCGGACTCGAAATGGTCGAACGGGGCATCGCCCGCGATGACTACAAAGTTCTCGACAATCAGGACCGCGAGATCGGCTACATACCCAGTGGCTCGCCCGCGCCTTTCCTGAAGAAAAACATCGCCACCGCATATGTTCCGCCAGAGCAGGCTGCGGTGGGGAACACGGTTAAGGTGCAGATCCGCGGGCAGGGTGTGAAGGCCCAAGTCGTGCCTACGCCATTTTATAAACGTCCGAAAAAAGCTTGAACCACAGAGTACAAAAGTAAGCACAGAGGTAAGCTAAGAGCCAGGAGCCAAGAGCTGACATGTCATACCCGTCCGACCGCAAATACACCAAAGAACATGAATGGATCACCCCCGATGGCACCATCGGCATTACGAACCACGCCCAGGATTCGCTGGGAGATATCGTGTTCGTCGAATTGCCGAAGCCAGGGACAGAACTCACCAAGGGCAAACCCTTTGGGACGGTAGAGTCCGTGAAAGCGGTCTCCGATATTTACGCACCCGTATCGGGCACTGTCACTGCGGCAAATGAGGCGCTAGCCACTTCTCCAGAGCAAGTCAACAAAGATGCGCATGCAGCTTGGCTGATCAAGATCAAGGTGAAAGATCCGGCGGAAATAGATGGCTTGCTTTCGTCCGCCGACTACGACAAGTTTGTGACTGAAGAGGGCGGACACTGAAGAAGCGAGTGCAGAGGTTCGAGGTCAGAGTGAAGAGGTGAAATCTCATGTCCTAATGAATCAAGGGCTTCACTTCTGCAATCTGACCTCTAACCTTTGACCTCGCTGCCTCACAATCGAATCGTCTCTTGATACCATCTAAAGATAGTTCCTATGAGATATCTACCTAAATCTCCTGCGGATCGCGTGGAAATGCAGAAGGCGATTGGCATCGGGTCGATCGACGAACTTTTCTCGCCGATTCCTGCCGAATACCGTCTGACGCGCGATCTCGCGATTCATCGCCAGATGGCTGAGTCTGAAATCGTTGACTGGTTCAAACAACGAGCGAAGGAAAACGGCGAAGGTTATGTCAGTTTTCTCGGAGCCGGCGCCTACGCGCACTACCGCCCAGTCGTGATTGACGCGCTCGTCCAGCGCGGAGAATTTCTGACGTCGTACACTCCCTATCAAGCCGAGTTTGCGCAAGGCACGCTGCAAGCCATCTTTGAATTCCAGACCATGATCTCCGAACTCACGGGAATGGATCTGGCGAATGCTTCAATGTACGACGGCTCGACTGCCGCCGCCGAGGCGGTGATGATGGCCGTACGCGTTACGGGCAAGCGTGGCGCGGTGATCGCGCGCAACCTGCATCCTGAGTATCGCGAAGTGCTCAACACCTACGCCACGCATCAGGAGATTCCGCAAAAGCTAATCTCGTACACCGACTCAGGGCGCATCAATCTGAAAGAACTTGAGCAGGCAGTTGGAGACGATACGGCATGCGTTCTAATTCAGTCGCCAAACTTCTTTGGCACGATTGAAGATGTAGAAGCGATTGCTGACATTGCCCACAAACGCGGAGCGCTGCTGATTGTTTCGATCGCCGAAGCGGCTTCGCTGGGAATCGTCGAGCCTCCGCGCACGGCCGACATCGTAGCCATGGAGTCGCAGTCTTTCGGAGTGCCTTTAGGATTCGGCGGTCCTTATTGTGGAGTGCTCGCCACGAAAGATAAATTTGTGCGCCAGATGCCGGGACGCCTCGCTGGCCAGACCGTCGACAAGAATGGCAAGCGCGGATTCGTGCTGACCCTGGCGACGCGCGAGCAGCACATTCGTCGCGAGAAGGCGACTTCGAATATCTGCACCAATCAGGCACTGGTCGCGCTCATGGTGAATATCTTCATGACCGTCTATGGCAAAGTTGGATTGCGGGAATTGGCAAAACAGAATCTCGCAAAAACCGCGTATGCGGTTGACCAATTCAGCAAACATTCCAAGGTACTATTCACCGGAGCACCGCGTTTCAATGAGTTCGTTGTGCAGACGAGTGAAGATCCTTATTCCATCAACTCGCGCTTGCTGGGTCACAAAATGGTTGGCGGATTTCCGCTTAAGAAGTTTTATCCCGAATTAGGGAACGCGGCACTTTGGTGCTGCACTGAATTAACCACGCGCTCGATGATCGACACCGCGGTTGGCCTCGTCGCCGAGAGTGAAAGCTCCGAGCTGAGCAAGGACGCGGAAGCCGAGGAGGTGGCGCGATGACAATGAAGCACATCACTCGCAAAGCGACGCGTCACATCAGCCAGAACGAAGGCTTGATCTTCGAGAAATCCTCGCCCGGCAAAGCCGCATGGAAACTGCCTCCTCTCGATGTTCCGGAAGTCGATACGGCGAAGCTGCTCGGCAAGCAGGAGCGCAAGGATCTCGGCAACATGCCGGAGGTTAGCGAGATCGAAATCATCCGCCACTTCACGCGGCTCTCGACCTGGAATTACGCCATTGATCTCGGCATGTATCCGCTCGGCTCTTGCACCATGAAGTACAACCCGCGCGTGAACGAGTTGGTCGCGCGCGTTGAGGGCCTCGCCAACGGGCACCCCTATCAGGCCGAGAAGATTTCGCAAGGCGCTCTGCAGATTATGCAGACCTTGAGCGATTGTCTCCTCGAAATCACTGGCATGGATGCAATCACGCTGCAGCCCGCTGCCGGCGCCCAAGGCGAGCTCACCGGCCTGCTCATGGTTCGCGCCTATCACCAGTCGAAAGGGAATGCGCGCAAGAAGATTCTGATTCCCGATTCCGCTCATGGCACAAATCCTGCGACCGCTGCAACAGTCGGTTACGCGGTTGAAAATCTAAAATCAAACGATCGCGGCATGGTCGATGTTGCCGCTCTCGCCGCGCAGATGAACGAAGACGTAGCCGCGCTGATGGTGACCAATCCCAATACGCTCGGCGTTTTCGAGCAGGAGATTCACAAGATCGCCGACCTCATGCACGCCAAGGGCGGCCTGCTTTACATGGATGGCGCCAACATGAACGCGCTGGTTGGCAAAGCGCGTCCGGGAGACTTTGGCGTCGATGTCATGCACCTGAATCTGCATAAGACTTTCTCCACGCCGCATGGCGGAGGCGGCCCCGGTTCAGGCCCGGTCGCGGTAAAGAAAATTCTCGCGCCTTTCCTGCCGACGCCGGTCGTCATCACTAAACCCGACGGCACTCTGGGATTTGAATACAACCGTCCGCAATCGGTGGGACGGGTGCGCGCCTTTTACGGAAATTTCGGCATGTTCGTTCGCGCGCTCGCCTACATTTTCGCCAACGGACCCGACGGCCTGCGCCAAACCACCGAAGATGCGGTGCTCAACGCGAATTACATTCGCAAGGGCCTCGAAGGTGTTTACGATCTGCCGTACTCAACGCCGTCGATGCACGAAGTCGTTTTCAGCGATAAAGTGCAGTCAAAAAAAGGCGTGCGAACGATGGACTTGGCGAAGCGATTAATCGACTACGGTTTCCACCCCTACACCACCGCATTTCCGCTGATCGTAGCGGGCGCGTTGATGATCGAGCCAACCGAGAGCGAACCGAAAGAAGAACTGGATCTCTTCATCGAAGCGATGAAATCAATCGCCGCAGAAGTGGACGAAGATCCGCAGTTCGTGCTGGACGCTCCGCACAACACGCGCATCTCGCGTCTCGACGAAACGGCCGCCGCGCGCAAACCCGTGCTGCGCTGGAAACCATAAACATCGGGCTATCTGGTGATCGGGCCATCGGGACAACTGAAAAAAGACCCGGGCTGCCCATCTGAAATATCTATTCTCAACGCGCTTGATCGCGGCTCGTCTGCCCCGCAATCCACGCCCATAGCAGAGACGTCGGCGCGCAATATGGTCAAAAAACTTTCGTGCTAAACTGAGCCCGCCCGCAAGCAGAAAACATGACTCCTCCTCCCGAAGATTTTTCCGATGCAACCCAAGGCTCGAAGACTTCGGGGTCGTCCGCTCGCGAGCTGGCCGAACAGCACTACTACGCCGCGCTCGACTTGGTTCTTGAAGGGCACCACGAACAGGCGGTCGAAGAATATCGCCACGCCGTACTTGCGGACCCCAAGTTCACCGACGCGCTGCACGGTCTAAGCCGCGCCCTGCAAGATCTGAATCGCTTTGACGAGGCCATCGAGGTGTCAAAGCAAATTTCAGAAATCGATCCTGACGACATCCTCGCGCACACCAGCCTGTCTATCCTGTATCAGAAGAAGGGACTGGTTCCCGAGGCCGAAGCGGAGGGCAACAAAGCGCGCGTACTAGGATGGAAACAGCAACTGAAGAAAGGCGCTGTGTAACGCGGGGGTTTCACGGTAACGTGCGTTTACTGTAACGGCAACCACTGGAAATTTATTTTTCGGCGCTAACGTATGCGCCAATGAAATGAGAACGCGATGAGAATCTACCAAGAGCGGCCCGCTCGCTCCTAATGAAATTTAAATAAATATCGTGACTGAAGTTGCTGGGCTATTGGCACTGTCACAGTGCTCACATCTGTACGTTAACCGTTGCTTGTCGTCCAAGACTTTTACTTACAATAGTTTCTGGTTACTGCACAACTTGCAGAGCATGAGTACGACCATTTCCCCTTTTGCCCTCTTCCTAAATCGGAAACGGGTATTGTACTTGCGTACTGTATCCGAGCCTAAAGTTCCCATTCAATAATCCCCTCATATTTCCGGTGCACGGACTGAAGCCTTATGGGCAACAGCCAGAGTAAAGCGGCGGAAAACTAAATTAAACGGGGGAAAAATGAAAACGGGACGATTAACGCGGAGCTTTGCTGTAATGCTAGCGGTGTTTGTGGCATCTATGGCGTCTGCGCAGGCGCTAAACTCTGGCGCACAACCAATTGCTCTGAATGCCACCCTTGGAGAATCACTCACCCTCACGCTCTCGGCGAGCACCGTAAACTTCACGCTTGCCGCGGGTAGCGCTACGAACGCCGGAAGCACCAACATCACCGCGACGACAGCGTGGACGTTGAAGCCGGGGCGAACAGCGGTCGGGGTATACGCCTATTTCGGCAGCTCCACGGCGGCTCTGACTGACGGCGCGGGCGATAACATACCATCATCCGCATTCTTCATCGCTGATAACGGCGGCGCGTCCACCGCGCTAACCAACACGGTCGCTTTCGGCGGGGCAAACGCCGGACTTCAAATAGCGAACGTTGCCATAACCGCAGCCAACAAGACCGCCAGCCGGACCGACATAATGGCCTACAACATTAACCTGTCGGGCGGCACGTTGCCGCAACTTCCGGCCGGTACTTACACCGGGACGCTGAATATTCAGGCGCAGGCCACTCCGTAGTCTTTCGCTAAAATTGGCAAGGGCTGGAGACGGCACTCAATAAACACTCTAGCCCTTGCACCTTTTTTCCCAAGAAAGAAACTGATCGATGCGAATAGACTCACATTTCGGGACCATGGCCGCTCTCGCGCTGGCTATGGCCATAACCGCAACATCGGCTGCAGCGCAGGTCCGCAATTCTGCCGCGAGCCCGGTCGCGCTAAAAGCTGTACTCTCTAATTCGCTTTCCGTGACTCTCTCTGGCAACGCCGTCAACTTCAATATGGTTGCGGGCAGCGCGAACAATCCCGGCAGCACTTCGATTACGGCCACCACCTCATGGGTTTTGGATACGACTATCGGGCTGGTTTCGGTCTATGCGTTTTTTGCCAGTTCCAATGCTGCGCTTACGGATGGCGCTGGTCACAATATTCCGTCCGCTGACTTTCAGATCTCCGATAACGGCGGCGCCCTTAATGCACTCACGAATACCGTTCCCTTCGGCGGCGCGAATGCCGGCTTGCCACTCTCTTACATCCTGATTCTCGGCAATAACAAAGGCAGCCACACCGACGTGATGAATTTCAACATAAATTTGAGCCCGCTACCCGCTTTGCCGCCGGGCAACTATACCGGCACGCTGACCATTCAGGCTCAGGCCATTTAGGTGCAAACGATTATGAAACTGAGTTGTATCAAGCTTGCTAGCCGGCTTCAGGCCATAACGCTGTGCCTCTTCATCGCGAGCGTTGCGGCCAACGCGCAAACCGTGCGCCCGGTAATCAACGAACTGGGCAATCCAGCGAAGGGCCGCGTCGAGTATGTGAACGACAGTCTGACGCCACTGAATGTGGTGCTCGAGGCCAAGAGTTTCACCGTCTCTGAGACTGGAGAACTCTCCTATCGCCCGCTCGACCCAAGTATCCATCTCAAGCTCTCAACCACCAGCTTTCGCATTCAGCCCCAGCAAACGTATTACGTTTTTTATGAGGCGAGTGCGCCGCAGAGCCCGTCATGGTTCGTCATCTACGCCGCGATCTCTGGCTATCCCTTCCGAACCGCACAGGGGATGAACGTCCGTCTCGAGTTGCCCCACACGGTTTATCTGTTGCCGAAGCAATCCGTGGGAAAGCCAGACATTCGCATCCAGCGAGCGGAACTGAACCGCGAGCAAAATAAAGTTCGGCTTGAAGTCGAGAACACCGGCGACTACTTCGGTCGTGTGCTTGAAACTCAACTTCTCTACACCAGGAAAAAACAAGAAGCGCCAGGGTTCCCGATCTTTCCCCACAGCAAGCGCATTATCGAAATTCCCCTCGACGAAAAAGCCGAGGCCGAAAACGTCCCGGTGGATTTTGTGCTGCACTTCCAAAACTTCAAAGTCGAAGGAAAACTTCAAGCGACGCAGTCTCTAGCTGCTGCCAATGTTGCTCCGGGCCAATAGCGCGCTGATTTCACTGCTGGTGCTGTTATGCGCCGCATGCGCCGTTGCTCAAGTTTTTAAAGTGCAAGGTGGAACTTCCACCATGCTCGACGCCCAGGGCGGCTCGGTAGAATTCAAAGCGCCCAACTACGACGGCACGATCGGCCTCGGATTTTTCTCAGGCCACTTCGAGTACGGAGCCGAAGCACGCCGCCAATTCCACGGCTACACACTTCTCGCCGGCGACGATAGCGTGCCTTTCAACCTTCCCACCGATGTTTTCGACAGCAGCCACTATTTCTCGGCGCGCGGCATCGGAGCGCTCAAGAAAAATGCAGATAGCAGCTTCTACGCCTTCACCGGTGCAACCTCAACCATGTTGGGAACGGGCTTTTTCAATGCCGCAAAAAGTGATGATCCCGTTGGAATCTTCTTTTACGAGCGCAAACTTAGCGACCGTCTTAAGTTCTTTTCCCGCGACATCATCTCGAACCGCCAGACTTCTCTCCAGGGCATCGAGTGGAAACAGAACAAATGGGTCAAAACATCGCTGGCCGGAGGGCTCGGCTCCAACCAAAAATATCTGGCTTCATCCATCGATGCCGAGAACGACAAATTCATTCTTAAAGCCAGCTACGTCTTGATGGGCGATATGTTCCAGCGAATCACGGTTCTCAGCCCCTTGAGTTCCGAGGTCGATAAAGGCAATGTGCAGATGCTGTACAAGCCGAATCCCTACCTTACCGTCACTACTGGGCACGAGAATATTCTGGAGCCGCTGACTCTGGGCGCGCCGATGCAGCAGGCGTCGGTCAATCAGTTCTCCGCCGACTTTCACATTGAGAAGTTCTACTTTGGCAGCGGACTGTTCACTTCAACCGCCGCTGGCCGCAGTACTCAGGGAACCAACCTCTACGCGGGCCGCAGAATCGGCCAACGCTTCGAAGTGAACGCAAACTATTTTCGCAGCGCGCCACAATCGAGCTCGCCTTCGACCGGAACAACCGCCATCGAGCCTGCTCAGACCTCGGTCATGGTTTCCACTACCTTGCGCGAGCACCTCACGCCGCGCTTCAGCCTGCTACAACTGATCTCGCGCACCAGCGGCCAAACAACAATTTCCTACGGAGGCGACTTCACCAGCAATCGACTGATGGCGCGCGTCGATTATCAGAATGTTTATCTGCCCTTTCGCCCCGATCAACCGTTCGAGCAGGCGCTGGCCCTGAACGCATCGCTCCGCATCACCGGACCGTGGCAAGTCACGGCGGCTTCAAACGTCGCGCCAGACGGCCACATCCGCTACTCCTTTGGCGTCAGTACGTACCTCTATCGCTTAAACGGAATGATCTCGAACTCTTCCGCCGACTCTTTTTCAATCGCGAAATTTATGGTGCAGGGAGAGGTAAAAGACGATCAGGGCGTCCCGGTAGAAGGCGCAGCGCTGCACATTGGCAAGCAACTCGCCTACACCGACAGCTCCGGACACTTCATGGTCCGCTTCTCGAAACACGGCCCATTTCCGCTAACCGTTATTCCCGACGAATTTCTGACCAACGGTTTGTATGAAGTAGTCTCGGCTCCCGCCCAGGTGCAGGCAGACAGCGAAGAAAAAGCTAGCGCGGTAGAGGTGTCGGTGCGGAGGGTTCCGATTCGGCAGACAACGCTGCAGCATTGATGGTCTAAGGTCGGCTACAATCCCTGATGAATGAAAGTTCGCGAGCTATTAAGCGACTTGAGCAGGATGGCTGGTTCATAACGCGGACCAAGGGCAGTCATCGACAATTCCATCATCCTTCGAAACCCGGGACCGTCACGGTTGCCGGTCACCATTCATTGAACATTCCACCCGGAACGTTAAACAATATACTTAAAGAGGCAGGGCTGAAATGAAATACCTTATCGTCTACGAAAAGTCGGAAACTGGATGGGGAGCATATGCCCCTGATTTGCCCGGCCTCGGCGCAGTGGGCAAGAGTCTGGACGAAGCAAAAGAACTCATCCGAGAAGCGGTTGATTTTCACCTCGAAGGCATGCGCGCTCACGGTGATCCAATTCCTACTCCAAGCGCAACGACGGAATACATCACGATTTAGAGCCCCACTTGTCTTCTCTCACGTGCCGTGCCCTGACTCTCATAAGCCACACTAAGAATAACCATCCCCCATCCCATTCCTTCAGAGAGTTAAAATCACTCCATGCGAGAAATCTTTATCGTTTCTTCCGTCCGCACTCCGGTGGGACGCGCTTATAAGGGAACGCTCCGCGCCACGCGTCCCGATGAACTGGCAGCTGTTGCTATCAAAGGTGCGCTCGACCGCGTGCCGCAGCTTGATCCCAAAGAAATTGAAGACGTCATTCTGGGCTGCGCTA
>OBLW0100004143.1_pt1 | contig 11115 bp, 10 predicted proteins | sample 1520161 | NCBI WGS metagenome assembly OBLW01 (sample SAMEA3539309, study PRJEB22396) | soil metagenome | biome: tundra; feature: field; material: soil | place: USA | collected 2010-05 | depth 0.15 m
TCCAGCCGCACCGAGTTGCTCTACCTGACCATGAACAACTCGCAAGCCCAGCCACAACGCGCCGCCAACGGAGACGGCCACGCCTTCTCTACCATCATCGAAGCCGCCGAGGCCGGCGATGCCTGGGCACAACTTCGCTTGGCCGAGCATTTTGGTCAGATCAAAGATGGTCAGAATAAAGATGGTCAGAACAAAGACGGCCAGATCTCGGGCGCCCAACCCGACTCCGTTTCCGCTTACATGTGGTACCTGCTCGCAGAAAAAACCGCAGCCCCGATGCTCGAACAGATCGCGGAAGGCAAGAAAACCATCAGCCAGAAAATGTCTCCGCAACAACTGGCGGAGGCCGAAGGCAGAGCTGCCGCACGGTTCAAAAACAAGAAGCAGTCGGGTTTCGATGACGGCGGCGAGGTGCAGACCGGCGGACAACCGAGCAGGCGCGCCGCCGTTCGATAGAGCTTCACCTGCTGATCGATTGCCCTTTGTCTGCTCGCCCTTAGTCCTGTAGAGACGGGCTTGCCGTCCCCGTAGACGCGACGAGCCGCGTCTCTACCAGAAATCGTCAGACAGCACTTTGGTCAAAGCTGCATCAGATTGGTTTGCAGCTTCGTGTATCCCTGCTTCTGCGCCCACAGATCCAGCGGGATCGCAGCCATCTCATCCACGATCGGTTCGGCCAAACCGCTCTTGGTCATGTCCACTGTCTTTATGTAGCTCCGGCAACTGTCGCACCCTTCCACGCGGACATGTTTGAGCTCCTCCGCAGTGTAGACCGGAAGCTTCGTGGGGTTCTCTTCCCCGCATCCCGGACAGACGATCCGCCGGAACTCCCATTCCGCCAGGCAAAATGAACACACCAGAGATCGCTGGCCGCCATCTCCCAACGGACGCAGAACGCCCAGGCCCGGTTTCCGTTTGCAAAACGGACACAGATACGGCGTCGGCCCGCTCCATCGCATATTTGACCGTGAGCGAATGCCAGCCGCGTAAGGCTGAAGAAAGGCGCGAGCGAAAAAATCGTTTGGACCCGGCGGCAACGTCCCAGTCTCGGTCTCGTTCCAGAAAACGGTCAGCAATCGGAAATGTGAATCTTCGCCACCGTGGCGCAACTCGCGCGCAGCTTCCCGAAGCGGACCCGGACCGTTCTGTTCGACCACCGAAAGGAATTGCCCGAATCGGCCGGTCAGTTCCGGTGCGAGCGGCCGCCCAAACGGCTCCGGGTCTGACGCGACATCGCCGGCCCCGGCACCCGCTCTTCCGCTCGATCCGCCGAGTTCCCCGTAGAAATTTTCCTGAAAGCGCACGACAGTCACATAGAAGCGCAGGATTTCCGCCGCAAAGCTGTACTGGGCGCCAAGTTCCTCCGCCCGTCGAATCCGCCGCTGCCATTCGTTCTGCGTCATGCTGCGATTAGACATCGCCCGATTATCGTCCCCGTAGCCCGCCCCGCAATGCCGGGCATCATCCTTGCAGGCAAGGCGGCCGACCAACCGGGGACATTATTATTCTATTGTGTCTATTGTGCCGTGGACATCTAAGCTCGAATTTATATTTTGATAGATGCTATGGTACTCAGACTTTATACTCATTATCGGCTATTAATATGGCATTGGTTTGAGCTAAGAAACGGGCGCAGCCTATTGAGGCGTTTATGTCTAGCTTTGAAGATGGCGGGGGGATTGCGCGACTTTGGCGGCGTGTACCCTTATTCCATGAAAAATGCGCCATGCATTACGCAGGACTGCGGCACAGCACGCCGCGCAGAACGCCACAAAACTGACTGTCCTCATTGCTGTTCCGGCGCCGCTCAAGACCCTGTTTCGCCTCGATTGCGCACAATGGCGTTTACAGGCGAGCGCTCGTTCCTCAGGGCAGGACGTTTGCTCGATGACGAAAAGTAGGTCAGACACATCAAAGAACAACGGCGGGCCGAAAGGGGCGCGAACGTAGAACACTCCTCCAGGTTTCACCGCTCGTTTGATGGTTGTAACACCATAATGGACGGAAGCTGCGGCCGCGGTTTCGTCGTTCCGAAAGTCGATAGGATTGGAGAAAATCACGATATCGCAGAAGTCTGCGAGTGGGCCAAGTGAAGCTCGGATTCTATCCTCAGGGCTTTCGTTGCCGAAATAAACGATCATGTGAATCATCTGGCAGAGCCCACCAGGGCGCAGATGCTTTTCGAGGCCTTGCAGTATTTGCGACCACAAAACATCACCGCTCTTGCCGCCGCAGTAGCAGTTATCGTTCGGGGAGCTAGCGGTGTCCGGGATGTACGGTGGATTGGCAAGAATAAGGTCAAAGGTTCTGCCTTCTACGGCGCGGAAGAGATCGCCCCGACAAAACTCAATGTTCGTGATACCGTTAAACCATGCGTTGAACTCCGCGAAACGTAACGCCCGAGGGTTGATGTCCGTAGCGACAACGTGTTTCGCATGGCGCGCTGCCACGAGAGCATGCACGCCTGACCCGGTGCAAAGGTCCAAAGCCGCGTTCACCGGCTTTCGTGACACAGACCCGACAAAGTCGTAGGACTCCGATAACAAAGCCATGACGGGGTTCGCGACGGCTGGATGGTTCACTTTCACTATCGCGTCAGTCGCCAGAAAAAGGCCGGCACACTCGTAGAGTGCGAGATCACATATAGCCGCGCCCGCGTCCAAACGAATCAAGTTCATAGCCGCCAACGCATTGAGGTCGTCGGGCGAGAAGATGCAACTCAGGGCCGTCACCTTTACCGGCTCATTAAACAGGAAAAGCCAAATCAGCAAGTCCAGTTGATCCTTCGGCCCTCTTTTTTTGAAATAACCCGCGATTGTATCGAGAATCCCCGAGCCGGCGGGACCGAACATTCGAGCTCCGATGTCGGCACGCATGCCTGCGCACTCGAAAAAGGCCCGAAATTTCCCGGCCACACCAGTCCCCTTCGGAGACCACTGGCGGTATTCTGTGCCAAGCCGCCCCTTCACAGCATCAAAAGTGAAACCAGCGTCTTGCAGAATGCCCGTGAGTCTACGCGGGCTAGCGCTTTCGAGAGGAATTGGATGAGACACGTCGCGGATCAGCGTCACGTTATCCATGAGTTTCTTCCGAAAATGCGCGGAAGTTGTTGAAAGTACAATACCGCTTCCGGTGATTTCTATGTCCGTGGGTGGCCAGCGCAGCCGGCCATGATCCAGATATCTGGATTGCTCTAAAATAGTAGCACGACAGCTTGGGTTGAGAGCCGGGGGTGCGTACCAGCTAAGGCTTGATGGTGGTTCGGTTTCCAAGTAGTCACAGCGAGTATCGACGATCGGAGAAATAGCCAGTGCAGTTCTGCAGGTTTGTGACGATCCATTGTGCGACCTTTAGCGCCACTGGCAAGGTCCCCGAGCCTTGGGCCTCACGCCGCTCACCAACAGATGCCTTCGTACTTGCCATTCTCGCTCCTTCCCTCGATGATCCTCACGAAATCCACTAGGAGTTGACCCTCACGTAGTTGCTCCGGCACTCTCTTGAAATCCGGATCCTTGGTGCCGATCACGACGGTCTGAGCGTGGTTGAGCACGGCGTCAATGTCGCCGACCATCAGTTTGGATATATGCGGAATGTGGTTGAGGATGAAATCCCGATTCGCGCCAACCAGACTGGCAATATTCACATTCTTGTCATAGATGCGCAGGTCGTAGCCTTTGCCGATGAGGCGCTCGATGATTTCAATCATGGGGCTTTCGCGCAGATCGTCCGTTCCCGCTTTAAAGCTGAAGCCCAAGACCCCGACTCGCGTGTGCCCCTTTTCCATAATGAGTTGCAGGCCCCGAGTAATCTGCATTTCATTGCTCGGCAGAATGGAAGTGAGAATCGGCAAATGCAAATCGTGCATTTTCGCCTGATAGGACAATGCGCGAAGATCTTTGGGCAAACACGAGCCTCCGAATGCAAAACCGGGCAGCAGATAAGCGGAAGAAATGTTGAGCTTGCGATCCTGGCAGAAGATGTTCATTACCGCATGGGCATCGATGCCGAAAGACTTGCACAAATTGCCGATTTCGTTGGCGAAACCGATCTTCAGCGCATGCCAGCTGTTGTCAACGTACTTGACCATCTCAGCCGACTCTACATCCGTCCTGATCAGCGGCGCCTCGAGTTTTTCGTAAAGCTTGGTCAGCATGTCGCCGCTGGCTTTATCCAATTCGCCGATCACCGTCTTCGGCGGCGAGCGGAAGTCTTTCACTGCCGAACCCTCCCGCAGAAATTCGGGGTTGTTACAGACGCCGAAGTCAACCCCGGCCTTTTTCCCGGAGAACTCTTCCAAGGTGGGAATCACGATGCTGCGCATCGTGCCCGGCAAGATGGTGCTGCGGATGACGACGGTGTGGCGAGTTGTCTTAGTCTTGAGCGCCTGGCCGATCTGTTCGCAAATCCGCCGAATGTATTTCAGGTCGAGGTTGCCGTTGGCCTGGCTCGGTGTGCCGACGCAAACGAAGGACAATTCCGTCTCGCGAATCGCTTGGACTGGATCGCTGGTGGCGCGCAGCCGGCCGGCTCGAGCAGTGGCGGCGATGATCTCACCGATGTCCACTTCAACGATGGGAGATTGGCCACGGTTGATCAGGTCGACTTTGGTCGCGAGCGAGTCGACCCCGACGACTTCATGTCCATCATGGGCGAGACACCCCGCCGAAACTGTGCCGACATAACCCAATCCGAAAACGCTGACTCTCAAGGTGGCCTTTCCCGTGTGGCCATCAGGCCTCGAAATTGTGATCTGCTAATGCGTAGTTTCGGTTCGAAAGCCCGGCGAGCCGTTATACCCTGACTTCGCGGGCCGCGTCACTTCGTCTTCGTCTTTCCCCCGGTCAGTCCAAAGACCTGCAATTGCTGGTTGCTGGCCACGAAGACCATACCGTTGGCCACTACTGGAACCAGGTTCGCATTGCCAGTCGTATTCGGCCAGTTACCCGCAGCCGCTTCGAACAACTTCTTCATTGTGCTTCCGCCCGAATCCGGATTAAACGCAAACAGACTAATCGGCGCGCCATTATTGTTCGTCGTCGGGCGCGATACTGCCCAAATGATTGGACTGGCTTTACCGTTTGAAGAAACCGAGGTGAAAAATCCCGGGTCCTGCAACTGACCGCTACCTACCCCGCCCATCGCCACTTGCCTCAATCCAACCGTCGGCGATGTCTGCACCTTCCAGACTCTCACTGTATTGCCACCGCTGCTCACCACCCGTCCTAATCCGTCTGACGGATCCACGAAATACGACTGTCCACAAAAGCAATGGCCCACGCTGTAGCTGCCCAGCACATTATTCTTCTTCGGCGAGTATCCACCGAGATTGTCTTCATTCATCAGATACATCGTGCCAACTTTACCAGCTGCCACCGCCAGATGAGGCATCGATCCCGGCTGATCGGGCAACATCAGCACTCCGCCCGAGCCGAAATCGTTGTCCTGCCGATCGAGGGCCGCCTGATTGCTTGGGGTAAACAGGTCCAGCACCGTCGTCAGCGTGGGCGAGACCTTGACCACGCTTTCCTGAATGTTGGTGACCCCATCATATGCACTCCCGGAAGGATCTGAATTCCCGGTCGCGAAGAGGATGTTGCCCTCATCATCGGTCGAGGGCCCATACCCCGACATCCAGATCGACGACAGAAAGAAGGCATCCGGCGAAGTTGACTGCTGGTCGTTGAGCCGGTTGGATGGAAACGGCTGCAGCGTTCCCGCCGTCCACCCCAGCAGCCAGCCCCGCGAAAGATTTGCCCCATAATCGCAGAAGCTGCCAAACCCCGCATAGATGCTGCCGTTCGCGAGCAATAACCCCGGACGCTGCCGCTGGTACGTCGCGTTGAAAGTGAATGTCGTTCCATCGGTCAGACTATGCGACGCCCTTACCACCTCTGGCTTGACTTTGTCTTTCAAACTTCCTAGATCGAGCGCGTGCAACCGGTAGGCTGGACCACTCGGGTCCTGCGTATAAACCATCACGTACAACGTCTTGCTATCCGGGTCAATCACCGGCGTCGAGTTGATGCCTACATTCGGCCCGTTGTTGTTGCATCCCAACGGCATCGGCACCGGCGTTCCAAACCTCGGACTCAGCAGCACCGTCCCGCTGTGAACGTCGATGGCATATACCGTGTTTCCTTCCGTGGCCACATAAACCACATCGTGCGAGCCCTGATACTTTCCGGCCGTGATCTGCACGCCCGGCACCACCAGCGGCTGCGCGTCCACCTGATCGTCGAGGACCACCGCCTGCAGCAGACCGAACGAGCGGTTTCCCACGTTGGCAGGCGTAAGCACCGTCTCGCTCTGATTCCAGCCAGTGCGGTAATTATCGTAGTGATACGTCGTGACCGACGTTTGGCCAGCAGCCAGCAGCACGCCCGCGCTGATGAAAAGAAAAACAGTGAATACAGTCGTGCCGCCAATGCGGCAATGACCTTTACGATGTCCTCGCATGTTCTGATCCCCCAATTCTTGCTTCTTGGCGGTTACTTCAGGCGGCTTTCAATCCGACGCTGCGGCTCCGCTTCGGGTGCACGGAACTCGCGCCAGGAACTCTACTATGGGGGAGAAGGGCGAAGCCTGACCTAATGCAGCAACCTGTTAATAGCGATTCCGTTTCTCTGCGAAACGCCGGAAACATTCACTCAATCGGAATCGCTCTTTTAAGCCAAAATACCGAAATCGACTATACACCTACTTCCACTCATCGCGATAGTGTGAAACAACTTGCATACTTGAAGCGCCGGGCAGAAAGTAACTGTAAAGGATTGTTCTTGGATATGGTTACTGTTCCGCGTCTGCGGAGATATCACAGCTTGAAACCGGTAGTTATGCTGCAGATTCAGGCAGAAACAGGGAGTAGACAGGTGGCGACAATTGGCCCCAGCCAGCCCGCTCTGTCTCCTATCCCAGATGCATCTTGACAACCCGGAGCGATTCATTAATTCTAGATACCTCCCCTGTCGCGGCTTCCGTTGCACGCTCAGGCCCCGTCTTTTATTCTGCGATGCGTCCACAGGATTGAATGAAGAAGAGGAGCAAGACCGAACGGCTGAGGAGCACACCGCCGCGCCAGAGTTGGCGCGAGCGATTGCACCAGTCCCGAGTTCCGCTGGTTGTGTGCGGTTTAGCGCTGGCCATTTACTTGCGCTCGTTGTTTTGCGGCTTCATTCGCGACGACCTTCCGCAGATCGTCAACAACCCGCAGGTGCAATCGTGGCAATACTTCCCCCGACTTCTAGGCTCGCATTTGTGGAGTCAGTTTGGACCGCATTGGAGCGTGCTCTTTTATCGTCCGTTGTTCTCCATCTGGATGTTGCTCGTGCACACGGTCGGCGGCCTCTCGCCTTGGGTTTGGCATCTCTCGAGTGTTCTGTTGCATGTCGCCGCCACATATCTGGTGTTCCGGCTGTGCCGGAGGCTGACGGGGAGTGACATCGGCGCAGGCGTGGCGGCAGCGGTCTTTGCCGTACACCCAATTCACGTTGATGCGGTCACCTGGGTTTCCGCCAGTTGTGAGTTGCTGTTTACGCTTTTCACGCTGGGCTCCATTCTGGTGCTGCTGGGCGACAACACAGCTGCGGAGCGACCACAGGTGTGGGCCAGTGCAGCCTTGTACGGCGCGGGATTGTTTGCCAAGGAAACCGGAATCGCTTTCGTGCTGATCCTGATTGTCATTGCCTGGGTGCGATTACGGGGCCAAGTCAACGGCGGACTGGCCCGGCGGCTTTGGTTGGCTGGCAGTCCGTACGTTGCGGCGACCGGGATCTATGTGCTCGCACGGTGGTTCGCAATGCACCAAGTGGGAACGGAGGCGGGCGAACACAGCTGGGCGGAGGTCATCTTCAGCGGTCCGTCCGTCATGCTCTTTTATTTGAAAAAATTGATCATACCGTTGGGATTGAGCGGTAGCTACATGAACCCGCTGACGGCGTCGCCAACGGCAAGTTTCTCGCTGGAGTTGGTGGCTATCGCGGCAGGGGTGGCCATCGTAAGCTGGTTTGCATTCCGCTACAGCCCGGTTCTCGGGTTGGCGGCAGCCCTGCTGGTGGCGCCGATCCTCCCCGCGCTCGCCGTGGTACGGATCTACACTCAGGGAGACATGACGCACGACCGCTACCTCTATTTGGCGTCAGTCGGGCTTTGCCTCATGGTGGGCATGCTGGTCGCAAAACTATGGTCGATGCCCAAGCCTGCCAAGCTGGCCGTGGTGGCTGTTATGGGCGTCGTACTGGCGGCGCTGTCAGCCGTAACGTTTGCGCAGCAAAAGTTTTATCATGACAACTTTGCGTTTTATCGGCGGCTAATCGAAATCAACCCGTCAGATGGAATGGCGTACGGACTACTGGGAAACGAATACATGGATCAAGGAAATACTGATTTGGCACTTGATCTCTTCCGCAAGGCGCATCAGATCTCTCCGGAGAATCCCAAGGTCTCCTTGTTTTTGGCACGCGGATTGGTCGCCGAGAAACAATACCTAGAGTCGGAGGCAGTCCTCAATCAGATGCTGCAAAACCCAGGATTGGACACCAGGAAGAAGAATGGTGCACTTGTGTCCCTAGCGAACGTTGAAATCAGCTTGGGAAAGCTGGAATCTGGGCAACAACTCCTGCAGCGCGTGCAAGAGAGTGACCCCCGATTCCCGGAGCTGCATTGGGCCCTGGGAGTGTTGTTCCAGCGAGAAGGATTGCTTGCGCAAGCGCAGGCGGAGTACGAGAAAGAATTCGAAATCACGGGAGATGAGCTGGCTGAAAAGCAATCGTTGACCGTGGCGAAAATGCGAATGCGCAGTCTTCGTTCAAGTCTATTGGAGCATCCCTCCGAAACGCGATCCATCAAATGAAGGAGAAAGGCCAAGCAGTCCGCCCAAAGAAGCCTTGACCAGCCGACACCTTCACAGAGGACCCCCACCCAAGGGTTTACCGATTGACGCCCCAGTCCGACCGGCAGGGTCTGCGTCGGTGGAGCGCGTGGCGAAGGGCGGCAATCGCTCCACGCCGGTTGACTCACTCCCATAAATATGGGAGCATAACTTTCATGAAGACTACGCTGGAAATTCCCGACGCTATCTTTCGTCGCGCCAAGACAGCGGCAGCCGAACGCGGAATTCCCTTTCGAGCGCTGGTCTCGGAGGCGCTGGCGGACCAACTGCGCGCCCAAAGCAATAGAGACAACAAGCCCTGGATGAAGACGTTCGGCAAACTCCGTCACCTGCACAAGGAAACCGCGAGAATTAACCGGATCATTGAAGAAGAGTTCGACCAGATCGAGACCGAGGATCGTGAGTAATCGGCCAACAGTGATCCTGGATACCAATGGACTCTCAGCCGTCGCAGATGGCGATGCTGCACTGGAGCCGATCCTGCGCAAGGCAGCTGAGATCGCCGTTCCGGTGATTGTGTTGGGCGAATACCGCTATGGAATTCAGCAATCACGCCATCGCCAACGCTACGAACGATGGCTGACAGAATCGATTCGCAACTACCGCGTACTCGACCTGGATGAAGAGACGGCCCTCTCCTACGCAACTCTTCGATCCGAACTCAAGCGAGCCGGAACTCCAATTCCTTCCAACGACGTTTGGATTGCCGCGCTTTGCCGGCAGCATTCTCTCTCCCTTTTAAGCCGAGACCGCCATTTCGATCTTGTTGGCGGAATCAAGCGGATCGATTGGTAACATCGAGACACTGGCAACTAGCGGTCTTGCACGCGGTGCGGGAGCGGAACCGGCCATCCGGGTTCTCCCGGCAGTTTCCCTGATTGACGCCCCAGTCCGATCGGGGGTATAGTTTTCCGGATTAGAGCGGTACAAGTTGGACGCCGTCGTTTGCGTCCGCAACATTCACCTTCGTAACTTTCTGGAGAGTGCAACACGGGGGCCAACAAGATGGAGTTCTCTCGCAGGACTTTTCTCAAAGGCACCGTCCTCGGCGGAGCCGGTTTCTCCGCCCTCGGCTTTGATCTGACTCCGGTTTACGCTCAGACTCAATCCCTCAAGATTTCCCGAGCCAGCGAGACGCGCAGCACCTGTCCTTATTGTGCCGTCAGTTGTGGCGTGATCATCTACACCTTGGGCGACAAGGCCAAGAACGCGATTTCCCAGGTCGTCCACGTCGAGGGCGATCCCGACCATCCCATCAATCGCGGCACGCTCTGCCCCAAGGGATCGTCGCTCGAACAGGACATCCTCAACGACCGGCGCCTGCTGAAGCCGCAAGTGCGGCGTCCCGGAGCCACCGACTGGGAAGATATTTCCTGGGATCAGGCCTACACCGAGATTGCGCAGCGCGTGAAAAAAACGCGCGACGACACCTTCCTCGAAACCGATGCGCAGGGCCGCACCGTGAACCGCTGCGAAGGCATGGCCTTCACCGGCGGCTGCACCGATACCAACGAATTCAATTACCTCGCCGTAAAAAGTATGCGCAGCCTGGGGGTCTGCTACCTGGAAAACCAGGCCCGCGTTTGACACGGCCCCACGGTCTCCAGTTTGGGGCCCACCTTCGGACGCGGCGCAATGACCAACGGTTGGATCGACATCAAGAACACCGACATGATGTTGATCATGGGCGGCAATCCCGCCGAGAACCACCCTTGCGGCTTCAAGTGGGCGATCGAAGCCAAGATTCACCGTAACGCGAAAACCATCGTCGTCGATCCGCGCCTGACCCGCACCGCCGCCAACGCGGATATGTACGTACAGATCCGCGCTGGCGCAGACATCGCCTTCCTCGGCGGTCTGATCAATTACGCCATCGCCAACAATCGCATCGCCAAGGACTATCTCGTCAATTACACGAACGCTTCCTTCATCATCAAGGAAGGGTTTGAGCTCCCCGACGACGGGCTGTTCTCCGGTTTCGATCCGCAGAAAAAGGTGTACGACAAATCCACCTGGAATTATGAAGAAGGCGGAGATCTTACCGGCAAGCCTGTAGTCGGTGGTGCGGTGATGCACTCTGCGTCGGCAACACAGTCGTCGACTGCGGGTGCGGCGCCTGGCGGGACGGGGCAGAGCCCCGTCGCCACACAAGCTTCCACCACACAAGCAGCCGCAAATTCGGGTAGTCCGCACATTTCGGGGAGCGGATCTGGTCCGCAACAAAAAAC
>OBLW0100004146.1_pt1 | contig 11113 bp, 8 predicted proteins | sample 1520161 | NCBI WGS metagenome assembly OBLW01 (sample SAMEA3539309, study PRJEB22396) | soil metagenome | biome: tundra; feature: field; material: soil | place: USA | collected 2010-05 | depth 0.15 m
CCCCCGCCGCCCGCGCAGGGCATGCCGTACCCGGCGACCCCGCGCGGCGACCAGGTCGACTTGCTCCACGGAACGCAGGTGGCCGATCCGTACCGGTGGCTCGAAGACGCTCGGAGCCCCGACGTGAAGGCGTGGGCCGAGGCCGAAGACGGGCTGACGCGCAGTTACACGTCGAAGCTCCCGGGGCGCGACGCGCTGGCGGCGCGCTTCAAGGAGCTCTTTTATGTCGAGAGCGCGGGGACGCCGCGCTACGCCGGCGGCCGTCTGTTCTACCCGAGGCGCGACGCGGGCAAAGAGAAGGCGACGATTTACTGGCGCGAGCGGGCTCGCGACCGAAAAAAGCCGCTCGGGCCGGAGCACGTGCTCCTCGATCCGAACGCCTGGTCTACCGACGGCAGCGTGTCGCTCGGCGTGTGGAACGTCTCTTACGACGGCAAGAAGGTCGCGTACACGGTCAAGGCGAACAACTCCGACGAAGCGAGGCTCTACGTGCTCGACGTCGCGTCCGGAAAGAAGAGCGAGATCGACGTCATCGACGGCGCCAAGTACGCGTCGCCGTCGTGGACGCCCGCGAGCGACGCCTTCTATTACACCTGGCTCCCGCCGGCCGACACGATCCCCACGGCCGAGCGCCCCGGCTACGCCGAGGTGCGCCTTCACAAGCTCGGAACCGACCCCGGCAGAGACCCGCTCGTTCACGAGAAGACCGGGGATCCGAAGACCTTCGTCAGCGCGGGGATCGGCAAAGACGGGCGCTGGCTCGTTGCGAGCATCGAGCACGGCTGGACGAGCACCGACGTCTACTTCCAGGATCTGCGCGCAGCCAAGCGCGAGTGGCGCCCGCTCGTCGTGGGGATCGACGCCCGCTACGACGTGAGCGTTGACGGCGACACCTTCTACGTGTGGACCAACGAGGGCGCGCCCAGGTATCGAGTCTTCCGCGTCGACCCCGCGCACCCCGCGCGCGACCAGTGGAAGGAGATCGTCGCCGAGCAGGCGGACGCGACCCTCGAGGCGGTCAGTGTGGTCGGGCACCGGCTGTCGCTCGGTTACCTGAAAGACGTCGTCAGTCACATCGAGCTCCGCGACGAGAACGGCAAGCTGGTGCGCGAGGTCGCGCTGCCGACGCTGGGCTCCGCGTCGGTGTTCAGCGGCGAAGTCGACGACGACGTCGCGTTCTATTCGTTCAATTCGTTCACCTACCCGACGGAGATCTTCGAGACGAGCGTCAAGACGGGCGAGACCTCGACCTTCTACCGCCTCAAGATTCCGGTCGACCCGTCGAAGTACGTGGTGGAGCAGCTATTCGCGACCAGCAAGGACGGGACGAAGGTGCCGTTCTTCGTCGTGCGCGCCAGGGATCTCGTCAAGAACGGCGCGACCCCGACGATCCTCTACGGCTACGGCGGCTTCCAGGCCGCGCAGACCCCGGCGTTCTCGGCGTCGATCTACCCGTGGCTCGAGAACGGCGGAATCTGGGTGGTGGCGAACCTTCGCGGCGGCAGCGAGTACGGCGAAGAGTGGCACCGCCACGGGATGCGCCACGAGAAGCAGCACGTGTTCGACGACTACTTCGCGGTCGCCGAAGAGCTCGTGAAGCAGGGCTTCACGAAGCCCGACAAGCTCGCCGCGCTGGGCGGCTCGAACGGCGGACTGCTCGTCGGCGCGGCGATCACGCAGCGACCGGAGCTCTTCCGCGTCGCTCTCTGCGGCGTCCCCCTGCTCGACATGGTCCGCTACCACCTCTTCGGCAGCGGCAAGACGTGGATCTCGGAATACGGCTCGGCCGACGACGCGGCCGACTTCGCGGCGCTCTACGCGTACTCGCCGTATCATCACGTGGCCAAGGGCACGAAGTACCCCGCGACGCTCATCGCCAGCGCTGACAGCGACGACCGCGTCGACCCGCTCCACGCGCGCAAGTTCGCCGCCGAGCTGCAGTGGGCGTCGAGCGGCGGTCCGGTGCTGCTCCGCATCGAGAAGCACTCGGGCCATGGCGGGTCCGATCTCGTGCGCGCCTGGGTCGAGAAGCTCGCTGACGAGTACGCCTTCGCGCTCGAGCAAATGAAGGATTGAGCTCGTCTAGAGCCCGGTTCCGCTCGCCTGAGAGGGAGATTAATCCTGAATGACCGGCATCGGGCCTAGAGCACGGACTCGAGCTTCGTCCCGAGGTCGACCCCTGGCGTCGCCGGATACGCGGTCCCGGCGAGGATGCACATCTCGTTCGTGTTCGCCGATTCGCCGAAGGTAAGCGTCTGGCCGGTCGTGTTGTTGTACGTGCACGCCCAGGTGATGGTCGTGCCCGAGGCGATGGGCATGGCGGGGCTGTATTTCTCCGAGACCGGCTCGTTCCAGCTGGTCCCCTTGTAGATGGTCTGCCCCGTGCTCGTCGTGCCCGAGAAGCTGATCGCGCGGCTATGCATGTGGCTGACCGCGACCATGACTTTGATGTCCGAGGGGACCGTGAAGGTCCGCGACTGCGTGCTCATGCCCGTCGGAACGACGAGCACCGCGTTGTTCAAGAAGAGCGCGACGGCCAGAGTCTGCACCTGACTCGGATCCACCGCGTGCATGCTGACGGAAACGTGGGCCGTGACGGGCGTCGAACCAGCGTTCAAGAGGTGCACGAGAATCCGCAGTCCGTCAGTGGCCTTCAGGCTCCTGCCGACGCCCGTCGGGTAGACGAAGGCTTCCTTGGGCGTCTGCGACATATGGAGAAGATCATGGAACTCGATCCCCGAGCAGTCCGCGACGGAGTTCGTGTCTTGATTGAACGAGGGGTCGTGGAACACGAACATGTGGTGCGACGAGACCATGGTCGAATCGGACTCGAGGAGCGCCACGTCCTTGCCGAACGGATTCTTGAAGTTCTGGCACTTGACCAGCTCGGTGTTCGCCGGAACCTGGATGTCGACGGTCTGGATCGTGGCGACGCCGCCCGTCCCGCTATCGGCGGGGACCGATACGACCCCTCCGTCGCCGCGGTCTCCCGAGCCGCCGCTGCTCGAGCCACCGCCGCCCGAGCTGCCACTCCCGGTCGGCATCGGCGACGTTTGCCCCGGGGCGCCGCTGCTGGCCGCCGTCGAGCCGTCATCGGTCCCGTCGGTGCCTTGCGCCGGATCGAGGCCGACGAACCCGGCGGAGCGGGACCCGCTGCACGCGGCGAGCGCGAGGGGAAGCAGAAGCGTGAACGGGAACCATACCTTGGACATGTCGTGTCTCCTCGTCGCTCGGCGGATGCGCGCTCTCGGGGGTCGACCCGCGCAGAGCCCGCGCGATCGACAGCCACATGGCTCAGAAAGGTAACCTGTACGACGTGGAGGGATAAGGTCAAAGAAAGAATGCGTCTCGGAAGTCTGGTGGCCCTGCTGGAACTCGACAGCGCTAGGAAACTAAGCGTTTTGCCGGGTGAGACGGCGAAAGAGCCGATTCTGCTGGAATCAGAATTCCAGTTCTCGACGCCTTATTTCTCCTTAGCGCCCACTTACTCACTCCCGCTCCCACTCCGCCACTCCGCGTGAGGGGTGTGGACAGGTCGACCGCGTGAAGGGTCCACGCGGGTCGTGACTGACGTCTCGTCTCAGCTCTTCGTGCGGTGTCGCTCTTCGAGGTACTTCGCGAGGCCCTTCGCGGTCTCGACGAGGTTCGATTGAATCTTCGCGACGAGGAACTCTTCGACCGCGCGGCCGATCTTGCCCGCCAGGAACGACGGGACGCCACGGATCTTCTTCGCGTCGATCTCGAGGGTGCCGCGGATCTCGAGGAGAGTGCGGTCGGCGCCGTCGTCGAGGAACGTGTTCTGGCCCTTGCACTGGACCGCCTCGGTGAACGCGTGCGTCTCCGTTCGCCAGTCGCACACCATCGCGTCGCCGCGCCAGGTGGCGAAGTCGGTCCACGACAGGACCGACTGGCTGAGGACGGCGCGGAGGGCGGCCGGGATGTCGCCCCCGCCGCGCCACTCGTTCACGAACTCGACCACAGAGCCGCTGTTCTTTCGCGACTTGATCTCGATGCCGCGAACGTTGGGCAAATATGGCAACAGATCGGTCATCTCGTCGCGGTACGCCGCAAAGACGGTCTCGCGAGAGAAAGGAATGCGGGCGTCGGCGCGAATTTCCATGAGGTGGCTCCGGCGCGAGAGTAAGGGCCGGACCGCGGCGGAGTCACGCGCGATTCACCACCCCGGCCTGGAACGGCCGCGGGCCTTCTGCTAGCCGGCTGGGCATGACCCTCGACGCTGGCGACAAGGCCCCCAACTTCACGCTCCCCAGGGCGAACGGCGAGACCTTCACGCTGGCCGACGTGCTGGGCCGCCGGGCCGTCGTGCTCTTCTTCTATCCCAAGGACGACACGCCCGGCTGCACGGTCGAGGCCTGCACCTTTCGCGACAACTACGAGGCCTTCGTCGAGGCCGGGGCCGACGTCGTCGGTGTGAGCTCCGACTCGGGCGCCTCGCACGATGGCTTCGCCAGCAAGCACCGCCTTCCGATGACGCTGCTCACCGACGCGGACGGCAAGGTGCGCGCGCTCTACGGGGTCAAGGCGACGCTCGGCCTGATGCCGGGTCGCGCGACCTTCGTCATCGACAAGGCGGGCACCATCGTACATGTCTTCGTGTCGCAGATCCGGGTGAAGAGCCACGTCGAGAAGGCGCTCGCGGTGGTCAAGGTGCTGCAACAGCCGCCGCCCGCCGCCGCGCGGCCGTAGTACTATCGCCCTCGTGGGACGCACCTTCGCGATAGGCGACATTCACGGCGACCTCGACGGGCTCGAGCGCGTCGTCGGGAAGTTCCCGGCGCTCGCCGCCAGCGACACGATCGTGTTCGTGGGCGACTACCTCGATCGCGGGCCGAAGTCGGCGCAGGTCATCGAGTTCGTCCGCAAGCTCGAGAAGGCGGGGCCGGCCAAGGTCGTCGCGCTGCGGGGCAACCACGAAGACGCGTGGCTTCGCGTGGTCGACGTAGGCTGGCCCGAGTTCGTCACGCCGCCGGGCAACGGCTGCCTCGCGGCCATGCGCTCGTTCACGGGCGGTCTCGTGCCGAGCGCAGAGGCGCCGCCCAAGCCCGACGAGCAGGGCTACATGCTGACGGGGTCGTTCTTCCCGGAAGACGTGGTCGAGTGGATGCGCTCGCTGCCGTTCTGGTACGAAGACGAGCACGCCATCTACGTTCACGCGGGCCTGCCGCGCGGCGAACGCGGCTTCCTGCATCCGTCGAAGGCGCCCACGCCGTCGGCGCTGCTCTGGCTGCGCGACGAAGACTTCTTCCGGAACTACCGCGGCAAGATGGTGGTGTTCGGCCACACGGCCACGGCGTACTTGCCGCCCGAGCTGAGCACCTACACGCCGGAAGACCCCATGGACGTCTGGGCCGGCCCGTGCTGCGTGGGCCTCGACACGGGCGCCGGCAAGGGCGGGTTTCTGACGGCGATCCAGTTGCCGACGATGCGCGTGTACGAATCGCGCTGACGGCGCTTGCGTCGAGTCTCGCGGTCAGAACGCGTACGTGAAGCCCCCGAGGTACTCCTCGCCGATGTTGCCCGTGTTCACGTCGTAGAACCACGCGGCGGTCGCGTCCAAGGAGAAGCGACGCGAGACGTGGACCTCGACGAGCGGGAGCGGGCGGTAGGCCAGCGTTCGAGTGCCACCGAGGTAGATCGCGGGACCCAAGAACGGCCTGACGCCGCTGCGCACCGCCTCGCTCGTGTAGACGCCGACACCGAAGTGCAGCGTCACGAGGCTGCCGAGGGTCGCCGCGTACGTCAGCGTCGCCGAGTTCTCGATCGACGTTCCGAGATAGGTCTCCGCCAAGATGTCGCTCGTTCGGACGAACGTGTCGTATTCGGCGTGCAGCCCCAGGATGAGGCTCTGGTCCCGGGCCACCCAGAGGCGCGCGTCGACGCCGGCCGTCAGGGAGACGAGGACCCCGAGATAGTTCGCGTATCCGACGTCCGAGAGGCCGCCGAAGGGAATGACCTCGAAGCGACCGTGCGTCCCTATGCGGTAGGCGAAGCCCCCCGGAAGGGTCCAGGAAAGCCGATCGGTGATCCCGAACTGGAGCGACGAGTCCGCGGCGAAGTTTCGCGACGTCAGTCCGGTCGGGGATCCGCTGCTGGTCGTGATCCCGCTGGAGCTCAAGGCGGGGGTGTTCGTCTCTCCGAGGAGAACCTGCCACAAGCCCCAGCCCTTGGGCGGCGTGCTCGACTCGTCGACGGGCGGCGGCGGGGGGCTCGGCTCGTCGCCCTTGAACGCGATGCGCGCGTCGCCCGTGGCCTCGAGTTGCCCGCCGGAGACCGAGACGGTCTCGCCGGAGCGCACGTCGAACTCGTGCGACAGGACGCGCGCGTCGACCACGCTCCGGACCAGGTAGTGCCCGGGAGCGACGGCGATGCGGATCGCCGGCAGGCCCGGCGACGATGGCGGGACCTCGGCCACGGTGACGCCGCTCGGGAGATGAATGACCTCGAGCGGCGCCGTCGTCTTGGTGACCTCGAGGGCGCTCGGGCTCGACGCGACCGACGTGAGGACGATGTCTTGCCGCCCGCGGAGCTGCAGATCGAAGCTCGGGTGTTGCGGGATCGAGGCGAGCCGCGCGCTGTCGCGCACGGTGCGCTCCTTCGCGTAGTCGAAGGCCTCGTCGAGGGTGATGTTTCCGTCGCCGGTGCGGTCGGCGGCGCCGAGGAGACCGGCCGTGAAGTAGTGCGTGAAGAAGGAGCCGTTGACCGCGTCGGCTTCGTGGGCGTTCTCGAGGCCCGAGCTCGACGAGACGAGCGCCGTGCCCTCGGTCGACACGTTGAGCAGATCCGTCGGGTCGAGCGGAGGGCCCACCGTGAGGCCCTTCGCCTGCGTCCAGCTTCCGCCGCGACACGTGTCGAGGATGCCGACGCGGATGCGCGCGCCGATGCGCTCGATCCGATCGCGGAGCGCTCCGACGCTGACGGCCTCGCCGTGCGGGAAGAGCGACTGCCCATCGGAGTGGCCCGAATAGTAGAAGACGAAGAGCGCGTCGCCGGCCGCGGCCTGAACGTCCTTCGCGGCCGCGACGAGGGTCGCGTCGAGATCCGCGGGGCCTGGGTCGAGCAGCACGTGGACGTCGGACGGGGCGAAGCGGCCGACGCGCACGAGGGCATCGGCGAGCTGCTCGGCGTCGTCGTGCGCGAACCGCAGCGGCGCGCGCCCGACGGGGGCGCCGTTCGCGCCGACGAGCACCGCGATGCGTCGCATCGGCGCGGCGTTTTGCGCTCGCGCGAGCGGGGCGACGACGAGCGCCGCGACGAACGCGGCGAATGCGAAGTGCGCCAGCCACGCGGCGCCGGGCGCGCATCTCAGGCGCCTCGTCATCGAGGGTCACCCGCGGCCTTGGAAAGCTCGAAGCGGACGGCCCAGACGTCGGCCGTTCGCGAGCCCGCGGCGGCGGCCGAGCGCAGGGCGTCGTCGTCGAGGACCTTCTTGCTCACCACGACCACGAACCGCTCGATCTGCCCCTCGCTGTCGACGAGCAGCGAGAACGGCAGCGTCGCCGACGGTCCGACGGGGCAGTCCGCGTCCTTGAGGCGAGCCCAGACGGCGCCGTTCCCGGCGGGGGACGCCACCGCGACGTGGGCCAGGTCTTCGCACGCGACGCGAAAAGCGAGCGCGTCGCCGGCGCGGATCGGCGCGCTGCCGTTCCACACGAAGGTCTCGGCGTCGCGATGGACCAGGAGCTCCACCGACGGCATCCCCTTGACGCCCACATAAGCCCCGTCGGTGCGGGCGCGACCCGCGAGATAGACGAGCGCGCCCGCGGCCACGGCCAGGCTCGCCCCCGCCGGCATCATCCAGCGCATGCGCGCTCCCGATCGCCGGGCCCGCGCCGAGGCCGCATGGGTCGTCGTCAGAGGCGGCCGCGACGCGTCGAGGACATCGAGCGAGGCCAGGTAAGCGCGGCACCGCTCGCACGTCGCCAGGTGCGACGACGTCCCTGGTTCGCCGGCGCCCGTCGCTCGATAGAGGTCGAGCGCGAACGTGGAGCAGCGAAAGGCATCGGGGATCATGATGCGAACTCCTTCCGGACGGGGTCGATGCGTTCGTCGAAGCGGGCGAGGAGGCGGCGCACGCTCCGCTCGGACGTCTCGAGAACGAGCGCGGCCTCGGGCTGCGAGAGGCCGTCGATACGGCACAGGACGGCGGCGTGGAGCTCTTCGTCTCGCGCGGCCCCCGCGAGGGTCACGACCGCCGCGCGCGCGTGAATCGCGGCCGCCGGGTCGAGGGCGCATGGCAGGTTCGCGAAGTCCGTCGCATCGTGGGTCGTCCGCCGCCGTTCCCGGAGCGCGTCGATGGCGAGGCGGGTCGACGTTCGATAGAGCCACGCCAGGATCGTCCGGGCGGCATCCGGCGCGTCGAGCGGCGGCCGTGTGCGCCACTGCCACATGCGGAGGAAGACCTCCTGGGTCACGTCGTCAGCCGCCTGCGAACTCGAGAGGAGTCGAAGGCACTTTGCCTTGATGGGCGCGAAGAAGCGCGCGTACGCGAGGTCGAAGTCCGGTTGCGTGCTCACCCCGCCCTGCTTTCTCGGGCTTATAGACGATCCGGCACGGCGAAACCGGACAGGGAAAGGCGAAGCGCAGACGGTTTTCACGCCGTGGCGCCCAGGTACACTGCCCAGGTAAGCTGCGTGGAGAATTGACCGGAGCGATCGCCATGCCCGATGCGAGAGAGTCACCCAAGCCCTGGCCGATTCTCGACTGGGAGCAGTGGAAAGAGACGGCCGACACGCTTCACATGTTCATGCAGATTGTCGGCAAGACGCGCCTCGCGCTGACCTCGGTTCAGAATCATTGGTGGAACGCTCCCCTGTATGTGACCGCGCGCGGGCTGACGACGTCGGCGATGCCCTTGCCGGACGGAGGTCAACTCGACATCGAGGCTGACTTCCTCGTGCATCGGCTCGTGTTTCGTCGGAGCTCCGGCCAGACGGAGTCGTTGCCGCTCGTGCCCCAGACGGTCGCCGACTTCTTTGCGGCCTACAGACGCACTCTCGAGGCCCTGGCCGTACGCGTGGATTTCGATTGCATGCCTGTGGAGTTGAAGGACCCCATTCGCTTCGACCGGGACACGATCCACAAGAGCTATGACGCCGACGCGGCGAATCGATTCTGGCGCGTACTCGGCCGCGCCGACACCCTCTTGCAGCGGTTCTCCTCGACGTTTTACGGCAAGATAAGCCCTGTCCACTTCTTCTGGGGATCGTTCGATATCGCGGTCACACGCTTCAACGGTCGCAGAGCGCCCGCTCGGCCGGGGGCCGACGCGATCCAGGCCGAAGCGTACTCTCACGAGTGCATCAGCGCCGGATTCTGGCCGGGCAACGGGGGATACGGGAAGGCCGCGTTTTACTGCTACGCCGCTCCCGTGCCCGAGGGTCTGGCCGACACGAAGCTTCAGGGCCCTGGAGCGTTCGACGCGGGCCTGGGCGAATTCATTCTCGGCTACGACGACGCGCGCCGGTCGGCCGATCCGGATCGGACGGTCCTCGCGTTTCTCGAGGCGACCTACTCCGCGGCCGCGGACGTTGCGAAGTGGGATCGCGCGAGGCTCGATCGGCCTATGGCGCCGTAGTCACGAGCACGGCGCGTATCGAAGCCCGGCGGGGCTGGGGGGGTCCCTTCACGTCCCGCTGACGAAGCGCCGCGGCCCCTCGGCTCCCCAGGCCAGGAACTCGGCGTGCGGCCCGCTCGCAGCGGGGTGAATCACGAGGTGGGTCCGCGCGGCGCGGAAGGTGTCGGCGCTCGTCGCTTCGGCCTCATGCCACGAGCCGACGTTGACGTACGTGGCCGCGCCCTCGGCGACGGAGACGACCGCGGGGGTGTGCGTGTGGCCCATGACGACGAACGCGGCCGGGAACAAGCGCGCGAGGTGACCCGCTCGCTCGACGAGGACCGCGTTGTTGTCGAGCTTCTCTCCGAACCACTCCCGCCGCTGCACCGTCAGGCGTCGGTGCAGCGCGACCCAGCCGGTCACGATGCCGGCGACGACCGCCCAGCTCCACGGGTGATGAAGGCCCCGGAGCGCCAGGGGGGTGATCGCCGCCGTGGCCGCGAGACCGAGGGCGAGGCGGTCGAGGAGCACGCTCGCCATGATCTTCTGCGCCGAGCGGGTGACCGGCGGCACCTGCAGCGCGGCGAGCGCGCGCAGTCGCTCGATCCCCACCCGCGTCGCCTCGGCCATCGCGCCCATGCGGCGCTCGTGCTCGACGCGCAGCAGACCCGCCGCCGCCGACAGGTGGGCGCGCCGCATCCGGAACAGCTCGATCACCGCCGACACGAAGCGCGTGAAGAGGCGCACGATGCCGCCCACCCCCAGGCTCGCGCCGAGCAAGACATAGTCGATGACGCCCTTGCTCTCGTGACCGTACTCGGACACGCCGCGCGTCGGGCGCACGACCCAGCGGAGCAGCACGTCGGAGAAGCTCCGCGCGATGCGCAGCGGGTTCGTGGGCGACAGCGGCGCCATCACGTTCTCGGTGGAGCAGAGGGTGTCGTACTGGTGGCCGTGCTCGATGTACGCCATGCCGCCGACGTAATAGAACCAGGGCGCGAACTCGACGCGACCCGCGAACTCGCCGGCGAGTGCCTCGGCCTTTTCGCGAGCCTCGCCCGAGCGGGTGATCGCCCGGCTCACGAGCAGAGACCGCAGCCCGTCTTTCACCACGTCCCAGTGGAACTCGACGTCGTGATTGCCGTGAATGATGGTGACGGCGTGCCCCGCGCCGATGAAGTCGGCGAGCGCGTCGAAGACGACACCGTGGCGCTCGGCCACCGCCCGGAGCTTGAGCCGCGCGTGATCGGCGCTGTTGCCGAGCCCGTGCTCCCGCTCTTCGTCGGTCGCCTCGACGAGCTGCTCGCCGTCGCGTGGCAGGAGGCTCATCCCGACGAAATCGATGAAGTCCCCCGCGATGACGAGGCGCCAGCGCGTGCCCTCGCAAGGGCTCCGGCGATAGTGCGCCAGCAGGCTCGCGAGATCGGTGTCGACGATCGACGAGCGCCGAAACCCCGCGGGGGTCAGGTCGTTCAGATCGTTCCCAAGGTGAACGTCGGAGAGGATGATGAGGCTTTCGTTCGCAGGCGAGTTCAAGAC
>OBLW0100004148.1_pt1 | contig 11112 bp, 11 predicted proteins | sample 1520161 | NCBI WGS metagenome assembly OBLW01 (sample SAMEA3539309, study PRJEB22396) | soil metagenome | biome: tundra; feature: field; material: soil | place: USA | collected 2010-05 | depth 0.15 m
TTACTCGATCCCGGCAACCAGTTGAATCTATTCGACTTTTAGCCGGACAGCAATGATATGGGAAGTAACCTTCCGCCCAAGCCGCGATCATGTAGTCGTTCGGGTAGCGGTTCTTCTCGTAATCCTTGCCCTTGCCGAAGAGGCCGCCCTTCTCCAGAGTGAGGATGCGGCCGCGCAGTTCCGGAGCCATATCGGCCAGCACGCGGCGGAAGACTTCGTTCATCTTACTGGTGCTGTGGAAGGTGCTGCACAGAATCAAGTGACTCAGATTGGCCTGATACTTGAGCGCGTAGGCCTGCGCCAGCACGCCACCATACGAGTGGCCCAGCAGGCTGATCCGGCCCAGCTTGAGTCCTTGCCGCACGGCCTCGGTATCCTCCACCATGTTTTCGACTGTGTAGCCGGAGGGGTCGTCGAGTTTTTCCGATTTTCCCGATCCGCGCTCGTCGATGAAGATCAGCTCGCGATGACGGGCCAGCGGCAGCAGGTAAGGGAGGAAGTAGTCGTGCGATGCGCCCGGGCCACCGTGCACAATCAGCAGCGGCGCGCCTTGGCCGAGTGTCTGGTAATAGATGAGGACGCCGTGCGCATCCACGAAGCCGTCTTCAAGAGGGTAGGCCGTGGGCGTCTGGGCGTGCGCGGCGACGATCGGGAGAAGCACGAGTAGCAGCGTTGGGATTGGTTTCATGGTAAGAGGATAGCGCATGGAAGCCCGTTGGTATAATCGGACGGTATAACCCAAAAGCGGGACGCCGTGCCGTTGATCCTGACAGCGGGTTTCATGCTCTTAGTCCTGGCCTCCAACGTTTGCATCTTCACGCAGCCCATCGCCGATCTCGGAGACTACGGCGCCAATTCCCTGCTGGTGCAACAAGCAAACAATTTAGGTTATTGACCGGACACTACTCTCGCTGGCATTTTCATCACCCCGGCCCCGCCTTCCTGTACTTGTTCGCGCTCGGCGAGTTTGTATTCGATGACTTGTTTCACGTAGTCCCAGCCCCTTACAACGGCCAACCTCTAATTGCCATACTTTTCCATGGAGCTTTGCTGTGTGCCGGCCACGAGCTTGGGAACGGCCTGCGCGCAGGCGACGGCAGCGAAGCATAGGAGATAAGCATCGAGTAAGCGGCTCGTATGAGGTCGGCGCATGTGACCTCCAGGTCGGGGCCAGTTTATCACATGACGCGAGGCGCGCTCGTGGGCGCCGCGCGGTACTTCTCGGATCGGCTACCGGGGCGAGGTGGCTTCCAGCTTCGTCAGGCGATCTGCAAGGGAGCGGATCTGTTGTTGCTGATCTTCGATCTGCTCCTTTTGGGCGGCGATGGTGGCGTTCTGCTTTTGCAGCTCGTTGAGCAGCATGGAGTCCAGCACCTGGTACTTTACTGTTTCGATCTGCCCGTCGGCTGAGTGCGCCACCAGATCCGGGTACACCTCGGCCACTTCCTCGGCGATCAGCCCGTATTGGATCGGCTGCGACCCGTCGCTGTATGGCTTTTTGTAGCGGAAGGTGACTGGGCGCAGGCGCAGCAAGCCGCTGCTGGCGTCCGCCATGTCCTGGATGTCATCCTTGTAGCGGCGGGAGGACGACATGACGCCGAGGTTCCCGTTGGAATCGACAAGGACCGGCACGGCGCCGCTGCTCTGCGTGGTGGCTCCCCAGATGCCCGCGATGAATGCGGAGGTTTGGGTGGGGTAGGTTCCGATGCGGATGGTGCCGGTGTCGGTGGCGTAGCCGTAGTTACCGATATCGATGTTATTGCTCGAGCTGGCGATGTTCTGCCCGGCGAAATACCCGATGGCGATGTTATTGTCTCCGACGGCTACCAAGCTGCCGTTGGCGCTCAGCGCTGCATAGCCGATGGCGGTGTTATTGCTTCCGGACGCGTAGTTGAGCAGCGTATTCCCGCCGACGGCCGTATTGTAGCTCCCGCTGATGTTCCACATCGCGATGTCCCCGATGGCGGTGTTGCCGCTCCCGTTGTTCGACTTCAGCGCGAGGGAACCGACGGCCGTGTTCTGTATCCCCGTGGTGTTTCCGAAGAGCGCTAAGACCCCGTTCGCCGTGTTGAAGGTTCCGCTTGTGTTGGAGTACAATGCTTCATAACCGCTGGCCGTGTTGAAATAGCCAGTAGTATTGGCGGCCAGCGCTGCGTTACCGACGGCCGTGTTTTGGTAGCCACTTGTATTGACTTGAAGGGCACCGTCGCCAACGGCCGTGTCGTTGGCTCCGGTCGTAGCAGGCGGCAGCGCCCCCAAGCCAGCGCTGAAGTTGCCGGACGCGCCGGTGGGAGCTTGAATGATTGGAACGCCACCGCTTCCGGGCGACAGGATGCTTCCGGTCAGCGTGAGATTGCCGTCCACTTGCGCATTGCCCTTGACCTCCAGGGGCGCAACTGGCGTTGTGGTTCCGATGCCCACGTTGCCCGTCCCGCCCTTCACGGTCAGCCGCGCGATGAGCGGCTGGTTCCTCTGGTTCAGACTGCCGGCAGTGTAAAGCGTCTGGTCGGCCGTGAATCCCCCGATGTCTTTCGCCTCCCATTGCGCCGAGGGGACCGTCTGGTTCGGATACGTATAGAAGTTTATCGATCCGACCCCGAAGCCCTTGGGCGGCGTATTTCTCAGATTGAGCGCGGGGCCGGAGGTAGGTCCGCCGTCCACCTCGGCGGTGATGCTGCCGGCCACGTCCAGAACATCCAGGGTGGTGGTCGTGTTGATGCCAACGCTGGTGCCGTTCTGGTAAATCACGGAATTGCCCACGTCGCCGGCGGCGTCGGTAAACTCGGCTATGTAATTGGCTGTTCCGGTGCTGGCAATGGCAGGCACTGTGGCCGCTGTTGTTTCGACTGCCATCGCGGCCACTGGCCGGGCCGGTTGCACGACGCTGGAGGTGCCTTCCGGCTGCACCAGCGTGGACGAACCGGCCAATGCGTAGGCCGAGGCAGGCTTGCCGCCCAAGGTGTCGGCGTCGCCGGCTTTCAGCGCATACGGAACGCTCACCAGCAGCACGCGCGGCAGGTCCACTTCACCCGGCACATAGAACTTCACCTGCAGCCAGCGTGCTTCGCCGGCGGTGAACAACTCCAGCGGCACACCTTCGTTGCTGGTCGATCCGAGCAGCACCGTGTAATTGCCATTGGCATCCAGTTCGACGTTGCGATCTTCGGTCCACAAAGGCGTGCCGCCTTCCTGTTGGCCATATATAGCGAAAGTGGCGCCTACCGGCCCGGCGGGCTGATTCGCGGGCGAGTGGAAGGATGCGGCGAAACGCACGAGTCTGGGAACGGCGGTGACGGCGGCGGCGCTCTGGGTTTGCTGCGCACTGGCGACAGCAACGAGGCACAGGAAACAAGCAACGAGTAAGTGTGTCTTATAGAGTAGACGCATGTGACCTCCAGGTCGGGGTTAGTTTATCACATTACGCCGGTACCGGCTAATACTCCACGCCGACCAGAAACAGGCCCTTGGCGGGAGCGGTGGGGCCGGCCTTGAGCGGGCAGTTCGGGACGAGCAGCGCGCGCAGGCCGGATTCATCCAGGTTGCCGCGGCCGGCTTCCAGCAGCGATCCCACGATGTTGCGGACCATGTGCTTCAGAAAGCCGCTGCCGCGGACGCGGTAGATGAGGCGGTCCGGCTGGGCTTCGAGCTGCGAGCGGAAGATGGTGCGCACTTTGCTTTTGCCTTCGTCGTCGTCGCGGCTGTCGGATGCGGCGAAGGCGGTGAAGTCATGCTCGCCTTCCAGGATAGGCGCGCAGGCGATCATGCGGTCGAGCGAGAGCGGATAGGGATGATGGTGGACGTAGCGCCACTCCCAGGGCGGGCAGACTTCGGCGCGCACGATGCGGTATTCGTAGGTCTTAGCCAGGGCCTGGAAGCGGGGGTGAAAATCGGGTGCAGCCTCCGCGGTGGAGAGCACGCGGATGGAGGGCGGCAACAACCGGTTCATGGCCTTGCGCAGGTTGGGCAGCGGGATGGGGTTTTCGAGGGTGAAGGCGGCCACCTGGGCGAGAGCGTGCACGCCTGCATCGGTGCGGCCGGAGCCGGCCACGTGCACGGGAGCGCCTTCGATTTCGCCGACGACGGATTCCAGCGCGCCCTGGATGGTGAGCAGGCCGGGCTGCACTTGCCAGCCGTGGAAGTCGGTGCCGTCGTAGGCGAGTTGGATGCGGATGCGACGCATTGGATGGTCATTTCGTAGGGCGTTTGGCCTGACCGGGGCTTGCCGGTTGGCTGTACGGCCTATTCGAGGGCGGCGATTTCACGGCCGACGACATCCCGCAAGGGCGGTAAGGCCAGTTGTACGGTATCCCATACCAGTTTCGCGGCAACATCCTCGTACTCATGGCGGTAGACGTTGCCCGCGGCGGCCATGTTCTTCCAGGCGATAGCCGGGTATCGCACTTTCATCCCGTCGGGAAGACGACGGGACGCCTCCGAAATGATTTCAAGGCATCGCGTTACGGCATAAACCGTCCGCGTGTCGTCCCGAAACGCCTCGTAATCGATGCCCGCGACAAATTGGGTAGCGAGGTCGATATTGAGCTCTATGTCGCGGCGTCAGAAGGCATAGATGGCGTCAGTTGTAGCCGCCGGTTTTACGTGAGGCTTCAACGGGTCGCGGTTCACCACGTCCACACGGCCGTCGAACAAGGCGGCGATCGAATCCTTCAAACCGGCATAATCAAAAACAGTGATGCGGGCGGCGGGATCGAATTCGATCATGATATCGGTGTCGCTTCCAGGCCGCTGATCGCCCCGCGCCCGCGAACCGAACAATGCGGCATGAGCTACGCCCAACTGGCGCAGCACGGCTTCGTTTTCCCGCAGCCGGGTTATGATCTCTTCACGGTCCATATCCCTACATTCAGCTTAACCCGCCCAAATAATACGCGCTGGAGCGCCACCCTTTCCAGCGGCCTGCGGCGCAATGGCGAAACCGTATGGTAACGTCCTTTATGTCGCCCTGCCTTCTGGTCCACGGCGTCCGCCGATGACACCGATTCCCTACGGTCAGATGAACGCGATGCGCCCGCCAGGGTCTGCCAACAGCCTCACGTCGGCCGCGATCCCGGTTTCACCGCAGGCAGGCCTTGCGCGCACAGCGGGCATTGGGCCGGATCGTAGGTTAGCACTTGCAACGTAACCAGCGCCACGCGGGGCACCCCAACATCGGCTTGGCCTCCGCTGCGGTCGACGATGGAGCCGGCTGCCAGCGGGCGCGCTCCGGCTGCGCGCAGCACATCCACGACGTCACGGGTGCTGCCTCCGGTGGTGACCACGTCCTCGATAACCAGGGCCGGCTCGCCTGGCGATACGGTGAAGCCGCGGCGCAAGGTCATCTTCTTGTTTTCATCGCGCTCGGTGAAAATGAATCGGGCTCTTAGCGCGCGCGCGACTTCGTGGCCGATAATCAGGCCGCCCAATGCCGGCGACACCACCAATCCCACGGGTTCGGGCACGAGTTTGCGAAGCTCATCGGCGAGAAGGCCGCCCAGTTCGGCCGCGTGGCGTGGGTATTGCAGCACCAGCGCGCATTGCAGATACGCGGGGCTGTGCAGTCCGCTGGTGAGCCGGAAATGGCCGTTGAGATACGCGCCCGTGGTGCGGAACAAATCCAGGATCGATTCGGCTTGCGGCGTCACAAAGGCCTACTATACCATTGAGGAAAACCGGTAGGATGGCTGACAATACTGCAAGCCGCCTGACAGGCGTCCCCGGAGGGGACCCCAGGGCAAGATTGCCCGCCCTCCAAGCAAACTGATTTAAGGTTAAACATGTATCGCTATCAAACCGTAATTTCTATTGTTTGCGTCCGGCTGCTGATTGCGCCGGTTCTTGCCCAGCAAACGCATTCGATCAGCGAGCCGAGCGGATCATTTAGTTGGCTCACGGGCCGGTACCGGACTAAGCAAGTGCCGCCGATCAACGTGGCGAACTCCGGCCGGCTGGAATTGTTGCTGCGCGCCGGAAGGCTGTATCTCTCGATGCAGGACTCGATCGCACTGGCGCTGGAGAACAACCTGGACATCGAGATCCAACGCTACGGCCCGGAGATAGCCGACGCCCAGGTTTTGCGGGCCAGGGCAGGCGTATTCGCGCAGGGCGTTTCGACGTCGGTGACCGCGGGACCCACCAGCGCGCAGTCCGGCGGCGTGGCGCAGAGCGGCGTGTCGGGGAATCCTTCGACGCAGGCCAGCGCGGCCAGCGCTACGGCGGTGGGCAACACCGTAATCGCGCAATCCGGCCCGCCGATTCCCAGCTTCGATCCAGCCTTGGTGGGCAACGCGAGCTGGGCGCACCAATCGATTCCCGAAAGCAGCACGTTCATTGCCGGCGTGGATGAGTTGATTCAGCGGCAGGACACCTCGGGCTTCACCTACCAGCAGGGCTTCCAGACCGGAACTTCGGTGAGTCTGGGCCTGAGCAACGCAACGTCGATCGGCAATAGCTCCACTACGCTGTTCAATCCGGTCACCAGCTCGTCGCTGGGGCTGACTGTGACGCAACACTTGCTGCAAGGCTTCAGCCTGGCGGTGAACCAGCGGCAGATCCAGATCGCGAAGAACAACCGCGAGCTTTCGGATCTGACTTTCAAGCTTCAGGTGATCACCACGGTGGCGGCGGTGATGGACCTTTACTGGGACCTGGTGACGTTCAACGAGAACGTGCGGGTGGAACAGCAGGCGGTGGCTACCAGCACCAAGCTGTTCGAAGACAACCAGAAGCAGGTGGAAGCGGGGATGATGGCACCGATCGAAGTGGTGCGGGCGGAAGCGCAGTTGGCCACCGATCAGCAGAACCTGACGCTGGCGGAGACACAACTGCTGCAGCAGGAGACCATTCTGAAAAATGCACTGAGCCGCACGGGCGTGGCAAGTCCGGCGGTGGCCGAAGCGCGGATCGTGCCCACAGATCGCATCCGCGTGCCGGACGTGGAGCCGGTAACGCCGATGCAGGATCTGGTGGCGATGGCGCTGTCGGCCCGCCCCGAACTGGCCCAGAACCGCATCCAGGTGACCAATCAGGAGATCACGCTGCATGGCTCGAAGAACGGGCTGCTGCCCACGCTGGATCTGGTCGCCTCGATGACCAACAATGCGCTGGCGGGGCAGGTGAACACGGTGCAGTCGACGTTCCCTTTCAGTTTCGGGACGCCCAGCCCGGCTTTCATCGGGGGATACGGCGAGGTGCTGAAGCAGTTGTTCGCGCGCAACTATCCGAACTACTCAGCGGGATTCAACCTTACGATTCCGCTGCGCAACCGGGCGGCGCAGGCGCAGGCGATCAACGATGAGCTGACGCTGCGGCAGTTGCAACTCGGCGTGCAGCGGCTGGAAAACCAGGTGCGCGTGGACGTGCAGAACGCGCTGATCGGGGTGCGCAATGCGCGCGCGCAATATCAGGCGGCCACGAAGGCGCGCATCCTACAGGAGCGGACGCTGGATGCCGAACAGAAGAAGTACGCAGCGGGCGCTTCGGTGATTTACAACGTGATTCTGACCCAGCGGGACTTGGCGGCCGCACGGCAGAGCGAGTTGGCGGCCGAAGCGTCATATGCGAAGTCGAAGGTGGAGCTGGAGCGAGTCACGGGGCAAACGCTGAACGACAACGGCATTTCACTCAGCGAGGCGTTCCGCGGCGTGGTTTCGCGGCCGGCCAGCCCCCTGCCGGCGACGGATGAGCCGGGCGAGTAAGGTGTGATACGTTTTTGTTCCACCAGTGTTCCAGAATTGCACAAAACGTTCCGGCGAGTGCCAGTTTTGCACGTGAAGCGTGGGCTATTTCGCTTGGTCTGTTGGAAATAATGGGGTTTTGCTTTGGTGAGACGATTGCACAGTACTTGGGCGTGACACACAAAGAACAGGCCCAGCGAGAAGCGATTGATTCCCCGTTTGGCTCCTTCCAATCAGTCACCTCACTAGAACCCTCTGAATCCCTCTAAATCCTCACAATTGCCCTCGCTGGGCTTGTATGTCACGCTCGCTGGCAAGTGTTACGATAGGCACTATGTCGCAAGGTCTGTTGGAAGTCGAGTGTCCCTGCTGCCAGGCGGTTCTGAAGATCGATCCGGAGACACGGGCGGTGATCGCGCACGCGGTACCGGTGAAGCCGCCTGCGATCGAAGATCTAGCGGCGGCGGTAGCCAAACTGAAGGGCGAGGCAGGGCGTCGCGACGAGGTGTTCCGCAAGCAGGTCGAAGCGGAGAAATCGCACGGCAAGGTGCTGGAAATGAAATTCGACGAGTTGCTGAAACAGGCCAAGGAGAATCCGGATTTGACGCCGCCGATGCGGGACATCGATCTGGATTAGGTTAGACGGAAGGCCGATTGACAATCGGCCTGCAGGTTGGCAACCTGCCCCACATCTCACTGAAGGGTGGCGAGCCAGTCGCGGGCTACTTCGGCGACGGGCCGGTGCCTGCCATCCACCTGGTGGTTCAAATCACGCATAGTCGCAGCGGAGAGCTTGCCGACGAGTTGGTCCAACGCTGCGCGCAGGCCGGGATGCGCGGCGAGGCTATCCGCGCGCACGATCATAGCGGCCTGATAGGGCGGAAAGTAGCGCTGGTCGTCGCGCAGCACTTTGACGTCCAGCACCGATAACATGCCATCGGTGGCATTGGCGGCGGCCATATCCACCTGCTTCTGCTCCAGCGCGCTGTAGAGCAGGCCGAGATCCATACTGCTGGGGGCGCCCGCGAGCGGCAGGTGGTAGGTGGCGAGCAAGCCGGCCAACCCATCGGGACGCTGCAAGAATTCATAACCCACGCCGAGGGTCCAGCCTTGTTTGCGGCGGGCGGCGTCCGTAATGGTTTCGATTCCCAGGGCGCGCGCGTCGGGGCCGCGCACCACCATGGCAAAAGTATTGTCGAACCCCAGCGGATCGAGCCACTCCAGGCTCCAACGCCGGCGATACTCGGCGCGCACGCGCGCCAGCACGGCTGCCGGGTCGGAGGAGGGCGCGAACTTCAGCACCGCGGTCAGCGCCGTTCCAGTGTATTCGGGGTATAAGTCGATTTCGCCGCTCCGCAATGCCTGATGGGCCAGCAGCGTGCCGCCCAAGTCCAGCTTGCGGTCGACTTTAGCGCCCAGGCTGCGTTCCAATTGCTGGGCGACGATCTCGCCCAGGACGATCTGCTCGGTGAAATTTTTGGAGCCAACGGTCAGCGGCCGCGTGCGCGAACAGCCCGGGGCCGAAAGCAGCGCCAGGGCGCCGGCCGCTGCGAACTTGAAGAAAGGAGGCATCGGTTAGACACACGCTCCTCGACAAACTTCTTCACTGTAGCAGGCGCGTCGCCGCTGACGCTGTAGGGCCGAAGAGCGGGACTGGGAGTCCCGCGCAGGCTGGGGGCCTGCCCCATAAAATGCGCCTGTGCTAGCGGCGCCAGTAGCCGCGCACGAGGCGGTAACGGCGGCCATAAGGGACCCACCGATGAGGGACCCATACAGCGCGCGGACTCGGCGGACGCTGCCAGCTTCCTCCAACCCAGAACCAGTTCCCGCCGCGCCAATCCCAGAATCCGTCGACCCAAGCAAAGCCCGGTCCCGGCGCATAGCCGACGACTCCATAGCGTGGCGGAGGCGGCGGCACCTGGACATAATAGCCTCCGGCGCAGGCGCCCAGCACCAGCAGCGCCAGAGTCACTAATAAGAGCAACGTAAGTTTTCGATTCATCGCTTGCATCCTCTGCTCATTCAAACGCAGATAGGGTGGACCGGGTTGCGGTCGGGGAACGAAGTTGAACGGTATTTAATGTGCCCATTGCGGTGAACGCGGCCAGGCCCGATAAATAGCTGGATCGAAGGAGGCACTCATGACCAAGCGCGTTTTCCTTGCGGGGCTACTAGGCGGTATCGCCATGTATGTGTGGACGGCCATCGCCCATATGGTTCTGCCTCTGGGCGAAGCCGGGATCAAAGAGATTCCCAACGAACCGGCGGTGATCGGCACTATGCGATCCTCGCTCGGCGACAGCTCCGGCCTGTACCTTTTTCCCGGCATGGGTCTGGGGCCGGATGCCACCTCGCAGCGGAAGCAGGCGGCCATGATGCAGTATTCGCAGAAACTGGCGGTGGGCCCGTCGGGCATCGTCATGTACCATCCGCCGGGTATGCAGGCACTGGCGCCCCGGCAGTTCATCGCTGAATTTGTGAAGGAACTGATCGAGGCGCTGCTGGCGGCGATGCTCCTGGCCCAGACGCGCCTGGCAACGTTCGCCTCGCGCCTGGGTTTCGTGGTTGCGGTGGGAGTGCTGGCGGCAGTGGGAACGAATGTTTCCTATTGGGACTGGTACGGCTTCCCGCTGGCGTATACGGCTGCGTACATGACGACGGAGATTGCGGGATTCGTGTGCGTGGGGCTGGTGCCGGCCGCTTTGGTCAAGCCGGCGACGGTACGTTAGCCGCAATGCTGTTCACTTAATGATGTTTCGGTGGGCAGACGATCGTTTTATGTCGCCTGCCGGGCGCTCCCCGAAGGCGGCAGACCACAAAGTGCGATGGTCTGCCCCACCAAAGTGAACAGTATTGAGGTTAGCCGGTGAGCTTCCACAGAATCTGCCGCAACATTCCCAGCATCACGGGCGCATCGTGCGCGCTGAGGTTCAGCCGCCGCACCAAGCGGCGCACTTTGGTCTTCGCCGACGCGGCGGTCAGCGGCTTGATGTAGCCGCTGCGCTCCAGCGCTTCGAGCAACATGACCGTGATCTGCTCGGTATCCGCCGCGCGGGCCGCCTTCACCGGCTTTTCCGGCCGCGCAGCCGCAGCCCGCGAGTCGCGCGCCAGTTCGTAGAGGCACACGGCCACCGCCTGGCCCAGGTTCATCGAACGATTCAAGTCCACCGTGGGAATGCGCATCAACCAATGGCAATGGCTCATGTCTTCGTTGGAGAGGCCGAACTTCTCCGATCCGAAGAGCAGCGCGATGGGTCCGGCTGCCTGGCGCATGAGGCGCGCGCCCGATTCGAGCCGGCGCAGTGGATGCTGCGGCTCGCGATGGCCGAGCGAAGTCGTGCCAACCACCAGCGCGCAGTCCGCGACGGCGGCCGCGAGCGTAGTGAATTCTTCAGCGGAAGCCAATAACGGCGCGGCTCCCACCGCGGAGCGCGCTTCG
>OBLW0100004149.1_pt1 | contig 11110 bp, 7 predicted proteins | sample 1520161 | NCBI WGS metagenome assembly OBLW01 (sample SAMEA3539309, study PRJEB22396) | soil metagenome | biome: tundra; feature: field; material: soil | place: USA | collected 2010-05 | depth 0.15 m
TCAGTCGAGGTAGTCGCGGAGGACCTGGGACCGCGACGGGTGGCGCAGCTTGGACATGGTCTTCGACTCGATCTGCCGGATACGTTCCCTGGTGACCCCGTAGACCTTGCCGATCTCGTCCAGTGTCTTGGGCTGCCCGTCGGTCAGGCCGAACCGCATGGAGACCACTCCTGCCTCCCGCTCGGAGAGCGTGTCGAGCACCGAATGCAGCTGCTCCTGGAGGAGGGTGAAGCTGACCGCCTCGCCGGGCTGGATCGCCTCGGAATCCTCGATCAGGTCACCGAACTCGCTGTCGCCGTCTTCGCCGAGCGGGGTGTGCAAGGAGATCGGCTCCCGGCCGTACTTCTGCACCTCGATGACCTTCTCCGGGGTCATGTCCAGCTCAGCGGCCAGTTCTTCCGGGGTCGGCTCCCGGCCCAGGTCCTGCAGCATCTGCCGCTGCACCCGGGCCAGCTTGTTGATGACCTCGACCATGTGCACCGGGATCCGGATCGTCCGGGCCTGATCCGCCATGGCCCGGGTGATCGCCTGCCTGATCCACCAGGTGGCGTACGTCGAGAACTTGTAGCCCTTGGTGTAGTCGAATTTCTCGACCGCCCGGATCAGGCCGAGGTTGCCCTCCTGGATGAGGTCGAGGAAGAGCATCCCGCGCCCGGTATACCGCTTGGCCAGCGACACCACCAGCCGCAGGTTCGCCTCCAGCAGGTGGTTCTTGGCCCGCCGGCCGTCCTCGGCGATCCACTCCATGTCGAAGCGCTCGGTGGACCGCAGGGCACCCGGGCCCTCGGCGAGCTTCTCCTCGGCGAACAGCCCGGCCTCGATCCGCTTCGCGAGCTCGACTTCCTGCTCCGCGTTGAGCAGCGGAACCTTGCCGATCTGCTTGAGATAGTCCTTAACCGGGTCCGCCGTGGCGCCCGCGGACGCCACCTGCGCCGCGGGCAGGTCGTCGTCGTCGTCCCCGTAGACGAACGCCTCTTCCTCGCCCTCGCTGGCGCCTGCCTTGACCGCGCGGACAGCCTGGCCCGCCGCGGCAGGCTCAGCCGCCGGCGATCCAGGCCCGGCCGCGCCGTCCGGGCCGGCGGTAGCCGCACCAGCACCTCCGGCGCTGGCCGCCTCCGGCCCGCCGAGGCCGTCCTCGAGCTCAGCGTCGCCGGCTATATCGTCGTCGGCCAGGTCCTCCTCGACTACAACGACGACATCAACCTCGACGTCCAGGTCCACGGCGGCGATGTCCACAAAGTCGTCGAGTTCGGCCGCGTCCAGACCCCCATCGGCCAGGTCGGCATCGATCGGGTCCACCACGGCATCCAGCTCAGCCTCAGCATCCAGGTCCGGCACGCCGACCAGGTCTGCGCCTTCACCAGCCGCCGCGGCCCCGCCCAAGTCCTTCTCGGACCCGGCATCCTGCTGGGACTTGGCTCCGCTGGAGTCCTTCTTCGGGCTGCCCGGCCCGCCTGGCTGGGCCGCCTGCTTCCCGCGCTTGCGGTGGCCCGGCGACTGCGGCGCCTCGCGCCCATCGGCGGGAGCGTCCCCCTCCACGAGCGTGACTGCTCGATCCGGCCGGGAACCGCCCGTCTCCCCTGATCCGCCACGCCCGGAGGCCTGCTGCGCTGGCACCTGCCTGCCCTGGCCTTCCGGCCTTGACTGCCTCCGCGCTGCGGAGCCTGCAGCGCTTGCCACCGCGGTCACCCCTTCCTTCGCTGGACGGCGGCCTGCCGAGCCGCAAACGACCGATGACTAGCCGAACTGGCAGGCGACACAGACATCTCTCCCTGCGTACGTGAGCGGGAAATGGACCCTAATGCGCACACCCCGCTGCGAGGACTGCGGCGGAAGCGGGCCCGCACCGCGGTATGCCGCAATCGCGAGTGGCCTTACTCCCGACCACCACCTTAGGCGGAGTCGACGGGTAGCTCGTACCGCCGACCGGGCCAGCGGTGCCAGCAGGCGTCTCATCACCTGGCCCACCTTGGCATCATTGCTATCTCTCTCATGCCTTACCCCTTCGAGCCGCAGGCATCACACTGCCAGCCGCGCGGGGCGGCGGTGTCCCGTCGCGCCGCGGTACATGCAGGACGAGCACGGTCACGTCGTCGTCTTGCTCGTAACCCGTGAGCATCCGGTCTACCAGGTACTCCAGCAGCCTGGCAGGATCTTCAACCACACCCGGCCGGGCCTGCGCCGCCACGGCGACCAACTCGTCAAGGCCCTTGTCCAGGCCGCGCCTGCGGTTCTCGACCAGCCCATCCGAGTAGAGCACCGCGGTGTTCCCCGGCGGCAGCCGGAACACGTACTGCTGGCGCGGGCTGGCCCAGCCCAGCGGAGTGCCGGCTTCTGTCTGATCGAGCCGGGGCGGCGCGTCGCTGGACAGCAGCAGCGGCGGCAGGTGCCCCGCGTTGCCGACCAGGCCCTCGCCGGTGACCGGGTCGACGACCAGGTAAGCCACGGTCGTCACCTGCTCATCCAGTTCGGTGGCGGTGAACAGCCGGTCCAGCCCAGCGAGCACGGCCGCTGGCCGCGGGTCGGTGAGCGCCAGAGCACGCAGCGCGTTGCGTACCCGGCCCATGCCCGCCGCGGCGGTCAGCCCCTTTCCCATCACGTCGCCCGCCGCGACGGCCAGCCTGCCGTCCGGCAGCCGGAACGCGTCGTACCAGTCCCCGCCGATCTGCATGGTCCTGGTGACCGGCTGGTAAAACGCTTCCAGGATGATCCCTGGCACGCTCGGCAGCCGGTCAGGCAGCAGGCTCCGCTGCAGGGTCTCCGCTGTGGTGTGCTCACGCTCGAACAGCGACGCGCGCTCCAGCGCCAGGGCGCACTGGCCCGCGAGCGCCTCCAGGAAGACCCGCTCCTCCTCGGTGATCTGGCGGGGCCGGGTGAAGGAGAACCGCAGCGCGCCGAGCGGCGCACCCGCGGCCAGCAGCGGCAGGCCGACCCAGGCCCGCTCGTCGCTATGGGCCAGAAACAGGTCGACGTCCGCGACACCATCAAACAGCCGGCGCAGCGCATCGGGGTTCTCGACCAGCACGGGGCGCCGGGCGGTGATCGCGGCGGTCATCACGCTGGCCACGTCCAGCGGGATATCCCCGCCCGGCGCGCCCGGGCTATCCGGAAGGCCGCCAGGATTGACCGTGCGCAACCGGAGCCGGTTCGGGTCGAGCAGCGCCACCGTCGATCGTTCCGCACCGATCGCCGAGCGCCCGACCTCGGTGATCACCTCGACCACCTGCAAGACGGTCAGTGCCTCGGCGAGCATCGAGGTGGCCTGCTGAAGCCGCGCGGTACGCAGCGCGGCGGCAGACAGTTGCTCGGTCAGCCTGCCACGCATCTCCTCGGCCTCACGCTGGCCGGTGACGTCGGTGCTGGCCCCCACCCACTCGATGATCTTCCCATCCCGCTCTATCGGGACAGCACGGACGTCGTAATGCCGGTATGACCCTTTCTTGGTGCGGACCCGGTACCGGTTGTCAAAGACTTTTCCGGCCTGAACGCACTCGCGCCAGTCCCGGTCCACCCGCTCGCGGTCCTCCGGGTGGATCGCGTCCAGCCAGCCGCTGCCCAGGTATTCCTCCAGGGTCTGGCCAGTTATCCAGCGCCACTCCGGAGAATCCTCCGCGATGGCTCCCGTCGGCGTGGTTACCCAGACCACCTGGGCACCGGCCTGGACGAGCGAGCGGTAACGCTCCTCACTCCGGCGGACAGCCTCGGCCGAGTTCTGGCGGTCAGTGACATCTACCGCGATCAGGGCGACACCGGTGATGTCCCCCTCCGGACCGTGCGCCGGGAACCACGAGAACGCCCAGTGCCTGAGTTCCGCGCCAGCCGTATCCACGCCAGCGGAGGCGCCGAGACCTGGGCCCGTACCGTCGCGGCCGAGGCCGTCCGCGGCCGCGCCGTCCGCGTCCGCCGGTCCGTCCATGGCTGTGGCGTCCCCGGCCGCGCCGTCGGTACTTATCCGGGAGGGACTGGGGGTAGCTGGACCGGGGACGGCGGGAGCGGAGGCGGGGGCGGGTACGCTGACCAGCTGGTCAGACTCGAACAGAGGCTGGTCTTCCTCGAGGACCCGGCGGACCGCCGACTCCACCCGGATCGCCAGCGTCTCCGGCCAGACTTGCGAAGGCAGACGGCCGAGGTGGTCGCCGAGGCCGCGGCCGGGCAGGCCGGCCAGCGCCCGGTTGATCCTCCGGAAACGCATGTCCGTACCGAAGAACGCGAATCCGATCGGGGCCTCGCGCAGAAGTGTGGCGAGCAGCGCCGAATCGGAGCTGTCCAGCCCGGACACCTGGGGCTGGGGTGCAGAGGTGTCAGTGCTCATAGACCACGCCGCTCATCGTCCGCACTCCGGTCCCGTGCGTGAGCCATGCATCGGCTCCTTCCTGCTCACCGCAACCCAAGCAGGCTAGTGGCAACAACACGTTCACGGGGAGCCACTCGCGCGGCACCGCGCCGCCGCGCGTTCCACGCACGACAACCGCAGACATCGCGGTGGCCACGCAGGCAAGCTTTCCCTATCCTAGGCGAAATCGCGCGGCACCGGAGACAGCACGCCCACGTTGGACCCCGTCAGAATATCCTCACCGGGCACCTGGGACCCTACGCACCCGGAAACGGGCCGGCATCCCGCGTGGATGCCCGCGGCGCGCCGTGAATCTGGGAAGCTGTCCATGTGAGCCCGAAGAGCAGACGCCGAGAGCCCCCTGGCGGGGCGGGCCACTCAGGCCACGGCAAGGGGACCGGGCCCGCCGGGGGCGTCGCCTCGCCCCCGCCGAACGCGCTGTTCGCCGAGATGCTGCGCGCCGCGCGGGAATTGCTCGCGGTCCGGAGCCCCCTCGATGCCGAGCTCATGGTCAGCGAACTGCTCGGCACCTGGTGGGGGCAGGGCGCCCCGCAGGCTGGCCGACGCGGTCGCGCGGACGTCGAGGAGCTGGTGGGTGAGGGCCTCGTCGGCTACGCGGCGCAGCAGAAGAGCCCGGCGGCGCTGGCCCTCCTGTCCGGCATAGCCTGCCTGGGCACGCCACGCCAGGCGGCCAGGGCGGAGGCCGCCGCCCTGGCTCTGATGGAGCACGGGGTGGCCCGGCCCGGCTGGGCGGAGCATGTCGGCGCGGTCGCCGCCGCGGAGTGCTACGTGAACTCCGATGTCTTCGGCGACCGCGACGAGGTCGTGTGCGTGTTCAGTTACGCCGGGGAGGAGCCGCACGCCCTGGTCATGGTGGTGGACTACAACGCCGGCGGAATGCTGCGCGACGGATGGGTGACCTCGCAGGTAGACAAGCTCCTCGAACGCTGCCGCGACGCAAGCGAGGCGGTCGGCGGCGAGGCCATCCGGCCTTCGTTCCGGCCGGTGGAGGCACCACAAGCGCGGCGCCTGCTGGAGACGGCGCTCGCGGTGACCGAATCCGGCGCGAGCCCGGCGGCCAGCGATTCGTTCGCGTCTTATCACGCGTTTCTCCGGGCCAGGATCCGCACACTTCCCCCGGCCTGGCCCAATTCACGGACCCGGGCACCAGGGGCCGCCGCTGCCCGCGGATCAGCTTCCGGCGAGCTGGCGGCACCGGGTACCGGCTCCGGCTGGGCTGGCGCGACCGCCCGGCGGCACGCGTGGACCAGGGACCGCCGGGCCATGCTGGTGGCCGAGTTCCTCGCCTCCGATGAGGCAGAGGACCTCTCCGACACCAAGGCGGCCAGCCGGTGCGCCGACCACATCATCGACTACGGCTGTGACCAGGACTTCGGCCGGCCGCTCCGGATGAGCCCGGCGAAGGTGGAGACCTTCCTCCTGGACTGGCTGCCGCGCAAGATCATGCTCTCCCCGGCCGAGCAGCACGCAATGCCGCACGTGCTCGCCTCCTGGGTTCGCTGGGCAGGCAGGCGGCACACGGTAGCCACGGCGGCGGTCGCCGAGACACTCGATGCGGTCTTCAACACGATGGCCACGTTTGCGCAGGTCTACCGCGATCCGACTGCCTTCGGCCTGGATCCCCAGCTGGTGGCCAGGCTGCTGCCCGACGATGACCTGGAGGCCCTGCCCCGGCGCGCGTTCGCCTTCCCGGTGCTCAGGGGCCGGCACGAAGGCATCGACCTGACCACGCTTGATCCTGTCCAGCAAGCGGATCGGCGCACGCTACTGGCTGCTGATCACAAGGAGGCGAACGGGCGGCACACCGGTGAACTGCACATCGACCGGCACCTAGCGCTCGCCGACCGGCTCTGGCGGGGCGATCCGCCCGAGTTGTGGGAGGCGGCGCAGCGCCTGCTTGACCGGGGCGAGGACAGGCACGCGGTGCTGCACACGCTCATGTACGTGATCAGGGACGCGGGCACGGACTCCAAGACCCTGATCGCGGCGCTGCAGGATCTGCCTCCCGCCGAACTGGGGTGACCGGTACCCCGATCGCGACTGTCCCGATCGCAACATCCTGACTGCGACGGTGCCGTTCACGACGATCCGGTGTCCGCCTCCCCGCTCAGTTCAAGGAACGCGCCGCGCAGGTCGGCGGCGGACACGGTGGTGAGGTCGGCCGCGCTCGCGTCGTCGCCGAGATGTGCGACCCGCAGGTCCCGGGCGGCGCAGGCCCGCTCGAACAGCGATCGCGCGAACCGGCCGTTGCCGAGTTCGTTGATCCGCCCCGCTACGGCGGCTCGGCCAAAGAGTTCCTCAAGCACCGGCAGCGCGCCCGGCTCGAAGGTGTCCCCGGCCTGCTCCGCGATGACCCCGGCGATCCTGGCCAGCTCACTGGGCGTGTAACTGGGGAAACCAATCCGCACGCCGAACCGGGACGCGAGCCCCGGATTGCTGTGCAGGAACCTGTCCATATCCGCCGGGTATCCCGCCAGCACGATCACGAGCCGGTCGCGGTCGTCCTCGGCCCGCTTGAGCAGCGTCGCCACGGCCTCCGACCCGTATGCGTCGCCACCCGAGTAGCCGGCGTTGTACAGCGAGTACGCCTCATCGATGAACAGCACCCCGCCCAGGGCCGAATCGATCAGCTTGCTGGTCTTGATCGCGGTCGAGCCGAGATGCTCGCCAACCAGATCCGACCGGTGCGCCTCGATGACCTCGGGGCGGACCAGCAGCCCGAGCGCCGCGAAGATCCGGCCGAGGATCCGGGCGACGGTCGTCTTCCCGGTGCCCGGCGGGCCGGTGAACACGAAATGCCGGGCCGGCGGCTGGCTGGCCAGCCCCTGCCGGTCCCGCAGCCGGGCCACCCGGAGCTGCGCGGTGATCTCGTGCACCTGCCGCTTGACGGGCTCCAGGCCGATCAGCTCGTCAAGCTCGGCGAGGGCGCTCTCCAAGGTGGGCGCCTCGGTATAGCCGCGGAACCTCGCGGTGAGCTCAGCGCCGGCTCGCTCCAGGTCCGCTGCCTCCAGCGTCACCAGGTCCTCGGATGTGGGCTCGGCCCCGCCCGCCATCACCCGGACGTCCCTGACCTGGCCTGCCTTTTCCAGCAGACTGCGGACGAACCGCCCGTTGCCGAGGTCGTCGGCGAGCCGGCGGCGTCCGATGTCCTCCATCATCCGCCACAGCGCTGGGCGGGCATCTGGATCGAGGACCTCGCCGCGCTGTTCCGCCGACAGTTCGGCCAGCGCCATCAGCTCTGCGGGTGAGTAGCCGGGGAACTTCACCCTGAGCCCGAACCTGGAGTTCAGTCCTGGATTGCTGGCCAGGAAGGTCTCCATCTGCCGCTCGTACCCGGCGAGGATGATGACGAGGTCCTGCCGGTTATCCTCGGCCCGCTTCAGCAGCGCCTGGACGGCCTCGTTGCCAAACCGGTCGCCCTGGCCCTCGCCGTCGTTCACCAGGCTGTACGCCTCGTCGATGAACAGGACGCCGCCGAGCGCGGAATCCACAAGATCATTGGTCTTGATCGCGGTGGCGCCGAGGTACTCACCGACCAGGTCGGCGCGCTGCGCTTCCACCACGGCCGGCGTGTCGAGCAGCCCGAAAGCGTAGAAGATTTTGGCCACGACCCTGGCCACCGAGGTCTTCCCGGTGCCCGGCGGCCCCAGGAACACGAAGTGCTGCATGGGCTTGTCGCCGCCGTAGCCGGCCAGCGCTCTGCGCCGCGCCGCTTCGACGGACGCGGTGATCTGGCGGATCTGGTCCTTGACCGCGGTCAAGCCGATCATGGCGTCCAGTTCGGCCATGGCCTGCTCGACGCTGATCTCCGGAAGCGGCCCGGCGGCCCCCCGATCGGCCGCCGCTTCCGGCGGCGGCTGGCTCAGCGTGCCGTCGGCCGTCTGGTGCACCCTGGTCGCCTCGGTGCCATGCCCACCATGGCCGCCACGTCCCGCGCCCGCGCCGGGCCGCCGGCGGGTCGTCCCCGCCGCCGCGCGGCCCGACCAGTCGTGCGGCGCCGCCAGCGCGCTGTCCCGCGCCTGCTGGCGATCGAAACCGCGGACCGCCTGCGACGCCTTGGCCCAGCGCCAGGCCAGCACCAGGATACCGAGCACCCAGCCGACGATGACGGCGACCAGCGGCCGGCTGGGCCAGAGATGCCAGGCCACCATGGCCAGCGGCAGCGCCCAGATGAGCGCCAGGGCCACCGTCCGGCACGGGACGAACCACTGGGCCAGGCCGCGCGCGTGCGCGACCGCCACCACCGCGAACGGGAGCAGCAGCAGCGGCGCGACGGCAGTCCGGTAGTTGCCAGCCAGCCCGGTGACCACCGCCAGGCCCCAGACCGCGACCGACAGCGACCCCCAGAGTGAGCGGTGCCCGGCGAATACCGCGATCGGCGCGTAGATGAACGCTGCCACGATGAGGAACGGGGCAGCGAAGACTCCGGCCACCAGCAGCGCCCCGAGCAGCAGAATCTTGAACGGCAACGGGGCCTCGGACAGCGAGCGGCGCACGGCGGCAAGCCGTTCCTGCGCCATTCGCCTGCCAGGCAGGGACCCGTCGTTTGGCCGCATCTCGCTCCCTCGTGCCTTCTCTGTATAGCGCACTACCATCCGCGTACAGAGACACACAACCAGATACCGGCCAGGAATGGCCAGGAACAGCCCCACGGCGCGGCGGCCGCCGCGAGCCGGGCCGCGCTCATGGACTCACGCTGACCTGCGTCCTTTCCCTGCTCACCATCGATCACGGCACCTGCCGCCGTGACCGCACTGCGGCGCCAGGGCCGCGATCCGGCAAATTCTTGGGCCGCAGCGGAAACGAACCAGCTCATCTCGTCCTACCTGGCCTGGGCCGTTGCTGGAGCTCGCGATCTACCCAGGGGCGAGCCGCCAGGCCGGGCGACTTCGATGCCGGCCCGCGGCCAGCCCTGGCTCGTGCGCTGCGCCTGAAAGCGGTATACCGCGCCGAGCACGAGCCCTGGCTGGCTGGCGTCGCGCACGTACGTGGGGACGAGGGTGGCCCGCACGGTGGCCCGATGGACACTCGCTCAGCGCCGGAGCGCATCGCTATCACTATTCGATGCTGGCCGCGCTGGAGGAGTTCGGCCCGGCGAGCCAGGCAGCACTCGGACGCTGGTCCGGCTGCTGACCCGGCTCGCCGATCACCACGCGCCGCCGGGCTGAACCCCGCCAATGTGCGGTTACGGCGCTTTTGGGCCGGGCACACTGGAGGCGAAAAGGATCATCGCCGGAAGGACCGATACCGTGCCCGCGACTGTTCCCGTCATCGATCTGGCGCCCTGGTTCGACGGGGACGCCCGTGACCGTGCCGCCGTCGCCGCCGAGGTTGATCAGGCCCTGCGAACGTCCGGTTTTCTCCTCATCACCAGCCACCGCGTGCCCACGGATGTGCGGGCCGAGACGCGTGCGGTGGCCCGGGAGTTCTTCGCGCTGCCCGCCGAGGTCAAGGCCCGCTACACCATAGCGGTGGGTGGCCGCGGCTGGATCCCGCCCGGAGCTGAAGCGAACGGATACGCGGAGGGCACGCCGACGCCCCCGGACCTGAAGGAGTCTTTCTCCCTCGCCGCCGAGCGGCCGACCGGCGACGCCGCCATCGATGCCCGGTGGTTCCGGCCCAACACCTGGCCTGCCGAGGTACCGCGGATGCGCCCGGTCGTCAGCGACTACATCGATCGCATGCACGCGCTGTCGGACGAGTTGATGACGCTGTCCGCAGCCGCCCTGGGGCTTCCCGACCGGTTCTTCGCCCCGTTGCTCGATCACCCCACCTACGGGGTGAACCTCAACTGGTACCCGCCGTCCAATCCCGCCCGGCCACCCGAACCGGGGCAGTACCGGATCGGGCCGCACAGCGATTTCGGCACCGTCACGGTGCTCGATCGCGAGCCCGGCCTCGGCGGCCTCCAGATTTACACCCTCGAAGGAACGTGGGTGGACGCGCCTTACGACCCGGCCGCCCTGACCGTGAACATTGGCGACCTCCTCGCCCGCTGGACCGGTGATCGCTGGCGCTCAACCCGCCATCGTGTCCTGCCGCCGCACCCGGACGCACCGGACGAGGACCTGCTCTCGCTGATCTTCTTCTACGAAGCGAACCACGACGCCCTGATCGAGTCGCTGCCCCCGCCCATCGGCCGCACCAGCTTCCCGCCGGTCATCGCCCATGAATATCTGCGGGGCAAGCTCGACGCCATCACCGTGACGTGACCCGCCGGCCGGGCACGGCCGTCAACCGCAGGTCGTCCCGTTCAGCGTGAAGCTGGTCGGCGCGGCGTCGCTGGCATTCCAGGTGCCCTGGAATCCGAAGGAGATATTCCCGCCCGGGCTGATCACGCCGTTGTAGCCGAGGTTGGCCGCGGTCACACTCGTCCCGCTCTGGGTCAGCGTGGCGTTCCATACGGTGCTGACCTTCTCGTCACCCGGGAATGTGAAACCGAGCGACCATCCGTTGATGCTGGTGACGCCGGTGTTGGCCACGGTCACGTTGGCAACGAACCCGCCGGCCCACTGGCTCTGCCTGCTGTAGGTCACCGTGCAGGCCGCAGTGGCGCCGCCGGTGCCGGACGTGGGGCTCGGCGAGGGCGTCGGCGTCGGACTCGGACTCGGTGTTCTCGTGGGCGTGGCGGTGGGTGTCGGGCTCGGCGTGGGTGTCGGCGTGCTCGTGACTCCGGCCGGCGTGACCCGGTACATCACGACCCCGTTGGCTGGGACGCTGACGCTGATCGACCCGGTGGTGCTGGTCGTCGAATTG
>OBLW0100004150.1_pt1 | contig 11108 bp, 9 predicted proteins | sample 1520161 | NCBI WGS metagenome assembly OBLW01 (sample SAMEA3539309, study PRJEB22396) | soil metagenome | biome: tundra; feature: field; material: soil | place: USA | collected 2010-05 | depth 0.15 m
CTGTTGCGCCCGGTGGCGAACGCGTTCGGCATCCGGGACGGGGCGATGGCCACCCTCGGCTTGGGCATGTCGGCCAGCGCGCAGATCCGGTCCACCACGCCATGCAGCTGGGCGGCGTGCGGGCCGTCCTGCGGGGTCACGAGCTGGGCGCCGGCCGTACGCAGCGCGATCTTGTCTGACCAGTAGAACGACCCGAAGCCCAGCCCAATGGCCAGCAGGACGGGGAGGATTACGATCCCCGCGCCTGATCCACGATGGCTTGCTTCCAGCACCAGGACCAAGGCCAGGATGAAGGCCACGAAGACGACGCCGAGCAGGAACATCGTCAGGCCCATCCGAGCGATGAGTCCCCTGTCAGGCGCATAGCGGGTCTTCGCCATCGCGCCGCCTCCGTTCTGTCCGCTGAACTCGGTTCAGCGGGCTTTTCCGGCTTCGCTGTCGGAGCCGTCCCTCCCCCATTATCAGGCAGCGCCGGAGCGGACCATCCGTAACTCCACAACGGTGGCACCACTGCGCGACACGGCCCGGGTGGCCGGCAGGCTCCGGTCCGGCCCCCGCCCCGCGAAGGAGATTCACCGCTGATTATCGTTGGGGAATCTTAGGGTTTACTGAGGGTTTCCGCTGAGCGCGCAGAAAGCTCAGCCCGGGATCAGGCCACCGCCGCTGAGCATCTCACGGACGTTGTCCATGGTCGCCTCGGCGTCCGGGAGGATCAGGGCCGAAGGCTCGAGCACGTCGGCAGGCAGCGGGGTGCCGAGAACCCGGATCCGGGACACCAGGGCGCCCAGGGCGGACCGGAACGCCTTCTCGTCGCCCGCGTTCACCGCCGCCTCAAGCTTGGCGTCGAGGGCGTTCAGCTCGTTGGTGGCCGCGTCGTCCACCTTGAACTGGCCCTCGCCGAGAATACGGACGATCATGATCCGTCACCGGCCTGTGGCTGGTCGGCAGACGGGGCTGGCCGAGCCGCCTGGGCCGGCTGGCCCGCCGCGCCCCCGGCGGCCGAACCCTCGATCTCGCGCGGGGCCTCACCCTGACTGAGCTCGCCCTTCATCCGCGCCAGTTCCAGATCGACGTCGTGGCCGCCGCCCATCCGGTCCAGCTCGGCCTGGATGTCGTCGCGTGGCGCGCCGGTGACGTCGTTCAGGGCGCCCGAGGCCATCAGCTCATCGATTGCGCCGGCCCGGGCCTGCATCTGGGCGGTCTTGTCCTGGGCCCGCTGGACCGCCATGCCCACGTCGCCCATCTCCTCCGAGATGCCGGAGACGGCCTCACCGATCCTGCTCTGCGCTTCCGCGGCGGTGTACGTCGCCTTGATGGTCTCCTTCTGCGTGCGGAAGGCTTCCACCTTGGACTGGAGCCGCTGCGACGCCACCGTGAGCTTCTCCTCGTCCGCCTGCAGCGACTGATACTGCGTCTGCAGGTCGATCAGCTGGGTCTGCAGCGACGACTTGCGGGTCAGCGCTTCGCGCGCGAGATCCTCATGCCCGCCGCCCAGCGCCTGCTTCGCCTGGCCCTCCAGCTTGGTCTGCTGCTGCTGGAGCGAGTTCATCTGGAGCTCGACACGCTTACGCGATGTGGCCACGTCCGCGACGCCGCGGCGGACCTGCGTCAGCATCTCCAGCTGCCGCTGGTAGGAATAATCCAGGGTCTCGCGCGGATCTTCATACCTGTCCAGGGCCTTGTTGGCCTTGGCCTTGAAGATCAGCGATACCCGCTTCATCACGCTCATGGGCGCGACCATCCCCTCATCGTGTACACCGCTGCCGCTCTCCGCCCACAGCGCTGCGCCGGCCCCCCCGTGATGCTACGGCGGCATTGCCGCGGACTGGACCTCTCAAGCCTACGCGGAGATCCGCGCGGCAGTCATTACGAAGGCACGGCCGGGTGACCCGCCGCTCATCCGGGTGACCCGCCGCATCATCCTGCTGGGTAACCGTCGCTCATGCTGGTAATCCGTGCCCTTCGTCCCGGTAAGCTGGCCAGGTGTTCCGACGACGCAGTGCCACCACGACGGGCTCCCCCGACAGCACCGGGGCGCCCGCTAACGCCGAGCCGGCGAACGGCGCGCCCGTGCGTCCCGGGGGGGCCGTGCGCCCCAACGTGACCGTCGGCAAGGGCAGGCCGACCCCCAAGCGCAGCGAGGCCGAGCGGCGGCGGCGTTTCGGCAGCGCCCCCGCCGACCGCAAGGCGGCGGCCAGCCAGTCCAAGACCAGGACGCGCGCCGAGCGCGTCCGCAAGACCGAAGCCATGCGGCGCGGCGAGGAGTGGGCGCTCCCGGCGAAGGACAAGGGCTCGGTCAAGGCGCTGGCCCGGGACTACGTGGACTCCAAGCGCAGGCTGAGCGAGTTCTACATGTACGGCCTCGTCGTGCTGCTGTTCTTGCTCTTCTTCCGCAGTCACCTGGTGCAGACCCTGCTGCCGCCGATCCTCCTGGTGATGGTCTTGATCATGGTGGGTGAGGGCTACCTCATCGGCAGGAAGCTGAAAGCGCTGGCCGCCGAGCGCTTCCCCGGCCAGAGCACCCGCGGTCTGCGCATGTACGCGGGGATGCGCGCGCTGCAGATCCGCAAGCTCCGGTTCCCCAAGCCGAGGGTCAAGGCCGGCGACACCGTCTGAGCCCGGCTTCCGGCCTGGCCGCGGCCGGGGGCCCGCCGGACGTTAGGGTCAGCCGCATGGAGTATCGACATCTTGGCCGGAGCGGCCTGAAAGTCAGTGAGATCGCCTACGGCAACTGGATCACCCACGGATCGCAGGTCGAGGAGGACGCGGCCACGCAATGTGTGGCGGCGGCACTGGACGAGGGCATCGACGCGTTCGACACGGCCGACGTCTACGCCGGAACCCGCGCGGAGGCCGTGCTGGGCCGGGTGCTGCACGGCGTACGCCGCGAGTCGGTGGAGATCTTCACCAAGGTCTTCTGGCCGACGGGGCCGGGCAGCAACGACCGCGGCCTGTCCCGCAAGCACATCATGGAGTCCGCGCACGCCTCGCTGCGCCGCCTGCAAACCGACTATGTGGACCTGTACCAGGCGCACCGCTACGACTATGGCACCCCGCTCGAGGAGACCATCCGCGCCTTTGAGGACCTGGTCCGGCAGGGGAAGGTGCTCTACGTCGGGGTCTCGGAGTGGCGGGCCGATGAGATCGCGGCGGCCCTGAAGATTGCCGACGAGATGGGCTTCGACCGGATCGTCTCGAACCAGCCGCAGTACAGCATGATCTGGCGGGTGATCGAGTCCGAGGTCATCCCGCTCTGCCAGCAGGAGGGGATCGGCCAGGTTGTCTTCTCGCCGATCGCGCAGGGCGTGCTCACCGGCAAGTACCAGCCGGGCAGCGCGCCGCCCGCGGGGTCACGGGCCACCGACCCGAGCGGGTCCGGGTTCATCCAGAACTACCTCACCGAGTCGCTGCTGCTCCGGGTGCAGGAACTGCGGCCGCTGGCGGACCAGGCGGGCCTGACGCTGGCCCAGCTCGCGGTGGCCTGGGTGCTCCAGAACCCGAATGTGTCCGCCGCGATCATCGGCGCCACCCGGCCTGAGCAGGTGCGGGAGAACGTGAAGGCGTCCGGCGTACGGCTCGAACCCGATCTGATGCAACGGATCGACGACGTGCTCGGGCCGGAGATCCAGCGGGACCCGGCGCTGACGAAGAGCCCGCCCGCCGGACGGTGAGCGCTCAGCTGGCCGCGCGGTGAGCGCTCAGCTGGCCGGGCGGAGGCTCATCGGGCCGTACTCGACCCTCTCCTCCTCGACCAGCGTCACCTGGTCCACTCCGCCTTCCAGCAGTTCCCGCCAGTTCTCGCCGAGCCAGCTCTCTGCGTCACCCTGGCTGCTGAAGGTCTCCTTGGGCAGCCCCCGCGACGCAGCCACGGTGCCGTCCTCCTTCTCGAACTGCCAGCTCCAGGCCATGCCCCTGCTACCTCCTTGGTCTGCGGTAAGCGACAGTAGCCCACCGCGGCCACCGGCGGCGCGTCCGGGCCAGCCGGCACCTGCGCGTCCGGGCCGGCCGGCACCTGCGCGTCCGGGCCAGCCGGCACCTGCGCGTCCGGCCGGCCAGCACCTGATGGCGATCATGACGCCCGAAATATCCCATAACATCGCCAACTCCCGGCATGATGATCTTGGGGTCATTTGCATTCGCCGAGCGGAACGGCCGCAGGAGCGGCCGGGAAACTGTTAAGTTCTATTGCGCTAGCCCTGAGTCTGGCGCGGCGGGAGCAGCACGCTGGCTCAGCCCCGGGATCAAGCGGGACCAAGGTGGTGACGACATGGCACGCGTTGTCGTCGTTGGTGATCTGATGACCGACACGGTCGCTCATGCCGCTCTTCCGCTCGCGAAGGGCAGCGATACTCCAGCCACGGTGAGCATGCACGGCGGGGGCTCTGGCGCGAACATCGCGGCCTGGCTGGCCGTGGACGGCTCCGAGGTGGCCTTCGTCGGACGGCGTGGCGCGGACATCGCGGGCCGGAACCGGGACATGGAACTCATGGGCTACGGCGTGGACGCGAGGCTCGTGATGGACCCGGAGCGGCCCACGGGGACCTGTGTCGTGATGGTCACCCACCGCGGTGACCACACGATGCTGTCCGACCAGGGCGCGAATGCCGCCCTGTCCCCCGATGACCTGCCCAAGGATCTGTTCTCGCCCGGCACTCACCTGCACATGTCCGGCTACACGCTGCTGAACGAAGGCTCACGTCCCGCCGCCCTGGCCGCGTTCCAGCTGGCCAGCCGGGCCGGCATGACCATCTCGATCGACGGCGCCTCGGCCGCCCCGCTGGAGCGGATTGGGGCCGAGCCATTCCTGGAACTGACGAACGGGGTGACGCTGCTCGTGGTCAATGCGGACCAGGCCGCCGTGCTCACCGGGCGCGACGATCCCGAGCGGGCCGCCAGGGTGCTGACCACCTGGTACCCGCAAGTGGTGGTAAAGCTCGGTCCCGACGGCGCGCTGCACGCAAACGGGCGCCCCGATCCGGTGCGGGTACCGGCGCAGCCGGTCGAACGGTTCCTCGACGGCACCGGTGGCGGGGACGCGTTCTGCGCCGGCTTTCTTCCGCCGTGGCTGGACCAGAAGCCGCCTCTTGAGGCGCTCACCAGCGGCTGCAGGCTGGCCTCGCGAGCGCTGGGCCTGGTCGGTGCCCGGCCCATCCTCTGACCGCCCCGTCGCGTCGGCCTTCCTCGACGAGCTTTTCTCACTCGAAGGCCGGGTCGCGCTCGTCACCGGGGGCAGTTCTGGTATCGGTCGCGCGATCGCGCGGGCGCTGGCGCTGGCCGGCGCACGCGTCGTCATCATGGCGCGCACGGCGGAGGTGCTGGACAAGGCCGTCAGCGAACTGCGGGCGGACGGCGGCGACGTGGCGCGGGTATGCGCGGATCTCGGCGACCGCGCGGCGGTCGAGCGAAGCGCCGAGCAGGCCGTGGCCGAATTCGGCGAACCCGACATCCTGCTGAACGCGGCCGGGCTCAATCTGCGGCCAGCTCTCAGTGATCTGAGCATCGGCCAGTGGGACCAGCTCATGGCGGTGAATCTGACCGCCCCGTTCCTGCTCGGCCAGCGATTCGGCCCCGCGATGGCCGGGCGCGGCTGGGGACGGATCATCAACATCGTGTCGCAGCAGGCGATCAGGGCATTCGGCAACAGTGGGGGCTATGGTGCGGCCAAGGGCGGCCTCGCCGCCCTGACCAGGTCCCAGTCGGAGGCCTGGGCGCCGAGCGGCGTCTGCTGCAACGCCCTCGGGCCGGGGTTCGTGGCCACGCCGCTCACCGCCGAGGTGGCCAGCGACCCGGTGCTGTCCGCCGCGCTGGCCGCGCGGACCATGGTGGGCCGCAACGGCGAGCCGCAGGACTTCGCGGGCGCTGCCGTGTTCCTCGCCAGCCGGGCCAGTGACTACGTGACCGGCCAGGTCATCTTCATAGACGGCGGCTTCTCCGCCACCTGACGCCGCCCCGGCCACCTCAGCGCGGTGCATTGTGGCCCGCTATTTGCGCACGATGAACCGCGCTGATACGTCGGCGACCCGCTACCTGTCTTGGAGCACCCGGCGAAACGCGCCGACAGCAGCCGCAGCAGCAGCCAGAAGCGCGCCGCCCAGCAGCACACGACCAGGATCTCGGCCTCTGTCCTGCGAACCTCCAGGAACCTGCATGTTGACCGTGACGTCATCAGGGCTGGCGTCGGTCATCAGCACAACAAGGTCCCTTACGGTCGATTCGACCTCATCCAGGCTACGTACCTGAGTTACCGCGCCGGCCTCGAGTTCGGGAACAGTGATCTCCCACCACTTCCCGGCCCGCGCGCAGACCGCAGTGTAGGCCGTCACTGGAGCCACCCTTCCGGCAGGCAGGACAGGTCCTTGATGATGTTCCGGACCACTCCGGCACTGACTTCCGTACTGCGTGGGACGGCCGTCACATGCTGCCCGCATGGACACCGCCACTTCTCATGGATACCCCGCTCGCTCACCTTGTTGCAACCTTGGCCAGTCAGTGCCTTTAAGACCAGCCTCTTCGCCACCGGCTTCACGGCCACGACCTTCGCACGGACAGGCGACAGTTTTTGCTGACCCGCCCGGCCACCTCGGCGCGGTGCATTCCGCGCCGTATTCGCGCACAACGCACCGCACTGGCCTGCCGGGTCATGCGCCACGCCGATTCCTTTGGGCATAACAGGGTTCGCAGACGGCACAATGTCGGTCATGGCCCGACGCACCGCGACAACCCCGCCCCCCGGCCGTGCTGGCTCGGGGGGACGACCCCCCGCACCCCCCGAGCCGTTCGAGGAGAACATCGTCGACATCGATGTCGCCGAGGAGATGCGGGACAGCTACCTCGAGTACGCCTACTCAGTCATCTACCAGCGCGCGCTGCCGGACGCCCGGGACGGGCTGAAGCCGGTGCAGCGCCGGATCCTGTACCAGATGAACGCCATGGGCCTGCGGCCCGACCGGGCCCACGTCAAGTGCGCCCGGGTGGTCGGCGACGTCATGGGACGGCTGCACCCGCACGGCGACGCCGCGATCTACGACACGCTGGTCCGGCTGGCGCAGCCATGGGCGATGCGGCTGCCGTTGATCGATGGGCACGGCAATTTCGGCTCGCTCGGCGGCGACGACCCGGCGGCCGCGTACCGCTACACCGAGGCCCGGCTGTCCGCGGCGGCCATGGAGATGGTGGCCTCGATCGACGAGGACACCGTCGACTTCCAGCCGAACTACGACGGCCAGGACACTGAGCCTCAGGTGCTGCCGGCCGCGATCCCGAACCTGCTGGTGAACGGCGCGGCCGGCATCGCGGTGGGGATGGCGACCAACATGGCACCGCACAACCTGGGCGAAGTGGTCGCGGCGGCCCGGCACCTGATCGCCGATCCCGACGCCAGCCTGGACGAGCTGATGCGCTTCGTGCCCGGGCCGGACCTGCCGACCGGCGGCAAGATCGTCGGCCTGGACGGGATCCGGGAAGCGTACGAGACCGGGCGCGGCGTCTTCCGCACCCGCGCGGCGGCGAGAATCGAGCAGATCACCCCGCGGCGGACCGCGATCGTGGTCACCGAGCTGCCGTACGGCGTCGGCCCGGAGAAGGTGAAGGCCAGGATCAAGGACCTGGTGCAAGCCAAGAAACTGGCCGGGATCGCCGACCTGAAGGACCTCACCGACCGGCACCGCGGCCTGCAACTGGTGATCGAGGTCCGGGGCGGGTTCCATGCCGAGGCACTGCTCGATGAGCTGTACCGGCTGACGCCGATGGAGGAGACGTTCGGCATCAACAACGTCGCCCTGGTCGACGGGCAGCCCAGGGTGCTCGGCCTGCGGGAGCTGCTGCGGATCTACGTCGACCACCGGCTGGACGTGGTGCGCCGGCGCAGCGAGTTCCGGCGCCGCAAGCGCGCGGAACGGCTGCACCTGGTCGACGGCCTGGTCATCGCGCTGCTCAACATCGACGAGGTCATCCAGGTCATCCGGGCCAGCGACGACGCGGCCCAGGCCAAAGAGCGCCTGATGTCGGTCTTCGACCTGTCCGAGATCCAGGCTCAGTACATCCTGGACACGCCGCTGCGCAGGCTGACCCGTTACGACCGGCTTGAGCTGGAACGCGAGCGGGAGACGCTGCAGCGCGAGATCGCCGAGCTGACGGCGATCCTGGAGTCCGAGGCCAGGCTGCGCGAGCTGGTCTCCGCCGAGCTGGCCAGCGTCGCCGAGCGGTTCGCCACCCCGCGCAAGACGGTCCTGCTGGAAGGCAGCGGCGCGGCCCGGACCGCCGCGGTGCCCCTGGAGGTGGCGGACGACCCGTGCCTGGTGCTGCTCTCCTCCGCGGGATTGCTCGCCAGGACGGCGACCAGCATCAACGAACTGAACCAGCCCGGCACCCGGTCGGCCGACTCTGACGTGGCCAGTTCCAGTACCGCGACGGCCGGCCCCCGTGCCGCGCACGATGTGATCGTCTCGTCGGTGCCGGCCACGGCTCGCGGCACCATCGCCGTGGTGACCTCGATCGGCCGGCTGATCAGGGTCGGCGTGCTGGAGATCCCGGCCCTGCCGCCGAGCGCCCACTCCCCCGCGCTCGCAGGCGGAGCGCCAGTCAGCGAGTTCGTCGGCCTGGAGGCTGGCGAGACCGTGGTCGGGCTGGCCGCACCGGACGCGGCGACGGCGGGCCTCGCACTGGGCACGGCCGCCGGGGTCGTCAAGCGGGTCGCGCCCGACTACCCGCAGAACGCCGCGGACTTCGAGGTGATCTCGCTGAAGGACGGCGACCGGGTGGTCGGCGCCGTCCAGCTGGCCAGCGAGGACCAGGATCTGGTGTTCATCACCAGCGATGCCCAGCTGCTCCGGTTCGGCGCGGCCGCGGTCCGCCCGCAGGGCCGGGCGGCGGGCGGAATGGCCGGGATCCGGCTGGCCGCCGGCGCCTCGGTGATCTGGTTCGGCGCGGTGACGCCGGGCAGCGGCGCGGTGGTCCCGGGGGGAGCAGGCCCGGGCCCGTCGGGGGCTGTTGTGGTAACGGCGGCGGGCAGCTCAGGAGCCCTGCCCGGGACAGCGGCGGCCACGGTGAAAGTCACCCCGTACACCGAGTACCCGGCCAAGGGGCGGGCGACCGGCGGGGTGCGCTGCCATCGCTTCCTCAAGGGCGAAGACACGCTCGTGCTGGCCTGGGCCGGCCCGGCACCCGCACGCGGCGCGACCGACGCCGGGGTGCCGGTGGATCTACCGCCCGCCGAAGGCCGCCGGGATGGGTCCGGGGAACGGGTGCGGCAGCCCCTGGCCGCTGTTGGCGGCCTCGCGCCAGCCTGATGGCCGGTCAGACGCCAACTCGGCGCCCGGCTACCCTGGCGAGCGCGGTGAGCAGGTCACGCGGGCTCGCGTGCGGCGGATCGCCGAACTGCCACGACCGGGCGATGACGATGCCCTTGGCCCCGGGATCGAAGACACTTCCGCGGAAGCAGCCGCCCCGGGCTAGTGCCGCCAGATCCTCGTCGTCCTCGGTTAAAGCGGCGGCGAAGGCCGCCGCGTCGAGAAGGGCCGCCGCGCACCGGGCGGCCCGCACAGGGGCACCATCGGGTCGGGCCAGCCGCCAGGCCGCCTGGGAACGCAGGAACTCTGCCACGAGAATCTGTCTTGTCACGCGCAGTATTGTATTCATTACTCAACGTAGTCGAAGGCCATGTTGCCGCAAACGTGTCCCCTGACCGCGCCGTCCGGAGTTCCGGCCAGTCGTCGGCGTCTCCCCGTCCGCCCAGAGTTCCGGCCCACGCTGCGGCCCCGGACGAGTAAGCACTGGTGATCGTCAATCCCCGGCAGCGGCGCGCCCGGCGGCAACATAGGAGCCGACGCACAGGGACACCAGGCCTGAAATACCGCAAACCGGGCATTCATCCTAGCCGCGGATAGCACCGGCTCCGGCACCGGCCCACTGTCGGGTGGGCGCCCCGTGGTCGGCAACTGCCGCCCCCCTAAGCGGGCCCGCAACCATAGCGCCAGGAGCCACGACCATCCGGGCTCCCGGCTTCGCCGACTTCCCGGGTGCCAGCCGCGGCTTAGCCACGCTCGCGGGCTCTTGACTTTTATGTGGCCAGACATAACATCACCGCGACTTAACCGGTAAACAGCAGCCGATCTTTGCGCCTCGCGCGTGCCGGCCCGAGGCGCCTTCCGGCGGCCTGCTTAACAAGGTTAAGAAACTTCGGCATGGACCTGAAGGAGCGTCTATGAGCATTCTTTCCAGGCGCTGGGGCAGCGCCGCCCTGGCGATCGCGCTGACCGGCGCCGCCGCGGTCACGGCGGCCACCGCGGGCGCCACGCGCGCACCGGCCGATACCGGAGCCGCGTGCAATGTAACTTACACAATTGCCTGGCAAACACCGTCCAATAATCCTCCCGATTTCGGCGCCACCGTCACGGTGACCAACAACTCCTCGTACGCGATAAGCACGTGGACTGTCATCTTGACGTTCACCGCGGGCCAGACGATCGTCGCGGGGTCCCCGTACAGCGCTAACGTGACCCAGAGCGGCTCTACGGTGACGGCGACCCCCGGAGGGACCTACAACGGCAACCTGACTCCCGGGCAGAGCGCCACCTGGGGTTTCGACGGGGACTACAACGGCACCTCCAACCCCGTCCCCGCCGTCACCTGCACCGGGCCGACCCAGGGGTCCTCCAGCGCGACCTTGTCAGGTCCGCTGAACCCGCTGGGGGTCAACACGGCCGCGTGGGACACCAACTTCCTGGACCCGGCGATCTCCACGGACCTCTCCGCGGCCAGCACCGGCCTCATCCGGTACCCCGGCGGCTCGTGGGCCGACCAGTACCTGTGGCAGCCGAACACGGTCAGCGGCTCCGCCCAGCCGGTCGACTTCGCCCAGTACTCGAGCCAGGTCGACGCCATCTCCGGCGGGCAGAAGTTCGTCACGGTCGACTACGGCTCCGACACTCCGGCGAGCGCGGCCGCCTGGGTCACCCAGTCGGCGACTGCTGGCCAGGGCGTGGCACTCTGGGAGATAGGCAACGAAGAGTACGGGTCGTGGGAGGCCGACTCCCACGCCAACCCGCACACGGCGACGTCGTACGCGACCAATGCCTTGCCGTACATGCAGGCCATGAAGGCGGCCAACC
>OBLW0100004153.1_pt1 | contig 11105 bp, 11 predicted proteins | sample 1520161 | NCBI WGS metagenome assembly OBLW01 (sample SAMEA3539309, study PRJEB22396) | soil metagenome | biome: tundra; feature: field; material: soil | place: USA | collected 2010-05 | depth 0.15 m
TGCGCAAGCTCGTCAAGGACCTCACCGACACGATGATGGACGCGCCGGGAGTTGGCCTGGCTGCGCCGCAGCTCGGCGTGGGCCTGCGGGTCTTTACCTACTACGTCGACGACGAGCTCGGACACCTGATCAATCCGTCCCTCGACCTGTCCGAGGAGGAGGAGACCGACGACGAGGGCTGCCTGTCTTTCCCCGGCCTTGCCTTCCCGACGGCCCGTGCGTACGGCGTCGTCGCCAAGGGTCTCGACATGCACGGGGAACCGGTCACGCTGCAGGGCAGCGGGCATCTCGCCCGGTGCGTGCAGCACGAGACCGACCATCTGGACGGGGTGCTGTTCATCGACCGGCTCGATCCTGTGCAGCGAAAGCTGGCCATGAAGGCGATCCGCGAAGCGGAGTGGTGGGGCGATCCGGTCCCGGAAATCCGCGCTTCGCCGCACGCGACGCGGGGCAAGGCGCTCTAGGGTGGGCCAGCCAGGTGGCGGCGTGGGACGCGGGAAGGCCGCTCGCGACGGCCAAGATCCACGAGATACGGCCTAGCGCATGCGCGTGGTGTTCGCTGGTACCCCGCAGGCGGCCGTGCCCACGCTGGACGCGCTGCTGCGGTCCGCGCACGAGGTGGCCGCCGTGGTCACCCGGCCAGACGCACCGGCCGGCCGTGGCCTGCATCTGGCCCCCAGCCCGGTCGCCGAGCGCGCCGCCGAGGCCGGCCTTGAGGTGCTGAAGCCCGTCCGGCCGCGCGACCCTGACTTCCTCGACCGGCTGCGGGCCATCGGGCCGGACTGCTGCCCGGTCACCGCGTACGGCGCGCTGATCCCGCAGGCGGCGCTGGACATTCCCGCGAACGGCTGGGTGAATCTGCATTTCTCGGTGCTGCCCGCGTGGCGGGGCGCCGCCCCGGTGCAGCACGCCATCATGCATGGGGACGACATCACCGGGGCGACCACTTTCCGGCTCGTCGCGGAACTGGACGCGGGCCCGGTCTTCGGCGTGGTCACCGAGCCGATCGGGCCCCGGGATACGGCAGGAGACCTGCTGGCCAGGCTGGCCGAGTCCGGTGCCGAGCTTCTCGTCACCACGCTGGACGGGATCGAGTCCGGGCAGGTTGAGGCGCGGCCCCAGCCATCCGAGGGAGTCAGCCAGGCACCCAAGCTCACGGCTGAGGACGCGCGGGTTCGCTGGGACCGGCCGGCCATCGCGGTCGACCGGCAGATCCGCGCGTGCACGCCGGTCCCCGGGGCGTGGACCGTGCTCGGCCGGGTCAGGCTCAAGCTGTGGCCGCTGGCCAAAGCCGCGCCCGGCCTCACCGCCGTCCCCGGCGGCGCTGATGGCGGGCCGCCCGACGCCGAGCCACTCGATCCCGGGGAACTGCGGGTGTGCCGCTCAGGGGTGCTCGTCGGCACGGCGACGGGGCCGGTCGAGCTCGGCGATGTGCAACCAGACGGCAAACGGCGGATGAGTGCGGCGGCGTGGGCCCGCGGGCTCCGCCTCGACCAGGGTGCGGTCAGCGGTCAGAGTGCGGTGCTCGGCTGACATGGCGCCATCCAGCGGGACAGGGCAGCAGGGCCGCGCGGCGGCTCCACAGCAGGGCCGCACCGGGGCCCGGCGGCCGGGCGCGAAGACACCTGGGGCCGGCGGTGGCGGCCGGCCGGCGATGCGCGCACGGACGGACCCGGCGCGGCGGGCCGCCCTGGATGTGCTCCTCGCCGTGGAGCAGCGCGACGCCTACGCCAACCTGCTGCTGCCGTCGGTTCTCACCGAGCGCGGGCTGACCGGCCGGGACGCGGCGCTTGCTACCGAGCTGACCTACGGAACCTTGCGTGGCCGGGGAACCTACGACGCCATCCTCGGCGTGTGCAGCGACCGCGGCCTGGACCAGATCGACCCGCCAGTGCGGGACGTGCTCCGGCTCGGCATCCACCAGCTGCTCGCCACCCGGGTGCGCGCGCATGCCGCAGTCGCCACGTCGGTCGATCTGGCCAAGGGCGTGGCCGGGCCGCGTTCCGCCGGGTTCGTCAACGCAGTGCTCCGCCGGGTGGCCACCCGCGACCTGGAAACCTGGATCAGCGTCGCCGCCCCGAGCCGGGACGCCGACCCGCTCGGCCACTTGGTCGTGCGGTACAGCCATCCCAGGTGGATTGTGGCGGCACTGAGCGAGTCCCTTGGTGAGTCGCCCGGCGGCAACGCCGCGGGCGGCCTGGCTGAGACCGAAGCGGCCCTGGCCGCTGACAGCACCAGGCCGGGGGTCACTCTCTGCGTGGTGCCCGGGCTGGCCGACGCCGCCGAACTCGTGGCCGGCGGCGCGGAACTGGCCAGGTGGTCTCCATTCGGCGGTTATCTTGACGGCGGCGATCCGGCGGCGGTCACGGCCGTCGCGGAGGGCCGGGCCGCCGTCCAGGACGAGGCCAGCCAGCTGGCGGCGCTGGCCCTGGCACGGGCCGGGGTGACCGGGCGGGACACGCGCTGGCTGGACCTGTGCGCCGGACCCGGCGGCAAGGCGCGGCTGCTCGCAGGCCTGGCAGCGGGCCGCGGCGCCCGGTTGGTCGCCGCCGACAAGCGCGTGCACCGAGCCCGGATGGCGGGCGTCGCGGCCGGCGTCACCGGCGCTGCCGCGGCGGTCGCCGCCGACGGCACGGTCCCGCCGTGGCGGCCCGGAACCTTCGACCGGGTTCTCGCCGATGTCCCGTGCTCGGGGCTGGGCGCGCTGCGCCGCCGCCCCGAGGCACGCTGGCGCAAGTCACCCGAGGACATCGCCGGCCTGGGCGTCCTCCAGCGGCGGCTGCTCGCGTCGGCACTGGACTCCGCCCGGCCCGGCGGCGTGGTCGGCTACGTGACCTGCTCGCCGCACCTGGCAGAGACCCGCGAGGTCGTGGCTGACGTCCTGCGCGGGCGCGGCGACGTCGTGATACTCGACGCGCCAGCGGTGCTCTCCGAAGTCCCTGACCTGCGCTGCTCGGAGCCGGACAGCAAGTACGTGCAGTTCTGGCCACACCGGCACGGGACGGATGCCATCTTCCTGGCCCTGCTCCAGCGCCGCGACTGAACCTGGCCGCGGCTGGTGGTGCCACCGAGCGTCTCGCGAACCTGGCTGCTGGCCGGGCTGGCGCGGCTGGTTGAGTCGCGCACGATGGCGGACCGGGTGCTGCGCGTCGCCATCGACGGTCCCGATGCGGCCGGAAAGACGACGCTGGCCGATGCGCTCGCAGCCAGGATCGTCGTGACGCGCGTCGGTCGATGTCCGCAGTCGGCCGGCGTAATCGAGGGACATGGCTGCCCGGCGTGCCATCGGCTCCGCCGCCACGACGATGCGCTTCGCGCGTCGTGCTGTTGACTGCCGCGATCTCCGGTCAGCCCGCACTGCAGCTCACGGACGGGGCGAAGCCGGGTTCCGTGTATGTTTCCGTCTCGGGCCGCCCGCAGCTCCTGCGGGTCGTAAGTACTGGCTCCAATGGCGGGCAGCTCGATTTCACCGGCTACGGCACCCCAGTGACGCTGACCGCGCCCCCAGCCAGCCAGACGCTCGACGGCGCGAAGTACGGGTTCTGACCGGCCGATCCGGCAGGCCTACCGTGCCCCGGTGAGCGCGCGCCCGGCGCCGGCCCGCAGCCGGGTGGAGCCGATGTCTGCCTTCTGCCCTTCGGCGTAGCCGGCCCCGTAGCCGTTGCCGCTGTAGGTCAGGCGGGTCTTGCGGGTGAGGGGGTATGCCTGCTCGATGTTCCGGCGGATGACCAGCTGCCGGTCGGCCAGCACCAGCGCGGTCCTGGAGCCGGAGGCCGCGGCGGGCGATGTGGCCGCGCACGCCGCGTGATGCTCAGCCGCCCGGACCCGGGAGACCACGGAAGTGGCAAACCCGAGCAGCCAGCTGCGCCGCCAGGCCCGCGGGCTGCGGCTCCAGTCAGGGACCTGCGCCGCGGCCAGGCCCTGCCACATCTGCACCAGCAGCGAGGTGTACAGGACATCGGCCCGCTCGATGTCGGAGGCGAACCCGAACACATGGATCCGGGCGCCGGGATCCGTGCGGGGCAGCACCACGCACTGGCAGCGCATCGCCGAGGCGATGCCGCAGAGCAAGTGCGCCTGAACGCGAGCCCACGGGTTGTCGACGTCCAGGACCCGGTCAGCCGGGCGATCAGTTTCCGGCCGTTCCGCGGCGAGCAGCGCGCGGTCGATGCCGTACTTGGCCATCAGCTCGGCGGCCTTGGCCGTCAGGGCCTGTGCCTCTGCGGGCGTGACGCCTTCGGCCTCGGCCTTGGCGAGCAGCTTCCGGATGCGGGCGAGCAGCGTTTCTGTCGGCTTGGTTCCGGCCGCCTGCGCTCCTGCTGCCTGGGAATTCACGAAGTCGCCTCCTGCTCAGGGAGTATGGATCGAATACGTGATCGAACGCTATCCGGAGGGTCCGACATTTCCGCACCGGGGCTGCGTTGGCACCCTATCGCGGGCGGCCGGCGCGGGCCTGGGCATGGGCAGCTCCTCTCCCCGACGGTGACGACCGGCCGCTGGGCGCGCTTTTCCACCCTGGGCGTCACCCCGTAGGGCGCGCCCGGGGCAGCCTAGACTCGGCGGCATGGCCGTCCAAATGGCACCAAGCATCCTGGCCTCGGACTTCGCCAGGCTGGCGGACGAGGCCGCGGCGGTCGCCGGCGTGGCCGACTGGCTGCACGTCGACGTCATGGACAATCACTTCGTGCCGAACCTCACCATCGGCCTTCCGGTGGTCGAGGCGCTGCTCAAGCACGCCGGCCTGCCACTCGACTGTCACTTGATGATCGAGGATCCGGACCGCTGGGCGCCGGCTTACGCAGAGGCAGGCGCGCGGAACGTCACGATCCACGCGGAGGCAGCGTCGTCGCCGGTGCGGACGCTCCGGATGATCAGGTCAGCGGGGGCGAGGGCCGGGCTCGGGATCAATCCCGCGACCCCGGTGGAGCCGTTCGCCGATCTGCTGCCTGAGATCGACATGCTGCTGCTGATGACCGTCGAGCCCGGGTTCGGCGGCCAGCCTTTCCTGGACATGGTGCTGCCGAAGCTGCGCCGCGCTCGCGGGCTGGTCAGCCGGACCGGCGCCGAGGTGTGGCTGCAGGTGGACGGGGGCGTGAGCGAGGACACCATTGAGCGCTGCGCCGACGCGGGCGCGGACGTGTTCGTGGCCGGTTCGGCGGTGTACGGAGCAGACGACCCCGCTGCGGCTGTCCAGGCCCTGCGCGCGCAGGCCCAGCGGGCCACCGCGCGCGCGTCGTGGCCGGGCTGACCTGGGTGGCCGAATGGCGAGTCGCCTGTGGCCTTGCTTTACGTGCTCAGCGGGGTATAACCGCCAATTGGGGGCGTGGTCAGCCGCCCTGCAGGACCAGGCAGGCTGAAACTTCCCCGGGGGGTCTGTCGATTTCGGACGGGGCCGATCGTCGGGCTAGTGACGGATCCGCATGGGAACTGAAAAGGAGATCGACATGGCTCAGTACGCGATCCTCATCTACGAGGACGAGAGCAGCTACGCCGACGCGTCGCCCGAGGTGTGGCAGCAGATGATGGAGGCGCACGGCCGTTTCTCGCAGCAGGTGGGCGAGAAGGGCGGCAAGGTGCTGGGGGGAGAGGCGCTGCAGCCGACCGGCACGGCCACCTCGATCCGGGGCGACGTCGTGACCGACGGTCCCTTCGCTGAGACGAAGGAGGCGCTCGGTGGCTTCTACCTGATCGAGGCCCGTGACCTGGACCACGCTCTGGACATCGCCAAGCTCTGCCCGGCTCCGGGTGGCGGCGTCGAGGTTCGCCCCGTGATGGACGTCTCTGGCGGGTGAGCGGTTTTCCACCGGCCGGTGATCCGGCGGCTGGTTCGGCGGCCGCGGGTGACCCGGCGGCTGGTGACCCGGCCACAGGTGACCCGGCCACAGGTGACCCGGCCACAGGTGACCCGGCCGTCGCTGTCGCAGACGCGCACCGTCGCGAGTGGGCCTTCGTGCTCGCCGCGACGGCGCGCGTGGCAGGCGACATCGACCTGGCCGAGGAGTGCGTCCAGGATGCCTACGTTGCGGCACTCGACGCCTGGTCCCGGCAGGGTGTGCCGCGCAACCCGGCCGCCTGGCTGACCACGGCCGCCCGGCGCCGGGCCATCGACGCGCACCGTCGCGACCGAACGCTGCGCAGCAAGCTGCCGCTGCTGATCGAGCCCGGCTCCCCGCCCGTGGCGGCGCCCCCGCCAGCGGGGGAGGAGGCACCGGAGGACGACGTGATCCCCGACGACCGGCTCCGCCTGGTGTTCACCTGCTGCCACCCGGCACTGGCGAGGGAGGCGCAGGTCGCGCTGACGTTGCGGCTGGTATGCGGTCTCACCACAGCCGAGATCGCCCAGGCATTCCTGGTGTCCGAGCCCACGATGGCGGCCCGGGTGACCCGCGCGAAGAAGAAGATTTCCGCCGCACGCATCGCCTACCGGGTGCCGGAGGAGGCCGAACTGCCCGACCGGCTCGACGCGGTCCTGACCGTGGTGCACCTGCTGTACACGACCGGGCACACGGCCCCGGGGGGCGAGAACCTCGTCCGTGACGACCTCGTGGAGCGCGCCATCGCGCTGGCCCGCATGCTGCGCACCCTGATGCCGGACGAACGGGAGGTGCGCGGGCTGCTCGCGCTGCTCCTGCTCACGGATGCCCGGCGGGCCACCCGGGCTGACTCCGGCGGGCGGCTGCTGCTGCTGGAGGAACAGGACCGGTCGCAGTGGGACCCTCGGGCGATCAGCGAGGGTGCCGCGCTGGTGACCGGCGCGCTGCGGGGCGGCCGGCCGGGCCGGTTCGCGTTGCAGGCGGCGATCGCTGCCCTGCACGCTGAGGCGCCGAGCTACAGCGATACCGACTGGCCGCAGATTCTCCTGCTGTACGACGCGCTCAGCCTGGTCTGGACCTCGCCCGTGGTCGCGCTTAACCGTGCGGTCGCCCTGGCCATGGCCGAAGGCCCCGAGGCCGGGCTGGCTGGGATCGCGGACCTGGAACGTGATGGGCACCTCGCCGGGTACCGGTACCTGCCCGCCGCCAAGGCGGACCTCCTACGCCGCCTCGGCCGACGCGCCGAAGCGGCCCAGGCCTACCGGGAAGCCCTTGAACTCACTGGCAACGAGGCCGAACACAGCTTCCTGTCGGGCCGCCTCAAGGAAGTCACTGGCCCCCCCATGGCGGCGCGGCCTGCGGTGCGCCGGTGAGCACGGGCACCCGCGGCGGATGGACGCGCCGTCAGGTGCTGGGGGCCAGCGGAGGCGGGCTCGCGCTGCTGGCGGTCGCCGGGACGGCCGGGCTCGACATGGTGTCCCGCGGAGTGCTGCCGGGCCAGCAGGTCCTCGACCGGCTGGACGGGTCGTGCTCGGTGGCGAGGCCGCCCATGACCTTCTCGGCTCCCGGGCCTTCTGTCTCGGGCCGCTTCTTCTCCCGTGCGCGGCGCCGGGTGGTGGGCTACACGATCGCCTGGCCGCCGGGCTACCAGCCGGGCAGCCGGCTGCCGCTCGTCATCGCCCTGCATCCGTTCGGTTCCGATCATCATGACGTCCTGACCGGGATGTCCCTGCCGCAGGCGCTGGCGCTGCAGGTGGGCGGCAAGCCGCTGCCGCCGATGGCGATTGTGTCGGCCGACGGTGGGCGCGGGTACTGGAATCCGCATCCAGGCGACAATCCGATGGCGATGGTGATCGACGAGGTTCTTCCGTTGTGTCAGCGAAAAGGGCTGGGGCGCGACGTGATCGGCGCCATGGGAATCTCGATGGGCGGGTACGGTGCCATCCTGCTGGCCGAGAAATATCCCCAGCTCATCCGGGCGGTGGCGGCGATCGGCCCGGCGATCTGGACGAGCTACCCGCAGGCCCGCGCGGCCAGTCCCGGCGCGTACGCGTCAGCGGCCGCCTTCACCGCGGCCGATGTCGTCACCCACGCCTCCGCGCTGGCCGCGACCCCGGTCCGGGTGGCATGCGGGCTCAGTGACCCGTTCCGCCCCGGAGCCCGCGCGTTCGCCCGGGCGCTGCCTGGCGCCGTGGTGGACATCTCGCATGGCTGCCACGGCGCCCCGTTCTTCACCGCCCAGGAACCGCCGGCGCTGGCCTTCCTGGCCCGCCACCTCACCGGGGTTTAGTCGCGCGGCGGGCCGGGAGCGGTTTCGCGGCGGAATAGCCGGCATGGCACACTGGTTCCCGTAGTGAAGGCGTGCTCCGGGGTCGGTGAAATTCCGAGCCGGCGGTGACAGTCCGCGACCCGGCCGAAGGCGTGACAGCGCCAGCGGCTGGCTGACCCGGTGGAATTCCGGGACCGACGGTTAAAGTCCGGATGGGAGGAAGCACGCGCGGGCGGCAGCCGCACTCAGCTGCCGGCCGTGTCCGCGCGTCCGCGTGCCCCCGGAGCCACCTGGCATAACGGCTCTGAGGAGAGGAAACCGCGGATGTTCACCGGAATCGTGGAGGAACTCGGCGACATCGTCGCGGTCGAGGTCCTCGCGGACGCGGCCCGGCTCACTGTGCGCGGGCCGCAAGTAGCGGCGGACGCCGCCCGTGGTGACTCCATCGCCGTCAACGGAGTCTGCCTCACTGTTGTCGAGGCCGCGAACAAGACATTCACCGCCGACGTCATGGCGGAGACACTGCGGCGGACCGCGCTCGGCGCGCTCGTCCCCGGGTCACCGGTCAACCTGGAACGCCCGCTGCGTTTCGACGGCCGCCTCGGCGGCCACCTGGTCCAGGGTCACGTGGACGCGGCGGCCACGATCGTCTCCCGCAGCCCGGCCGAGCACTGGGACGTGGTCCGCATCGCGCTTCCAGCGTCCTTGGCCCGGTACATCGTGGAGAAGGGCTCGGTGGCCGTGGACGGGGTCAGCCTGACCGTCTCAGCCGCCGGTGGCCCGGATGAGCAGCCCTGGTTCGAGGTGAGCCTCATCCCCACCACCCTGGAGCTGACCACGCTGGGCCGGGCGGAGCCGGGCAGCCAGGTCAATCTGGAGGTCGACATGATCGCCAAATACGTCGAGCGGCTAGCACGCGGGACGAAGGCCCGGCCATGACCACCAGTTCGCCCGCCCACGGCAGTTCCCGGATAACCGGGCGCGCGGTCGGCGGATCCCCCAAAATCACGCTCCCCAACGGAACACCACCCAGCTCCCGGCCACGCAGCGGCTCACCGGCCCAGGGAATGCCGGCCAGCGCCGCGACCGGCGATCGCGCTACCCGGCTGGACGATGTGTCGCGGGCGATAGCTGAGATCGCCGCGGGCCGCCCGGTGATCGTGGTGGACGACGCGGACCGGGAGAACGAGGGCGACATCATCGTCGCCGCCAGCAAGATGACCCCAGCGCTGATGGGGTTCATGATCCGGCACACCAGTGGCGTGATCTGCGTTCCGCTGCCTGGTGAGGATCTCGACCGGCTCCAGCTGCCGCTGATGACAGCGCAGAACACCGAGCGGATGCGGACTGCCTTCACGATCAGCGTGGACGCGCGGGACGGCGTGACCACGGGGATTTCGGCGGCCGACCGGGCGCGGACCGTCCGGGCACTGGCGGACTCGGCCACCGAGCCCAGCGAGCTTGTCCGGCCCGGGCACGTCTTCCCGTTGCGCTACGCCGAGGGCGGGGTGCTGCGGCGGCCCGGGCACACCGAGGCCGCGGTGGACCTGGCCAGGCTGGCTGGCCTCACCCCGGCCGGCGCGCTCGCGGAGGTGGTCAACGACGATGGCACCATGGCGCGGCTGCCGGCCCTGCGGGCTTTCGCCGACGCCCGCGGGCTGGCCCTGATCTCGATCGCCCAGATAATCGATTTCCGCCGGCATTCCGAGCGGATGGTCCGGCGGGTCGCTGAGACCCGGCTGCCGAATGCCTACGGCGAGTGGCGTGCGCTCGGCTACCAGAACTCGGTGGATGGCACCGAGCATGTCGCGCTGGTGCTCGGCGACCTCGGTGATGGCCAGCAGGTCCTGGTCCGGGTGCACTCCGAATGCCTGACCGGCGACGTGTTCGGCTCGCAGCGGTGCGACTGCGGCGCGCAGCTCGAGGCCTCGATGGCGGCGATCGCCGCCGAGGGCCGGGGCGTCGTGATGTACCTGCGCGGGCATGAAGGCCGCGGCATTGGCCTGCTCAGCAAGCTGCGGGCCTATCAGCTGCAGGACGGTGGCGCCGACACCGTCGACGCCAACCTGGAACTCGGCCTGCCCGCGGACGCTCGCGAGTACTCGACCGGGGCGCAGGTTCTCGCCGATCTCGGGGTCCGCTCCGTCCGCCTGCTCACCAACAACCCGGCCAAGGTCCGCGGGTTGTCAGGCTTCGGCATCGAGGTGGCCGGACGGGTCGCGCTGCCCGTCGCGCCCACCCCGGACAATCTGCGCTACCTGATCGCCAAGCGGGATCGGCTCGGCCACCTGATCGACGGCCTTCCGGTCACTATCGACAGCCTTCCGGTCGGCGGGGTCATCCACGACGGGGTCCGCGATGCCCGCCCGGACGGGCTCGCGGAGGTCCGGTGAGCGGCACGGGTCGGCCGGCCGCCGACGCCGTGGACGGGGCCGGGCTCACCCTGGCCCTGGTGGCGACCCGCTGGCATGCGGAGATCACCGACAGCCTGGTGGGGCGCGCGCTGGCGGCGGCCAAGGCCTGCGGGATCGATGACCCGCTCGTTGTCCGGGTGCCGGGCGCCGTCGAACTGCCGGTGGTGGCCGCCGAACTCGCCACCAGCCACGACGCGGTGGCCTGCCTCGGCGCGGTGATCCGCGGCGGGACTCCGCACTTCGAGTACGTGTGCGATGCTGTCACGTACGGCCTGGCCCGGGTGGCGCTCGACGCTGGCAAACCGGTTGGCAACGGGGTGCTCACCTGTGACACGCTGGAGCAGGCCCGCGAGCGGTGCGGGCTGGACGGCAGTTCTGAGGACAAGGGATGGGAGGCGGTCGTGGCCGCGCTCGACACGGCGCTCGTGCTGCGCTCCCTCCGCGCGCGACATTGACCGGCTCGTGCCCACCGCATCCTTGGCCGATTCCGTCATCGTGCCGTGCTGGCCCGGGGGGCGACCCCCGGAGCCCCCGGGCAATAAATCCATCCGCTTGCTGTGCTAGCCCGGGGGGCGACCCCCGGAGCCCCCGGGCAATAAATCCATCCGC
>OBLW0100004154.1_pt1 | contig 11100 bp, 4 predicted proteins | sample 1520161 | NCBI WGS metagenome assembly OBLW01 (sample SAMEA3539309, study PRJEB22396) | soil metagenome | biome: tundra; feature: field; material: soil | place: USA | collected 2010-05 | depth 0.15 m
GCATCATTTTTTCGCTGAGTTTTCACCTGGGCAAGATGACCGCCCAGGAGTGCGTGGACTTTCTGGTGAACCGCGTTGGGTTTGAGCGCGAAAACGCGGCCGGCGAAGTGCGCCGTTCGTTCGAGTCAGGCTACTATGGACCGCTGTATCAGGTCGCGTATATGCTGGGCGCGCTGCAATTTCGCGCGCTGCACAAGGAACTGGTGGGGCCTGGGATACTGTCGGACCGCGAATTCCACGACGCGATCCTGAAGATGAACGCGATTCCGGTGGAGATGGTGCGCGCCAGTTTGACCAGGCAGCCGCTCAATGCGGGGTTTGTGTCGAACTGGAAGTTCTACGCACCTTCCCGGTGACGGTCATCTTGTATTACAACTGGTCAGAATCTTCGCAGCCGCCTCTTTTTGTTGCGCCACCGGTCGCGACAACACCAAATCCTCGGCCCGGTAGACCACGTTCACTGCGAGACAGGAACGGCGTCTTCGCTTGTGTGGCCGCATTGCCAGGTCGTTACGGAAATCGCCAAGTCACGCGCTCAGCTTAACGTCCCTGCGCCTGCGCGGGTTCGTACAGACATCGTCGACAGTATCCAAGGCCACGGAGTTGCGGCCCTTTTCCTTCGCGGCGTAGAGCGCGCGATCCGCCGCCGCCACTAGATCTTGTGGAGTTGTCCCGATGCCGTTGGTGGTGCCCACCCCGAAACTGCAGGTCACCGATATGGCGCCCGCCGGCGTGGCAAAGAGGTGTTGCGCGATCGACTGTCGCATCTTCTCCGCCCGGGCGGCGGCTTCTTCCGAGCCGCATCCCGGTAACAGGATCACCAGTTCCTCTCCCCCGTAACGCCCCACGGTGTCGTAGGACCGCACCGACTGCTGAATACGGCTGGCGCACTCTTTTAGAACGGCATCCCCGGCCATGTGCCCGTATGTGTCGTTGACCTTCTTGAAGAAATCCAGGTCCGCCATGATCAGTGTAAGCGATCCGATTTCACGCCTGCCCCTGGCGAATTCTTTCTCAAGAATCTCGAAGAAAGCGTTCCGGTTGAACAATCCGGTCAGGCCGTCCTTGATGGCCCGCTCACGCAGGACTTCCCGCACCAGCAGCAGCTCGTGTTTCTCCTTCCGCAGTTCCTGGGTGCGCTCGGCGACTGCCCGTTCCAACTCCCTCTGGCGCCGCATCAGATGAAATACGCGCCAGCGCCAGGCGATCCAAAGGATCAGAAACGCCACCGCCGCCATGAGGGACTGATACCACCAGGAGCGCCACCAGGGTGGCCGGATTTGAAAGGCGAATACGACCGGCTGCGTACTCCACTCGCCCAGGCGGTCACGCGCTTGCACCTCCAGCCGGTAGTCGTTTGCGGGCAATCCTGGAAACTGCAGTTCCCGTAGCGTGGTCTCCCGCCATTCGCTAAAGAGTGGCTGCAGTCGATAACGGAAAAGGAGCGAACTCTCATGGGCGAACGCGAGCGAGGAGTATTGCGCTGCCAGAGAGTTCGACGCGCGTCCCATAGAAACATAGTTGCCGTCGACCGCGGTATTACCCAACATGAGTCGCGTAAATACGGCGGATGGAGGCTGCGCTGGGCGTTTTGTCCGGCTCGGTTTGAAACGCGCCAGGCCGCCGCTGGTGCCAATCCAAACCGCGCCATCGGGATCCGCCGCGAAGGAGCCGAGGTCGCAATCGTTCCAGATCAGCCCGTCGTCTTGGTCGTACTGCTTCCAGCCGTCTCCATCCCAGGATCGCACGCCCTGATCGGTGCCTGCCCAAAGCTGGCCGCGTGCGTCGAAGCCGAGAAAGTAAGTCAGTTCTCCCCGCAGACCGGCCTCGCGGCCGTAGTGGGTCATAGAGAGACGCCCTCCATCCATCCGGATCCGGGTTACGCCGCCGGAGAACCAATAACCCACCCAGATTTCGTGCGGTTTGGACGCGGTGATCGCCAGAATCCTGTCGTCGCGCAGTCCGTCCGCCATCGAGATCCGCCGCCATCTGCCTCCCGATAGCCAAAACAGGCCGTTGACCGTACCGGCCAGGATTTCCCCGCCGGGCGCCTCGGTCACCACCCAGCATCGAACCGGCGGCACTTCGTCCACACGCTGGAATCGCTTCTGGGACGGCTGATTCACAAACAGACCGTGCTCGGTTGCCGCCCAGATCCGTTGCGACCGGTCCACAACCAGCGAGGCGGGGAATTCTCCCGCGAGTCCTTGTTCCTTCCGGAACCACTCGAGCGTGCCGGCGCGCGCGTCGAGGCGGCCTACACCGTAGCCTTCCGTGCCAAGCCAGAGGTTGCCAACGCGATCCAAACGCACGGCGTGCACTGGGATTTTGCCAACTGCCGGATGTCTCCGCCACACCCACCGGTCCCCGGTCTTGCGGCCCCGAAACAGGCCGTTTTCGGTACCGATCCATAGCGAACCATCGGCAAGCGGTAAGATCTCGTAGATCAACTGGCTGTCCAGGCCACTGTCTGAAGCAAAGCCCTCCCATTCGCCGTAACCTTGCCACCTTGCCAGGCCGCGGCCCGCCAGCCCCAGCCAAATCGAGCCCTCCCTATCCTGTAACACGGAATAGACCGGCGCCCGCAGCCCCTCACGCTTGCCTACTTCCCTGCGAACCTGCCCGTCGACGACAATCAGGCCTTGGATCGTCGGGACTAGAAGTTTGCCTTCGGCGTCCACCGCCAACTGTCCTCCGCCAGCGGTAGGCGGAAACGATGCGCTCGACGCGTCGAAGCGCGGGCTTCCCCGCCTGAGCACGGCAAACCGGCGTTTGTCGTTTAACCAGAGATCGCCGCTGTTATCCCTGCGGATACATGTCCACCGTCTTGGAGGCAGACCGTCCTTCTTGCCAAACACGGTAACGCCATCTGCTGTCATCCGGCACAGGCTTCCGCCGCAGCCGTACCACACCGCGCTATTCTCAATAAACACCCCGTGGGCGTCGGGACCGCCCGCGCCCTCTGGCGTGGGCAGCAGGCGGAAAGCCGGCTTACCGCCGCCGCTCGCATTGGCCGCCACGACCAGGCCCCGCTCCGTGGAGATGTAGGTTCGACCTTGGCCATCGGATTGAATCGCGCTATAGGCGTCTACGCTGCCGCCGCCAGGCACAGCCAGACTCTCGAAGCGCTCCCCTTGCAGGTAGTAGATCCCCGCCCTGCACCCCGCCAGCAGACTCCCGTCCGGCGCCTCGCCCAGACTTACGATTACCTCTCGGGGGAGGCCCTCACCGGTCCCGTAACGCCTAAAGCGCTGGCCATCGTACCGGAACACGCCGTTTTCCGTGGCGGCCCACAGGAAGCCGGTGTGATCCTGAAAGAGCACCTTGACCGCCAGGTTCGTGAGGCCATCCGCCGTTCCATAATAGCGGAAGCTGTACTGTTGGGCCTTCACGGGCGCAGCGAGGGTCAAGCAGGCCACGACGCCCGCGAGGCAGAGCTGTGATATGCCCCCGGTCCGGTGCACATCCGAACTATAGGGCGCGTTTGAGCGCGGCTCCGCTCCGGTTCGTCCGGCTCGCGGAAAGCGAGTCTGTTCGCATTCGGCCATCGTGCAAGCCTGCGACATACGGTGCCGGCGGATCGTACTCCTGAAAAAACAGACCTTCTCCGATATCTATATCCTCCGGCAGCGCTCGCGGGGACGCAATGCTATCGATAGTTAGGCTGCGGTCTGGTACCGGAGGACTATGCCCGGGGAAAGACTTACCCTTGTGCGCGAGAACCTTGATCGAGCCTATGTGGCCTTTCTTCCCTACTATTCCGCACGACTTGCAGCCTGCGGCGGGCCACCCTGCTGGCAGGCGTGCCAAGACAATAATAGGCTGGCCGCTAGACAGTACTAAGACCCAGTCTGGAGCGCGATGCCGATTTGTCTTGCACATTAGCCGGAAATGCCCTAGGATCACTTACAGGATATTGCTAATTTGGACAGTCAATGGCTGTAATTGAATTGCTATAATGTCCGGTAAATCCAGCTTCGATGATAGGTTCTTGGAATCGCCGGGCGGGATTGTTGCTATTGTAGCCCGGCTAGCTGGTCGGCGGTCCAACCGACGTAGGGTTCCCATAGGCGTCCTTCAGGCATACCTCAACCAACGGTCCTCGGCTCTTGTTCAGACTCATGTGGCAGCGACTGGCAGGAATGGACTGCAGGGCAGTACCGCCCTAGCCATGCGGATTATTATTACGGAGAAATCCCTGACGAACCGCATACAGCCCGGTGAGGGCCCGGGCCGATCCAGTCTTGCCGGAGGATGCTGAAGTGTCAGTCGCAGCCCGGGATCGGAAAAGGCGAATTAAGCAGGCCGAAATACGGGCGCGGATACCTATAATCCTGAAGCGGGCCAGGAGCGTCCGCTGTGAAATGGAACGAATTCTTGTGCTCCTATCGGCGATTCGCGGTGCTTGCACGGTCCGGCAGTAAGGTTCCGGTCGAACGATTGCCAGCAGGGCTTTAGAAAGGTTAAACAACGATGCGCATCACGCTAGGTGGCAAGCCGCCAAATTGGGTTAGCCGATGGCCGATACCTGACGAGAATGTGGCAGGCGCCGTGCGCGCGGCCCTGCATGGCTCGCCGCACAAGTTCGGGCGCCTCGTCTTTGTCGTGGTTCTTCAGAATCCCGAAACCCGTGATCATCTCTCCCGTCTGCTGCCATTGGATCATGACTGTGACAAGGTTGCCCTTGCCCTATGCAGACAGCACCACGAGATCTTTGAGGATTGGCTATGCCTCGGTCTGGAAGACAAGCTGGCCGACCTGGAAGCCTATGCTTCCGGCTTGGGTGAGGCCGTCGGTAGCGTCGCCAATCAGTGGCTTTCCCTCGACCAGCGCGATTACCTCGTTCCCCGCGGCGCTTTGCCGCCGGAAAAACGGCTCTTCCAAAGCGACGCGGAAGCGCTGCTTATTATTTTGGCGTCGAAGCAGTGATTTCCGTGGGCGGCGAGTCCGCCTTCGTCCTTGACCGTTCAGAAATGCGGCGCTGCGATCCTGGACCTTGCCTGTCGTCGGGCCGAGCCGGTAAGGGTGGTGGAGATCGTACGAACCGACGAACTGACGCTTGTTGTAATTAGACGCCCGCCCTGGCACGGAGTTCCGCAACCGCCTCCTGCACCTCAAACGCCGTAGACGATGGCGGCATGGGAGCGCCAAACGAGATGACCACCGGCTGCCTTAAGGTGCGCGGCCGCTTCCAGAAGAACCGTCCGCCCTCGAAGCTATACACGCTTTCCCACAGTCCGCCAAGATGCACCGGAATTACGGGCACATCCAGACCCCGGACGACGGCTTCCAACCCGCGCTGGAACGGCAGCAGATCTCCGGTCCGGCTGATGGAACCCTCGGCGAAAACGCAGAGTACCTGGCCGCGCGCCAGTTCGCTGCGGGCCCGCTTGATGGCTTGCCCGGCGCTGTGAGGCTTGGTCCACACGGGGATGGCCTTCGCCAGCCGGAAACCCCAGGTCAGCAGCTTGTGGTCATAGATGGGCTTCCACACCAGGAATCGGACCACCGGGCGCATGCAGGAACCGATCAGGAATCCATCCAGGTAAGTGAGGTGATTGGACACCAGCAGAGCCGGTCCATGGGACGGAATATGTTCGCTCCCGAGAATGCGGATGCGGAACAATGGCCGGGCGACGAGCCGCAGTCCGAACCTGGCCAGAAAGTCGGAAAGCCCCGCCGCAATCATTGGCCGGACACGCTCCCGGACGGCCGCGAGGCTCTTCGCTGGCATTCCGCCCTGGTCGCCTCGAGAATCACGGTGAGGGTGTCCTGCGGCAGGGACTCCATGGCTGCCGATACGACCGCTTTAGGAACCGGAATGAAGCCGAGCGTGCAGGCAAAGGCCTGCACGGACCGCGCCAGGGTGATACTCTCGAACTCCAGGTAGATATCGGGTCCGTGGCGGCGCGCGCGCCAGTAGGCGTTGAGCGCCCACATGATCCCGTGGTCGTGATACGGCTCGAGGAAGTCGGCGTGCCCAGGCTCGCCACTGTCGGACTCGCGAATTTCACTGGCCCCCAGGTGAACGCGCAACGCGGAAGCGCCGTCAGGGTCCGCGCCGCTGTAGCCGATGCGCCCCGTCACTTGAAACGCATAGTGCTGCGGGAACAGAGAGACGAAGCGGAACGCGCTTCGCAGCCCGATAATCACATCGTAAGCGGCGTCGGGCCCATCCGCCGTCCGTTTGGTTTTGCAGGCAAAGACCAGCGGCCGGTATATGCGATCGTAGCTGCCGTAGTCTTCGAGCACGGATCTGAGATCGGCGAGGCTCGCACCGGGAATGCGGATGGCGCCGATCCAGTGGATCACCGCGCCGTTCTGCCCCGCGATACGAAGGTTCAGGGCGGCATCGCTGATATTCGATCGGACCAGTTTGCCGGTTGCCAGCGAAGAGGCCGCCTGCCGGGATTCACGAGCCGGCACCCACGACAGATCGCCCGAATCGAAGCGGCTGGGCATGGCCCGCTCCGCGGCCGCCACGTAGCTGTCGTATTCGCGCAGAATGGCGGGATCGAGCACGGTGGTGCATCGCGCCGCCCAGCATGCGCCAACGGCCCCGCAGGCCAGCACGGCGATGTGGAGAAAACGGCTCATCAATGCAGGCTTGCCATGGCGCGGATAAAATCCGGGTTGCCGGCCAGTTTGCCGACGCGCGGCTCGACACGGAGATACATCAGGTAGTCGCAGCGCTCCCCCGCCGCTTTCCAGCCCCATTGGAACGCCTTCGCCATATCGCCCATCGCATAATGAATTGTCGCAAAGTAAAAGGCCGGAACGTAACGGGTGCGCGACATCTCTTCCAGCTTGGCGAGTTCCCGCCTGGCTTCCACCAGATTCCCTGCCGCGGCCTCGGCGCTCGCCAGCGACGCAACCGAAGCCGGACTGTTGCCTGACAACGCCGCCGCACGCTTGTACTCGTCGATGGCTTGGTCAAGCGCTCCCTTCTGCTGGTATGCCATTCCCAATGTCTGGTGCGCCATTGGAAGGCTGGGATCGATCTCCACCACCGAGCGGATTTGCTCGATGGCCTGGTCGTACTGCCGGGAGTAGTAGAGGCACCAGCCAATGCCCACATTGATGCTCGGCGATAGAGGCTCGAGTTGCAGCGCCTGCCGCATCTGTTCAGTGGCGTTGGGGAGGTCGGCGGCAGCCATGAAGTAATGGCTGTACCAGTGGTGCGCCGTGGCGGAGTTCGGGTTCAGATCCAAAGCTCGGGCGAACTCCCGCGCCGCGCCGGGCAGATCCCAGTCGTAAGACAGCATCACGTAAGCGAGAGAGACATGGCCATCGGCCAAGTCCGGGTCCAGCTCGATGGCCTTCTGCGCGGCGGCCTTGGCGAGGGGCATGGCCTTGGTAGGTAGCATGCCGTCCGTACCGATGGAGCCCAACAGAGAGTAGGAGTCCGCCAAGCCGGCGTAGGCTATCGCATCGGTGGGATCGGCGGCAATCGCCTGTTGGAAATACTGCGCGGCGCGCCTGAGTCCGTCCTCCGTGCGCCGGTTCCAGAAGTATCGTCCGCGCAGGTACGCGTCCAAGGCTTGCGGGTTGGCCGGCCGCCGCTGCCGGAGGCGTTCCCGATCCCCCGCCGTGACGCTAACCTGGATCTCGCCGGCGATGGCTTCGGCGACCGCCGATTCGAGAGACAGAACGTCTTCTATGTTGCGCTCATAGCTATTGGCCCAATGAACCGACCGCGTCTTGGGATCGATCAACTGCGCGTCGACCCGGATGCGGCCGCCGGCCCGTTGAATGGTTCCGGTCAGAACCCCGTTGATCGATTGGTTCTGGCGAATGGCAGCCCAGGCGGCGGTTTCTCTGTACCCGCCCGCTTCCGAGGCGAAGGACACGACGCGTAGATTTCGCAAATTGGCGAGGCGGGTGATTAGGGCCTGGGTCATGCCGTCGGCGAAATAGTCCTGCGAAGCCTCCTTCTCCCCACCGCGAAAGGGAAGTACCGCCAGGATGCTGGCAGGCGCTGTGGCGGGCATAGCCGGACGGGTGTCGGCATGCCCGGCGATGAATTTCATCATGACCCAAATTCCGGCCAGCAGCAGTATGCCCGCAAGCGCGATCCACCTGGCGGTCTTCCACGTTTGGCGTGAGACACCAATGGCAGGGGGATGGAGACCAGGACTGGTGATCGCGCCCTTCAGGTCCGTGCGCAGGGCGGCGGCCGACTGGTAACGCCGATCACGATCCTTTTCGAGAGCTCTGGCGATGACGCGCTCCACTTCCGGCGGCAGCGCCGGATTGAAGTGCAGCGGCGGCTCCGGCGTGCGGTTCAGGATGGCGTCGAAGACCACCGCCATGGTGTTGCCGCCGAAGGGCTGGCGTCCCGTGGACATCTCGTATAGCACGACGCCGAAGCTGAACAGATCCGTGCGCACATCCAGTTCTTCCCCGCGCGCCTGCTCCGGCGACATGTAAGGCACGGTCCCGACCGCCACGCCGGGAGTGGTCGGGAACTCCACCGTGGGCAGGCTGGTGGGGTCCGACGCGGCGGTGGCGCGCGCCAGCGGCGCGGCAACCTTGGCCAGGCCGAAGTCGAGAATCTTGGCCTGCCCGCGGGTAGTAATGAAGATGTTCGCCGGCTTGATGTCGCGGTGTACGATCCCCGCCTGATGCGCGGCCTCCAGCCCATCGGCGATTTGCACGGCCCACTCCAGCAGTTCACCGGTCTGCAAAGCCTGGGACCCGATGCGGTGCTTCAGCGTGTGCCCTTCCAGCAGCTCCATGGCGATAAACGGCTGCCCCTGGTGCTCACCGATTTCGTGGACCACGCAGATATTGGGGTGATTCAAAGCTGCGGCGGCGCGCGCTTCCCGCTTCAGTCGTTCCAGTCCTTGCGGAGTTCCGGACAAACCGCCGGGAAGAAACTTCAGCGCCACCGGGCGCGACAACACCAGGTCGTCGGCCCGGTAGACGATGCCCATGCCGCCCCGCCCCAGCAAGCTGACGATGCGGTAGTGTCCGCTCACCACATCGCCGGGAGACAACAGCGGCGCGGCTGAAGACTCCGAGGAGGTGGCGTCCTGGAGGAAACTGCCGGCCTGTGCGTCGCCTGCAAGCAACTTGCGCACTTCAGCCACTATGCTGGGGCTCTCGCCCGCCTCCTCAACGAAGGCGTCGCGCGCGGCCGCCGGTTGGTCCAGCGCCCGCTCGAACAGAGACTTGACGCGCGGCCAGCGCTCGGGAGTCACGGCGCCTCCCAATCGAGGGCATAGATCTCGTCGGTGCCGACGCTACGCGTGGTGATAAGCGAATTGTTGGGAGCCGGTGCGAACCAGTCAGTCACCCGCATGCTCTTCAAGGCTGCGACACGCTCCGTTTTCCGGTCTCGGATGCGCATCTTCCACCATGACGCATCATTGCCGAAGGTTCTGTAGAACAGGTATTCACCGTCTGGGGAGAAGCCTGGATAGCCGCTGATTGCGCTGGAAACCTCGGATTGCTTCCTCGTCTGAAAGCTGTAGAGCACGATCCTCAAGCCAGACGTGGATACCCCCGCGATGAATCGTCCATCGGGCGACCAGTGAGGAGACCGCATCCCCTCCGAACCCGGCAGCGCTGAGACGCGACTCGTTTTCAGATCCACCACGTGAATTGGCGCCGGGCTCGTCTCCAGGGAGTAACCACCGAAAGCCAGCGACGCTCCGTCCGGCGACCAGGACGGGTCGAAGTCGCCCTCCTTCCCGCTCTCTCCGTCGGTTACCTGCTGGAGAGCACCGCCATCCATGGACACCACATAGATCCGCATCGAGTTGCCCTCGCGCGCTCCGGAGAATGCAATCTGCTTCCCATCCGCGGACCACTGAGGCATAGCGGCCTGATTGGGAGGTGAAGTCAGTTGCAGGCGTTGGCTACCATCAAGCGCGCTGCGCCAGAGCGATAAATCCGGCACGGAAACGTAGACAACCCATTTTCCATCCTTTGAGACCTCGAGATGGCTCCCCGATATTCCGCCGAATGCGGGAACGAGTTGGCCGGATTGCAGGTCGTAACGGAGAAATTCGTTGCGGGGCTGGTAGCCATCGGCGAACAAGCGCTTGCCGTCAACGCTGGGAGCCGGAAAAAACAGTGCCAGGGGGCCATTGGTCAACTGGAACGGCCCGCGCTTGACCCGCTCGAACAATCCCGCCTTCTCGCGAAGGGCCCAGAGGTTCACACGTCCCCAAGCTTCCTTCCACTCCACTGTCGCTACCTTATCGCTTGTGAGGAAAACGAAGTACTTCCCGTCCGGTGTCCAGTTACCGCAACACGTAGAAGACGATGGATGCCAGCCGGGAAGTAGTGGATACGCATGGTTTCCATCGGTCCGTGCTTCCCAAAGGGATGCAGCTACGCCCTTCACCAGAGAGAAGCGCACTCTGCTCCCGTCCGGCGACCACCGCACAAAATAAGGAGCACCAGCAAGCGTTGCCAGCTTGCGAACTTCCGTTCCGTCGTTGCGTGCGATGTGCAGCTCTGCGTGCCTCGCATAAACCACTTGCTGACCATCCGGGGACCAGGCTGCGGCAGCGTTCTGAGCGGCAAGATCGCCCAGTCGCCGCGCGGGGCCGCCCAGCAGCGGCGCTACCCAAAGCTCGCAAGGTGCGAATAAAGTCGGATGCCGGCACAGCAGCAACTCTGTACGGTCCGGAGAGATGTCCACAGTTACAGCGTCCTTCAATGGCACGGGCAGAGCGATCGACTCGCCTCCCTTCACCGACACCTGATAGGCCTCCGTAGCGGCGGAGCCGGTATTGAAGAACAACCGTGGACCGTCGGTGAGTAGGGGCCCGTCCTTGGGCCGGCCATCGCTGGTGATCCGGATCATGCCGGTTACTCGCGGGGGCGGCAGCGGGCGAGTGAGCCAGAATAAGGCCGCTGCCGCAACGATCGCCGCAACGCCCGCCGCGTAGAGCCAGCGCAGCTTGCGGTGAAGCGGCGCGGCCGGAATGCCGGAGGCCGGCGTGAGGACGGCGCGCGACTTGCCCGAATCCGTATCCCGCTTGAGCCGCTTCAGATCCGCGCGCATGTCCGCCGCATGCTGATAGCGCAACTCGCGGTCCTTCTCCAGCGCCTTGTCGATGATGCGGTCCAGTTCTTTCGGAATCC
>OBLW0100004155.1_pt1 | contig 11098 bp, 8 predicted proteins | sample 1520161 | NCBI WGS metagenome assembly OBLW01 (sample SAMEA3539309, study PRJEB22396) | soil metagenome | biome: tundra; feature: field; material: soil | place: USA | collected 2010-05 | depth 0.15 m
GGCGGTGGCGCCGCGATCGGGGCCGCCGCGACGGCCGCTGGGTGTCCGCCAAACCGGTAGCCAATCCCTAACCCGAACAGGAACGGGTCGATGTGCGCGGTCGAGACCTTGGTGACGCCGTCCAGAACGAGCTTCGAGCTGAGCAAGGCCCATTTGATATCGGCGTTCAGATACCAGTGATCGGCGATTTTATAGTCAAACCCCACCTGCGCCGCCGGCCCGACGCTCCAATTACTCATGTGCAACTTGCCGACGGTTGGAACCACCAGATTGTCATCGTAAATCAGGGTCACGTTGACACCGACGCCGACGTACGGCTGAAAATCCTGACCGGGCAGGATGTCGTACTTCGCGGTGATAAAGGGCGGCAGGTGCTTGAACGTGCCGATGCCGGTCGGCCCACCCAGTGCGCTTTTCTCGACGGTGACGGTCTGCGTCTGTGGATAGGTCAGGATCAGCTCAGCGGACCAATTCGGCGTAAAGAAATACTCGAAATCCACATCGGGCAGCACCCTGCTGTTGACATGGATCGCGTTCGAGGGCACCAACAACGCCGGAACCGCATCCGATTTGTTGGCCGGATCCAGATACACGCCTCGCAGGCGTACTTCCCAGGGACCATCATCGGCGCGCGCCGCAGTGACCGCCAGGCTCGCGCTAAGTGCGGCGAGGGCCAGTGTGCTGAATGATCGCCATTTCATAAACACTCCTGATTCTGCATGCAGATTGACTAATTTGAATTCTGGCTCGCCAATATACAGTGCCGCATCCGTATTATCCGAAGTTGCTCCAGGAGCGCCTCTGATCGGCGTGACGGACGACCACGGCGTTGCAGCGTTTGTCGCCATTGGATCGGCGTACCGGAGCTGCGCATTGATCACAGCCAGCTTGGCCCCGCGGGAAGATTCATGTAAAAACATCCCACAGGGGCGTCATACACCTTGTGGGACAAAAAAACTTATGGGAGCGAGGCACAACGCTTCTATTCGCGTACGTCAAAATGAAATAAAATAAATAAAATCATTGGGTTACGGAGAGCTCATGGCCATATGGCCAGGTAGTTGAGATCAATGCCATCGACCGTCACTTCGCCGGTGCGTAGCGCCTCCATGCGGTCGTATCTGCCGCAGGCGAAAGTCAATCTCAGGCGCGACACGTCGGCCCCACAGTCAAGGATTTCGAGGCGAGACCTTCGCCGCGCGTGGCAGTGCCTTGTCCGCCCGTAGCAAGCCATCGCTACTTTTATAGGCTCTATGCATTGAGCGCTCTGCTGCCCGATTTGCACGGACCCCGCAAGCCGACGTTGCCAGGCAATACGCGGGGAGCCTGTCCGGCCGTGTGCGGAGCCGGCGTTGGTATTCCGTCGCGCTGGGAAGTCGAATCCGCGTGTTCGCCCTGTCACGCTGACCATGAAACGCGGGGAGGTTGAAGAGGTTGCCATGCTGGCTGACGCGGTCCTCTTGACTCATTTCGCCGTCGTTCTGTTCATCACTGCGGGGCTGCCATTGATCTACCTGGGCGCCGCACGTGGTTGGACGTGGGTGCGGGCATGGCGATGGCGCGTGCTGCACCTCGCGGCCATCCTCTTCGTGGCGACGGAATCGATTCTGGGCTTCGCTTGTCCGCTGACCGTCTGGGAGGACGCGCTGCGCGGACACCGGCCGGGCGTCGGATTCCTCGAGCGCTGGATCGAGCGGATCATGTTCTATGATCTTCCTGCGTGGGTATTCCTCCTGGCCTATACGGGCTTTGCTGTACTCGTCGCCCTCACCTGGGTGATGGTACCGCCGGCCCGGACCTGGCATCAGAATGGCCAGTCGCGGCGCTAAGCCTGTGCGCCGGACGGTTGCGGGGTCCGATCGTGCTTCGGGTAGCGGAGGAGGTCTTGTGATCGACGCGGCCGGTTGTGCTCCGCAATTATTCGACGCTGTTGTTACCCGGTCACTCGCGAAGCTCCTTGGGAAGCAGTATGGCATGATTGAGCGATGCTGACGGTCTCAGGGATTCTGATCCAACTGGTGGGCGAGATGCGTCGCCGGTGGGCGCTCGCCTTTCTATCAAGCCAGTCGATCAAAGCCGAGAATCTGTTCTGGCGGCTGAAGTCACGACCCGCTCGGCCACGGATTCCCGCGCAGATTCAGGCGCTGATTCGACGGATCGCGAACGAGAATCCCTTGTGGCGCGAGCAGCGCAGCCGCCGGCTAATCCGTTGCAACGTCACAGCCCATCCGAGTGCCGCCTGGACGCTGCAACAGCTGCGTCAGGTGGTCGGGTATGAGGAGCGATACGGATTCCTGATTCACGATTGCGACCGCGTCTTTGCGAACCATCTCGACCAGTGGATCCGCCGGCCGGCACCCTCATCCTTCCAAGTCCCAATCCGCGCCATCGCCGCGATAAATTGTTTGCCGTCCCAGCCAGACCGATCCTTGGCGGGCTGCCCACCGAGCGCTGCGGACCCGCGCAGAGCCCCACCATCTTCCGAGCCGTAGCGATCGGTCTGGCGCTCCGATCATGACCAGTCGCGACACGGGTCACGCCCGCCATGATTCTGCTTCCCATGCGCCGCGCGGCAGCGTCGCGGCATTGACGATCGCAGCCACGGGGATCGTGTTCGGCGACATCGGCACTTCGCCGCTGTACGCCCTGGACCAGATCTTCTTGGGCCACGGCGGTGTACCTCTGACCCACGAAAACGTGCTCGGCGGGATTTCCCTCGTGATCTGGACGCTCACGGTCATCGTCGCCATCAAGTACGCCATCTTCGTGTTGCGCGCACAGAATGACGGCGAGGGCGGAGTATTCGCGCTCTACGGGCTGCTTCACAGGTACAAGCACCGCGGCATCATGATCTTCTTGTGGTCACTGATGCTCGGGGCCGGGCTGCTCTTCGGCGACGGGATCATTACACCCGCGATCAGCGTTCTGTCGGCCGTCGAGGGGCTCGGTGTCGCGGCGCCGGCGCTCGGCCACGCCGTGATTCCCGTCACGGCGCTCCTGCTCACGGTGCTTTTCGCGGTGCAGGTCAAGGGCACATCCGGAATTGGCAGAGTATTTGGTCCGATTCTGATCGTCTGGTTTATCGTGCTGGCTATTCTCGGCGCCCATCAGATCGCGCATCACACAGAGATTCTGCAGGCATTCAATCCCGTCCACGGGCTCATGTTTCTCGGACGCGTCGGGCTCTACGAAGCGCTCCTAGTTCTGGGTGCTTTGATGCTGGTAGTGACCGGCGGCGAAGCGATGTATGCCGACATGGGGCACTTTGGGGCGCTTCCGATCCGGATCAGCTGGTTCACGTTGGTGTATCCGGCCCTGCTGCTCAATTATCTGGGGCAAGGCGCCTACCTGCTGAGCGGCACGCCGATTGTTGGCGGCAAGATCTTCTACAGTCTCGTCCCGCCAGGGTTGCTTTACCCCATGATTCTTCTGGCGACGATCGCGACGATCATTGCCTCGCAAGCGCTTATTTCTGGTGCCTTCTCGCTCGCCTCACAGGCCACCGGCCTCGGGCTGTTTCCGCGATTACAGGTGTTGCACACCCATCACGCTCACGCCGGCCAGATCTACATTCCGTTCGTCAACTGGGCCCTCTATGTCGGATGCATCGTTCTCGTCATCACCTTCGGGTCCAGCTCCGCGCTCGGCGCAGCCTATGGACTCGCGGTCTGCGGTGTGATGGTGATTACGTCGTTGGCGATGTTCCCGGTTTCCAGACTGTGCTGGGGCTGGGGCACGATCGCGACCGGTCTTCTGTGGGGGACCCTGACGACGATCAATGGATCCTTCCTCCTGGCGAGCTCACTCAAGTTCCTGGAAGGCGGATATGTTCCGTTGTCGATCGGCATCGCGGTGTTCCTGGTCATGGCGACCTGGCGGTGGGGCCGCAAGGCGACATTCGCCGCCTATTCTGAAAAGGAGACCATGACCATCACGCAGCTGATCCAATTTCATCGCAGCAGTCGGTATTTTATGGAGCGAACGGCGGTGCTAATGACTCCCAAGCCGCTGCGCGACGAATCGGACCGCACCCCTGCTCTGCTGCAATTGTTGTGGGACCGATACGGGGTGCTGCCCCGGAACCTGATCTTCGTCGAAGTCACGCATCGCAAGGTACCGTATATTCACGATGATCGTTATGTGGTCACAGTCTTTGACAAGCAGAGGAACAGGGGCAGCATCATTAGCGTCGAGTTGAGTTTCGGCTTTATGGAGGAACCCAATGTCGAGCGCGCGCTCGAAGGCATGGCCCGCCTGAAGGAAATTGACCTACCGACTGACCGGCGGCAGTGGATCGTCCACGTATCGAACGAAAATTTGTTGCCAGCGCGGTCCATGGGCCTCGTTCGGCGACTCCGCTTGCGGCTGTTTATGTTCTTGCGGCTCGTCTCGCAGCCCGCCTATTACTATTACGGGCTGGGCGATGAAGTGCAGCTGTCGGCCGAGATACTGCCGGTTCGGGTACGTTGACACCGAACAGATCCGGAACGCTCATGGTTTCAGACGCCGTAGGAATCCCCTCACTTTAGGGGAGGATGTCAATGACTGAAGGGATTCGGTTGCTGAAGCGTGTAGCTGAAATCCCGATCTTGCCGCGGCCTGCTCGTCAGTGAGCGTCGGCGGCCCGGGTTGAGCCGCCTACGCGCGCAAGATCAAGCACTTGAACATCGCTCAATTATTGTCATGTAGTGTGAGTGCACACACGGAAACCAGTCCACTGCGCGCTGATAATCACTCGCACGGCACGGCGATCCGATCGTGTGCGATGGAGCACGCCCATGACCAAACGCGAACCAGCCGAAGCAATTGAGAATTCTGCGGGACCGCTCACTCCAGCGGATCCCGCGACCACAAGGGCACGCTTACGCGTCGCGCTTGCGACTACCCGGCCGGCACATCGTCAGCCGATTGGTGCGCTGTTAACCGCCGCGGGCTTCGTGGATGACACGGGTGTACATCGCGCGCTCGCCGCGCAGGGAGATCGCCCCACCGCGCGACTCGGCAGTTTGCTGGTCGCGACTGGCGAGGTCAATGAAGACGAGCTCTACCGTGCGCTGGCCGAGCAACTCGGCGTGGCCTACGTACGCTTGGGCGAATTCGATGTCGAAGCAGCTGCGCTCGCCAGTGTACCTCCCGACTTTGCACGTGCGCGCCACGTACTGCCGCTGATGTTCCACGCGGGGAAGCTGGTGATTGCGACCGACGATCCAGCGGATAGCGACAAGGTCTCGGCGGTGCGATTCCGGACACAAAAGCCAATCGAGATCGTACTCGCTAGCCCGACGGACCTCGATACCTCCATCGCGACGCATTACCCCCTCATCGAGGACGCCGCGCTGGATTGCGAGGCAGAGCGGCTGCTCCGAGAACACAGTGAGCCGGCGATGGCGCCGGTCGAACGGCTTGCGCAGCAGAAGCCGATCGTACGATTGGTAGATAATCTGCTGCTCAATGCCATACAGCGACGCGCGTCGGATATCCATCTGCATCCGCGCGAACGCAGCGCCGATGTGCGATACCGAATTGACGGCTCCCTAGTGGCGGTCGGGGAGTTCAATCGGGCGCTTCTGCCAGCCGTTGCGGCCCGGATCAAAGTTCTCGCGACCATGGATGTGGCGGAGCGTCGCCTGCCGCAGGATGGCGCGATTCACATAGATACGCCCCAGGGACCGGTCGACATGCGCGTCTCGATGATGCCCGCAGTGCACGGGGAGAATGTTGTCATCCGCATTCTCGATCCCAAGGTAGGGCTGCGCAGGCTTGCCGACGTCGGCTTCTCCGCAGCCGACGAGCGCCGGTTCCGGGCGCTGATCGATCGCAACCAGGGGCTGGTGCTCGTCACCGGACCGACGGGGTCCGGCAAGACGACGACGCTGTATGCAGCATTGCAGGAGCTGAACACCGGCGAGTATCACATCCTGACGGTCGAAGATCCGGTCGAATACCGGCTCGACGGCATCGTGCAGATCCAGGTTAATCCCGCCATCGACTTTGGCTTTGCGCAGGCGTTGCGACACATCCTGCGTCATGATCCCGATGTCATTCTGATCGGTGAAGTCCGTGACGCTGACACGGCGAAGATCGCGGTCGAAAGCGCACTGACTGGCCACTTGGTACTGTCCACGCTGCATACCAACAGCGCGGCGCAGACGGTTGCCCGGCTAGTCGAGATTGGCATCCCGCCTTATCTCGTCAATGCCACGTTGGCCGGCGTACTGGCGCAGCGCCTCGTCCGTCGCAATTGCGAGCATTGCAAGGTTGCGGAGCAACCCAGTTCTGAAGTTCGCGACGCTTTCAGGGTTGACCAGGCTGAGACATTCTGGCATGGCAGCGGATGCGAGGAATGCTCCGGAACAGGCTTTCGCGGCCGAGTCGCCGTGTACGAACTGCTCGAGATGAGCGCCGAGCTTCGCAAGCTGGTACACGCCGGCGCAAGCTGTGATCAGCTTGAAGCGCGCGCCCTCGAACAGGGCATGGTACCCATCAATATCCAGGCACTTGCCTTGGCACGCACGGGCGCGATATCACTCGGCGAGGCGTTCCGCGCGCGCCTGGATTGAGGCAGACCGCGGGCCGGCTGTGTGAACCAGGCAATTCAACGGCAATGGGCCGTCAACCAAGGATAGTCATGCAAGACGAGCGCGTTCGACACATTATGACCGAGCCAGTGCTTTCGATCAGTGTCCATGAACCTGTCACCGAAGCGGTGCGTCTTTTCGCCACCCATGCGCTGCATCATTTGCCCGTGGTCGATGAAGGGGAACTCAAGGGCATGCTGAGTACGGCCGATGTGCTCAAGCTCGAATATTTCCTTCCTAAGTCCGGCACACAAGCATCCGCCGCGCTGTTGAACGATCGATTTCGCGTTGACACGATGATGCGTCGGCCCGTCATTACAGCAGGACTTGACGACACAATTGCTGATGCGGCGTCCCGCATGGCAACCCACGGCATACATGCGCTGCCCGTGATCAACGAAAATAGCCATCTGCTAGGGATCGTCACAAGTACTGACATTATGCAGGCGCTCCTGCATGGCATCGGCCTCAAACCAAGGCCAGAGCGGCACGAGGCAAAACGCGAGCTGACCGAACTCGAAATGCGCCGCGCAATCGAAGCGGCGGAGTCGGCGACACTGAACGGAACCGATACGGACGGGGTCGCCGCTTCGATGCTGTACCTGCACGAACGTAATGCAATGCTGGAGGCGTTGCGCCAAGACGTAGCTCGCTATCTGCATGGGCAGGACGAGCGATTGCACGCGCGTCTCGTCAAACACATCGAGCGATTAGGCCAGACAGGTCAGCGGATCGAACTTTCGATTCCGCTGTGAGCGACAGTCTAATGTCCATGAACTTCAAACTGGCGACGGTATGAATATGCGGTAGTTGCTTGGGGTCGTGGTGTGCGTCACAGGCCCCGGGCGCGCAGCGAGCCGGCGGCTGTCTCAATCCAGGCGCGCGCGGAATACTCGCGTACCTTCGCCGCAATCTGCCGATCGGTCTAACCGTTACGGATCCTCGCCACCAGCGCCAGCGTGTAGTTGTTGGTATCGGCGCTGCCGCCGAGATCGCCGGTCCTGATCTGATCGATGTTAAGAGTATCGTCAATTGCCTTGCGGAGCCGCGCGGCCCTGTCGAACAGCTTGACGTGATCGAGCAGCATCGCGGTGGCAAGCAGTAACGCGGTCGGATTGGCGATGCCCATGCCAGCGATATCCGGTGCCGAGCCATGCACGGCTTCGAAGATTGCCGCGTCCAGGCCGATGTTGGCGCCGGGTGCCATCCCGAGTCCGCCGATCAGCCCTGCCGCCAGGTCGGAGAGAATGTCGCCGAACAGATTGGTCGTCACTAGCACGTCGAACTGCCATGGATCAAGGACCAGCTTCATCGCGCAGGCATCGACAATCATCTCGCTCATTTGCACCTTGCCGTGATACCTCTTCTCGATGTACAGATCGCGCGCGGTTTCGAGAAAGATGCCGGTCAGCGCCTTCATGATGTTAGCCTTGTGAACCACCGTCACTTTCTTGCGGCCGGTGGAGATGGCGAAGTCGAAGGCATATTCCAGAATGCGGCGGCACCCCTGTCGCGTGTTGATGCCCGTGGACATACCCACCGCGTGCGGATCACCGTCAATCGGGATGAAATGCTCGTACCCCATATAGAGCCCTTCGACATTTTCGCGGACGACCACCAGATCAATTTTGTCGAAGCGACCGCCCGGAATCAGCGTGCGCACCGGGCGCAGATTCGCGTAAAGCTTGAACTCCTCGCGCAGCCGCACGTTGGACGATCGATAGCCGCCGCCGGAGGGCGTTTCCAGCGGCCCTTTCAACGCCAACCGGGTTTTGCGGATGCTCTCCAACGTCGTCTGGGGCAGCGGATCACCGGCCGCCTTCACGCCGGCCAGCCCAGCGACCTGCAAGTCCCAGTCGAACGGCGCTTCCAGCGCTTCCAGTACCGCGAGCGTGCAGTCGACGATTTCCGGGCCAATGCCGTCGCCGGGAATCAGGGTGGCGGGGATGCGCGTGGTCATGGCGTGTTCCTGCGCGTGGGCACTATGGTGCGGGTCTCTTTGGATATGCGGGCGATGGACAGCGTATATAAAGGCTGGGGAATTCGCGCATTGCCGGTATTTTCAGTTGCTGTCCAATCAATAGCTTGTAAACCCAGGCCGCATCAATTGCCATCTAGTTAATGAGGGCTTGTGTGTAACGCGGCAGACACTAGTCTGGATCAGCCTTGGCCAGCGTCGCCAAATCAGGACGCGTTGGCTGCGCAGCTGTGTCCTGGACAACCCTTTTTGCGGCAGACACGTCGCCATGCTGAACAATCGGAACCTCCATGGTCCGACTGCCGATGGCGATGCCCATGCCTTGAAAGACGTCTGTCATACGCCTTATCACGTCCGATCGGACGTTAGGCGCCTGTGTAAAGTCATCAATTGCGACCGCCAGCTCATAGTCGACCAGCGCGTCGTCAAATCCGCAGGCATAGGCTGTCGGGGTGGTTCCCGGTGCGATGCCGGGGCTGCCGCTTGCGGCCGCTTGTAGAGCCTCGATCACGCGCGTAGACGACACGCTATGATCGATCTTGATTCCGATCGTGCAAAGATGTGCATCGTTCAGGCGACGATGATTCGTGACGATGGCCTTGGCGACGACGCTGTTTGGAATCACGATCAGGTCATTGGACGATGTCCTGATGCGAGTTGCCCGCCAATTGATTTCGATGACCTGGCCCTCAACCTCATTGGTCACAGTAATCCAATCACCCGCCCCGAATGGGCGTTCAATGTTGATCGCGAGACCAGAGAAGACGTCGGCGAGCGTATTCTGGAGAGCTAGGCCAAGGACAATGGCAAGCACACCGGAGGTCGCCAGTACGGCGGAGATCGGCTGCTTGAGCACGGTGTCCATGATGCCGACGAGCGCCACGACATAGACGAAAACCGATGCCAGATCGGCAAAAAGGCGTCGCGCGTGAGGCTCATTGTCGTCTGGAAACCATGTACGACGAAGGATCAGATCAAGGAAGCCTTGGACGAGCCACGCACCCAGAATCCACCATGCAATGCCAAACAGCTCCATTGGCAAGCGCGGCGCGCCGGAAAGTCCCCCGAAAAGATACTGGCCGAGCAAGTTGCCATGGCGCGGAAATAGCGCGGTGATCAACATGAGCGCGCTGCTCCCCCATAGCAGGGCACGGTACAAGCGAAACGGCCGCGTGAGTCCGCAGATGAAGAGAGTGACTGCGACTAAAAGCAGGCAAATTTCAATCCAACCGAACATCGTGCCTCCGCTGTGACCCGAGTCGGCCGGATTTTAGCTGACTAGTCCTTGCTCTCGCGTGCGGTATTGCGGACTCTCAAATTTCACTTCTCCACCCAGTAGCCGGCACGACCATGATGTTCGTAGAGGCCCATCTCCTGGTCTCGATTCAGCGGCACTGCAGAATCGTACAGCGGCGCGTCTTTCACTGCCTGCTGAGTCATATTGACAGACACCGTAGCGTCGGGCCAGCTGATGTCCTGAATCCATCGCGGCGCGATGAGCACTTGGTGACCGAGCCACCAGTTGCTCGTGTCCACGATGAAATATCGAATGGCCCAGGTGTCATCATCGAGCAGCAGCCCCTGTACATGACCCATGTCACCATCGCTCGCCTCGACGTGATACTTCATCAGCGCATTGCAACTGCGCAAATGGGGGTCCCCATTCTGGCGCTCTTCGCCTTCAGCCTCCGCCCGAGCATCCTCCGCTTGCGCATGACGGTATGCGGCATCGGAACCGCCGTCGCCTAAACCCATCAGCATCATGCCAGGATAAGCGCCCTGACCCCAGAGGCCGTCACCCGCCCAATAATAAGGGTAGCCATAGTACCCAAGATACTGCATTTCGTGCTGTCGCGACACCGGCTTATCGGTGTCAATATCGGGGCTGTTCTTCACTTGTTCTTTCGTGATCGAGACGGGCAGCACCCTTCCGGTCCAGTCTGGGTGGTCGACGGCAATAGGCGAGATCAACACCTTTCGGCTCGACAGCCAACTTCCGGTCTCGACTACAAGGTAGCGGACCGCCCATGTCTTGTCATCGAAATAAAAATCCTTCACGTGGCCAATTGTGCCGTCGGTCGCGCCAACGGCGTAGCCTTCCAGATCCTTCATGCTGCGTAACATATAGCCTTCTCCTTCCGGGAGTGTCGCCCAATGGGTATTCGATGTATTTGAACAATGGAGCGCGATCATTCGACGCAAACTCAACAAATCGACACAGCGGTGCCGATCCGCAAGATCACGAGACACGAGAACGTATGTGAGCACGGGACAATAGCTGTGCCATAGCACAACGTCGGTGCGCTGCCACGCATAGGCAATTCGCCCTGAGGAAGCTCCGCAGATCCCCTGTGGTCACTGCCCGCTGCAATATTGACCTGGATCAAACCTTGAGCTTTGGGGACGGCATTGCCACTGCGCCGCACGCACATTCATCTGACTTAACCGTATGCCTCAGATCACTACTGGGTCTCTCTTTCATGGGCACATTGCGGACTAAGATGGAGCATGTGACGTCCACTAGCAGACTGCTTGGAAAGGC
>OBLW0100004156.1_pt1 | contig 11095 bp, 8 predicted proteins | sample 1520161 | NCBI WGS metagenome assembly OBLW01 (sample SAMEA3539309, study PRJEB22396) | soil metagenome | biome: tundra; feature: field; material: soil | place: USA | collected 2010-05 | depth 0.15 m
TGTGTTTTGGGAGTAGTTGCCATGAAGCAGATTCCAGCAACAGCAGCTAACGCAAGGATTCTAAGTCCGTTCATTAAATTATCCTCCATGGTCAGATTATCCTCCATCGTCGTCATGGTCGTCTATCTACCCACGCATCGCCATAACGTTCAGGATTGGGATGTCGGGGCGTGCTCCGGGCAATGTCACCAACAACGGGATCGTTAGTGAAATCGCCGGTTCGACAGTCGTCCGGCGAAATGACCTGTGGGGGCGTTACGTGTCGCCCCATTTAACTGAGTCGACAGCTCCGCTAAACTGCTTGATAGGGCAAAGGGCACCTCCGCTTATTGCGTGATGCTGCTGGCAACCGAGGAGAACACATTATTCGCATTCCCGCCGATCAGACGGACGGTTCCAATGACGATCACCAGGATCACCGCGAGCATCACCGCATACTCGGCGATGTCCTGACCCTCCTCGCTTCGCCACAATTTTCTCGCCAGATCCGTTGCTTTCATGCTCCCTCCCCAATGTGCAGACAGCGTGCAGATTATGCTGAAATTAGACCGGATTTTCCTAAAACTTCGGATACGACTAATTTCTCTGTGCTTCCCTGAGGTAGTGCCCACCAGTCGCTGGTTGTGGGATCGCCATTTCACAGCGTTCAAAACTTCCCGCCGATAACGTCGCTACGCTAATACCTGTATTATGCACTCTTGCCGCCTGTGGACGTAAGCGGACACCGCAGGAAAACCGGGTCGAAAATAGACATTTTTGGCAAAAACTGGGGCGGCCTGAGGGCGGGTGGAAACTTTCCTGGGCTGCCGGTAGTCTAATCTCCTAGCACAGGTGCGCCTCTTTTCGAATGAAATTCCCGCTCCAGCTCTCCGTAGTCTTTATCTTTCTTTTTGGTTGCCTTTTTTGTGCTGAGCCCCTTGCGGCCGAGCCGCCTGCGCCGGATGCAGCGTCCCCAGCCGCTGTTTCTTCGTCCCCTGTCCTTCCTCCCGAGTTTGCCGGCTGGCAGCTGAAAGGCGTGGTTGCCAGGAGCGACGATCCCGCGTCCGCTGATGCGGTGAATACGCCGGTTCTGAAGGAGTACGGCTTCGTGCGTTTGGAGAAAGCGGCTTACACTCGCGACGACGGCCGCAATCTAACGATTCGAGCCGCGGTGTTTGAAGATGCCAGCGGCGCTTACGGCGCCTTCACCTACTATTATTCTCCCGAGATGGAGGAGGAAACCATCGGCGGGCAGGCGGCTTTTCTGAATAACCGCGTGCTGTTCTATCAGGGGAATGTACTGGTGGATGCGGTGTTCGACAGAATGAGTGTGATGTCGGCGGCGCAACTGCGGCAACTGGCTGGGCTGCTGCCGCAAGCTGCGGGCGGCAAGAACAAGCCGCCTTCGCTGCCCGCGTACCTTCCGAAGCGGACTTTTGCCGGTAGTTCGGACAGAAGTTCCGAGAAGAATCTGGAGAAGAACACGACGAAGTACATTCTGGGTCCGGTCACGCTTGATCGGGTCGGATCGCCTCTGCCCACTTCGATGGTGGATTTCAAGTCGGGCGCGGAAGTCGTGATTGGCAAATATGCGGTGAACGCGAGCGATTCCACCCTGATGCTGATCGAATATCCCACGCCGCAGATTGCCGCGGAACGGCTGCGCCAAATTGATGCCTCGCACCAGCTTACGCAGCAGCAACCGGGGGTTGTGCCGATTCTTGATGTGGGCCCGTTCTTCGATACGCGCACTGGCCCTATCCTCGTGATCGCGGCCGGCCCACTTTCAAAAAGCGAAGCCCGATCGCTGATGTCGTCCATCAGCTACGAGGCCGATGTCACGTGGAATGAAAACACCTACGTCACCAAGAAAGACAATCTGGCAAACTTTCTGTTCAATGCGATTCTTCTCTGCGGAATTGTGGTCGGCCTGGCGCTGGTGGCCGGGATTGCGTTTGGTGGCTTGCGAGTGCTCGTAAAACGGTTTTTTCCCGACTCCGTCTTCGATCGCCGGGAGGCGATGGAAATCATCTCGCTGCACCTGGATGACGCCCCCCGACCGCTGCCTCGGGAGCGGTAAGTGACTCAATCGAATGTCGTTAGCGTCAAAAAGAAGGCTTTTTGTCCCATTTTGATCCCGTTTGCTGACTTGTGGACGCATCTTGTAAGTTATTGAAAATAAGACTATTTAAGCCGAAAATTTTGCTTGACACTGCGCTTTTGAGGCTCATAAGATTCCCGCAGAAAGCTCTGATGGATGGAAACCTCCGTTGGAACTATTCTCCCTTGAAAGAAAAGGCCGCCCAAGTTGCCGGGTGGCCTTTTTGTTTGCAGGCAGTTCTCAGTTCGCAGTCGGCTAGCAACAGGTCCGTTGTTCACTGAGAACTGGGAACTGACAACTGGCAACTGAGAACTGTTCTCTTGCAACTGTTGAGTGCTTCTATCCGTATCACCCACTGGACAGAATCTGTCTAGCCATTGGAGGACAAGCGATGTTTTGCGATCAATGTGGTGCCCAGTTGCAATCGGGCGATTCACGCTGCGGACGCTGCGGCAAAACCGTGCTTGGACTCGTCGAGCTTCGGCGTAGCCGCGTTCGCGAGCATGTCCGACTGGTGGGCATTCTCTGGATGGCGTACTCGGCATTGCACGTGGTTGCAGGAGTGGTGGTGATCATTGTCGCGCAGACGATCTTCGGCCGCGTGAGCCATATTCCCAACGGCCCGCCGCCTGAAGTCACCGTCTGGCTGCGGCCTCTTATAACCTTTGTCGGATGGTTGATCCTGGCGAAAGCCGCGGCCGGCTTCATTGCCGGTTGGGGCTTGCTGCAGCGGCAGGAGTGGGCACGAATCGTTGCCCTGGTGGTGGGCTTCGTGGCGCTGCTGAACGTTCCGATCGGCACTGCACTCGGCATCTACACGCTCTGGGTGCTGCTCCCCACGCGATCCGATGATGAGTACAAAGCGCTGGCGCAGGCCGCGTAGCACGGGCGCATTGGGCTGGGCGCGGAGCGTCGCGGTCGCACTGTGCTCGCCCAAACTGCCGCGCTCAAAGCCACGAAACAAATCTTGGGGGAGAGGAGGCGCTAGTCAAAATCCACCCAGCGAAAATCGTCGGCACAGCGGGCGTGTTGTCACCTGCGGATATACCTTCGGACCACTCATGCCCATGCCCCCAACACATCCCGGACACGGCACCGGACACGGCAAGCTGTGACTCTGGTCACAGACCTTTGGCTATCGAACATCGGATCATAGGAAGCTATAATGATCTGCGTGAGCCGAGTTCGAGCACTTGTTTTAGTCGGTATCGTGCTGCTGTGGGTGGCGGCTCCTGCTGTCGCCTGCGTGCTCCCCGGAGTCACGCTTACTCCCGCCGAGCGGGAATGCTGCCATCACATGGCCCAGCACTGCGGGCAGAGCGCAATGCCCGCGAACCATTCGTGCTGCCAAGTTCAGGGTCGCCATAATGCCCTGATTCAGGCAAGCTCTTCGCTTCCGAATCGGCGCGTGGCGATTGCTCACACGACAATCCAAGCAACGCTTGCGCTCCCCGTGACAACGCGAGCACTGTTGGCTATCGACCTGCATTCTCCACCACCTGACCCGCAGTTCTCGTCTATTTCCATTCTGAGAATCTAGACCGCTTCCACTATCCCGACCCAATGCCTTGTCCTAGGTCAAGCTTCGTCTTGATCTGAGCGCCTATGGGTGTCCGACAGGGTTTCGTCTGAAGGTCTGTCTTGTTGTGGAGGAGTTAATGAAAACGGTCAAGGTTCTTATCCTTTTATCGAGTTTGCTGATGTCCGTGCTTGCGAATGCGGCGGATTCTTCCAGTTCCGATCCTCTTGAAGGAATGGCCAACCTGCTGAAGCAGGAGCACCAGCACGCTCGAAGTTCCTCACCGCCGATGAGCTTAGCGGAGTTGGAATCGGCTGCTCTATCCGGCAATCCTGAAATCCGTCTCATGTCCCGCCGAATCGCGATTGTTGAAGCGAAGGCTAGAACTGCGGGGTCGCGTGAAGACCCAGCTTTCATGTATCGCGGCTGGGGCACGCCCCTCCAGCGCCCGTGGGACTTGAACCAGACCCAGCACATGTTCATGTTCAACCAAGCTCTGCCGGGCCCGGGCAAACTGGCATTGCGGGCGGATGTTGCCGGGGAACAAAGCGAAATTGCGAAAGCAGAGTTGGAAGACGAGAAGCTCGAAGTCGCCGCTCAGGTACGAAAGGCGTTCTACGACCTGCTCCGCAATCAGGACGAATTGTTGCTCCACGACCAGCAGGCCGCACTCGCACAGCAAGCACTAGAGGAAGCTCGCATCAAGTATGTGGTTGGAAAAGTGCCCCAACAAGATGTGCTCAAGGCACAGATTGCCCTCACGAAACTGGTTGAGCACCTTGTCATGTTGCAGCAGGAAGGCAGCATGGCAAGTTCGCGCCTCAATACGCTTCTGGGACGCGATCCCGCATCGCCCATCGCGGTCGAAGGACAATACGCGCCTCCCAATACTCTGCCATCACTCTTGGAGCTTGAGCGGCTTGCCCTGAGCAACCGACCGGGACTTGCGGCAGCGACCTCGGCGATTCATCAGGGCGAGGCCCAGGTGAAACTCGCGGAAAAAGGCTACTCGCCCGATTACAACCTCAGCGCGGGATACATGCTTATGCCAGACGGTGCGCGATACCGCAATACCTACATGGCGGAACTCTCGGTCACACTTCCATGGCTAAACCGAGGCCGTCACGATGCTGAGATTGCCGAATCGCAAGCCAGCGTAACCGAGAAGCAAGCCGAATACGACTACCGGCGGTCGGTCGTCTTTCAAGAAATTCAAGAGGCTCTGATCCGGGCGCAGTCCGCGAAGCGGCTCGCAGACCTCTATCGAAACACGTTGCGCCCACAGGCGGAAGCCTCCCTGAAGGCAGCGGTGAGCGCCTATCAGGCAGATCGCACGGACTTTCTCAATCTTCTCGACAGCCAGAACACGACTTTGGACGTGGAACTGAACTACTACCGCTTTGCTTCCGATCTGGAATCGAATCTGGCTGACCTTGAACGCGCAACGGGCGTTCCCTTGAATCGGCAGTCAGGTTCGCCGTCGAAACCAGAGCCCCAATCTGATGCTTCACATTTGTCCTTGGAGGTGCCGCGATGACTAAGCGTGAAAAGCAGTTCGTGATGACTGGAATGTTGTTTGGAATGCTTTTGGCCGCCGTGTTCTACGGGGTCAGCCGTCATTTGCATGGCGGCACAGCAGGCAAAGTTGATGCGGTCACGGTTGTTCAGGCAAGAGATAGCGAACCTGACCCACCTTCCCAAGTGGCCGAAAGCGGAGTTAGTGAGACCGCTTCCGCTGTGCAATTGACCGGGCAGGAGCAGCAGCAGATCGGCGTGCAGACGGTTGAGGCTCAGCGCCGGAATCTCCGAAGAACTTTAAGCACGGTTGCTCAGGTTGAGCAGCCGGAGACGGGACTCACGTCCATCAGCGCCCGCGTCAGTGGACGCATTGACAAGCTGTTCGTGGATTTCACTGGGCAGGCAGTGCAACGGGGGCAGGAGATCGCCCTCATCTACAGCCCGGACATCTTCAGCACGGCTGAGGAATACAGGCTTGCCTTGGAAAACCGCAAGCGCCTTGGCTCTGGCGCCGAGTCACAGGCAATCTCCGGCGCGGAAGACCTTGTCGCCGCCAGCCGCAGGCGGCTCGAACTTTGGGGAGTGACCCCACAGCAGATCGAAGGCATTGCCAGTTCCTCGAAGCCGCAAATTGACCTACCGATCTATTCGCCCGCCAGCGGCGTCGTGACCGAACGAAAAGTAACTGAAGGGCAGTATGTGAGCGCGGGAGAATCGCTGTACACGCTCTCCGACCTAAGCAGCGTGTGGGTAAAGGCGGAGTTATATCAGCCGGATGTGGCTTCGATTCATGTTGGCCAAGTCGCAGCGATCAGCGGGGACGTGCCCAATGGAAGCGTGCACGGCCACGTTGCATTCATCGATCCCATGGTTAACCCGCAGACACGGACTGCCTCAGTACGCATACAGGTTCCCAACCAGCAAATGCGCTTGCGGCCCGGCATGTTCGTACAAGTCAACTTTGCCCTGCCAGAAGGCGACGACGTGCTCGTTGTGCCCAGATCGGCAGTGGTCGATACGGGCACTCGCAAGATTGTTTATCTCGCCAAGAAGAATGGGATTTTCGAGGGCACCGAGGTGCGCGTCGGTCCGCCTTCTGACCAGTACTACCCGATTCTTGCCGGACTGAAGGTGGGAGATCGTGTCGTTACGCAGGGAAACTTCCTGATCGACTCGCAGACGCGGATTACTGGAGGCATGACGGGATTGTTCGGAGGGTCGACGCAGTTTGAGTCTGGCCAAGAGGCGGCCTCGGCGACAATCCGCTTCGCCTTCCGAGCCGACCCCGCCGCGCCCAAAGGCGGGAGCAATACAACCGTTCATGTAACGGTGCTGGATGCATCCGGAAAACCCATAACCGACGCGGAAGTAAAGGTCGCTCTGGTGATGCCTGCCATGCCCGCCATGAATATGCCTGAGATGCGCTCTCCGGCTGACCTTGCATGGAACGGGTCTGACTATGCGGGCACCTTAAAGGTTCCGTCCTCAGGTTCATGGAACGTAGAAATCGAGGCGCGACGAAACGGGCAGCGACTCGGAACCTATCACTCGCGCTTGGCAGCGCAATGAGGAGATACTGCGATGATTAACCGGCTAATTGAATTTTCACTCAAGAATCGCCCCCTCATCCTCATCGCCTACCTGATCTTGGGAGCGTGGGGCTATTGGGCCTTGCTGAAGACGCCAATCGACGCGATCCCCGATCTCAGCGAGAACCAAGTCATCGTCTACACGGATTGGTCGGGACGGAGTCCGCAGGAAGTGGAGGATCAAATCACCTATCCGCTCACCGTCAACCTGCAAGGGCTGGCTGGAGTGAAGGACGTTCGCTCCTCCTCCGCGTTTGGCTTTTCGATGATAAGCGTCATCTTTCAGGACGACGTTGACCTCTATTTCGCCCGCACCCGAGTGTTGGAGCGGATGAACCTCGCTTCGAGTTTTCTCCCGGAAGGAGTCGTCCCCGTGCTCGGGCCTGACGCCACGGGCGTCGGGCAGGTGTTCTGGTACACGGTTGAAGGCCCCTACGACGGTGGCACCCTGCATTCGCTTCAAGACTGGTTCATCAAGTATCAACTCAATTCCGTTGCCGGCGTGGCCGAAGTCGCCAGCATTGGGGGATGGGTACGCCAATACCAAATTGATGTAGACCCAACCAAACTCCGGGGCTACAACATCCCGCTGAGCATGCTGGTGGGAGCAGTGCAGCGTAGCAACACCAACGTGGGCGCGAAGGTTCTGGAGGTCAACGACACGGAAGAGGCTGTACGTGGCGTTGGGCTGATTCGGTCCGTCGATGACATCAACAACATTGTGCTCACATCCAGCGGGGGTACTCCCGTCTATGTCCGCAATGTCGCCGACGTGCATCTTGGCCCTGAGTTTCGCCGAGGCGTGCTGGACAAAGCCGGGAGAGAGGCGGTCGGCGGCGTTGTAGTGATTCGCAGCGGAGCCAATGCGCTGGAAGTGATCGAGACCGTTAAGCAGAAAATCAAAGCCCTAGAACCCGGACTCCCGAAAGGCGTCCACATCGTTCCCTTCTACGATCGCAGCACTCTGATTCTGCATTCCGTCGATACGCTCAAGACGGCACTGATCGAGGAGATCGTCCTTGTCACTCTCGCGCACGTCCTGTTCCTGTGGCACTTCCGCAGCATTCTGATCGTCACACTGCCCTTGCCGCTGGCCGTGCTTTGCTCCTTCCTGTTCATGCACTATGCCGGCATTTCATCGAACATCATGTCGCTTGGCGGAATTGCCATTGCCATCGGAGTGCTGGTGGATGCAGGCATTGTGATGACGGAAAACGTCCTCCGGCGAGCCGAACAATACTACGAAGCGCACGGTGAATATAGTTCAGCCATCGAGCAGATCACGTTAGAAGCAGCCAAGTTGGTTGGCCGTCCCATATTCTTCGCGATGGCAATCATCATTTTGGCTTTTGTGCCTGTGTTCGCGCTGACCGGGATGGAAGGAAAGATGTTTCATCCGTTGGCCTTCACCAAGACGTTTGCGATGGCAGGTTCGACCATTATCGCTGTCACCCTCGTGCCTGTCCTGTGCACGTTCCTTATTCGAGGCAAGCTCCACCGTGAAGAGGATAACCCTCTCATGCGTGGACTTCGTGCGCTCTACAAGCCGACTCTGAACTGGGCCCTGCGGCACCGAATCATAACTCTGTGCACAGCCGTAGTGATCTTCGCTGTCGCGGTGCTGTTGGCAACGACAATCGGCTCCGAGTTCATGCCGCCTCTGAACGAAGAGACTGCGCTTTTCATGCCGATCACTGACCCGAGCATCTCGTTAACGAAGGCTGCGGAAATTCTCCGCTGGCAGGACAAGGTCATCGCGCAAGACCCCTTAGTGGAGAACGTGGTGGGGAAGGTCGGACGGGCGGAAAGCGCAATTGACCCCGCACCCGTCAACATGACAGAGACAGTTATCGTGTTCAAGCCCAAGGATCAATGGCCCTCGGGGACTACCAAAGAGACGATCCTGCAACGCCTCGATGAAAAGCTGCGGATGCCGGGAGTAACAAACATCTGGACCCAGCCAATCCGAAACCGCATCGACATGCTCTCCACGGGCATCCGCACGCAGGTTGGAGTCAAGGTCTTCGGAAGCGATCTCGCCACCATCGAGCAGAAGGCTGGGGAGATCGAGAAAGTTTTGCATCAGATTCCGGGAGCGGTAGACCTCTATGCGGAACGGATCACCGGGGCTCCCTATCTTGAAATCAAGACGAATCGCGAGGCTGCCGCCCGCTACGGTATCAACGTGGGCGAGGTGCAGGATGTGATCGAGACGGCCATTGGCGGGAAAAATCTCACCACGGTGATTGATGGCCGCCAGCGCCTCCCCGTAAGAGTGCGCTACTCGCGCGACTTCAGGGAAGACCCCGAAGATCTGCGGAGGGTGCTAGTCACGGCGTCAAACGGTGCCCAGATTCAATTGGGTGAGGTAGCCGACATCCGGCTGGTTATGGGGCCAACCATGATTTCCAGTGAAAACGGGCTGCTTCGCGGCACCGTGCTCATGAACGTGAGGGGTCGTGACGTGGGGGGCTTCGTTGCCGATGCCCAACGCGCGGTGGCCCGCCAAGTCAAAATGCCGCAGGGATACTACATCGAGTGGAGCGGACAATATGAGAACGAGATCAGCGCCCGGAAACGCCTGCAACTCGTCATCCCGATTGTGTTTCTGATTATCTTCTTGCTGCTCTACAAGACCTACAACTCGTTCCGGGAAGCTTCCCACGTAATTCTGGCGGTGCCGTTTGCGCTGAGCGGCGGGGTCTTCCTGCTCAAGATGCTGGGCTACAACTTCTCGGTGGCCGTGTGGGTGGGGTTCATCGCCCTGTTCGGCACGGCCGTGCAGACTGGCGTGGTGATGGTGATTTATCTAGAGGAGGCGGTAGCTCGCAAGAAGACGGCGGAGGGAATGCTAACTGTGGCAAGCCTCCGCGAAGCCGTGATGGAGGGAGCCCTGCTGCGTCTTCGGCCCAAGGTAATGACGGTTTCGACCATCGTGGCCGGACTGCTGCCCATCATGTGGTCAACCCGCACCGGAGCGGAGGTCATGAAACCACTCGCTACGCCCGTGCTCGGCGGCATGGTGAGTTCTCTGCTGCACGTGCTTATCGTCACTCCGGTCATCTTCACATGGTTGCGCGAGCGGGAAATCAGGCGTGGGTCTTAAGCAACGTTAGCGTGCCAAACGTCCATAGGCTGCTTATTTTGCAATCGTGGCGGTTCGCTAGCGAAGGGCTGTTTTCAACTGCATGCGTCATTCCGGTCGTGGCCTAACTCCTGATTTATGCGAGGATCGATTCTGACCAGTTTTTCGAAGCCTAGAGTTTGATACTGGCCATTGACAACGGCGGCGCACAAGCCTAGCATTCTAATTGAGCAAGCTACCTCTTTCTTACTCGTTCAGGTTCTCTGAACTAAGTCAGCCCATCTGAAGTTTCCCCCTCTTAGCTACCTTCTGAAAGAGGAGCTGCGTCATGACACTATTAAGGTGACTGTTGGCAGCGAGAAGACCCTCGAAGCCAAGGGTCACGGCAAGGCCGCGTAAGACCAGTAGTCAGTGAGAGAAATTGGAGGCGGCCCGATAGCGCCTCCCCTTATTGGTTGTCATCCCGAGCGAGAGGAGAACCTACTGAAAACCACCAAATTTGTTGTGCAAGTGAACCGCACTCGCGGCCCTGAATACGTGCAGCGGATTGATCGGACTCCCATCCAAATGACACTCAACCGCAAGCGGGCACTGATCATGGGAAGGTTCACAGCCGAAGACGCTGTCAAGTCTATCCAAACTTCGCGGTGCAGCCCGGAGATAGTGTCCGTACATATTCAAGTACGGCCGGCTTTCGTTCGAGTCTAAGCGGCGTCCGCTCGGGGGCTCACACTTTGCCTGTCCAAATCTTCACCTACTCACATCACTGGAGGATTTCATGGAATACTTTCGCCTAGACCATCCACCGGATCGACTGATTCTCTGTAATCGTTCGAACTGCGAAAACATCGCCGACTATCTGGAAGTCAACGAACATGGACGTGAGGACTTCGCCTGCGGCGCCCACACCGGCAGTGAAAGGTATGCTTCAGTTCTGCCGAAGGGCGTGCCGAGTGCCGCACGGTACCAGAGCCGACCTGCGGCCTAACCTGCTCTGCACCGTTGTGGCCGGTCTCTACATTCACCGCAGCCATGATGCAGCTTGAGGCCAGATCGTAGGACAGCAGTTGCACAGCAAAAACCACTAAGCAATTTGGTAAACTAAACAAAGCAAACCAGAAGCCGACGTAGCTCAGTTGGTAGAGCAGCCGATTCGTAATCGGCAGGTCATCGGTTCAAGTCCGATCGTCGGCTCCAACTTTTCAGAAGCTTACGGATCAGTTCACCGAAGACTGCTGCACAACTGCTGCACGAGCGATTTTTGCTTCCAGTTGCTTCATGGCGTCCGTCACGACTTGAGGTAC
>OBLW0100004157.1_pt1 | contig 11094 bp, 9 predicted proteins | sample 1520161 | NCBI WGS metagenome assembly OBLW01 (sample SAMEA3539309, study PRJEB22396) | soil metagenome | biome: tundra; feature: field; material: soil | place: USA | collected 2010-05 | depth 0.15 m
ACCCGCACCTCGGCGCGGCCCTGCGGCCTGCCTGCCGCGAGCCGCGCGTGCTCGACGGCGACCGCCTTGATCCGGGCCGGGCCGGCCGCGGCCAGGTCCTCGACCGGGACGTGCCGGTAGTAGGCGCGCAGGTACCTCAGCAGGTCGCCGACGCCCGCATCAGTCAGCCCGCCCTCGTCAGCCAGCACAGCCGCCTCAGCCAGCACGCCCGCGTCGTCCGGCCCGGCCGCCTTGGCCAGCAGGGCGTCCTTCGCGTCGTCTGCCGCCTCCGACATCCGTCCCACTCCCTACAGGTGATCCCGCAGCTCCCACAGCAGCGGGTAATAGCGCAGCGGCACCCGCTTGCGCAGGTACGGCGCACCGGTCGACCCCCCGGTGCCCGACTTGGTGCCGATCTGCCGTTCGACCATCTGGACGTGCCGGGCGCGCCACAGCGCGGCCAGCTCATCGTGCGTGAGCAGGTCCTCGGCGAGCCGCCACAGATCGCCGTGAGCCGCCCGGTCCATGGCCACCTCACGCAGCGTCACCAGCACCTCGTCGTCATCGCCAGCCGGCAGTCCCCGGGCGGCCAGCAGGGCGAGGTAGGCATCCCACAGCGACGGCTCGATGAGACGGCGCTGCAGGCTGTTCCGTTGCGTATCTGAAATTGACCTGAAGCGGGCCAGGAAGCCCTCGTCCTTGGCGCCGGAGAGGAACTCAACCTCGCGGTACTGGACCGACTGGAACCCGCTGGCCGGCGCCAGCACCGACCGGAACTCCAGGAAATCCTGCGGAGTCATCGTCTCCAGGATGTCGACCTGCGTGACCAGCAGCCGCTCGATCGCGTGCACCCGGCGCAGCAGGTGCCCGGCGAGCGGGGGCTGGCCGGCCATCATCGCGTCGCGGGCCGTCCCGAGCTCATGCAGCAACTGCTGGAACCAGAGCTCGTAGACCTGGTGCACGGTGATGAACAGCAGCTCGTCGTGGGCAGCCGGATCGGCCTGCGGAACCTGCTGTGCGAGCAACTCCGGCAGCCGCAGGTAGCCGCCGTAGGTGAGCTGGCCGCCCTCTTCGCCGAAGCTGCGCGGAGATGGCGCCGGGGGCGACATGGCCGCAGCACGCCGCCCAGGTGGTGTCACGAAGTGCCCTCAATCAACGTTGATCGCTCTGCCTCGCTCCGTCTGACTGTACTTCGGCCCCGGCCAGCGGCGCGAACAGGCCGAGCACCTCGGGATTGGCCAGCGCGTCAGGGTCGGCCGCGTCCGCCACCGGCATGCCGAGGAGGATTTTCCTGACCGGCACCTCGAGCTTCTTGCCGGACAGCGTCCGCGGGATGCCCGGCACCTGGTGGATCTCGTCGGGCACGTGCCGCGGCGACAGCCCGCCGCGCAGCGCCGCCCGGATCCTGGCTACCAGCCCATCGTCGAGTTCACTTCCGTCAGCGAGCACCACGTAGAGCAGCAGCCGACCGTCCTTGCCGAGCTGCCCAGTATCCACCACGAGGCTATCGGTGACTTCCGGCAACCGCTCGACTACGCGGTAGAACTCGCTGGTTCCCATCCGCACGCCGCCCCGGTTGAGCGTCGCGTCCGAGCGCCCGTAGATGACGGATTCCCCGTCCGGCAGCAGCCGGATCCAGTCGCCGTGCCGCCACACGCCGGGGTAGGCGTCGAAATAGCTGGCCCGGTACTTCGCACCGTCGGCATCGTTCCAGAACCCGACCGGCATGGAGGGCATCGGCACGGTGATCACCAGTTCCCCCACCTCCCCGGTCACCGGCTCGCCGCCGGGGTCGTAGGCCTCCACCTTCGCGCCCAGGCAACGGCCCGCGATCAGGCCGGCCCGTACCGGGAGCAACGGGCTGGGTCCCACGAAGCCTGTGCACAGGTCGGTGCCGCCGGAGAACGAGCCGAGTTGCAGATCCGTGCCCACCTGGTCGTAGACCCAGTGGAACCCCTCGGGCGGCAGCGGGGAGCCGGTCGAGCCGATGCCGCGCAGCCTGCTGAGGTCCATGTCCTTGCCCGGCGACAGGCCGGCCTTGGCGCAGGCGAGCAGGTACGGCGCCCCGGTTCCGGCGTAGCTGACGCCGGTCCGCGCGGCCAGCCGCCACAGCGCGTCGGTATCCGGGTACGTGGCGCTGCCGTCGTACAGCAGCACGCTCCCCCCGGCCAGCAGACCGCCGACCAGGTAGTTCCACATCATCCAGCCGGTGGTGGTGTACCAGAAGAACGTGTCGCCGGGACCGATGTTGGTATGGAAGGACAGCGCCTTCAGGTGCTCAAGCACGATCCCGCCGTGGCTGTGCATGATCGCCTTCGGTAGGCCCGTGGTGCCCGACGAATACAAGATCCACAACGGATGACCAAACGGGACTTCCTCGAACTCCCCCGCCGCGCCGCCAGATCCGGCTGCTGCCGCATGGCCTGACGGCAACTGGTCCCAACGCAGGATGCGCGGCCTGGCGGCGGCGCTCTCGGCTGCGGCGCTTTCTGCGCCTGTGCCCGGGCCCGTGCTGGTGCCTGTGCTCGGGCCTGCGCTCGGGCCTGCGCTGGTGCCTGTGCTCGGGCCTGCGCTCGGGCCTGCGCTCGGGCCGCCGACCATGATCACGGCAGCCAGGCTGGGCAGGGCGGCCACGATATCCGCGACCGCCTGCTGGCGGCTGAACTCCTTGCCGCCGTAGCGGTACCGCTCGGTGGCGATCAAGACCGTGGGGGTGATCTGCGCGAACCGGTCGATTACGCTCGGCGGCCCGAAGTCCGGTGAGCATGACGACCAGATGGCGCCGAGGCTCGCCGCGGCGAGCAGGCCGACGACCGCCTCTGGGACGTTGGGCAGGAAGGCAGCGACCCGGTCGCCCTTGCTCACCCCGAGCGCCCGCAGCCCATCGCGGACCCGGGCCACCTCGGCGGCGAGTTCTCCGTAGCTCAGGGTCCGCTGCGCGCCGCCTTCCCCGCAGGCGATGATCGCCGCGCGCCCCGGGTCTTCGACGGCGGCGCGGAGCGCGTTACGCGCGTAGTTGAGGGTGGCCCCCGGGAACCACTGCGTGTCCGGCATGGGGCCGCCGGTCAGCACCGGCCCGTTGCCGCGCTGCCCGAGAACCCCGAAGTAGTCCCAGACCGACTCCCAGAACGCGGCCGTCTCGGTGACCGACCAGCGCCAGAGTTCCTCGTAGACATGCTGAGCCCGGCCGACCAGGCCCGCTGGGCCTGCGGGATCCGCCGGGTCCGCCGGGCCGGTCGGGTCCGCCGGGTCCGCCGGGCCGGTCGGGTCCGCCAGCGGTAGCCCGCGCTCCCGGACCAGCCAGCGGCAGAACTGGGTGATCCGGGCCCGCTCGATGACATCGGGACTCGGTTCCCACAGCGTCGCGCCGTATCCGCTGCCCAGCAGCGCCCCCGCGGCAGCGTCGGCGACTGCCGCTACCTCGTCGTCAGTTGGCATAGCCCCCAGCATCGGTCTTCGCCCCCGGCACCGCAACGCCGGGGGCCGTTACCAGCCGGCCCCCTCGGGGAGAACCCCTTTCATAATCGCGGATGGCCCGATCAGACAGGAGGGCGGAGCTGACGGCGGAGGCCCGGCACATCGGCCAGTGGCTCAAGGTGGCGCAGCTTCTCTGGGTTGATGACCGAACGGACGGCCTGCACCTGCCCGTCGGCGATGTCGAGCACGAAGACGTTGATCAGATGGCCGCCCGGGTCGAGGAACCTGGCTCCGGGCTGCCCGTTGATCTCGGCTGGGCGGATCGTGATCCCGAGTTGGCGTATCTGACGTGCGAGGCCGAGCAGGAGGCGGCCGGCCCGGTCGCGTCCGGCGATCGGGCGTGGCCATGACGGGCTCCTCCCGCCGCTGTCGCCGTAGACGACGACGTCCGCGGCGAGCATCGCGATCAGGCCGTCCATGTCCCCGTCGCCGACGGCACGGAAGAACCGGCCGGCGAGTTCCTCACGCTTGCGGCGGGAGACCTCGAAACGGGGCCTGTGCTCGCTGACGTGGCGGCGGGCGCGCAGTGCCAGCTGACGGCAGTTGCCGACATTCTTGCGGGTTTTGGAGTAGATGGTGACCGCGGCGTGGGTTAGGCACCCACCGGGGCGCCGGCCAGGAAGGCGATGACGCCGAGCGCCGCGCCGCCGACGATCGCACCGACCACGCCGCGGCGCAGGGCGAGCAGCCACGCCGCAGCCAGGGCGAGCACGCCCAACTGCCACAGGTGCACCAGGGCCAGCCCGAGCGGGACCGCCGCCCCAGCGATCGCCCCGATAGACGCGGCGCCGGCCCCGGTGAGGAACGCCTGCACCCGCGCGTTGCCCCGGAGCCGGTCGAAATACCGGCCGCCGCCGAGCACGAAGGCGAATGAGGGAGCGAAGGCGACCGCGACCGCGAGCAAGCCGCCGGTCACCCCGGCGGCCGCGTAGCCGACCACGGCCACCGTCAGCACCACAGGTCCCGGGGTGACCTGGCCGAGGGCGACGGCCCCGAGGAACTGCGTGGCGGTCATCCAGTGATACGTGCCCACCGCGTCGTGCTGGATGAGCGGGATGATCACGAAACCGCCGCCGTAAGAGAGTGCGCCTACCTTGAAAGCCACCCAGGCCAGGGCCAGGAAACCGCCGGCCGCGGGCAGCGCCGCCACGGTGCCCACCCGCAAACCCGCCACCCGCAAACCCGCCACCCGCATCCCGGCCACCCGCATCCCGGCCACCCGCAGCCCCGTCACCCGCAGCCCCGTCACCCGCAGCCGAGACACTGGCAGCCCGAGCGGGAGCGCCGCCAGCGCACGGTCGGCGGACGGCCTGATGGCGACGACCACCTCGATCAGCCCGCAGGCGACCACGGCGAGCACCAGCCACGGCCCGATGGCTGCCGATGCCAGGCCACCCGCCAGCAGGTACCCGCACCACCGGGCTCTGGCCGCGCGTCGCGCGCCTGCCCGCCGCCAACTGCCGGGCAGCAGGCCGGCCGCGGCCGCGACGGCGACCGCCGGGACCGCAGCCCCGGCGCCCTCCGCGCCACCCTGGATCCAGCCCGGCGGCCTGGCCGCGAGGAACACGGAGGCCAGGCCCAGGATCACGACGAGTCCGGGGACGATGAAGCAGAACCCGCCGAGGACCGCGCCGGCTGGGCCACGCAGCCGCCACGCGCAGAAGATCGCCAGCTGGGTGGAGGCCGGGCCGGGCAGCAGGTTGCAGGCGGCGATGCCGTCCTCGAATTCGCGATCCGACAGCCACGCCCGGTCACTTACACAGAGCCTGCGCAGCAGCGCGATGTGCGCCGGAGGACCACCAAAACCGATGCAGCCGATGCGCCCCCACTCGCGGGCGATGGTGGCCAGCGCCACCCGGGGCGGCGCTGGCTCCGGCTGGTCCGGGGCCTCCGTGGACATGCCCAGATCAGCCAGCCACGGCGAGCACGGTCAGCCAGCCACGCGGAGCATAGTCATCCTGCTGCGCGGAGCATGGTCAGCCGGTCGATCGCCTGAACCACGGCGGCGGTATCGGCCAGGTCCGCGAAGACGACATCGGCTCCGGCGCCGCGCAGTTCGCCGACCGTGGACCGCCCGCTGGCGACGGCGATGGAGCGGGCGCCGCCCATCCGGGCCGCCTCGACGTCGCGCGAGGAGTCGCCGATGTAGACGGTCGAGTTCTCATCGAAGGTGACGCCGTATTTCTCGGCGGCCCGGCCCCGGGTCATCAGCAGCTGCGCACCCTTGGGGTACACCTCGGAGCCGTAGCCACCGACCTCGAAATCGAAGAACCCCTCCAAGCCGAAGGCACGCAGCTTCTCCACGGCGTTCGGCTTGATCGTGCCCGTGAGCAGGGACTGGACGACGCCACGGCGGTGCGCCACCTCGGACACCGCGTCCCAGGCGCCCGGCAGGATGCGGCCCTGCTCGGCCAGCAGGTCGCGGCGGGCGCCGAACGAGGTGGCCAGTTCTCCGGTGAACCGCGCCAGCAGGTCGTCGCTGCCGCTCACGGTCCAGCTCGGCGAGCCCGATGACCCAGGCGAACCATGCTTGCGCGCGGGCGGCACGCCTACCGCGGCTTCGTTCAGGGCGAGGGCATCGAAGAAGATCTCCGACTCGATCCGCCCCGCCATCTGCGGAAGCTGGACCAGCGGCCGCCCCGTCACCCGCCGGAAAGCCTCCGCATAGGCAACTCTCGTCACTCGCCCGACATCAACGAGCGTCAGGTCTATGTTCCACAGGACCAGGCGGTCGATGGGGGCCTCCGATGCGTAGTCATCTGCGAGCGTACCGCGTGTGCCCACGGCGCGGCGGCAGCATCCGGGTGAGCGGACGGAGAAGGGAAAAGGCGGCATCGGCTAAGTACAGGTGCGAGGAGTCCCGGCCGCCGCGTGCCGACGCAAACGCGCGGGCACCCGGCCGCTCAGCCCATGTGCGGGTAGCGGTAGTCCACCGGCGGCGCGAACAGTTCCTTGATGGTCCGGGCGTTGACCCAGCGGATCAGGTTGAAGATCGAGCCCGCTTTGTCGTTGGTGCCACTGGCTCGCGCGCCGCCGAACGGCTGATGTCCGACGACAGCGCCGGTCGGCTTGTCATTGATGTAGAAGTTGCCCGCCGCGAACCGCAGCGTCTCGGCCGCCGCGGCGATGGCGGCACGATCCTGGGCGATGATCGAGCCGGTCAGCGCGTACGGCGCGACGTCCGCGGCCTGGGCGACCACCTCGTCATACCGGGCGTCGTCGAAGACGTGCACGGACAGGATCGGCCCGAAGTATTCGGTGCTGAATACCTCGTCGGCTGGGTCGGCGCATTCCAGCACGGTCGGCTGGACGAAGAAGCCCACCCGGTCGTCGGCTCCCCCGCCGGTGAGGACCCGCACCGCCGGCCGCGTCCGCGCCCGCTCCAGGGCGCTGGCGTGCTTGGCGAACGCCCGGTCGTCGATCACCGCGCCCATGAACAGCGACAGGTCGGCTGACACGTCGCCCATGCTCAGCGACTCCACCTGGGCCACGAAATCGTCCCGCAGCCCATTCCAGACCGACCGCGGGACATACGCGCGCGACGCCGCGGAACACTTCTGCCCCTGATATTCGAACGCCCCCCTGATCAACGCCACCGAGAGCACATCCGGGTCGGCGGACGGATGCGCGATCACGAAATCCTTGCCACCGGTCTCGCCGACCAGCCGCGGGTAGCCGCGATAGCCGGAAATGTTCTCCCCCACGGCCTGCCACACATGCTGGAACGTGGCCGTGGACCCGGTGAAATGTATGCCCGCCAGGTCCCGGTGAGTGACCGCCACCCGGGATACCGCCTGGCCGTCCCCGGTCACCAGGTTGATCACCCCCGGCGGCAGCCCGGCCGCCTCAAGCAGCCGCATGATGTAATGCGCGGACAGCTGCTGGGTCGGCGACGGCTTCCACAGCACCACGTTCCCGAGTAGCGCCGGTGCGGTCGGCAGATTCGCCGCGATCGACGTGAAATTAAACGGCGAAATAGCCACAACGAAACCTTCGAGCGGCCTGTACTCCAGCCGGTTCCAGGCCCCCGGCTCGGACTCGGGCTGCTGGGTCAGCAGCTGGCGCGCGTAGTGGACGTTGTAGCGCCAGAAGTCGATCAGTTCGCAGGCCGCGTCGATCTCGGCCTGCTGCACTGACTTGGACTGACCCAGAATCGTTGACGCGTTCAGCACCGGCCGCCACGGCCCGGCGAGCAGTTCCGCGGCCTTGAGGAAGATGGCGGCCCGGTCGTCGAAGGACAGCGCCCGCCAGCCGGGCGCGGCCGCGGCCGCCGCCTCGATCGCGGCCGCCACGTCCTCGTCGGTGGCGTTGCCGAGGTGGCCGAGCACGTGGCGGTGGTTGTGCGGCTCGACCACGTCGATCCGCTCGCCGCCGCCCATCCGCGGCCGGCCGCCCACGGTCATGGTCAGCTCGGTGTGCTGGCCGGCCAGCTCCTTGACCTTGGCCTCCAGCACGGCACGCTCATGGCTGCCCGGTGCGTACTGCCTGACCGGCTCGTTCACAGGAGCGGGGACGTTCGTCACAGCATCCATGGCCGACCTCCCTGTGGTTGCCCAACGTCAGCAGCGCCCACCCGACGCCACCAACGGCAGTTCTCATCGTCGCACGGTGTTTCCCGCACGGTGTTTCCCGCGGTGTTCCTCGCCCGGTGTTCCTCGCACCGGGCGGGCCGGATCGCCAACCTGCGCCGATCGTAAGTTGGTAACGACTTATGCCCTCTTGTCCACGCCCGTCCCCGGAGGGACACTGGGGGACAGCTCAGATGCGCAGGGAGGGGCCCATGTGGCAGATCACGCTGGGTGCCGCCTGGCCCATGGGCCCTGGCCGGTTATGCCAGCCGACCTGGCGATGGCGCCTCGCAAAGCGTTCAGATGCGCCTGCTGCTGATCGGTGCCCCCGGCGCCGGCAAGGGAACACAGGCGCAGCGACTTGCCGAGCGGTTCGGCATCGCGCACATCTCCAGCGGCGACCTGCTGCGCCAGCACGTCAGGGACCACACGTCGCTCGGGCAGACGATCAAGTCTTACATCGACAACGGCGATCTGGTCCCGGATGGCGCGGTCATGGACATGCTGCGCAAACCCGTCGTCGCCGCCGCCGAGGCCGGTGGCTATGTCCTCGATGGCTTCCCGCGGACCGTCGAGCAGGCGAAGGCCGCCTTTACCGTGGCCCAGAGCCTGGGGGCTGAGGTGCAGGCCGCGGTCCACCTGGAGGTCCCTCGCGAGGAGCTGGTGCGCCGGCTACTGTCCCGTGGCCGGGGCTCCGACGACACCCAAGCCATTATCGAGCACCGCTTGCAGGTGTACCTGGACAACACCGTGCCCTTGCTCGAGTACTACGCGGGCCGGGAATGGATGTTCGCCGTCGACGGTGCCCAGCCACCGGATGCCGTCCACCGCGACATCGTCACGCGCCTGCACAAGCTGGCCGCCTTCGCCGTGCAGACCTGGTGAGCCAGCGGGCCAGACCCGGTGCGGATCACCGGCTCATGGGCGCACGCGGGTCCCGGCGGCCGCCATCGCCGCGGCGGCGAGCGCCGCGGCCACGGAGACCGCCGAGAGCACGACCGCACAGTCGTGCAGCGCCGTGACAGGAGACCCGGACGCCTGGGCCCGGCTCGCGTAGAACGTCGCGAGGAAGGCGATGCCGAACGATCCGGACAGCCGCTCTCCGATATTGAACAGCGTGTTGGCGTCCGGCGACCGGGCACTGTCGAGGCCGCCGAGCAGGCCGCGGACGAGCAACTGGATGGTGATCCCGAGCGCGATCCCCCGCCCGCAGAGCAGCACCGCAGTCAGCCAGACGGGGCTCGTGGCGGTCAGTAGCAGCAGGCCGAGGGTACTGACCGCGAGCAGGACCAGGCCCGCGGCGACGACAGAGTAGATCACGGCCGGCCTGGTCTTGCCGCTGCCGACGATCACGTTGCCCAGGGCGCTGGCAAAGCCCATGACCACGCCCTGCGGCAGCAGGGCCAGGCCGGTGATGGTGGCCGAATGCCGCTGAACCTGCTGCAGGAACACGGGGGCCAGGAAAAGCATCGAGAACAGCACCACGCTCGCGACGCAGCACAGCAGCAGGGTCGCCGCCCAGCGCGGCGAACGCAGCAATTCGAGGCTGACCGCCGCGGGCGGCCCGGTTCCGCTCGATCGCCGATGCGCCCAGGCCGCGTAGCCGGCGATCAGCAGGAGACCGCCGAGCCAGGCTGGCGCTGATCGCGCGGAGAGCCAGCCGCTCGCCGGTCCCTGGCTGGCGCCGTAGGTCGCCATGCTCAGTCCGGCGCCCAGCAGGGCAAAGCCGAGCACGTCGGGCCGCGCGGCCGGGTCCCCAGCGCTCCTCGGCCCCGGCGCTCTCGCGAAAACCGCGGCGGCCAGGGCGGCGAGCCCGATGGGAACGTTGATAAGAAAAACCGATCGCCATCCGAAGCCGCTGATCAACAGACCGCCTATGGCCGGGCCAAGAGCAGGGGCGGCGAAGAATACGATCCCGGCGCTGACCGGGATGTTCGCTGCCTCGCCGTCCTCACCGAAGAGCAAGCCCAGCGCGAGTGGGACCATCGGCGCACCGACCAGTCCCTGCACCACCCGCATCGTGATCAGCAGGCCAACATCGGGAGCGAGCGCGCACGCGGCGGAGGCCAGCGTGAAGCCGAGCAGTACCGCGGTGTACGCGCGCATGGTGCCGAATCGGCGGGCCAGCCAGGGCGAGACCGCCAGGCCGCCCGCCAGACCGAGCAAGTAGCCGCTGACCGTCCACGCGGCGGTGCCGAGCGAGGTCTGCAGATCCCGGACGATCACCGGCACCGCGACGTTGACCACGGACGAGTCGACCATTGACAGCACCGGGCCGGCCAGCAGCGTGACCCGCATGAGGGTCGTGCTGCCGGGCCGTTCGGGTGCGCTTCCGGCCCGCGGCTGGCCGGTCGCCATCACTCGCTGCTCCTGGTCATGGGACCGTGCCCGCCGCCATTACAAGATCATCGAGCCAGCCGAGTTCCTGGCGCTTCTGGCCGAGAGTGAAGTCCGTCACCCGCACGCCCCAGGGCTGCGTCGCCGCGGCTTCCGGCCGCATCGCTGCCAGGTGGGCGATGGACGACTCGACGATCCGCCGGCGGCCCTGGATGATCCGCAGCCGCTCATCCACGTCGAGATCAGCGAAGAACGCGACCCGCGTGTGGAACTCGTTGTCGTCGGCCAGCAGGACAGGGTCGGCGTCGCGGATCATCGCCTGGAGCAGATCGTGGCCGGTGTCGGCGAGCCGGTACACGTTGCGCGGGGGACGTCCTGGGTCCGCCTCGGCGGCCACCCGCTCGATCGCGCCCTGCTCCTCGAAGCGGCGCAGCGCCGGGTAGAGGACGTTGTTGTTGATCGACCGCCCGCCCAGGATGCGCTCGACACTCTTCTTGATCTCATAGCCGTGCCGCGGTCCTTCCGCGAGCACGCGCAGCATCAGTATGTCGAAGTACATGCGGTTAACCTAACCTAGGTTAGGTTAACCGTACAGCCGAAACCGCGCCATGCATCGGCTTGTCAACGATGTAGAGGTCCTGGTCCAGCCGCTGAGAGCCGGCCGGGCTCAGCCGATGACGTGCGGCAGTTCCTGGCTGGCGTACCAGAGCAGGTCGTGCCCCTCCGCGCCGTC
>OBLW0100004158.1_pt1 | contig 11089 bp, 13 predicted proteins | sample 1520161 | NCBI WGS metagenome assembly OBLW01 (sample SAMEA3539309, study PRJEB22396) | soil metagenome | biome: tundra; feature: field; material: soil | place: USA | collected 2010-05 | depth 0.15 m
GGTAAAAAGTACGCCGGAGGCGGCAATCACCCACCAACTGGCGATCAGATGCAGTCCCGTGGGCAGATCGAGCAGGCCGGCATGGGCCAGCAGTCCCAGGGTTGCCACGGTGGCATAGACGTTGAGGCCGGCGGCGAAGCTTACGGCCACGATCAGGCCGACGAGTTCCGGACCGCCAAAGTTCATGCGCGCCAGCATATCCGTGCCCAGCCTCCCTGCCAATTTACCCTAAAACAGGAAAGGGCCGCCATCGGCGACCCCTGCCAGTAAACCCGTTTCCCTGCGTTTACAGGGTGGATTCGATTTCAAAGCCCCAAGCCTCTAGCAAGGGCTCAGGAATGTACTTGGAATTCTTGTTCCGGCGAGCCCACTCCCGCAGCCGCGTAGATCGCAAATACTGGTCGGGAGAGAGCTTGTACTCGTGCACAACCTGTTCGAATTCAGTGATTGTCGGAGTAACCGGCCCGATTGGTTCGGGCTTGCCCCAGTTGGGGTTTCCGCGTCGCTTGGCCATGAAAAATATACCCTCTCGTTACGAATGAATGACTCGCTTAAACTTGCTACCTAATTGGATTCCAAGGAGGCCCCAAGGGATTCACCAGCTAAAATGAAAGACGAACCATAGACTTACGCCCCTCGGCCCCTATGGAAGCTATTGATAATAATAGGTTTTTCTATGTAAGTCAATAAAAAAATGAACCCGTTTGCTGCGTATGCGGCATCCCCTTTGCGCACAGGCACTTGCGGTTGAGGTGCGAGGGAATACATGATAGGCCGCCCTGAGCTGTATGACCAGAAGTTATTTGACCAAAACCATGACCAGACTGCGGCAAGGTCAAGTCCTGTCCGATAGACCTACCAGAAGCGCCCGTCCGATGGAGGTGCCCTGGGCACGAGATGACAATAGTAACCGGATGACCCGGTCGTGTCGTTGACCACCGAGCCTCCTGCCCTTAGAGTTCGAGGGAGAAGAGTATTTCAATCTCGCTTCCTGCGATTTGATGATTTGCGGATCGCCTCCGACCATGAGTCGATCCGAATGTGATTCGAACCATGAACTTGAAGTCTCTACTAATGAGTTCCGACGAAAAGACCGTGCGCGTTCTGCGCCGAGTCCTCAGCGATCTGGAAATTGACGTGGAACATTGCGTGGCCGCGGACAACGCCATCCGCCGGATCACCCGCCAGCGTTTTGAAGCCATCATCGTTGACGGAGCGAACCCAGAGGACGCGGGCAGGGTGTTGCTGGGAGCCAAAGCCGCTCCCGTCAACAAGCGAGCCCTCGCGATTGTGCTGGTGGAAGCCGCGGTCGGACTCAAAGGCGGTTTCGAATTGGGAGCCCATTTCGTTCTTCACAAACCCTTCGCGGTCGAGCGCGCCAAATCCAGCTTTCGTGCGGTTCGAGCCCTGATGAAGCGCGAACGGCGGATGCAGATGCGGCTGGCGGTGCAGGTTCCGGTCGAATGCCACGGAGCCGGCCGTTACAAAGCCAAGACCGTGGATCTCTGCGAAGGAGGGATGGCGATTCAGTTTATCGGCCGCGTCCCCAAGGAGAACGCGCTTCGCTTTTCGCTCGATTTGCCGGGCTGGGGCGAGACACTTGAAATCCATGGAGAAGTGGCATGGGGAGGCAGCAGCGATCTGGCCGGTGTCCGCTTTAAAGATGCCACCGACGATCAGCGCAGCACTCTTCGCCGGTGGTTGAACAGCCAGCTACCTGAACCTGAGCAGGACGATCCGCCCGTGAATTGCAGTCTCTCCGACCTCAGCATCGGGGGGTGCTATCTGACCACAACCTCGCCGTTCCCAAGAGGCACGCGCGTGGTTCTTTCGATCAAGACCGGCGACCTCGAAGTCCGCGCCGGAGGCATCGTCCTGGTGGCGCATCCGGAATTCGGCATGGGAGTGGAGTTCCTGCGGAGCACGACCGAGCAAGCCGAGCAGGCCGAACGCATGATTGCGACTCTGCACGCCAACGAGGATAAACATCCCGAGGTTTATGTCTTACCCGACGGACTGGAACCGCCTTCCGCCGAGGATAGCCTGGCTACGCTGCAAACTTCCGCGACTGAAATCTCGGGAACCGAAGACCCTCTGGTCGATCTGTTCCGGCAGAACTTCAAAGTGCCAGTCGAGACCTTCCTGCAGCAGATGCGCGAACAGCGCCAGGCTCTCGATTCACGCTAGCAAACCAGCACGTAGCCTTTACCAGTTCGCCAAACCCGTTGAGACTCGAGCTAATAGCTGCGTGCGAACGGCTGACTTTTTCTACGCCTCGGGCACTAGCTCGCTTACTGTTCCACGCTGCAGCAGGTATGCTCCCGGCCCTTGCTGGCCACGAATCGAACGGCAGAATTCGGCCACGAAGAATCCCGCTTTCACGGCTTCGCGGAACGCCCACCGCGTCGCGTCGCGCCACTCTCGAGCCAATCCCATGTCGGTGCGCTCTACCTCCAGAATGTCGCCTGGGATTTCAATGCTGACGCGCTGCCGGGCCAGCGCTTCCGCCAAGTCGGCGCGGGCCGGTTTCCCGCTGGGATCGAAACGCACCAGCGGAGCCAGGAGGCGCAAGGCATCGAGCGTTTCCACTCGCGCGTCTTTACCCGTCAACCGGCCCGCCAGCCGGTCGCGCACGCGCCGCGAATTCAGTATCCACCGCACCCAGAGACGGTCGGTGCCGTTGCGATGCAGCATGCTGGAAGTCTCCGGCCCGTAGAAATCCACTTTGTAGGTATCGGAAACCACGCCCAGCTTGGAGAAGTTGAAGTGGGCATTGCGGCTTTGCAGCGGATCGAAGGTCCAGGTCATTTCATGGACGCCCATCGCCAGAGCCCGCTCGCGTTGCGCCTGCTTCAATCGCGAGCCTAGATCCAGATGCCGATACGCATCGAACACCGCCAGCATATGCGAGTGGATAATCGTCTGTCCGTGCTCGCGGCCGAGAAATCCGAAGGCGAATCCGACCAGCTTCTCTTTATCGAAGGCCCCGACAAAAATATTGCCCGCCGCCTTCAAGGCTATGGCCAGCGTCAGGGGCAAGGTATCGTCGTCCGCCATCCCCCAGACTTCCTTCTCTACCGCTTTTAACTGGCTGAGGTCGGCAATGCTCTTGAGGTCGCGAATCCCAATCTGTTGCGCGCTAGCGCGAGAGGTCATCGCTGGCCCTTCGCGCGCTTCGAGTTTTGTTCCGCGGGCATGGCAGTCTTGACGCAAAAATCCGAGGCTGAGGAAACACACCCGTGTACAGCAGCGGTTATATCCCTGTCAACAGCAATCAAGAACATTTATCGCAAGAGGCACGAAGGAAACCCTAAGGCTTCAACCTTCGTATTCCTTCGTGCGCTTAGTGGTTGTCGCTTTTCTTTGCCTGCCGCAGCCGCCCCCGCGTAGTCCATTCCACGCATCTTACCTGCATGCTACCCTCGAAGTGGAGACGAACACGACCGTGAAACCGATTATCAAGCTTCTATATTTGATCGTCCTAATCGTGCTGGGGAATTCCCTGATGCTGGCGGCCGATCGCGGCACGCTGGTCCGCGAAGCCGTCATCTACTTGTCTCCCGACGCAACCTCCAACAAACTCGCCCAAGTAGAACGCGGACGGGAACTGATTCTCCTCGACAAGAGCCCCAACTGGCTGCACGTCGAAGCTCTGCTCGGCTCCACGCTGGCTCGCGACCCCGCTTTCGTTTTGGAGGACGAAGACGAGGGTAAGACGGTCAGCGGTTGGGTACTTGATACCGGCGTGGTCTGGGCATCGACTCCGAACGGCGACCGCATCCTGTTCGGCGCCGCCGTCGATTCCGAAGAGGAGGCCAGCCGCCGCCACGGACGCCGCGGAGCGGCCCAGGACGCCTTGCGCCTCTATCAGCGCGTCTACGATATCTTTCCGGCTGCTCCCCTTGCCGGCGAAGCCCTCTTCCGCGCCGCCGACATCAAATGGCAGATCGAGAAATCCGACATGCAATCCCGTCCTTCGGCACGCGAGAAGGAAGCCTACCTTCGCCAAGGCATCGAGGAGCGGTCCATGAAGCAGGTTATGAAAAAGTTTCCCGACTCCAAGTGGGCCCAACTCGCCGCCTTCCATCTGATCGACAACAAACTCTGCGGAGACTGGCAGGCTTCTTCCAAATGCCCCGACAAGGAAGCCGACATCTACGAGAAATATGTAAAGGAGTACCCCCAATCTCCCGCCGCTCCCGAGGCGCTCTACAACGCCGCTTCTCGCCGCGCCGCTCTGATTGAGATTTATAAAACCGAAGAACAGCCCAAGAAATTGGAGCAGTCCAAGAATCAGGCTGTCGCGCTCGCCCAGCAGTTGATCTCGCAGTATCCGCAAAGCGACTGGTCGTCCCGCGGACAAACATTGCTCTTCCTTGTGCAGCAGGGAGTACCGACGTACGGAAACGCGATTCAATAGATTTCGCCAATTATCCCCACCAGCCGTTTGTGAAACCAGCTTGGATCACTTCCCGTTTGCCCGCGACTCGGGCACAATCCGCAAGGTGGACATACACGTGCCCGCGGCCGTCACCATCAGCGACGGCAGATCCATGGCCATGCCGCCTTACTCCTCGGGAATTGTCATCGCGGTCAGACCGAGATCCACTGATTTCCGGAGCACAGCCATCGCGACACCCGGCTTCTTTTCGCGGATCGCAGGCAGGTTCGGCGCCACTTCGTTGGCCCAGAATTCGTCCACCATGTGCCCGACAGCAAGATGTTCCTCGCTTAGATCCTCGGGCGTGAAAATGTCCTGGGGTGCCGAGTCTTCGATCAGAAACGCCGTTCCCCTGGGTGTCTTGCGTGAGACATCTGTCAGTGTCGTCATGAAAACCTCCTATGCAGTTCTTGAAATTGAGCATCTGAATTGGTCCGCTCATATCCTCCCGCTTTCCGCGCAATCCCATGACGCGCGCAGCAAAGTATGGATTCGCCTCGGCAGTGCCGCGAAGCGCTCGTCCTGCGTCAATCCCTGGGTATACCGGTAATAGATCTGCTGAATGATGACCGCAACTTTGAAGCGGGCAAACGTAAGATAGAAATTCATGCTGCCGATATCGCGCCCGGTTGGGGCGGCGTAACGCTCGACCAACTGCGCCCGCGTCAGCGTGCCCGGTAGCGTGGTCGGCGCGCTGCGAATCTCCTGTAGTTCCTCCGAATCTTGCGGATCGGTCCAGTAGGCGAGCGCAGTCCCCAGATCTGTCAGTGGGTCACCCACCGTGCACATTTCCCAATCCAGAACACCGACGATTTTTGTTGCGTCGTCGGGATCGAGCACAACGTTGTCGTACTTGTAGTCGTTGTGGATCAAAGCCGTATCGTGGCTGGCCGGCATGGGTCCGTTAAGCCAAGCGGAAATGCGTTCGACTTCCGGCAAGTCGTGCGTCTTCGAGTTGTGGTAGCGCTCGATCCAGCCCTTGACCTGCCGTTCAAGATAACCTTGCGGCTTGCCCAAATCAGCCAGACCGATCGCGGCGTAGTCGAGACGGTGCAGGCAGGCGAGATTATCGACGAACGCTTCACTCAATCGCCGTGCGGTCTCCGGCGGAAAAAACACGCGCGGAGGGGGATCGCGCCGGAGGATCATTCCGCGAATCGGCTCCATCGGGTAGAAGGGCGAACCGAGAATCGACAGATCGTCGCAATAAAGCAGCGCTTTCGGCGCGACCGGATAGGCATTGTGCAGTTTCGACAGCACGCGACACTCGCGCGCCATGTCATGCGCGGACCGAACCTTGCTGCCAAATGGCGGGCGTCGCAACACAAGTTCCCGGTCCCCCATCCGCACCAGATAGGTCAGATTGGAATGGCCGCTGGGAAATTGCTCGACAGAAACCGTTCCGCTGTAGCCGAACTGCTCCTGTAGGAACGGCTGCAGGCGGCCGATCGCGAGTTCTTCGCCCGCTCTTACTGTCCCGGCTTGATCGCAAACTGCAACCATAATCGCACTTCTTGCATCCGCTATCGGTACGTCAGCAACCCGTCACCATCGAGATGCGGATGCGCGTTGAATGTGCTCAAAGTGAAGCGGTCCATTGAGATCGACGCCGAAGCCGAAGCCAGAAATTCGCTGAACGACGCGTTCCACAACCTCCAGGTCACTTGCAGCATGACCTCGGAGGACAAATGCAAAGCCCGGCGCATCGCCGCGCCAATCGTCCCCGCCGATGTGAAGATCACCGCACTCGCTGCCGCAGGCGTATCGCGCACAACTTGCGACAGTCCTCGCTCCACCCGCAAACAGAAGTCGTCCCACGATTCAACACCGGCGGCCGTAACTTCTCCCGCCACCCACTTGCCAATCACCGCTTCAAATAATTTCTGAAACGTTTTGCGCCGGTCACCCGTCCCGCTGGACGTGTCATACGCACAGCGCAGTTCCCTGATCTCGGCATTCACTTGCAGCAATTGCGGAAGGCATTCCCGCAGCGCCGCCTCGGCTTGATATTCGTCAAATTCGCTCATGACTACTGTCTCGGGAAAATCAACTCCCGCGCTGCGATACGCATCAGCAACGAGCCGAGCCGTCTCCCGTTGCCGGAGGCGCGGCCCTGAATAGGCCCTGCTGAAAACCACGCCCCGTCGCGCCCAATACTCCCCCAGCAATCTGGCCTGGGTCTCGCCGTTCGCGCAGAGCTTGTCATAGTCCCGCTCCAGTAAAGACGCTTGCCCATGGCGCGCCAGGATGATGTGGCTCATGCCCTTCCGCTTTCTCAGTTCGCGCGCTCGAAGAGTCCAGCCGCACCCTGCCCGCCGCCGACGCACATGGTAACGACTCCGAGACGAGCCTTGCGCCGCTCCATTTCGTTCGCCAGCGTTCCCACCATCCTCGACCCGGTCATGCCGAAGGGATGCCCAATCGAAATCGCGCCCCCGTTCACATTCATTTTTTCCGGATCGATTCCGAGACGATCGCGGCAGTAGACCACTTGCACCGCAAACGCTTCGTTGAGTTCCCAGAGATCGATGTCGTCGGATTTCACTCCCGTGCGTTGCAACAACTTCGGCACGGCGAACACCGGCCCAATTCCCATTTCGTCGGGATCGCAACCCGCCACCTGGAAACCCCGAAAAATTAGTTTGTAAGCAATGCCGAGTTCGTCCGCGCGCTGCCGCGACATCACCAGCGTCGCCGATGCTCCATCGGATAGCTGCGAGGAGTTTCCCGCAGTGACCGTGCCCTGGCCGCTCGCCGGGTCAAAGTGCGGCTTCAACGCCAGCAGGCCTTCAAGCGTTGTATCCGGACGATTGCATTCATCCTTTTCCGCACACACTTCTTCCTTTGCGATTACTTCGTTGGTCTTCTTATCGAGCGTCGCTCGCACTACTCGCATCGGCGCAATTTCCCCCTCGAAGAAACCTTCTCGTTGGGCGCGAGCCGTGCGTTGCTGGCTCAGAAGCGCGTACTCGTCCTGCACCTGCCGGCCGATCTTGTAGCGTTTGGCCACGACCTCGGCGGTTTCCCCCATCACCATGTACACGCCTGGCATCTGTTCGAGCAGCCGAGGATTCGGATCGTTGTTGCGAGGAATCAGAGAAATGCTTTCCACTCCGCCGCCAATCGCCGCGTCGCCGCCTCCGCTAACGATCTGATAAGCGGCCAGCGCGATCGCCTGCAGTCCAGAAGAGCAAAACCGATTGAGTGTGACTCCGCCGACCGAAGTTGGCAGACCGGCCAGCAGGGCGGCAACTCGCGCGATGTTGTGACCTTGCGCGCCATGGGGTTGTCCGCAGCCGAGGATCACGTCCTCCACTTCGCTCCGGTCAAGCTGCGGTGTCTTGCGTAGAACATCCCGAATGCAGTGCGCCGCCAGGTCATCGGGCCGCGTCAGGTTGAACGATCCGCGGAATGATTTGGCTAGGGCCGTGCGCGAGCTGCCTACGATGACTGCTTCTCTCATGAAATCCCCAATGTTTATGTGCTATGCCCAGCGAGCCTCGCTCCCGCCACGCGTTGGCCCTTGCGGTTCAAACTCTATGCGGCCGCAACCTGCTCCTTGTCGAAATCGGCAAACCTCTTCCCCGATTCCGCCAGGCGCTGCAGCAGCCGCAAGAATCGGCGCATTCTCCGCAGGCGTTCCCAGCTTTTCCGATCTCTGGCGTGTCTTGGGCGCAGGCTTGTCGGCGATTTCGCGTGCGAAAGCCACTGCCCCCGGGAGTAGGTCTCCCTCGATCAAACGATCGATCAATCCCAGTGCAGCCGCGTCGCGGGCGGAAACCGGCTTGCCCTCGGCGCACATCTCGACTGCCTTCGCGACACCAATCAGCCGCGGCAAACGCTGCGTTCCCGCGGCACCGGGAATAATCCCCAGCTTCACTTCCGGTTGGCCCACCTGCGCCGTGGGCAACGCAACCCGATAGTGGCCAGCCATGGCCAGTTCCAGTCCCCCGCCAAACGCGGTGCCATGAATCGCCATCACCACGGGCTTGCCGCTGTCTTCAATATGATGCAGCAGCGGATGCAAGCTTCTACGCGGTCCGCCCGCCCTCATCTTGCCAAATTCCTTGATGTCCGCGCCGGCAACAAAAGTGCGGCCGCCGCCAATTATGACTGCCGCCTTGACGGCAGGGTCGCCATTCATCTCATCGATTGCCGCCAAAATCCCCTCGGGCACTCCCGGACTGAGACCGTTCACCGGCGGATTGTCGATGGTAATGACCGCGACATCGTTTTCTTTTGTGATTCTCACGAGGTTGTTCATAGGACAATTCCCGCCTGATACTTCTTGCGTAATTCTCTTTTCAGAACTTTCCCGGTCGCGGTCTTGGGCGAGCTTTCGCAAAACTCAATCGATTGCGGACATTTATAGTGCGCCAGACGCGCCCGGCAGAACTCGATTAGATCCGCTTCGCTGAGTTTGGATCCCGGTTTTGCCACCACTACCGCCCTCGGCACTTCGCCCCATTTCTGATCGAACACCGGAATTACAGCGGCTTCGTAAACGCCGGGGTGGGCTGACAGCACTTTCTCTACGTCGAGCGACGAGATGTTTTCCCCGCCGCTCACGATAATATCTTTTTTGCGATCCACAATCCGGATGTATCCGTTCTCCGCGATCACGGCCATGTCTCCCGTGTGAAACCATCCGCCTCGTAAAGCCTCGGCCGTAGCTTCCGGCTGTTGCCAATAACCCGCCATCACTCCGTCACTGCGGGCAATGACTTCCCCCATCGTCACGCCGTCGTGCGGCACGTCCTCGTCTTCTGCATCAACCACTCGAAGCTCAGACCCGGGATAGGCATAGCCGGTCATGGCCTGAATCACGTGTCGCTCTTCATCTGAGCACTGCATATCTGGCTTCAGTTCGGCGGTGGCTAACGAAGGTGCGGACTCCGTCAGGCCGTATCCGGAAAAACATTTGAATCCCAACTTCTCTTCGACCTCACGAATCAAAGTCGGAGAAGACGCGGCGCCGCCGATCACGGACCACTCCACGCTGCTTAGGTCGTACTTGGAACGCGCCGGCGAGTTCACCAGAGCGATGGCCATGATCGGCACCAGGCTCAGAGCGCTTACCCGCTCCCGCTCCACCAAGCGAAAAACTTCTTCGGGGATGAAGCGCGGAAGCATGATGTGCGTTCCGCCCACAAACGTGATCGTATGAGCCGCTCCCCAACCATTGGCGTGAAATAACGGAATAGTATGCATGAGCACGTCCTGATAACGGGCGTGATGATACACAGCGAGGTTCATGGCATGCAGGTAGACATTCCGATGCGTGAGCATCACGCCCTTAGGGCTGGCGCTGGTTCCACTGGTATGGAAAATCTCGGCCACCGAATTTTCATCAAACGCCATGAGTTCTTCGCGGTGAGGCGTGGCCGAAGCCAGCATTTGCTCGTAGGTATAACGGGAAAGCCACTCCGCCTCGGGCGTCCCCTCCAACTGATGAAACGAGCGCACGGTTCGCAGGTCGCGCCGGAACGATTCCACCAGACCGACAAACTCCTGTTCCAGGAACAGCACCGTCGCTCCGGAATCATTCAGAATGTAGATAAGCTCCGGCGCGGCCAGGCGGATATTGAGTGGAAGCAGAATGCCGCTCCCTTCCAGAACTCCGTAGTAGGCTTCGAGCAGCCGATGGCAATTCAGGCTGAGGAACGCCACCCGATCCCCTGCCTTCGCTCCGACGCTGCGCAAGGCTCCAGCCAAACGCCCGACACGATCGCCAAATTCAGCGTAGGTAAATCGCCGCTCCCCACACACCACCGCCGTCTTGCGGGGAAACTGCTGCTCTGCGTAGCGAAGGAAGCGCGTCGGCGTCAGCGGAATATTCATAGAGACTTGATTACCAGGCCGTCTGGCCTCCATCGACAACCAGCACGTGTCCGGTCACGTACGCGGAAGCGTCCGATGCCAGAAACACCGCCGCGCCCTTCAAATCGTGGTCGCCGCCAAATCGGCCCAGCGGAATCTCCTGCAGCAGAGAGTCTTTACGGTGCTCGATAATCCATCCCGACATATGCGTCGGAAACCATCCCGGGGCAATGGCATTGACCTGAATGTTGTGTTGCGCCCATTTGCATGCCAAGTCCTTGGTGAACGCGATGACGCCGCCTTTGCTGGCGTGAGTCTTGAATGAGTGCAGAACCGCGGCTTTCATCCCTTCTCCTCTCTGACAGGCATACCTAACGAACGAAGAAGCGCTGGCGAGGCGATGCGGAAATGCTAGGGCCGAATGCCGCGCAAGAAAAAGTCCACCGCGCTCCGCACCCGGTCCGTGAGCTTGTGCGGCCCGGTGAGATCCACCGCCCACTGACGCACCACCGTGTTGTAGAGCCCTTCCATGAACTCCGCAAGATGCACCACCGGAAACGCGCGCGTCGCCTAGCCCCGCTTCTGCCCCTGCGTCAGAATTTCCTGCAGCAAGCTAACGGCAGCTTCCTCGTGCCCTCGCAGTTCTGCGGATCGCACCGGATCCATGGCGCCCGACAGCACCACTGCCTGCCAAAGTTTCCGGTCGGCCTCCACCTCGCGAGCCATGGTTGTATACAACCGCCGCAAGCGTTCATCCGTTCCCGCCTCGCTCGAAAGCTCAGACCGCAGCCTCTCGCAAATACAGCCATACCCGCGTTCTCCCACCTC